>Ga0209427_10002920_pt1 | contig 20079 bp, 24 predicted proteins | sample DeeMarSWOR136_30_FD_187465 | JGI IMG/M metagenome (GOLD analysis project Ga0209427, IMG submission 187465) | Marine sediment microbial communities from White Oak River estuary, North Carolina - WOR-1-36_30 (SPAdes) (version 2) | ecosystem: Environmental > Aquatic > Marine > Intertidal zone >...
CAATCATGTCCGGTTTAACTGATTTGCCCCAAGCTACTTCTATGAAATCGGCTTTTTTGCCGCAAGCACGAATTGTTTTTCCGAATCGTTCTGAGAATGCGCCGTTAACACATACGAGGGCTTTTTCCTTCACGATGCTTCTGCCGATTATGTCGAACCATAACGTGCCAGATGACGTGGTTACTGTAGGCTTGCAATCTTCGGCAAGCTCAAAGAACTCGGTGAGTTTCTTAGTGATTCCGCCGTAAAGTTTGGAGAACTCTTTTTCTCTGTGACCTATAAGAGGGTGAGTCTGCTCACGGAGAATTTTTTGGCTAACTTCTGTAGGACCTGGAATCAATAATTTCTTGTGCATTTGGCTAATTCCCTTCGTGATTTAAATTTAAAGTTTTCGAGGTGGCTTGCAAGTAACTGTTGAATTAATCATATTGTTACCTTCTGTTGTTTCATCGTTTAACCTAAGCCGCAATCAAGAGAACTAAACGATGCAGGCAATTAAAGTTTAACTGTAATCAATTCTGTTCTTAAGAGCGTGAAAAATTTTTTGTTTCCCTTGGTATGTAGCTTAGACTATAACTTGAAACTTTAAAGTGTAGGAGCCTATGTTTTTGGTTCGCTTAGAAAAGTTGCTAGCTCTTTGGAAAGGCGAAATTAAAAGGTAGATTTTTAGTTTATTGGCGTTTTTGCGTTGTACCATTTGAGAATTTCCGTTATTGCTTTGTTCGAGTAGCCTATCTCCTTCAAAACTATTGTCAAGTCATCAATTGTTTCAATACTCATTTGCACCAACAGGTCATACTTAGTCGCAATATTTATTTAACTTTTCATTTCGAAATCGAAATATGTCATAAACTTTACCTAAACGCGTTCACAAGAATCGGATCATATTACTTTTCTTGCAGATATCTCTATATTGCTCGAAGAAGTCTTGTTCAAAACAGAAAAGGCACATAGTAATTTAAGGAGTAAAATCGCCAGTGACAGATCAGACGCAAGTTGTGAAAGCTTTGATGACTCCTGAAGCATACGAGGATAATCCAGGCAGCATTGAGCTGGTTCAGACGCATATATCCTTCGTCTTTCTAACAAAGAACTTTGTTTACAAGATGAAAAAGGCTGTAAACCTCGGCTTCTTGGATTTCACCTCGCTTGAAAAGAGACGTTTCTTCTGCGAAAAAGAGTTGGAGCTTAACAGGCGGCTGTGCAGAGACATGTACGTGGCAGTGGTTCCGATTAACAAAGGTTATGCTATTAAAATAAATGGTGATGGAGAAACTGTTGAGTACGTGGTGAAGATGAAGCGGATGCCTCAAGACCAGATGATGAGCAAGCTTATCGAAAAAAACAAGGTAGAAAAAAGGCTTGTTGATAGAATAGCCAAGATAATAGTGGAGTTTCATTCCAGAGCTGAAACCAATTGGAGGATAAGCAAGTTCGGCTCCGTAGAGACTATTGAAACCAATTGGACGGAGAATTTTAAGCAAACTGAAGAGTATGCTGGCAAAACGATATTCATTGAGGATGCCAGGCTAATACGCGAAAGAGTCGAAGACTTTGTTGAGGAAAACGTATCCCTCTTTGAGAAGAGGATAGCTGAAGGCAGAGTTAGAGATTGCCACGGTGACATCCATTCTGGCAATATTTTTGCTACAGATGGAATCTACATTTTTGACGCTATAGAATTTAACGAGAGATTTAGGTATTCTGATGTTGCCGCTGACGTGGCTTTTCTTTCCATGGACTTGGACTACAGAAAGCGATGTGATCTTTCTGACTTCTTCGTTGAGAGGTACATCATATATTCTGGGGACCAAGAGTTGACAAAACTCTTGCCCTTTTACAAGTGTTACCGAGCATACACCCGGGGAAAAGTTGTCAGCTTCAAACTTAACGACCCCAACATAAACAATAAGGACAAAAAAGCTTCAGCTGAAGAAGCAAAAAAATATTTCAAACTCGCCGCAGACTACGCGAAAACCCTCTAACAGGAACCGCGAATTCAAAGTTTAAAATTGGCCAGCAACATAGTCAGGGACAGCCACAGTGCCCATCATGATTGGCTTTTGGTGACAGTCGCTTCCTCCAGTCACAATCAAATCATGTTCTTTTCCATACTTTAGGTAATGACTGGTTGTCTGGGCATCACTTCTTGAATGCCAGCACTCTATGCCATCAAGGTGCGCTAGCATTGAGTCTTCTATTATCTGAGTTTGTTCAGCCAGTGATTTGGTCAGTGCCACAAGAGAAGTTCCATGAGGATCATTAGGATGAGCTAAAACTATTTTCCCGCCAGCATTGTGCACAAGTTTAGAGGCTTCCTCAAGGTAAAGCGGATACTTGGGAACATTACAGCGCACAAGGTACTTGTCAAAAGCCTCCTGCCTGTTTTTGACGATTCGTTTTTTCACAAGATAATCAGCGATGTGAGGTCGACCAAGTACGCCGTCAACGGAAGCCTGAATCTCATTAAGATCCTTCTTCGTCAGCTTTTCAATACCTTTCTTCTCGAACTCGTCATTAAGGTTATAAAGAATTTTCGCGGCTCTTGCCTCGCGGTACTCCGCAATCAGTTGAAGTTTATCTGCCAACGCTTGGTTCTTAGGATTAAATTGGTAGCCCAAGAAATCCAACGATACTGACTTGCCCGCATCATATTTTGGATGCGAGAAAGCTACATTCAACTCAACACCATAAACATAATCAATTCCAGCTTTCTCAGCTAAATCCATTGCTACCAGTTGGCAACCAATCGAATCATGATCCGTAATCGACATAAACCCGACGTTTCGGCGCTTGGCTTCCTCAACAATTTCTTCAACCGTGAAAGCGCCGTCGGAAACTTTAGAATGAATGTGCAAATCTATTATCATGAAACTGCCCAGTTACCTCTTTTCCATTCCGATGACGTACCAATACTCCGAAGAATCATGGCACGTGTCAACCGTCAACTTTACGATTTTGAGCTGAGGATGCCTCTTCTTCAAGTCATCCACGTCAACCGGTTCAAACTTGTTCTTATTAGCAATATACGCTTCCACCGTCAAAGCATTCGACTCATACTTCTCCTTAGTCCTTCTTTTGATCCGCTCAATCGAAACTTCTTGAGGACAACTGGTTTCAAGTATGACAAAGGTTAAATCGTGCTTCGCTGCAATATTAGCCGCGCGCCTACGCAGCTCCTGAGTTACGAAAGTGGCATCCAAAATCACACCCTTGCGTTCTCCGGCAAGGTCGTCTGCCCGCCTGAACAATTCGTCATAAACCGACAGCCGTTTGTTCATGTTTCCTGCAACTTTCGGGTCAAATATATCCTCGTTCTTGAGAACCTCTAATCGGATTAAATCACTCCGCAGGATTGGATAACCCTTGATATTTGACACCTCTTCTGAAGTCTCTGTTTTCCAAGTTGCTGGAAGTCCGCACGTAATCAGCAAAGTCGCAGGGCCTAACTCAGTTTTAACGAACTCGGCAAAAGGTTCCCTCAACTGCATACCTCTAATAATAAAGTTTAGTTGAAATATAATTAAACCTTTTTGACATAGGAAACTTGCTTCCAAACGCAACGTCACAATAATGCAATGCAGTGTTAAAATGAAACTTTCTATTATCGCGCTTGAAGCAAAGCTAAATAGTCAGTTGTTATCTCTCCTAAAAAGAAGGTTAACGTAGATGGAAGAGTTTCGAGTTAAAGATAAGGGACTCGCGTGGCAAGGTAATTTGCAGATCGAGTGGGCTTCAGCTCACATGCCCGTGTTGAACCAAATTAAGCTCAGGTTCAGCAAAGAAAGACCGTTGAAAGGTTTAATGTTAGGAGCTTGCCTACACGTAACGAAGGAAACAGCTGTATTAGTTGACACGTTGATAGCTGGAGGCGCCGAAGTTGCTTTGTGCGGTTCCAACCCGCTTTCCACTCAAGACGACGTAGCCGCGGCGCTGGCTGAAAAAGGCGTCCACGTTTTTGCCCAGCGAGGACAGACAACCGAAGAATACTATTGGTGTATCAACAAAGTTCTGGATTACAAACCGATAATAACGCTGGACGACGGCGCAGACCTTGTGGGTACTCTGCACAGCAAGAGAACAGAGGGATTGCAATACCTTAAAGGCGGAACCGAGGAAACCACAACAGGCGTAGTCAGGCTGAGAGCAATGGAAGCAGATGGAAGCCTGAAGTACCCTATTATAGCTGTAAACGACGCTTACACTAAGTACCTGTTCGACAACCGATACGGCACAGGACAAAGCACCGTAGATGGCATACTTAGAGCCACAAGTGTCCTTTTGGCTGGCAAAAACTTTGTGGTTTGCGGTTATGGCTGGTGCAGCAGAGGCATAGCCATGCGGGCAAGAGGCTTAGGCGCAAAAGTTATAGTAACAGAGGTTATACCCACCAAAGCTTTAGAAGCAGCAATGGACGGCTTACGCGTGATGCCAATAGCCGAAGCAGCAAACATAGGTGACATATTCGTAACCGCTACAGGTGACATAAACGTAATACGTGGAGAGCATATGGAAAAAATGAAAGATGGCGCCATAATTGCCAACAGCGGACACTTCAACGTGGAAATAAGCCTGAAAGATCTAGAAGCTTTGTCCGTGGCAAAGAGATCGATGCGACCTAACCTTGTGGAATATAAGCTGAAGGACGGCAGAAAAATCTATCTTCTCGCTGAAGGGAGACTTGTGAACCTTTCAGCCGCGGAGGGCCACCCATCCGAAGTTATGGATATGTCCTTCGCAAATCAAGCATTATGCACGGAGTATATCGCTAAAATTGCGAAGATGCCGTCGAAGGTTTACCCAGTTCCCGTAAACATAGATGAAAACGTTGCAAAGTTGAAACTTAAAGCCATGGGAGTAAAAATCGACGAGCTTACACCTGAACAAAGAAGGTATTTAGCAACATGGGAAATGGGAACTACCTAGAAAGAGTATGTCGGTAGATATGGTAAACTTTAAATGGATTAAGATAATAACATGGCTTATAAGTGGTGAATCGTAATGAGTAAAGATCAAGCAATAGGTGGAGCAATATTCATCGTATGCTTACTTGTCGCTGTAGGCTACGTAGTGACATTATTCTATCCACAATGGCTCGGATGGATCGGATTAACTAACACAGCTAACGTTCAATTCTGGGCAGTTGCAATACCAGTATTCATAGCGTTTATTGCTATAATGTTCATAGGCGCATGGATTGGCTGGACAATGGCTACTACACCACCGCCAAAACCAATTGAAGAAATTACTACCGAGATAGAAGAGAAAAAAGAAGAAATGGAAACCGAAGAGTCCGAAGAAACATAGATGCTAGAAACACCTGAAAGAAAAAGAGAAACAATAATTTCACGATTTAGCAAGTAAAATTCCAATTCTACAGTTTTTTTTGTTTTTAAAAATAAATCCAGCAGTACATAAAAAGTTGTAGGAATACCGTTTTAAAGCCCTAAATACGTTTTTAAGCCAAAATTCAAACTAACATTGAGCATTATAGAGATAGTAGAGACATTAAAAAAATTCGGAAAGCGAAAAGAGAAACCATATTCACTCTTAGGTTGAATGTATTTACTTCATTTTGATGTGTCTATGCCAATGATAGTTGGATAAATGAGTTGTTTGCATCAACCGCAAAAATGTAAAAAAACCCCGCTTTTGCTGGACCTTACCTTTTGGCCGACCTCTTCAAAAAGGCATTATTCATATTCTTAGCTATTTCAGCTTTCATTTTTTCGGTGGATAGGCCTCAGAAGTAACAAATTCTCTAAGTGCCTCTTGTGAAAAAGCTGAAGAGTATGTTGCCTTGGCATATTTTAGAAAACTGTTTCAAGCTTGCAAGTAGGTTGTATGTACTTACAAAAGCTGATTTACTCATTCATTTTCTTAAGCATACACTTAACGATGTCCTTGCACATCATACATTCATCTGGGATCTGCTCTTTTGGCGATTTTTCACTCAGATAGCCAACGTGGTGAAGGCATTCAGATGGAGCCTCCGGGATTTCAACATGCGTTTCTGCAGGCGCAGCCTCTTCAAATTCAGGTTCAGTTTCTTCCTGTTCAAAGGTTTTTGGTTCGTCACGGATAATTGGCGACGCATCATCTAAAGTTATTTCAGTTAAGCAATATGGACAAGCGTCGTAGGGTTCCTCTGGGTCTTGTTGCAAATTCAAAGCTTTGAGAGACTTAGTGAAAACTTTCCCACAAGAAGTATTCGGGCAAGTAAACACGCTATCCTTTTTAGTTTTATCTTCAATCTGGGACATGGCTAGCCCTCTTGTAGAAGTAAATACTATTACCCGTTTATAGTGTTAATGAATTCAAAATAAATATCCTGACTATTCATCATCACATTTATATTCTGGAGAAGCGAGTTTCTTGAGGTCTTCTACACCTTCCGCGTAACCTGAAGCCAGAAGAACATCACCTATTTGAATTTTTATATCAGGTTTAGGTCGCAAACTTTTTTCGCCGCGTCTTATAGCCAAGATCCACATACCTGTTTCTTCTGGCACCCGCGCCTCTTTCAAAGTTTTGTCAACAAGTGGAGAACCCTCAGATACACAAGCTTGAGCAACGGTTTCTTCAGCCTCACGTATGGCCAACTTCAACACCGGGTGCGGTTCAATGCCTCTTAGAACAACCTCAGCCATCTCAGCGGCGGCATCGGCAATTCTCTCAGTTGCCACGCCTAAACGGATAAGCCCCAAAAAGCCAGAAGCCTCTTCTTTCTTAAAATCGCTTGTCAAAGCAAGCAGCTCAAAATCTGTGTGTAGCTTATCTACGTATTCTTCGAGACGCTCTACTTCTTCAGCTAAATCTTTGCTGTTCAACATGAGCGAAGAATAAGCCAAGTCAATCATAAGCTCAGAAGTGTTTTTAAGGTCAACGAACCGCTCAACGATTTCTTCGAAAACTTCGCGCTTGTGCTCCACCATTGTCATTCCTCCAGCTTATTTAGTCGTCCTTCAGCTAAGTCCTTGAATTCCTTAATGCCTACAGGAGCGCCACGAGTAATTAGAATGTCGCCGAGAAAAATCCGCTCAGAATCATCAGGGTCTAAGAGCCAATCTCTGTTTCGGCGGATGGCGATTATGTCAACGCCCATTCTTGCAGCCAGATCAAGTTCTTCTATCTGTTTCCCCGTTATCACCGATCCTTCTTTGACGGTTGCCTTCATAAGACGCTCTTCAACTTTTTCGAAGATCTCGCCAATTATGGGGTGTATGCCGATGTTGCGCGTTACTATAGCAGCGATATCTGCAGCAGCATCGGAGATTTTATCTGCAGCAGAGGCTACTGTGGAAACCCCTATCAGAGTCTCCGCGTCTTCGGCGTCTCTCGCAGCAATCATAATTTCTATGTCTAAAAGATATGCTAGAGTGTCGATGCGGCTTTCAAGTTCGATAACATCTTCGGCAAGTTCTTTGTCGTTGAATAAAGCGGCAGAATAAGCCAAGTCAATCATAAGCTCGGAGAGGTTCTTCATTTCTACCAGAAGGTCGCTGACAGGGATAGGTTTGTATTCTATCTTTTCAAATTGTGGCATGCTCTTTAAAGGCGCTCCGCAGGTAGATATTGGTCATGAAATATTTTAAGTATACTATTTTGTAAGGTCATATTATTAATAGTAAAGCCACGAACAAAGCAAGGGAGGTCACACTGTCAGCTAGGGAACTTTCGACAGGAATAACAAAATTATCAGGGTCTAAGCCTCTTTTGAAGGTCAAGATTGAAATCGAATAAGTCAAAATGACTATTGCCGCAACGGCGAGCAAGTTGGCAACTATCACAACTGAAAAAAGGCTGTATAAAGAGGAAAATGAAAACAAGCTGTGTATAGAAAGAGACAAAACTGCCAAGGCAATAAACATTATAATTGAAGCAGTCCATGCACTGAAGATGTTCTTTGCATGGTTCCGTATTGAAGAAAAAGAAGGAACGAGCAAACCCAAAGCGAGTTTTGTTGTGGCGGTGGAACCGACAACGGAGCCAACGTTGCCGATCATGCCGATCAAAGCAGTGTAGATAGTCCAGATTTCTGCTCGCTCCGCAATGAAGGTGCTTATTCCAAGAAGAAGTGTTCCAGTTATGTTAACCAGAAAAGATACAAGCAATATAGTAACCATGGACTCCTTAAGGGTTTTAATAAATTCGGCTTCGTGGAGGTTTTTAGATAAAACATAAAAAACAAGAAACAGGGGTACTATGCAAATGAAACCGATAAACCACTGACTTACGACGCCGAAGAAAAACAAATTTAGCACCGCAATATAACATAGAGTGACAAAAACGTCGGCAACGGTTGACATCACAGGATACACAACGACATCAGGGTCCAACCCCTTTTCAAAGGAAATAAAGGCTATTTTTATGGTTAAGAAGGAAAGCAAGAGGCCTAAAGCCATAGTTGCTACAACAATGGATAACATAGCAGGAAAATTAGCCAAAGTTATCCCCCAAAACAAAGTACCAAAAGCCAGAGATATGACACAAATTGTGACGCTAGTGATCAAAGTCAAAACAATCAAAGCTTCAATTAATTTGTAAAAACTTTTTGTGTTCCCAAAGAATCTAGGATGGATTGTACCGAGGTGCAATCCTGTGCTTAGGCGACCGCTCAGCAAACCGCTACCAACTCCTTTCGCGCTGACAACAGCGGGGTAAAGGGTTATGACCCATGGTGAAATTTCAAAAATACCAAGTTGAGAAGCAACCATGAGACCGGCAAACAATCCTCCTAAGCCAAAAGAAAAGGTTAACGATGTCTCTTTGAACATTTCCCAGAAGCCTTTTGAGATGTCGATATGTGACATCCTCTATTGCCATCTCCAAATTATCAAAGAAAATTGATGAGAACAAGTAAATAATCTTGAAAAATCAGAAATAAGTTTTGATGTGTGATTAATTGATTTGGAAGAAAGTTCTGGCGTATTGTATGTCGCTGGCGCTGGAAGGGCGTCGAATTGACGATGGGAAGTGTGGACTATTTTCATATTTTTCCCCTCGCAGCTGTTGTTCGTTTTCAGCCATCCACAGGCAACTCTCTATTCGTGTGTGTGCTTGTGGGCTGCCAAATACCACTTCAACTTGCACTCCTGACTTTTAATTGAGAAGTTGAATATCGCTTAAATAACTTTCTAGGAGACATTTCGAATACATAGTATATATTCACAAATGTTTTAATCGTTAACATCTGAAAAGTAATTTTGCGATATTGTCGGAGTGCGAAACCTAATGTATTCAGCATGGATAAAAATTGACGAAACCTTGCCATGGATAGAGCTTGAAGAGGCATTCCAAACCAAAGCCGAGGCGCAAAAAGCAGTGAAAGAAGTATTAATCAAGGCTAAAATAAAGATTTCCAAGCTGCCGAAAGAAAAACATATGAAAACCTCGTAATAGTGAGACGCTAACATATTAGCGTTCCTGTGTCACCCATAAAAACTGTAGTCTACGTTACTTCTATGGTTGATAAACACACCATGGGTCTTCAGTTAAATAGTCCCCTTTTAATTCTGCAGGTTCACGAAGGTCACCGCAGTAGTCTATAAAATCACTTGAAAGTCCATATCCGCGGGCACGACAACCCCCGCATAAAGCACGGTATTCACATACGGCACATTTCCCTTTCAAAGCGTTGAAGTCGCGCAGAGACCTGAAAATTTCTGAATTAAGCCATATTTCTTTGAATGCCTTCTCGCGAATGTTGCCAAGCTTTATTGGGAGATACGGACATGGAGTGATATCTCCGTTTGGGTAAACGCGGCAGTAATACAATCCCGCGAGGCAGCCTCGAATCCATCGATTCATATTTATGCCCATCTCCTTTGCTATTCGCATAAATTGGGGGGCACATGAAGGGCGTACGTTAAGTTTATGTTTGGCAACTCTTGCGAAGGCTGTCTTAATCATGTTTTCGTATTTATCAGGGGATATGTCGGCAATTTTCACACCTCGACCAGTAGGTACAAGAAAGAACAGATGAAAGTTTTCCACCCCAAGGTTTTCAACCAGCGACATAATATCATCGATTTGGCCGTAGTTTTGCTGAGTCAACGTCGTGTTCACTTGGACTAGCACGCCGTTTTCCTGCAAGGCTTTAATAGCTCTAACAGCCTTTTCCCATGAACCAAATAAACCCCTGAAAGCGTCGTGCTGCTCTGGAATATGCGAATCCAAGCTGATTGAAACGGTTTCTATACCCGCGTCTTTGAGCTTTTTTGCAACGGTGGTATCAATGAGGCTGCCATTGCTCCCCAATCCCATCTTTAAACCTTTCGATGCGCCGTAATGAATAAGCTCGTAGACGTCTTGACGTAAAAGGGGCTCACCGCCACTCAAGATAAGCAGCGGCTTGCTAACCTCGCAGATTTGGTCTATAACGTTTTTGGACTCTTCAGTGGTTAGCTCGTTCTTAAGTTCCTGGGTGGTGGCGTTAATGTAACAATGTGAACATTTCAAATTGCATTTTCGAGTAAGGTTCCACGAAACAACAAGCGGCAAAAACTTTTCCGATTTGGGTGCGGTAGGTGAGTATGCTAGCTTAAGATAAAATTCGCATTTTCCATGGGTAGCCATCCGTTGAGGCTGCCATATGGCAAACGTGAAAGGGAGAACAGTGTTCAACATTGCTTTCGCGTGGGCATAACAGAAATGAGCGCAAAAGAGAGACGCAACTGCTTGGTTTGCGCCAATTTTTTTAGCAATGTACCGGTGGCTACCGAAAATTGGACAATTCAAAAACTGCGTGCGCCCCTCCAATCTCTCAATGTTCATGGTATAATGGATAAAATGGTCACTCAACATTATGGTTTGCAATTTTTCTCTGCGCATTCCAACTTTGAGAGTTACATTAAGGGCGATACTAACGGTTTCCTCACCGAACTTTTCTTGTACTTTCTCCATTGAATCCTTGAGACGGGGCAAGCCCGCATTTGCGGCTAGCTTCGCGGTGAGTAAAAATCCTTTAATGGTTTCGTATTCTTGCCGCAGGCGCATTTGGACTATGTTTTGGGACCAATCTTTAAACAAATATTCAATGTTTTCAATTGCTTCAGGATTCTTGGCGCTAAGCATATGTTCTATTGTTTTGGTTTGTTTAGTTAACTTATTGAACAAACCAATTTTTTCTTCGGTGCTCAAACTTGCTTTGTTGGTGACCGCTTGCGGATTCACGTCAAGTGGAACAACTGCCTTTGTAAGCTCTTTCACATCGGAAACGAAATCATTGTAGAAGTGCGATGATTGCTCAGCGATGTCAGGCACATCTACTTCATATTCTTCTAGGATAAAACGCGTTTCCGTCTCCATTTTGGTAATCATAGCCATATGGTACAAAAGTGACCCAGCCATCCCAGGGTCATTACTTTTCCCACCAGAAACTCCGCGAAAAACTTCAGAGAAGAAACGTTTAGCCCCATCAAAATCTCCTTTGTGCAATGCAACAGGAATTCTTTTTAGTTTCTCCCGCCTCTTACGCAGCAGAAGAGCCCATTTATGGCAGTGTCTTTCATCAAATTTTGTTACCGCAACCACCAACTTGAAAACCTATACCACTTGATTGCGTAAAAAAGTTAACGGTTTCAGAAGCAAAATCTGCAATCACACAAAAAAGGAAAATCCAGCCGCAAGGAGATAACCTATTAAGGCGCGCAGACCAGAACAATACCCAACCGTGAGAAGGTGAAAGTAATGTACGATTGGCTTTACGCTTTGGTAGGCTTTCTGATAATGTTCGGCGTGTTAGTGAGCATTGGCATAAACCAGCCTCGTCGAACCAGCGTCAAAATGTGGTGCTACGGCTATCTAACCATTAGCATAGTTTTCGACGCACTCGTAGTATTATCGCTGGTTAACGCATCTCAATACGTCTGGCTGACCAATTTTCTGCTCGGACTTTCCGCCGGAGCTGCCACTGGCTTAGGCATACATGTAGCTCATCATATATCCGAAGAGGGACACGACGAAAACAAAAAGGAAGAAATATCCTCGATATTTGGCTTTTAAACCCTAGCCTACAAAAAATGTGATTCAAACCTTCTGCGAGCCAAAGACCCACATAACAGAATGACAGTAGTGCCAAGGCAACATATTTTAAACCTAAAGGGCTAATTGCAGAAACTATTGATGAAAGTCTGTATGGCATAGCGCTGTTGCAGTTTGTGTAATTTCTATAAACGAGAAGGATTCAGACTGTTCTGCCCACTAAAGACACAAAACACGACAGCTAGCAACCACTCAGCGCACAATATAGGAAACAATAAAAAAGAATAAAAAGAAAGGAATAGCTCATTTCAGTGGCACGTACATCGAAGACCGTGATGCACCAATGCCTGGGGTACCATGTCTAACGGGCTTGTTTGTTATGGCGAATTCGCCCAAGTAGTGTCCGATCATCTCAGGTTTTATATCTACACGGAGAAATTCTTTGCCGTTGTGCACATGAATCTGCATGCCAACCATCTCCGGCAGAATAATCATGTCACGCACATGAGTTTTTACCGAAACGCCTTCACCTTTTTTTTGCGCTTCTTTGGCTTCACGCGTCTTTTCAAGCAGTATTCGCTGCTCAGGTGTTAGGCCCCTCAGTAAGCTTCGCCTCTGCCTTGAAGGAAGTAAACTAATAAACTCATCCATAGACATGCTTAACAAACTTTCCAGGCTATGCCCGCGATACATGAATTCTTTCGGCATTTTTTTCACCTTAACGTTAAATTCTTCAAACACTATAAACGTTCTGTTATCTTGTCCTTCGTCTCTTCTTCTGACCAGCACCTCTGGCTGCAATCAACCCGACCTTCTGTCCTGGCGGCGCACCATGAGAAACAGTAGTTCCTTTGCGCGCGCTCCTCTTGCTGCTACCATAGGGGTGTACAGCAGCCACCATAGCTCTTCCACGAGTTCTCGGATACTTATGCCCCTTCGCCTTCATGAGATGGAACTTTTCTCCCGCCTTAAGGAATGGCTTCTCGGTTCTTCCTCCGCCAGCAACCACACCTACGGTTGCTAGACAACGATCATTGACGTACCGCGTTCGTCCAGAAGGCAATTTAATCATGGTGCCTTGCGGCGTGTGACCTACAACCGTTGCATAAGCGCCAGAAGACCGTGCCATTTTTCCTCCATCACCAGGTCGAAGCTCAAGGTCACAGATCAAAGTACCTTCAGGAATTTTTCCCAAAGGAATAATGTTCCCCACTTCCGCTGAAGCCTTTCCACCCAAGCTGATTTGCTGACCCTCATAAATGCCTTCAGAAGTTATGGTGTAGCATGTTTCACCGTTTTCGAAACGCACAAACGCTAGAGGCGCCCCACGTCCAGGATCATGAACAAGTGCTTCGACGACGCCGTTAATTGAAGCCTCAAAAGACTCGTGAGGTGTGATCGCTACTGGATATTTGGCAGGAGCAACCCGTTTATGGGTTGAAGCTCGGTAGGTTGAGCTTCCACGCCCACGTCTTTGAACACGAATTCTTTTACCCATTAATCATGCCTCCATACGATTTATAAAATACCGAGTTTGATAGCGACATCTGAGGCTTTATATTCTGGCTTGAGCTTGACGAAAGCCTTTTTTTCCCCCTTAGGTGTTATAAGAATATTGACCTTGTCCACTTTTACCTCATATAACTGCTCAACAGCCTTTTTCACGTCGCTTTTGCCAGCCTTAAGATTAACTATGAACAGGAGTTTGTTATCCTGCTCAACCATGATGCTAGCGGATTCCGTCATTAACGGATAGGATATGATGTCACTAGGTTCCATTACGCTTCTTCTCCACCATAAAGCTTGTTCAGCTGTTCAATAGCCCCGTTTGTCCACAATGTTAGCCTACCAGCATGAGTACCTGGCGCTAATATTTCTGGATTAAGATCATTTACCTTAGCGACAACTACGCCTAAAAGGTTGCTCGCGGCCTCAAAAACGCCTTTGTTTTCAGACACCACAATAAGGGGACCTATAGCTTGCTTCATTTTTCTACCCCTGTGCTTGCCTTTTCCAGCACGAACTTTTCGGCTATCTTTTACGCGGTTGAGGTCAGATAAAACACCCAAATTTGCAAGTGCCGCTTCCAATTCACTTGTTTTTGCCAGCTCCTCAATTGAATCTGTAACTATCAAGGGGATTTCAGGGATATCCTCGATTCGATGCCCTCTTGAAGCTACAACGTTTTTGGATGCGGTAGCGGCTATAGCTGAACGCAAAGCAAACTGCACTTCTTTTTTTGGAATACGCTTCATTATCTTCTTTCCAGACCTCGGAGGGTGAGGTTGTCTTCCGCCTACAGTGCTGGGAGCGAAAGCAGCTCGTCCTCCCCCGCCTTTGACACGAGGAACGCGAGCTATTCCCATGCCCGTGCCACGAGATTCTGCGCTGGTTCTCTTTCCCGCCATTGAATCTCTTCCTTGCGGTTGGATTCTGCGAGATTGGATGGCGAGAACTGCGCGTTTTATAATGTCTGGTCTGAATGGTGTCGTGAAAACTGCTGGCAGCGTTGCTATGCCTGTTTTTTTCCCTTGTAGGCTGAAGATTTTAGCGGTTTTTTTGGTGAGTATCGTTTAGTCTCTCCGTTATTTTCCTTGGGTTGATTCTATTGATGTATAAGTGATTTGCGGTAGGTTTTCGGATGCTTCTCTAGGGGGTCGTGCGGGGTGCCGTAAGCGTATGAGACGTTTTTCTGTGCCTGGTATGCTGCCTTCTATTAGGATGTATGGTCCTTTCAGTAGGCCGTAGCGGATGTAGCCACCTTTGACGGTGATTTCTTTGCCGTCTTTGCCGATTTTGAGGATGCGCTTGTTGTATTCTGTTCGTTGGTGATAGCCCATTTGACCTGCGCGGGGGACCGAGTACATAACGTGGTGGGGATTCCATGGACCTAGCGTGGCGATGCCACGTTTGGTTTTTCTGCCTTTATGTTGGAGTATGGTAACGCCCCAACGTTTGACTGGACCTTGGAAGCCTTTGCCTGTTGTTATTGCAGCTATGTCAGTGTATTGTCCTTCTTTGAAGACTTCTTCAGCTGCTACTGGTTTTCCCAGAAGTGTTTTTGCGTATTCAAACTGTTGTGGGACGGTTGAGCCTCCAATTTCGATTTCGGTTATGTCAGGTTTCTTTTTAGCTAGGCTAGTTTGTTTAGGCTGTGTTGCTGTGATGACGCGAATGTTAGTTGTTTTATCTATGTTGTTTTGGAGCTTTTGAAGCATGCTTTCTGTATCGAAGTTTTCCGGTAAGACGAGAGCTCGGTAGAGGTCTGCTGGAGGGGCTCCCATCCAGGCTTCGGTTAGGTGCGTAAGTCCATAGGGAGTTTTTGTGTAGGCACGTATGCCGATTACGAGGACCGGAGGAGTTTCGATTACGGTGGCGGGACGCACGACCTCTTGACCGAAGTTGGGACTGCGTTTTCGGTCTTCTATATTGAAGATGTAGGTCATCCCAGCCTTGTAACCTGTGAAGCCTAAGAGCCGAGGAGTTTTTGCGTCGAGTTTTGGCCAGTAGCGGATTCGCGCGACTGGTTTTTTGGCGCGTTTCCTAGGCAGATAGGCGAGTGATCCATGCTTTGGAGCGTGAGTTTTTCGGTGTCCCATTGTATTTCCGCTTCGCGTCTTTTAGCAATGACAAACTCAGGTAATAAACGTTACCGTCAGTTTTAGTGGTGTATGCATTTATCCAAGCTTTTCTCAGAGACTGCAACCCTCCTTTGTATATAGCTTGAATTAGCTAGTGCCTTGAACTTTTAGCTCAGGCATTAAGTAGTTTTACTTTACAAGATGATAACTTCGCATGCTCAGAAGATTTAAGCAGAAGATTAAGTGTGATTGAAAAAATAGAGGAAACAATATAACATATGGAAAGAAAAATAGAAATGATTTAACGAAGATAATAAAAAATAAGTAACTTTGAAAGTTATTACGATGCTATTTTAATGAGGGAATGTTTGTTTCGACCAACTTTATGTCTAGGCTTAAATTAATGAAATGATCGCTTGCAATGCTTATTGTCATCTTCAATGGCCAGCCAATAGCTTTGTCTACATACACGGCAATTGCCATATCTTCGTCTGAGATTGCATATTCGTAAACGACGCAGGTCCTAGTGCCAAAGCCATAGATATCCACCGTTGACTCATAACTCGTTTTAAGGTCGACATCTTTAAATCCGGCCATGAAACCCATTTCTGAAAGGGGAATCCAAGCGCTGCTCTCGTCCTCCTCGGTTTCTCCGTCAATTCCGCCAACCGTTGAATTCATTCGGAAGGATGTTGAAACTAGCGCATGTGTGTTGTTAAAGTCAAGTACTTCTAGCTGTACAGTAAAATCAATTTTAAAATCAAAGCTCATTGACAGCCCAGACATATCAATACCCATATCTTCAGATGCCATTGACCCATTGTATTTTGCGTAGGCGCCCTTGAACAACCAAGCATCTTGACCCTGAGGTGGTGCTGAAATAAAAGCACTAACAAGTAAAGCGCCAAACACAACAGAAACGGCGATGATAGATACCACTGCGATTATCTTAACTCTACTTTTTGGGTGTGTAGCAGTTGTTGAAGTAGAAATGCCTACGGATTCAGTTTCCAACCTTTTAACACCGAATGGAATACGAAAAAACCGTTAATAATAGATTGTGCACCAAAAATATGAATTGAAAAGCCAACCGTCAAAACCGTGCTTCTATGAGCACTACAGTCTCGAAAAACGGAAAGGTACATTCAGCTACGACTTCCGCTATCAGGTAGCAACCCGCCAGCCTGCTTATTGTCTCCTGCACATTCGCTAATGTAGACTGCATTAAGAGAACTCGTCCTGTCCGCTTTAGGTGCTTCGGAACCTCAGAAACGAAACGATCAATAACTTGTCTGCCGGAGACTCCACCAGACCAAGCGCGTCCAATCCAAGAAGTGACTTCGTTTTTGCCCGTAGGCAAGTAGGGAGCATTAAAAAGTATTACGTCAAACTTGGCATTATCGCTCAACCAAGTGAATAAATCCCCCTGAATGAAAGCCATCTTATCAAGCAAATTATTGAAATCTGCGTTTTCTTTTGCACAGCGAATAGCATTTGGGTTCACATCAGCTGCAAGGACAAAGGGCGCTTTCTCAGCGGCTTGTATGCCAAGTATGCCGCAACCAGTTCCCATGTCCAGCACGGTCTCGCCCGCTTCCACTCTGAGATTATCGGCGAAAAGAAACGTATCCTCAGCTGGCTCGTATACATTTTCATCAACAAAAAACACATAATCGCCATAGTAAATACGTTTAAAGGACGAGGTCATTTGCTAGCTCTCCAAAATCAGCAGGTGACAACTCTCGAGCACGTTTTTCGCAAAATGGTAGAGCAAGAACCAGCTTTGCAGCTTCTTCGTCGCTTATTATGAACGTGCTCTTGATAAAAGGCGCAAGTGCGTTGCTAAGCTTCTTATTACGCTGCGAAAAAAGCCATCGCACCATCCTCTTGAAAACCATTTTGTTCTTAACTTCGAAAGGCGGTTTCTTCCAAGGCACTAAACGCACTATAACTGAATCCACTTCTGGCTGAGGATAGAACATATCTTTAGGAACTGCGTCTAAAAGCTCAACTGCCCCACTATAGTAAGTGATAACAGTTAGCCAACCGTAGGCATCACTGCCCATGTCAGCCAACAGTCGATTGGCAAATTCTTTTTGCAAAATCAAAATCCCACATTCGAAACCTCGGTTAAACAACCATGGCACCAAACGCGAAGACAGATAGTAAGGCGGAATCGAAACCACCTTATTGAAGACTGGAATAGCCACTTTCAATATGTCACCCTCAATAACTGTAACATTAGTCAATCCTTTGAGTTGCTCACGTAGCACCGCAGCAATATGTGGGTCTTTCTCAACCGCTACAACGCCACGGCACACACCCGCCAGGGAACTTGTAAGATATCCTAAGCCTGCGCCAGCGTCTAAGACCACATCTGCTTGGTTCAGTGAAGCATAATCGATAAGTCTAGGAAAAATCGAAGGATTAACCATGAAGCTCTGTCCTAAAAGCTTGTTCGGAACAATTCGATACTTACGAAGCAAATGCTTCGTTTTTGAAACTTCCATCCTTCACGCCTTAATGAATGCGCGTGAAAAGCCGGTACTTGCTGTCACCCTCAAGCTCCTCCAAGACGCGTTTGGTTACCAGCTTCACAGGATTTGGCAACTCGGTTCGCTTCTGCAAATCATCGAAACTATCGAATACTTTTCTTTCACGCTCGTTGATAACTTGCCACATGTACTTCTTGCCAATTCCTGGCACCAACTCCAAGGCGTGCATACGCGGAGTAATCGCACGCGCTGTATTGAAAAAGTTCACAAACCACTTCTCACGATTCAAGACTATACGGCTAATCACAGTGGGAAGCTCCGCTTTGGCTGCTGCAGTCAACTCTTCAAAGCCGATACGACCAATAATGTAAGTAACCTCCTCCCGCGCGTCCCTACCCACGTACACACGGTCGCTAGGCTTAAGCATTAAACCTTCCTTTACCAAAGCCTCGAGCAACGTGAAAAATTCTTCTCCCAAACACTGAATTAAAGCTCCCGCTCGGTAACCCGCTCGGCCACTCGCGCGAAACCCAGCTCTGCCATGCGGCAAGAAGTCTAACACGTAAGCGTACTCTTCGTATCGCTTCTCCATAATAGTCTCTGAACCTCTTTACTCCTATTCGCGCTTACTGCTTAAAAGTTATTAGCCATTTTTTTCTATTTTACTGCTCTGCTACCATTTAAGAGCGAGATAATAGCTTCCAATTTAGCGGTTTCAATAATCTTGCGACCACCAGCCAAAAAAACGCGCAACTCATCAACAGTCTCAGGCATGCAATTCACAATCTGAACAGCCTCAGCTTCTTCGAGATCAAACTCTTTAACAAGCTTCCCTAAGAGCTTCTCCGCTGTCTTAGCATCCATTTTAGAGAACTTGTTCACGTAGTCCAAAGTGCGTCGTTGAAACTGATCCAAGTTTTCCTCGCCGATTGCTTCCAGCACCTTCCTGACTTGCGGCAATGTGAGTTTATTTTCGCTTAACTCTCTCTTGTCCATGTTCAACTACCCTTATACGGCTCTAAATGTTCAGGTCGAACGATTATTTTTTTAACAGCATCGCCCTTGTTAACACTCACCACATAACCACGTCCCCGCTTCTCCAAGATAGTGCCGATCTTTCCATGAAAACGTTTATGAGGCAGACTCTTCTGAACACTCGAATCCATTTTAATAATAACCCTAGACCCAGCTTCATATTCAATCAGTAGCATACCAAGCTTCGGCTTGCCTTTCTCACGAGGCTTTTTCTTCAGAAGCCGCCGAGCTCCAGTATAATATCCTTTCGACCCGCGCATTCACACTCCACCTTACTTGATCATTCCATAATAACGCTCAAAACATCAAGCTTAAGAGGCTTCGCTCTGTTTTGGAGCAACTCCGAAACGTTAGGCATTGTTCTTCCTTCATCTCCAGACACCAGTTCCTTCACGTAGAGACCACCTTGACAACGAATTTTCATCTCGGCCCTCTTAGGCGACACCTTCTTAACTTTGACCTCATATATGTACTTTTCCCGGGTTAAATCCGCCCGTCTATGTAAAACACGCAAAGGTGTCTGCTGCTTGATCAAAACTCCATTAAGCGCCTCCTCCACAAGATGCAGGCCCTCATCGGTAACGTTATTCTCAAACTCTATCAATACATGGTACTCCTTCTGCGCAGACTCACCCTTCTTCAACCTCCTAACAACAGCTTTGTTGGAAAAGCGCAAGCCACAGACCTCAACCTTGCCTACGGCATTCGCGTTAACAGCTGCTTCAATCAGCTTCAGGTCCAAAAAACGTTTCTTAGGCTTCGTAACTTCAATCACAAAAGGTCTTCCGTCACCCAACATTCGAGCGTCAATGTCTTCTCTTCCCGAAGCATGAAATGAGGTTTTCTGACCTTCAGTAGCTTCCAAAAAAGTTTCCGAAACCAGTTCTTCCACCGATTCAGGATACATCTTTCCAGTCCCGCCGCACTTTTCACACCCTCTGCCACGGCAACTGGAACAGAACCATTTCGACTGTGGAATATCC
>Ga0209427_10002922_pt1 | contig 20072 bp, 13 predicted proteins | sample DeeMarSWOR136_30_FD_187465 | JGI IMG/M metagenome (GOLD analysis project Ga0209427, IMG submission 187465) | Marine sediment microbial communities from White Oak River estuary, North Carolina - WOR-1-36_30 (SPAdes) (version 2) | ecosystem: Environmental > Aquatic > Marine > Intertidal zone >...
ATTCATATCCAGGCATTGCTGCCAGAACTTTACCGCCTCGGTCCTCCTGCCGTGCCTGCTGTGAAAATCGGCCGCCAATTTAAGGGCGGCTTCGTTATTGGGGAAATCTATCATCACTTCCTGAACGAGTTTCATCTCTGTCTGTTTCAGCGCGGCAGTTTCAAGCTCGGCAGTTAACTTCTGTGGTACTGCCGGTTTCTTTTTCCGAGCGTTCAGGAAACTGTGAATCAGAGTTTTTGCCCCCCAGATAGCTGCAATGCCCACAACAGCAATAGCAGAAAAGATTAGTATCCATTTGACTGAGCTTGAAGAAGGCTTGCTTTTCTTCTTTGGAGGTTGACGACCCTTTATCCGTCGCTTTGGTTTTTTGCGAGTTTTGGCCATCCGGAAATTACCTTTAAGCACTCTCAGGTAATATCAAAACAAGTATTGTCCTATTACACTCCACAGATATACTTCGACTTCATTGAAGTTTTATAATATCAAAATTTCATTAAGGTTGCAACGATTCTCCGTTGGCTAGAACGAGTTGTCTGGCCAAAAAAGGCACAGAAAAGGAGCCGGCTGCTACAGCCGGTTAATCGCAGCCCCCTAATATATTGTATTTGTTTCCCAACCCGCTTGTTCTTGCAATATCGGACGCTCTGCTTTGGAATACTTTAATCAGCCTAAAGCAAATGATGAAAGAAGCTGGTAACGGGAAGTAAAAAATTTTTAATGAAATTTTTATACTGTATTGGCTGCTGCCCGCTTTTTTTCAAAGCCCCGCAGCATTGCTGGTTTTTTTCCGAATATTGAGTAAAGAAGATATGTCTCCCCTGTTCACTTTGAAGTGCCGGTTCCCTCGGTAATAGTCAGGAGTTTATCAACCGGCACGTTCGTGAGGACATCGACACCGCCGCCTATCCATTTAACTTCAACGCGATCAACTTTTTCATGTTTGCCCAATCCGAAGTACAGTCGATCGCCGTAATGGCTTTGATAACTGCGTCCACTATGGACTTCGTCGATAAGAACCAGGTCTCCCGCTGTGACCTTGACGCGCGCGCCAACTCCGTCCCTGTTTGTTTTGACTCCCCGCAGGCGAACCTGAAGCCAGTGTCCTTTGGGATCCGTATCGTTTCTTAAAACGGTAGGTTCTCGTTTAGCGTTTAAAATAACAACATCCACATCACCGTCGTTATCCAGATCGTCAAAGCCAGCCCCCCGGCTGCAGAGTTTGACGTTCATCCCCTCACCGCAATTATCCGACATGTCGACAAATTTACCCCCACCTGTGTTCATCAAAAATATGTTGGACTGATGATAAGTCAAACTGTCGTCAATAAGCCTTACATTCCGCCCTAAGTGACCCGACGCAACAAAGATGTCACGGTCACCGTCGTTGTCAAAGTCTACGAAACTGGACCCCCACGTCACTCCGGGAAATGTCCCCTTCCCGGCACCGCTCGACCTGCTTACGTCCTCAAACATCCCTTCACCCAGATTTTTGTATAGGGTCGCTAACTCGCCCCAAAAAGATGTAACATAAAAATCAAAGAGGCCATCGTTATTGTAATCCCCCGAATCAACACCCATGCTCCCCTGGGGTTCTCCGTGCAAATCATAGGCCACACCTGCTATAAGCCCGACCTCCTCGAACTTGCCGGTTCCATCATTTTGGAAAAGAAAATTACCCATTACATCGTTGGCCACGTAAATATCCGTGTCTCCGTCGTTGTCATAGTCGCAGCAAGTCATTCCCATTCCTGTTCCGGCATGTCGACTCACACCTGAGTCCACGCTCACATCCGTGAATGTGCCATCCCCGTTGTTGCGATAAAGGTTGTCACTCGTTGGTAAATAGGACAAGGGACCTGGGTAACTCTTAATACCGGCCTCCATATTGGCGCTGTGCGTCTCATAGGAAAACTCAACGTAATTTGAAACATACAAGTCAAGATCGCCATCCCCATCCATGTCAAGAAAACAGGCTCCGGCCCCTACCTGAAATCCGTTGTCTACACCGGCTGATTTTGCAACATCTGTAAATGTCCCGTCGCCGTTGTTGCGGTACAAGATGTTTAGGCCGTGATTGTTTAAGTAGATGTCCTGGTCTCCGTCGTTGTCATAATCCCCAACGCATACGCCTAAACCGAAACCTGTATCACCTACACCGCTTGCTTTGGTGACATCTACAAATTTCAAGTTTCCTTCGTTTCGATATAATGCATTTGTGGGAGGCTCTTCATACGTCGTTCCTTTCAGAGCCGCCCCATTGATAAAATAAATGTCTATGTCTCCGTCCTTATCATAGTCAAACAGGGCAAGTCCCGCGCTCACGGTCTCCATGATATAAAATTTTCCTCCGCTGCCGTCCGCATGTATGAACGTAATGTCAGTTTCTTTGGTAACGTCATTAAATACAACGCCTCCGCTCATACTTGACGCGGTAATCCCACAAAATAATACCACCGGCAACACAATGCGACGCACAAACTGCCCCTTCACCGCTAAGCACATATCTGCATTAATAGTTCCTGTTTTTAATACCCTCATATATCTGCCTGTACTTTGCATTCTTTGGCTCCAGTCGAATAGCCTGTTCCATCGCTTTGATCGCTCCATTTCGGTCTCCAGTGACATCACATGCCCAGCCAAATATAAAAAAACCCTTGCCGGATGTCTCCAAGCTGACAGCCTTGTAGGCAAGCCTTCTCGCCTCGGCATGCTTTTTTTTGGTCGTCAGATACAACCTTGCCAGTTCAAGGTAGCCCTTTGATTCATCTGGTGCTACTTCAATCGCTTTCTTAAAGGCCCTTTCCGCAGCATCGAATCTTTGCAGGACCGTCGAGATGGATCCGATATTCATATAAGAGAGGTGATTGGATGGTTCTATTTTGCTGATTCGCTCGAACTGACGAAGCGCCTCCGGGAACCGTTCCGTCATAGTATACAGTGATCCTAATCTTTCAAAACTTTTGCTGTTGTTAGGATCGATCAGAATGGCCCTCTTCAGAAGAGATTCCGCTTTTTTCATATCACCCTTTGCTCGATGGAGCTTCTCTGCGTCGAGGTACGTTCGGACAACACTATCTCGAATAGCTGATACATCACGACCTGGCAAGCCTATGCCCATGCGTTGTACTCTTTCATTCTTAGAACTTTGCTCCCTTAGATCTTCAAAACTGAGTTGTGCTTCTTTGGCTTTTTCAGTTTCTTTAAGCACTGTATATATTCGGATAAGATTGTAGTATGCATTTTCATAGTCGGGATTAACTTTGATTTCTGCTTCATAATGTTCTCGCGCCTTATTGTAGTCTTTCAGTTTAAAATATGCTTGTCCGAGAAGAAAGTTAACCATCCCAGCGTTGGGAGATACTCGTAATTCCTTCTCAAGCTCCTCTATAGCCTCATCAAACTGACCCAGTTCAACCAAAGCGCGACCGATTTCCCTATGGATACCTTTGGCCTGTGGATTAATCTCCAAAGCTTTTCGATACTCCTCAATTGCTTTCTCATAATCCCCCATATCCATTGCCGTCCAGCCTAAGGACCGATAGACGCTCTGTTTATCTGGATTGATTTCCAAGCATCGTTGCCAGAACTTAACTGCCTCCGCCCGTCTACCGTATCGGCTATGAAAATCACCCGTCATTTCAAGGGCATCCACGTTATCGGCAAAAATCCTCATCGTTGTCTCGGCCACCTCCATTTCTTCCTTTTTCAAGGCGGCGGCTTGTTCTTCTACGGCCAGTTCCGAGTACGCAGTTGTATATTCGAACGCCTCCGATGAAGCATTCTCTCGTTCCTTTGTATATGCCGTTTCGCCGCTGTCTTGAAGATGTAAGAACCCCCAATAAGCTGCTAATCCGGAGCATAAAATAACGATAAAAACCAATACCCACTTGACTGAGCTCGTAGAAGACTTTCTTTTGTTCTTTGGGTGTTGAAGCCCGTTTCTCTTGCGTTGTGGTTTTTTGTGAGTTTTTACCATCTGTAAATTACCTTTGAATGCTTTCAGGTAATATCAAAACAGGTATTGCCCTGCACACTCCACAGAAGTACTTCGGCTTAATTGAAGTTTCATAATATCAAAATCTCATTGAGGCTGCAACAATTCTCCGCCGGACCTGACGGGTTGTCTCGACAAATAGGACACTGAAAAGGGGCCCCCTTATACAGATGGCTAATCGCAGTTCCTAAAATATATTGGATTTGTCACCTAATATGCTTTTTTATTGCAATATCGGACGGTATACATCATTTTTCCTAAAGGCCGGAAAACAGCAGGGAATGAACGAAACTGCGAGGCGTTTTTTAGTTGACTCCTGCTGTTTTTGTTGTAGGATTAAACAGGTTTAATATGCGAGGATACTGTCTTAAAACGGCAAGATTCCGATGGAATGCCGAAGGGTCAAAAGAGCCCAAAGCAGGCAACCTCGCAACAAACCGGCAATGTGTACACAGTATAAAAAGGTGAGGAACTGAATATGGAGATGTTGAAAATAACCGGACGTGGGAAGACCTGGCAGGTTGAACCGAATGCAAAGAGTACGATCATCGGCCGCAGTCCCCGATGCGATGTTGTCATTGAAAGCAGGGATGTCTCCCGGGAACATGCCAGAATCTTCCAGGACCCGTTTGGCCGGTGGATTGTTGAAGACCTGGGCAGCAGTAACGGGATATTTATCGGTGGTAAGCGCGTAGAAGCAGCGGCCGTTCTGCCGGGGGAGCCGGTGGTTATCGGTTCGTTTACTCTATCAATAACACCATCACTGGACGAGCAAATTCAGCGAGATGATTCTGTCAAGGTAACGGCCAAGATTACAACAGAGGGTTTTGAGGCGGAGATTATCTCTGCCAAGGAAATGCATGCCGAGATTTTATCCCGGCTGTTTCTCGACCGTCTCGACGAAATCATTGACCGCTTATCAGAATTGACGGGTTCTTCCCCGTTGTATCCCGAACTGTGCAGGTGTCTGGCCAACAAGCCGAAAGCGGTTGCGGCGGTGCTGAGGTTGCCGGAAAGGGTTGAGATGATGCCTGAACATCCCGAGATACTTGCGTGTCACTTCGGGGATACGCCGGACGATGTGGCGGCACAGGACACAGGCGCTTTTATTCCGCCCCGGCTTGCTCTTCGTGTCTCCGGCCATGTGCTGGATGCCGTTCGCTCCACAGGCGACGCCGTAATGGTAAGGACCGTATATTCGGCGGACACGGATGTAACTTGGACGGCCGTTGAGGCGGACAGCCCCCGGGCCATAATCTGTGCGCCCCTCGGCGACATCTCGAAGGTCGGTGATGTGCTGTATCTTGATGTCCCGCTCGATGATACGCCGCAGAGTACGCCGGAACAGATGTTTGAATTTATCCGGGCCGTCTCGCGACAGGTTGTTACCGCACGAAAGAGCCTAATCCTTATGCAGGCAAAAGCGGAAAGAAGTCTCTTTGACCACGAGTTGTCGCTTGCCCAGAAGATACAGACGAAACTAGCCCCGGCCGTACCGCAGGATTTGTCCGGGATTGACATCGCGGTTCATTACAGGCCGGTGATGTGGGTAGGGGGGGATTATTGCGATATCTGGTCTCTAAAGGATGGACGCCCGGCATTTGTTGTTGGGCGAGTTTGCGATATGGGCCTTCCCGCGGCTGTGGTGCTCTCCGGCCTTCGGGTACTGCTGCGTACTACCTTATCTTTCTGTCACGAACTCTCGGAGGTCATGAAACACGTCAATTCCCATCTTATTCAGGATTTACCAAAAGAGACTTCTGTGACTTTGTTCCTGGGATTGTTTGACCCTTCAACGGGAGCAATTGAATACGTAAATGCCGGTCATGCCCAGCCTTTGATTGTCCAGCCTCAGGCGGTTCCCCAGCCGCTTGGCCAGCCGAATGATTACGTGCTCGGAGTTCAGGATACGGTTTTCCAGACAAAACGGCACAACATTGAAAAAGGTGAACGGCTGTTGGTTTTCACGGATGGTGTCACGAAGGCCCAGTCGCCTAATAATGAACAGTTTGGCATGGAGCGCCTGGTACATATACTAAAATCTACCGCCGACCATTCGGCCTCGAGAATAGTAGATTCGGTGACAAAGGCCGTGGCCGATTTTCGCCAGAGGCTGCCTCAATACGATGACACGACGGTTCTTTGTCTCGGCAAATCATAGCTGGTAAATGGAAATTGGTAATGAGTAAAACGGTTGGTATTTCCAAACCAATAACTAATTACCATTAACCAATTACCAAGACTGAGGATGCAGAAACATGGGCGTTTGTCCAAGTCAGGAACTGGTAGAACGCTATGTAAGGGGGGATTGTTCAGCCGAAGAGCAGCAGGCGGTAGAGACACATCTTTCCCAGTGCGAAGGCTGCCAGCAGCAGGTAGAAGACACACGCTCGAATATGATTGATTCCGCTCGTCCTGATTCAGCGCCTGCGGATCAGGACACCACTCGCAGTATCACCGAAGATACACGCGTAGACCAGGATGATTTGGCAACCAGATCCATATCGGATGATGCAACGCTTCCGTACAGCCCGGAGGCCGTGTCTGCATCGTACGAATCGATGATCGAAGGTTATAAGATTATAGAGCAGCTGCCGCAGGGCGGTCAGGCCGTTGTTTATAAAGCCGTTCATATAGCCACAAATACAAATGTTGCAATCAAGGTATTGCTGCCCACCCTGCTGGCTTCGGCCCGAGCTCGCTACTATTTCGAGCGGGAGGCCGAGCTTATCGCGACTCTCGACCATCCCAATATAGTCAGCATTCGCGACAGCGGGATTATCCACGGCCAGTATTACTTTGTGATGCAGTATGTAGAAGGGCTGCCGCTGAGAGATTATGTGCGCTCACAAAACCTGTCTTTCCGGCAGTGTGTCGAGCTGTTCAAGAAGATTTGCTCAGCCGTAGCCTATGCCCATCAGCAGGGAATTATCCATCGTGACCTCAAGTTCGCCAATATTCTCGTGGACAAACGCGGCGAGCCGCACATACTCGATTTCGGACTGGCTAAGGCGATAGGCATAAGTGAGAAGCCCGGTAAAGAAGTCGTTGCCACGATGACCGGGCAATGGGCCGGCTCGCTTTCCACTATGTCACCGGAGCAGGCGGCTGGCAAACCCGGTTTAATTGACGTGCGTACCGATGTCTACTCGCTGGGTGTCATACTCTATAATATGCTGACGGGCCAATATCCCTATAATGTTATAGGCTCGACCCTGGAGGTGCTGCAGAATATACAGAAAGAAGAACCCATCAGGCCCAGGCAAATCATTCGCAAATTCGACTCGGATGTTGAGGCCATTTTGCTCACGGCCTTGGCCAAAGAGCGGGACGAGCGGTACCAGTCGGCCGCGGATCTGCAGGCCGACATCGACAACTGGCTGCAAGGGCGGCCAATTCGCGTCAAATCCATCAGCACGATGTACCTGATGCGTAAAATTATCTCACGACACCGCTATACAACCACAGTTGTGGCCCTATTGCTGCTGATTATGCTCGGCTTCGGATACTTAAGTTTTGATTCATATCTTACTGCAAAGGAGGCACAAAAAGAATCGGAGGCTACTATGGGGCAGTTTCGTGCGGAGGCTGCCAGGAACCTCACGTTTACTCGACAAATGTTGTTAACCGTTTTCCTGCGCGCATGGCACGAGGGTAAGAACAGCGAGGCCAAAGCAGTAGCTGACGGTTTATACGAAGATAGTAAAGAAAAAAGGGCGGCCGAATTCCTGCTGAGTCCAGCTTCATTGGCTGAGAAGGAAGCTGATTTTCGTCGGGCCCTTTCGGACAAATACACCTGGTTTGCAGATTTTATTGTAGGTGAGTATCATTATAAGAATGGTGACCGGAAAGATGCTCTCGATGCCTATCGGCGTTGCTATAAAGCTATCCAGCAATTGATACAGCACGGGCAGTCAGGCATCGACAAGAGTATATTTGCTCGGCAACTTATAGCCAGACTTCGCGAGTTGGATTCTGCCGATAAGCCGGCAGGGGAAACCGAAAACTAAGAGTTATTTGAGCAATGTGTGCTAAAAGAAGAAGATTGCCGACGGCTTTTACTTTGATAGAGCTGCTTGTCGTAATAGCGATTATATCTTTGCTTCTGGCTCTTCTTTTACCTGCCTTCCGCAAAGCGCGTATAGCCACCAGACGCATGGTGTGTCAGAGTAACCTAAGACAAATCGCCCGTGCATGGATTGCGTACCTGGATGACAGTGGAGGTGCTTTCTATGGTAATGTGCCAAATGCCAATCTCAACTATGGCGGCTGGAAGGGCAACGTTGCACTAATGGGTGAACCCAATCGACCTCTCAATAGTTATTTCAACCTGTCGCCCATTGAAGAACACGAGAATGACGCCAAGATATTTCGTTGCCCGGCCGACCGCGGTGGGGTTCCCGGACCCTGGTTGTACGAGAAGGCTTATCATGTCTGTGGGACCAGCTACAACACGAATCTCTTTCTGATTGGTCCGGGCGTCTTCAGATTCATCATGTTTTATCCACCTGCTCTTATGAGCCCGGAAGTCACACTCCTTGGCGAAAAAATTAACGAACGTGTACCGAGTGTCTGTATGGATGAGGTGGCCAATCCATCACGGATGTTGTTGATTGGGGATTATGGCTGGTTTAACCAATGGAAACCAAGGCCGCATCCTCAGCCGGAATGGAAAGAACTGGCGGAGTGGCATGATCGAGTAGATTGTCACAATCTGGCCTTTTTAGATGGCCACGTTAGTTTTGTGAACATACGCAAAGGTATTTATATCACCAGTGAATACTGTGTATTGCCATTTAAGGACCTTTACGACCTGGCTTACCAGGTGCAGGAGCAGATGCCTTAGGATTGTTGGTTATATTTTGAAATAATCACTTGCTTTTATTGAGATGGTATGGTATATAGTAGCACCTGATAAAAAAAGAGGAAAACGGGCTGAAGGAGCATTACTTTAGGGGGGAACATAGACACATTCGCAGAGTAGTGTGGACTTGTCCGGCCGGATAAGAGAAAGAGTGGTGAAAGATGTTGAGGGACACGCATTTAATCATATACCTGGCTGTTCCGGCGGTTTTATTGTTGACACCGGTAGCCTATGGTGATATATTTCTGACTGCTAATGGCGAGGAAGTCGATGTAATTGTCATAGATGTAAATGATACTGCCACTTTCGAGGTTGTATCCGATAACTTCGATTCCTACACGGCCTATTTTTACCACGGCCTCACCGCCATCGGCATCTTTTCTCATATTGATACCAGACCGGAAGCGGGCGAATACGCCTATGTAGAGCAGGCGATAGATATGTTTCAGATAGGAGCAGATGGTATAGAATTTCCCCCCGTTCCTGGAATCCATTTCATCTTTCTATTTGAACCGCCACCTGAATTCGAGGAGTTCGATGTGATACTAAAGGATGAATTTTGGATTGATGTAGATTCCATACACATCGTACCCATGGGAGCGCCGCCGGATGACGTGACTCCGCCTGAGCCTGACCCTATGACGTGGGCTTCACCGCCGGAAGCCATAGGTCATGACAGAATCACGATGACGGCTACAGCCGCTTCCGACCTCAGTGGTGTAGAGTACTACTTCGAGTGTGTTTCAGGCGGCGGTCATGACAGCGACTGGCAGTTGAGCCCTATATATATGGATACCCTTTTGCTGCCTTCTACAGAGTATACGTATCGAGTCAAGGCCCGTGACATGAGCGAGCTTCAAAATGAGACGGACTGGTCGGTCCCGGCATCGGCAACGACGTTTAGCAGGGCCGTTTATGTCGATGATGATGCGCTCTTTGACCCCGGGCCGGGGGATCCCGATATCAGTGACCCCTACGAAGACGGCAGCATGGAACATCCTTTTGATGCTATTCAGGAGGCGATTGACGCGGCAATGCCCGGCGACACCGTTATTGTGCTGGACGGAACATATACAGGAACAGGTAATCACGATATCAGCTTTTTGGGCAAGCCGATTACAATCCGCAGTCAGAACGGACCGGACAATTGTATTATCGATGCCCAGGGTGGTAATGTCGGCGGTTTTAACTTTACTCACGGAGAAGGGGCTGATTCAGTAGTTGATGGCGTTAAGATTATTAACATCCATTTCAGTGTGCCAAGTGGTGCAGCCATTCACAGTGACGGAAGCAGTCCGACAATCAAAAACTGCATTATCCGGGACAACATTTTAGGTGAAGGCGGTGCCGTTTATTGCTCAAGTTATAGCAATCCGACGATTATCGACTGTACGATTCGACATAATAATGCTCATGGCATTTGGATTGGCTTTGACAGTACGGCCCTGATTCTTGGCACTGTTCGGTTCATCTCTAACAATCTTGCCGGCTACGGTACTTTGCAGATACCTGCCGATGCAACCCTGGAGGTACATAACTGCGAAGTAACTTGTAATATAGCAGGCGTTGGGACTGTGTATGTGCCTTATGGGAAGGAACTTGTTGTGAAAGAAAATGCTGTTGTTGACTTTTTCTCCGTCGAACCCAACACCAAAGGTACGATTCAATGTGACGGCCTGCTGCGAGTACAAGATAATGCCGAGATCAGTAACGCAAATATAAATCCTGCCTTTGCCAGTTTCGAAGGCAATGCGGTCATTTCTGGAAATGTAATCACCACCAGGGCAGAGACTCCATACGGTCAGCTCGTTGCCAGGGATTCGGCCATAATTATCGGAAACGTATTTAATGCCAACGGTGACCGTTATATCGATGTTAATCCTCAGCCGTTTACCGGTGTGATTCAGGACAACCAGGTCTTCGTCACTGTTACCGAGGGTCGCAACAATACACCGCCGGGTCTGTTTGAGCTTCGTGGACAGGACATGTTCTGTTCCGAGCCGCTTTGTGAGCCGGGGCTGTATCCATTGCCAGCAGTACCGGATTTCAATGCGAACACGTGGACGGTCGAAAAATTTGAGCTGCTTGACGGGGCAAAGGCCACTTTGACCAAGCGCTTTGACTATCAGCCTCCCTACGCCCCGGATTTGGATGAGGATGTGCTTTATGTAAAGCATCTTATCCTCGGCTCGAACTCGTTTCTCAATATTGGTTTTAATCGCGTCTACTACGAAGAACTGGATGCTGCACCTGATGCTGTCGTAAAGGAAAAACCTCCGATGGGCTATTTGCTGGACAGAATACCTTTTGACAGCCAGACTGAGTATGAGACCAAAGTCGTTAGCAATAATTTTTATGAGCCGTATCCGATGATTTTCGTCGAGCGGGTCGAGGGTATTGAACCGGATCCGACCGGCATGCTGAGGATGAGGAATCTATCTGAGATTGATCCGTGTTTTCCGGGTGATCCAAGGGTGCTCAATGCACGTGCCAAGGGCCTGTTTTCAAAATCCGGTGAGGATAAGGTTCTGATTCGGTTCAGTTATTTATTCGAGACAAATAATCCGGAAGTCGGTTTGGAGATATATATATCCGATGTTCCCTATATGCTGGCTCATAACGATCCGTTACGGGCGGAACATTATATGAAAATTGGCTACCTGCCTGTCCCGGCACCGGACCAGCCCGGCACAACCGGCAGCGGGATTGCCCGACTGGCGGTCTTTCAAAGGGTCATCTCGACCGAATACCTGAATTTTACTGACGGTATGTGGCTTGAATTAGAATTGATTGGCCCGGCGGTCAGCCAGCCGCTTGCTGCCGGTATGGGATTCGACACTGGAGGGGCCGAATCCGTGTCATCAGATGGCGGCGCCTCGGTCTTGATCGATGACTGGGGTGTCGAAGTGCACTGTGACGGAATTTGTATGGACGTTAACTGGGACACTATTGTAAGTGAGGGAGACTTTTTGACGGTTATAGCGGCGTGTGGGCTTCCGGCTTCACTGGACCCGAACGCAACAGACAGCCTTGTTTGCCTCGACGGCTTCTTTAGCGGCGACGGATTCGTGGATCCGCTTGATGTTATTTCCTGGGACTGGGCCGTGGACTCCGGAGACAGCTTCCTGTTTTATTGCGGTGTTCCTCTTGGTGAAACTGCAGCGGCGAGTGCTGCCGGTTCCGGTGAGATAACCGTCTCACCTGCTTCGAGCCCCTATTTGAGTCTTCCCGATGCTCTTGGCGATTTGCTGATAGCCGGCAAAAGGAGTACAAGCGGTGACAACTCCGAGCTGAAGTCAAAAGACCGGCTTTATGTTTTCGATAATAATGGCGTATGTGAGGGATGGTCGGCGCCTGAATCGGACCGCTGCAACATTAGAGTAGTTGGGGACATGGATGGCAACCTCTACCAGATCAATTCTGCGGATGGTGTTCTGCGGCTTGACGACACGAACGAAGTTATCATACCTCCGGGTGAGATTACGGATGTGAATGAACCTCGTTATAACAAAGCCGCTGTTGTTTATGTTGGTCTTATGGGAAGTGGTGAGGATGCGATGGGGCGTCCGATTTTTGACGCCGCCTTTGATGCCAGTTATGTCTATGTCGTGCCGGTAGTAGTTGACCCCAATGACCCCAATGAAGAACCCTATGCGGCGGCAGCCAAGCTACTGCTGCTGGAGTCGGGAGAGCCACCTTATCAGCTCGTGCAATTGTATGACGATCCTCCACCCGAGAATGATAACCAGTACCGTAATAACCTGAGGGAGATTGAACTCGATGCCGCCGGTAACGTGTATGTTGTCAATGCACACAGCCTTAATGAGAGTGATATGGTCTTCAAATATGATCCGAATGGAACGAAGATAAAGTCTCTGAGTTTAGGCAATCCAGACAGTGCCGACTACTTACCTGATCCTATCGGAATGCATGTGTCCGATATTACAGGGATATTGTATCTAGCATCGGGTCAGTACAATCCGGCGGATATCAACTCAACTATTGTACACGGTATGTCATTGGATAGTCTGGCCCTTCAGCGGACTATTACGGTCAATGGTATGCACAACGTCTCCGACATTACCGAGGAGCCGGCTTCAGGGACCCTTTGGATTGTGGGCTTTAATATGGAAAGCTTCCCACAATGGCCCGATCCAACCCAACCTCCATTTTACCGCCCGTGTCTGGCAAAGGTCCCGTATGGCAGCAACACCGTACAGGCAGAATGCATTTATGATCCCAATGACCACGATTTGGCACTGCCAATTTCGATTATATGGACCAAGCCCGTTAAGTGTGGGGGGGCCGATATAGACGGCGATGGCAAAGTAAACTTTACCGACTTTAGTGTGCTTGCATTGGCTTGGTTGACCGAGATTGGAGATGCAGACTGGAATTCCGCCGGTAATATAAGCGCTCCTGCCGATGCTTTCATCGATAACCGGGACCTTGCTGTTTTAGTGGAGCATTGGCTGGAAACCGGATGTCTCTGACATTGGAGAGGCATTTTGAGCATACGCAGAAGTACATAAGTTCGTTTTTTAGAAAAAAGGTTGATTTTGTCTCAGTCGATAGGTAACATATTCCCGGGAAAACCGAACGCAAAGTCTTGCGTTTGGCATCTCCTCGATGTTACTTGTTATGGATAGCTAATCGGTAATATTTGCGGAGTTGGATATGGCTTCTATCTTTGTCATGACGGGATCACAGAAAGGCGACTATTACCCACTCGGACGGCGGACGAATGTGGTCGGCCGTGATGAGGCCCTTCTAATACAAATACTGGATGACCGGGTCTCGCGGAAGCATATGAGGATTGGCTTCAATGCCGACAGCGACCGGCATTATGTGGCTGATATGAACAGCAGGCACGGTGTGTTTATCAACGGTAACAAAATCACCGACGAAACGGTCTTGAATGACGGTGACTATATCACCATTGGCGGGACAAGTCTGCTCTTCACCGAAAAAGACTTCGACGATCATGAAAGCGCGCTGTCTCACTTTAAGAAGGTCGGCGAGCGGGAACGTCCTACGCAGGTCAGTCAGGAAGAGCAAAAAGAGTAATACTAAGTCCGGCGTTACCAACATCAGGCCAAAGCTGTAATTGCGACTTAGTTAAACCTGAATGGGTGATAATCCGGTTTAAGATTGCTTCATAGGCTCAAATTGTACACAACAAAGTTACACAGAAGTTTGTGAACATGTTTAACTATCCCCCAATACGCATACAATAGTCATGAAAGAGTTACTAAATGAAGATGGCGGCAAACAGGGATACTAATAAGCGTTTTAAAAACTGTTTATGCGTGTGTTTTATCTTCATCGCGATTGGAGTATTCCTGCAACCGGCGTTTGCTGCGGGCGGTAAAGACAAATCAAAATACCAGACCGAGATCGATGCGACGATTGGATACGTTCAGGATTTCAATTTTGAATCACTTCGCCTGGCCATAGGAGATTTAACCGGCATATTCGGCGAACAGTATCCGAAAGGCAGGCAGTATTTAGAACATCTGGAGGACTTTAAGAAATTAAGTAAAGATGCGCTCGTCCGATTTAACAAGGGTGATAATTTAGCAAAAGCAGATTTGTTGAAGCTCACGGACGACCTCAAAAAGCTGCGGCGTGATGCGTTGCTTTCAAATCCTTTACTTGATTTTGATAAGCTTCTGTTGTTGAAGCGCAATCGCGGCCAGCTCGGTCTGTCTGTTAATCACAAGTGCAATTCGGGTATCAAACGGACCGGCTATGATAACGAGATTGTTTTACTGTCACCTGTTGACCCGTCCGGCAGATTGCAGAAACTTTTTCGCCCGCCGGCGAATCAGTTTGTCGGTGAAATAGACCTGCATTTCGATGCCGACCGTCTGCTTTTCACCATGCCCAAAGGCAAGACCTGGCAGATCTTCGAGATAAATGTAAACGGCAGCGGTCTGCGACAGGTGTCGCGCAGCGGGCACTCCGACGTGGATAACTTCGATGCCTGCTATCCGCCCGATGTCCAAAGCGGTGCCGGTCTTCTTTTCGCTTAAGTTTCCATCGATGGCAGCGAGTTCACAACGTCGGTTTTCGTGTCATTTGTGAGACTGAAATATCAAAATTGAAGATTGCGCAGTTTAACACAGACGAAAATTGAAATTACGCGGAATTGGGGGGAATTTCAGGTTTTTTTGAATTTTTAGTAGAGAGCCTTTCTCTATTTTTTGCAGGTTACCTATCTTGATGGTTTTTTTGCAAAAGTTCTCAAGTTTTTGGTGGTATGGGTAAAATATTCGGATTGTTCCGATTGATGGACGTGAAAAAAGCGTGCAAAAACTTACATATATTTGCAAAAATTTGAAAAAAGTAATCAGAATTGCGCGCTTTTGTTCAAAAATTTTCAGAAAATTTGCACTTTTTAATCTTAACATTTTGTTAAACTGCGCAGGATAGGAAACTATTTTGCGAGTTCATAGTTCGTTTGTAGTTCATAGATTGTTGTTCATCATTCGTTGATTGTGACTTGTGATTTGAAGCTCAATGCTCGATTCTGAATAACTTAGTTTGGTCGTGGTATCAGAGTAGCTGATACTTCGGATAATATTTTTTTTATTGACGCAATATTGAAAGCGGGCGATAATTAACGGTGTCTTGAATTTATTCAGACGAGGAGCCAAAAATGAATATTATAAGGATTATTTCAATCTACCGGTTTGTACGTGTCCCCATAGTTGCATTGGTCGCTGTGGTATTGCTGCCATTGTTTAACACAAAGGCGGTTGTTGCTGAGGATATACCTAAGACTGACCATGGCGCGGCAACAATGGAGTATCAGAACAAGGAACTCGACCGGCTGTTGCCATCGGTGGATGTGAGCAAGGCCCCGTCCAGCTTCGACGACGTTGTATGGAAAGCGTTCATCCCGGAGGACAACTCGATGACGGCGGAGCGGGTGGCATTGGGCCGGAAGCTTTATTTTGATAAACGCCTGTCGGCCGACGGTACGGTATCTTGTGCTACATGTCACGATGTGACACGCGGATTTACGGACCAGCTCGCAGTCTCAGAGGGAATTAAGGACCAGCTCGGGCGCCGAAATGCGCCGACAACACTGAACGTGACACTGCTGCAGATTGTCTTTCTTGACGGGCGTTCGCCTACGCTGGAGCATCAGGCGAAGCAGCCTATAATAAATCCCATAGAGATGGGTATGCCGGATGGGCAGGCCGCAGTAGATGCCATCAAAGGTGATGCCGAGTACCAAGCGGCCTTTAAAAAAGCATACGGACGTAAAGTTAATTACGATGATATCGGCAGGGCGATTGCTGCCTTCGAGAGGACGCTGGTTTTTGTGGATTCTCCTTTCAGGCGTTTTTTAGATGGTGATGAAGATGCAATTTCTGCTGAGGCGGAGGAGGGCTGGGAGCTATATAATGAAAAGGGACGCTGTATGACGTGTCATCCCATGAATCCGTCGAATCCATTAGGGACCGACAACCGCTTTCACAATGTCGGCGTTTCAGCACGTCACCAGGATTTCGAGGGCCTTGCAAAGCAGGCTTTGAAGGCAATGGAGGAAGATCCCTCGGAGCGGAAGCTCGATGAGCTGGCGCTGTCAACGGACATGAGCGAGCTGGGCAGGTTTATGGTGACGAAAAACCGTTCGGACATCGGAGCGTTCCGCACGCCGCTTTTGCTGAACATCGGGATCACGCCGCCTTATATGCATGACGGGACCGTGGAAACACTCTGGGACGTGATGGACCATTATAACAAAGGCGGCGAGGCAAATCTTTTCCTTGACGGCGGTATGGAGCCGCTTGCGCTGACGGAAGAAGAGATAAACAGTATTGTTGCGTTTCTATTTAGTCTTACCGACTTTCGGTTTGCCGAGGAAAACCAGCGGCAGTTCGAACGCCAGAGGGCACAGGCTAAAAAGAAGCGTCCCCTTCGGGATGATGATATGGCTTTCCGTTTGAAGCTGGCTTTCGAGAAATAGGTTACTTACAGGCGGATGACCGCAAAGTAATAAGGAGTGACCAAATGGAGTCTAATTCGAAGAATATCGAAACGAAATATATGGACCGGCGAGCTTTCCTGAAGGTCTCTACGGCGGCGATGGGAGCGGCAGTGGCTTCGGGGCTGGGGCCTTTTCAAACATTTCAGACGGTTAACGTCGCGCAGGGTGCCGGCTCGTCGGATAAGGTAACACCATTTCGGTTTGCGTATATCTCCGACTCGCACCTTTATGAAAAGAAGATTAACGACCGCTTTGTTCGAGCGTTACTGCGAGCCGTAGCGGATGTGAACAGCCTTGAGCCACAGCCCGACTTTGTGTTCTACGGCGGCGATCTGGCCCAGCTTGGACAGCCAAAGGAACTCGAACTCGGCGCCGAGATTCTTAAGGAGGTTAAGGCACCTGTGAAAATGATGGTAGGGGAGCACGACTGGTATCTCGATATGGGCGAAAAGTGGCGCGAGCTTTTCGGAGAGCCGGTTTATTCGTGGGACCATAAGGGAGTGCATTTGGTGACACTGAACAGTGTTGTCGAGCGCGATTTCTGGACGGCACGCGGGATGACAGCCATGGAGAGAATGATGACGGTGGCGGGATTAGATAACGGTGTGCAGAGTCCATTTTCGGTGGGCGAGCGGCAGCGGGCGTGGCTTGAAAAGGATTTGGCCGGCTATTCGGACGATACGCCGCTGATTGTTTTTTCGCATTCGCCGCTATACAAACTATATAAGAAATGGAACTTCTGGACCGACGATGCCGAGGAGGTCCAGGCGATTTTGAAACGGTTTAAGCGGGTCGTTGTCATCCACGGTCATACGCACCAGCTTTTGACGAACCGGATTGGCAATATCCACTTTCACGGGATGCTTTCCACGGCGTGGCCGTGGCCATACGCGCCGGAGGGTATGCCGGAGCTTACTATCGAGATGAGCCGGCCGGACCCGTTCAACGCAAACGACGGCTGCGGGGATGGTGAGGTGCACGTACAGGCGGACGGGCTGGTGGACAAGGTCTATAATTTATGGAACCGCACGCCGCTGACGGTCGGCAGGGCTTATACGGCAAGCTGGGGCAAGGAAAGCGTGCCGCCAAAACCAAACCGTGCCAGTTATTAGATATGGTCAAGGAGATTGCTATGCGAAACGAATCTACCGTTGCTCAACTTATGAACGTTTTGTTATGTGCGGCCTGTATTTCGGTGATTATGATGGTTACAGGATGCAGCGAGGAGGTCGAATACACGACATGCGACGGCCGCGGCAAGGTCACAGTCGCCGAAGAGACCGAAGGACAAGACCTTGCTGATGCGATTATGGCCCAATGGAAGCTTGAGAATCCCAATCGTAACTGGGTTGAAGAGGAGAAGGAACGGCATGAACTGAAACCCCCGGCAGACAATTCCGCTTTGTTGGAAGGCCAACAGGGCGAGGGGCATACCTACGGAAATTATACCGAGAAGGATCTGCTTATGTGGGAGCGCGAGACCGAGAAGCTTGTCGTTGAAGGCTCGCGAATCTTTCACAGCGCCCAGCTATTGAAAAGCCAGGTAAGTGTCTCGTGCGATATGTGTCATCCACATGCCGCCAACACACACCCGGAGACATATCCCAAATTCCAGACCCAATTAGGCCGGGTTGCGCTGCTGCGTGATATGATACACTGGTGCATCGATAATCCCGTGCGCGGTGAGCATCTTCTACCGGATGACCCGCGGATGCGGGCATTGGAGGCGTATATAATGGCCCAGCGCAGCGGGACAATGATGAACTACGGCAAGCACTAAGCAGATTCCGCGTGTGCAAACAAGTTGTACAGCCTACTATACTGTTCACGGTTCGGTATTCCATTTCAAAGTCAGTAACCGCCGTGAATGTAAACCACGAAGCTTTCTTCATTTTTTATGTCGATATACGCAGATAAGTCGGACCCTGCTTTTCCATATTCTCGGCTTACGAGACCAAGCCTTGCCCTTTTACCCTCGGTAATCGGCTCCGAAAACCACTTGGGCGCAGGTTTTAATATATTTCTTGAATCATCCTCGCGTGTATATGGATATAGCTCAACATCCTCTTGAAATGATTTAAGAAATCTATCTACAGTATTAGGATCAGCAGTAAATTTAATCATGAAGCCAACTGCCCCGTCCCAGCTACCTGACGTTTTGGCAACTTTAACTTCTGTTATACCTTCGGGGAAATCGATTACGAACGTCTTTTCCAAGTAAGTCAGAAAACGTTCCGGTGCACGTTCTATATAAATATCTCCCACGAAAAATGGCAAGATGTAAAAAAAGATGAAAGCTGCGCCTGCTACGACCAGTACAGAAAGACTTCCAAGGACGATCGCCATTAACACGATTAATTGTTTACGCCGCTTTCGCATACTCATTCTCCTTGTTGTTAGTGCTACTTACATTGCGAGAATTTAGTATATCCACTATTAGGTAGATAAGCAAGTACGGAAAAAGTTTTGCTGGATTGTGGCGGGGTATTCGTGTAAGATTCTGGTTTTAATGAAGTTATAGTAGAGTAATTTTAGAAAGGAAGGTGTGACTATGAAAAGTTATACGGGAAAATTGATTGTTTTGGTAATAGGAACATTGCTTCTTGTCGCTTTTAGCGATGCGAGCGCGAGTGCGGGAGGGAAAAAAAGCGAGGGCGGTTGGGAGAGTCTCTTCGATGGCAAGAGGCTGGACGGGTGGGAGGTCCAGGGCGGCTTTGCCAAGTACCGCGCCGAGAACGGCGAGATTGTAGGAACGAGTGTTGAGGGCAGTCCCAATACTTTTCTGTGTACGAAAAAGCAATATGGTGATTTTTTCCTCGAATTCGAGGTGAAGTGCGATCCCCAGCTCAACTCCGGCGTGCAGGTTCGCAGCCATGTTTATAAGAAGGACACGACTCTTGAAATGTTGAGGGGCGGAAAGAAGAGGAAGGTTGTGCGAAAGGCGGGGACCGTTTACGGATATCAGGTCGAGATAGCCAGTGAGCGGACCGGAAGCTCCGGGGGTATCTATGACGAAGCGCGGAAAGGGATGTGGTTGTATGATGTGAAGGGGGATGCCAAAGCGAGGGAGGCCTTCAAAGAGAATCAGTGGAACAAGTATCGCGTAGCCTGCATCGGTGATTCGATTAAGACGTGGGTGAATGGTGTGCCGTGTAGTGATTTAATGGACCCTATCGACCAGGTCGGTTTTATAGGATTACAAGTGCACAGCG
>Ga0209427_10002923_pt1 | contig 20067 bp, 20 predicted proteins | sample DeeMarSWOR136_30_FD_187465 | JGI IMG/M metagenome (GOLD analysis project Ga0209427, IMG submission 187465) | Marine sediment microbial communities from White Oak River estuary, North Carolina - WOR-1-36_30 (SPAdes) (version 2) | ecosystem: Environmental > Aquatic > Marine > Intertidal zone >...
CCCCCCGCCACCCGAACTCCCCCCGCCCCCCACCGCTGGCTCAAATCCTCCCCTCTTCAACTTGTTCAAGTTCTTCTGCTTTACAAAGCACTAATTCTTCAACGCCTTCAATTTTTACATACCACAAAGTTTTTCCTGGAGGGGGTTTATCGGGATATCGTGGTGTGGGATACACATCAATTAGTTTACCAGCACGCTCTGTGATTGTTCCGATTTTGCCAATATATTCAGGTTTTTCGTGGTGCCTAATTTTTACTTGTTTATTTACTTTAAGCTTACCCATATTATAAACCTACGCCAGTTACTTCCTCCCCACCCCGATAATTTCGCTTAAGCTTTTTATGCCCTCTTTTTGCATGAAGGCTTTGATGCCTTCCAGGACTTCGAGGGGGGTGCGGGGGGAGGTGAGGTTGGCGGTGCCGACCTGGACGGCGCTGGCGCCGGCCATAATGAACTCGATAGCATCAGCGGCGCTGGAGATGCCGCCGCAGCCAATAATGGGGATGTCCACCGCTCCGGCGACCTCGTAGACCATATAGAGTGCCACCGGCTTTATCGCCGGTCCGGAGAGACCGCCGATGATATTGCCCAGCAGGGGGCGGCGATGGGTGGTGTCAATGGCGATACCCCTCAGGGTATTGATGACGGTGAGGGTATCGGCGCCGGCTTCCGCCACCGCCACGGCTATTTTGGTGATGTCATCGGTATTGGGGGTCAGCTTGACTAGGAGGGGCAGGGAGGTGGCTTGCTTTACCGCGCTGGTTACCTCAGCGGCAGATTGGGGGTTGGTGCCGAACTCAATGCCGCCCGCCTTGATATTGGGGCAGCTGATATTGACTTCAAGGGCACTGACCCCCGCCACCCCGTCCAGCTCATGAGCTATGCGGGCGTAGTCATCAATGCTGTCACCGCCGATATTGACGATGACCGGCACCGACCACTCTGTCCAGAGCGACGCTTTTTCTTTGATTAAGGCCTTAACGCCGATGTTCTGCAGACCGATTGAGTTCAGAATGCCGCCGGGCGTCTCGGCGATGCGGGGCTGGGGGTTACCCTCTTTCGGCTTGAGGGTGGTCCCCTTGCAGACAATCGCCCCCAGCTGCTGGATATCAAAGAGGTGGTGGTACTCGGTGCCGTAGCCGAAGGTGCCCGAGGCGGTCATCACCGGGTTCTTCAGGAGCAGTCCCGGCTTGTGTTTCGGGGCTATTTGTATTGAAATATTCACCAATAGTTCCTCAGGGTAGCTCGGTAACCGTGCCGGTGTTGTTGAAGAAGAAGCGCTCGCCGAACTCCCGCGCCAGGACGCAGGTGGCGGGCAGGCTGGTGCAGTGGCACAAGCCCAGTTTTTTAACATCAAGCTCCTTCAGGGCCTTAACCGTCAGCCGGATTCGCTCCTGAGGGACATCAAGCAGGTGAGCGCCGCCCAGCACGGCGTGAATCGGTTTTATTCCGGTCAGCTTTTGGGCGTGATACAGGGTATTTATGATGCCGTGGTGGGCGCAGCCCAGAATAACCACCAGTCCCACCTCGGTCTTTATGACCAGAGCCAGGTCATCGTTAAGCTCATCCGGCTGGAAGCCGGTGTCTTCTTTGACAAACAGGCCGCTGTCCAGCTCCTCAAAGTCGTTGGTCATCGGAATCTCGCCGCTGGTCAGGATGCGGTCGGTTATTTTTAGCGGTTCGGTGGTCAACTTGAATCGGGCTCCCAGGCTCTCCAGCTCCGGGCGGGGGAAGGGGATGCCCATCGGTTTGTCCGCCTTGCCCTGATGGCGCCGGCATTTAGCCGACCAGATATCGGGGTGGGCGATTATCTCTATCTCTTTGTTAATCTTGCGCAGGACCTGTTTCAGACCGCCGGTATGGTCGGGGTGGCCGTGGCTTAAAATAATCTTATCTACCCGGCCCAGGTCAATGCCCAGGGCATCGGCATTATGGCTGGCGGAGATGCCTCCACCGGTGTCAAAGAGGATATTTATGCCATCTGTTTCGATGAGGAAGCTGAGTCCCCACTCCGCCAGCATCCCCCGGTTGGCGGTGTTTTCACTCAGAGTGGTAATCCGAAGTCCCATTTCTCATTGATTATAGTTTATTAGTTGGCCGTGGACAACTGTTTAATGATGTTCATGGTGAATCTCGGCTGGCCCCTGCCCGGTCAGCAGCAGCGGAAATACGATGTCACTGGTGCAGCAGGGAATCCAGACGGAAAGGAACAGGAAGATGAAGATGAAAATGAGCATTGGAATCAACCAGGGAGTGCCGAAGGCGGTGAAATAGAACATGGAAGCCCAGGTGCTTAAGAATACGTGACCGAGGTGCGGGATTTTGGTGGCCGGCCTTAAGTAGCCGATAATGATACCGACCAGCGCGGCCGCATTGACGAACTGCCACTTGGCTATGCCGATGACGGGCATTACGGCACTTTCGATAAAGGGTATTTCAAATTCCATTTTTACCCCCAGTAAAATGCCTCCCAGGTAGGGGATGGCGGCGTCACTGAGGGTGGCAATGCCGATTGAGCCGGTATAGCCGACCAGAATGGCTTTCCAGATTTGGCGGTGACCGTATTTGCGGTACATGGCGGTGGTCACTATGGCGCTCAGGATAATATGTAGCGGGTGCAGGGTATAAAAAGCAACGTGGGAAATCTCGGTCGGCACTTTAGCCAGGATGATGAAGACCATGATAAAAATGCCGGAGATGGCGCCCAGGATGGTGAAGGGGGCGTGGTTTTTCAGTTCAATGGCGATTTGTCTCAGCATTTTGGTGGCTTAGCTTACCGCCTTGACTTTATCCTCAGCGGTTACCCGCTTATCACGGCGGTCGTCAATGCTGATGAGGGTAACCACTCGCTGTGCCCCTTTGGTGAAGGGCACCTCGTGCACCTTCTGTACCAGCTCCAGTACCTGTGCCAGGGGCCCCTCAATAATCGTCCCCATGCCGGTCAGCTGATAGCTGATGCCTTTCGCCTGTTTGATGACATCAAGGCAGGCCGCAATGTAGGGGCTGACACTGGGTGTCGCCGTGCCCAGGGGGATAACGCGTAATTCGGCAATAACCCACTCCCTCATATCGGTCACCTCCGCTTACTATCATAACGGAAAAGGCCGATTTTGCCAACATACTCTTGCCGGCGAGGCTCACGAAACTGAAAAAAGCGGGCTGGGTATTGACTAAATGGCTTAAATTAGCTACATTTAAGGTATGATATACCTCGGTACTTCTGGCTTCAGTTATGATGATTGGGTGGGCGCCTTTTACCCGGCAGGCATGCCTAAGCGGGAATGGCTGGTCTATTATGCCCGTGAGTTCAATTCCTGTGAGGTGAACTCAACCTTTTACGCCCTGCCCAAACCAGCTACCCTGCAGGCAATGAGCGAGAAAACGGATGAAGGTTTCCTGTTTTCGGTTAAGGCGAACCAGCAGATGACTCACCAGCAGGAGTATAACGCTACTGTTTTTAAGGCTTTCTGCCAGATGCTGGAGCCGGTTATTAGTGCCGGCAAGCTGGGCTGTGTCCTGGCGCAGTTTCCCTACAGCTTCAGCCTGAATCAACGTAACTGGGATTATCTCCGCTGGGTAAGGGAGCAGTTGGGTGAGCTGCCGGTGGTGGTTGAACTGCGTAACGCCGGCTGGTTGCGCAGTGAGGTGTTTGACTGGCTGCATCAGCTGGATTTGGGTTTCTGTTGTGTTGATGAGCCACCGCTGCCCAACCTCCTGCCGCCAATAGCTGAGGCAACCAGTGATATCGGCTATGTCCGCTTTCACGGTCGAAATAGTGCCAAATGGTGGCAGCACGAACATGCCTATGAGAGGTATGATTACAGTTATACACCGCAGGAACTCGGTGAGTGGGTGCCCAGGATTCGTAAGCTGGATAGCATGGTGGAGAGGACCTTTGTCTTCGCCAACAATCACTGGCGTGGGCAGGCCGTCAGTACCATTCGCCAGCTACGACTGATGTTAGACTAATCCGTCCTTCAGCAGTTCTCTTTTCAAAATCGCTATTATAAGGTAACATATCCGTCAGCACAAAGCAGATAAAAATCGGGGCTTGACGGGTGAATAGGAGGCAGAACCGGTGACTACAGAATCGAACCTACTTCGCTCCCGTCTGGAGAGTGAGCGCAAGCACTTACTCGATGAGTTAGAGCAGATAAAAGCAAGCACCCGTCCTTTTGATGAGAGACGGGAAGGGAGCCCTTTTGGCAAGAGGGAGGAGGAGGCTACCGAAGCCTTTGAGCTAGAGAAGCGGCTGGCCTTTGAGAAAAGGCTGAGAGAGCAGTTGGCTGAGGTAGAACATGCTTTGGAGAAATTTGACCAGAAGACCTATGGTCTTTGTGATATTTGCGGGCAAAAAATTGACCCGGCCCGCTTAGAAGCGCTTCCCCAGGCAAACCTGTGCCTGAGCTGCAAGGCGAAACAGGCAAAGAATGCAAAAGGCAAGTGAGCCCCGCTGTGGGTGGTGGCAGGTTCTTCTTTTTCTTATCGCCTCGCTGGTGGTAGCTACCGACCAGCTGAGCAAGGTATGGATAAGAGCCTACCCCAAGGGGTATGATATCTTCCAGGCCGGTTTCTTCAGTATTACCCATATTCGTAATACCGGCGCCGCCTTTGGCCTGTTTCCGGGGCAGTCACCGCTCCTGGCCATAGTTGCCCTGCTTAGCATCATTCTGCTGCTCGCCTATGCCCTGGTTATCTACCGGCACTACCCCCTTTTCTATAACGGGCTGGGTGGTGTCGCCCTGGGCTTGATTCTGGGTGGTGCCAGCGGTAACCTGATTGACCGCCTCCGTTTTGGTGAGGTTACCGATTTTATCGATTTCACGGTCTGGCCGGCGTTTAACATCGCTGACTCCGCCCTGAGCATAGGGGCAATACTGGTTATTTATCTATTCTTTCGCCTGACCCGGGTTGAGAAGCGTTAGCATGGACAAAGAGTACAGTTTTGTCGTTGATAACCCCGGGGTTCGTCTGGATAAGTATGTCGGTGAGAAGTGTCCCGAGCTCTCCCGCACCCATGCCCAGAAGCTTATCGCCGAGGGTAAAATCAGGGTTAACGACCGTGCGGCTAAGGCAAGCGCCAGGCTGAATATTGATGACCGGGTTGATATTGTTGTTCCCCCCGCCCCACCCACCTCCCTTTCTCCCGAGGCAATCCCGCTGAATATTGTCTACCAGGACGATGACCTGCTGGTCATTGACAAGCCGCCCGGGCTGACCGTTTACCCCGCCCCGGGGCACACCAGCCATACCCTGGTCAACGCCATTATAGCCCGCTTTCCCGAGCTTCCCGGTGACACGCTGCGCCCGGGCATTGTGCACCGGCTGGACAAAGACACCTCGGGGCTGATGGTGGTGGCGAAAAATAGCTCAGCCCAGCAGGATTTAGCCAGCCAGTTCAAGGCTCATCTGGTGAGCAAATCCTATCTGGTACTGGTCAAGGGGCAGCTCACGCCGGAGCGGGGTGCCATTGACGCCGCCATCGGGCGTGACCCCCACAACCGGAAGCGCATGGCGGTGGTAACTGATGGCAGAGAGGCGCGCACCGATTATCAGGTAATCAACTATATCGGCAAGCATACCCTGCTTGAGGTCAGACCCAGGACGGGGCGCACCCATCAGATCCGGGTCCACCTCGCCGCCATCGGCTTCCCGGTGGTCGGCGATAAAATCTATGGGGTAAAGTCACCCTTTCTAGCCCGCCAGTTCCTCCACGCCTCCCGCCTCGGCTTCACCCACCCCACCACCGGCCAGTATGTAGAGTTCACCTCCGACCTCCCCGCCGACCTGGCTAAGGCGCTGGAAGATATAGCCTGAGTATAGTGAGGAGAGCCAAAGAGAGGCACTAAGGAGAGTTAAAGAGAGGCAAAGCCTCTCTTACATAATCGTTCCCCCTCTCCTGAGCAAGGAGAGGGGGATACAGGGGGTGAGGTTGATAAAATGATTTCTAGAATCTTGAGAAGTGGGGTGGTAGAATAGTTTCAAATGACTAGCTCAGTCAGAGTCCGATTTGCGCCGAGTCCGACCGGTTTTCCCCATGTGGGCAATATCCGCACCGCCCTGTTTAACTGGCTCTTTGCCCGCCACTACCAGGGCAAGTTTATTGTCCGCATTGAGGACACCGATGTCACCCGCAAGGTAGAGGGTGCCATTGAGGCGCTTCTGGACAGCCTGAAGTGGCTGGGCATGGACTGGGACGAGGGGCCGGGGGTGGGGGGGAAGTACGCCCCCTACTTTCAGTCCCAGCGTCTTGATATCTATCGGGAGATGGCCGAGCGCCTGATTGCCCAGGGAGATGCCTATTACTGCTACTGCTCCCCCCAGCGCCTGGAAGAGATGCGCGCCGAGCAAATGAGGCAAAAGCAGCCGCCGGGCTACGACCGCCGCTGCCGTGGCCTGACTCCCCAGGAGAGGTCAGCCAGAGAGAAAGAAGGCATCACCCCGGTGGTCCGCTTCAAGACACCCTTGAGCGGGCAGACCGGTTTCAGCGACTTGATTCGGGGGGAGGTGGTCTTTGACAACAGCACCCTTGATGACTTTGTTCTGTTAAAGTCAGACGGCTACCCCACCTATCACCTGGCTAACGTGGTTGATGACCAACTGATGGCGATAAGCCATGTCCTGCGGGCGGAGGAGTGGCTCTCCAGCGCCCCCCGCCATTTGCTTCTTTACCAGGCTTTCAAGTTCAAGCCCCCCCAGTTTGCCCACCTGCCCATGATACTGGGCGCTGACCGCGCCAAGCTGAGCAAAAGGCACGGCGCCGTATCTATCATAGAGTACAAAGAGCTTGGCTATCTGCCCGAGGCGATGGTTAACTTCCTGGCCCTGCTCGGCTGGTCTCTGGATGACCGGACCGAGCTTATCCCCCGCCCGGAGCTGGTGGCTAACTTTTCTCTGGAGCGGGTCAGCCAGACGGCGGCCATCTTTAATCAGGAAAAGCTCAACTGGATGAACGGCGTTTATATCCGCAGTTTGAGCGTGGATGACTTCACCGAAAGAGCGCTTCCCTTTTTAGATAGAGGTCTGCCAACTGAGGTCAGGCGCCCGCTGGATAAGAAATATGTTGGGCAGATTATGCCCCTTATTCAGGAGCGAGCCAAGACCCTGGCTGAGGTGGTTGAGCTGACCCGGTTCTTCTTCATCACTGAGCTCAGCTACGATGCCAGCCTGTTGATAAGCAAGGGGATGGACCGTGAGGCAACGCTGAAGGCGTTGCAGAAATCTTTGTCCAGCCTGAGTAAGCGGAAAGCATTTGATGCTGAATCCCTGGAGGGGGTGCTCCGACCGCTGGCGGCGGAGCTGGGCTTAAAGACGGGGCAGCTCTTCGGCACGCTGAGGGTAGCCGTCACCGGTGAAACGGCGGCGCCGCCCCTCTTTCAGACCATGGCGGTGCTGGGCAAAGAGCGCTGCCTCAAGCGAATTGAAGAAGCGCAGAGCAAGCTGGGGGACTAGGGGCTGGGCTGGCAGCAGGGGCAGAGGTAGGTGCCCCGGTTGCGCACCGTGATGCGCTCAATGGGCGCGTGGCACTCGGGACAGGTGGCATTGCGGCGGTGGGCGACCCGGAAATTGAAGTGCGCCGTGCCCAGCTCACCATCGGGGCGGTAGTAGTTGACGATACTCGCCCCCTTGCTGCTGATAGCAGTCTCTAGCACCTGTTTAATGGCGTGATGTAAGCGCGCTATTTCATTTGAAGAAAGGCTTCCCCCCAGTCTTAAGGGGTGGATTCCGGCGGCAAACAGGGCTTCATCGGCATACATATTGCCGATGCCGGCGATAAAGTTCTGGTCGCAGAGAAGGGCCTTTATCGGTGCCTTACGCTTACTGAGGCGCTTTTCTAGGATCTGCGGGGTAAAGCTGGCTTTCAGCGGCTCCGGGCCGAGCTTACCGACAATATTTTCCTTATCTCTCACCAGCCACATCACCCCGAACTTGCGCGGGTCACGGAAGTGAAGGGCCGTTTCCCCGTCCAGATAGATTACGGCGCGGGTGTACTTGTCCGGCTCAGCCGCGGCTGGCTTTATCAGCAGCGAGCCGCTCATCTTCATGTGGATAACCAACACCTCCCCACCACTCAGGTTGAGGATGAGGTACTTGCCGCGCCGGCTTACCCCGGTTATCTTTTGCCCGATAAGGCGGGAGCTAAAATTTTGGGCTGATGGTGAGCGCACGATTCCCGCCCAGACGAGGGTAACGCCACTGATAGTATACCCGACCACATGGGGGGCGAGCTCGTTCTTGACTGTCTCTACCTCTGGCAGTTCTGGCATCGGCTACATCTCCCCCCAGTTCTGGCCCGTCTTTAGGTCAACTTTAAGCGGAACGCTGAGCTCAAGGGCGGTAGCCATTACTTTGGGGACAAGCTGGCGCATGGTCTCTTTTTCTGCCTCGGGGACTTCAAAGACGAGCTCGTCGTGCACCTGAAGCAGCATTTTACTCTTCAGCCGGCGCCTGGCGAGCTCCCGGTCGAGGTTAATCATGGCTACCTTGATGATATCGGCCGAAGTCCCCTGTACCGGCATATTTATCGCCATACGCTCGGCGGCTTCCCTCACCTGCCGGTTGGCGGAGTTGATTTCGGGTATAGAACGTCTCCGGCCCAGGATTGTCTGCACGTAACCGCCCTCTCTGGCCTGCTTTTTGGTGGATTCAACATATTCTTTTATCCCCGGGTGCTGGTCAAAATAGGCACTTATGAACTGGGCTGCCTCTTCCCGGGACAGCTCGGTTGCCTGCTCCAGACCGTAGTCGCTCATCCCGTAGATGACGCCGAAGTTGACCGTCTTGGCCACCCGCCGCATGTCCGGGGTTACTTCTTGAGCCGCAACACCAAAGAGCCGGGCGGCGGTGGCGGCGTGGATATCCTCATCATGCTGGAAGGCAGCCACCAGGGTCGGGTCCTGGGATATATGGGCCAGGGCGCGCAGGTCAATCTGGGAGTAGTCTCCCGACAGCAGGTGGGCGCCGGGTGGGGCGATAAAGGCCTGCCTCACCTCTTTGCCCAGTTCGCCGCGCACCGGGATATTCTGCAGATTGGGCTCGCTGGAGGAGAGCCGGCCGGTAGCCGTTCTGGTCTGGTTAAAGCTGGTATGAATGCGCCCCGTTTTATGGTTGAGCAGGCTGGGCAGGGCATCAATATAGGTTGACTTGAGCTTGGCAAGCTGGCGGTACTCCAGAACCAGCTCAATTACGGGGTGAACGGTGCGCAGCCCCTCCAGGACCGATGCCTCGGTGGAGTATTTGCTCCTGCCTTTAGTGGCGGGCAGCTGCATCTCCTGAAACAGCACGTTGCTCAACTGCTGGGGCGAGTTGATATTGAACTGGTGCCCCACCCAGTTATATATTTCTGCCTCCAGCTTCAGTAACTGCTCGCCAAGGCGGTGGGACATCTGGTGTAGCAGCTCGGTGTCCAGGGCTATCCCGCTGCGCTCCATATGGAGCAGCACCGGCACCAGGGGCATTTCCACCTCGGCGAATAGCGACCACAGCCCCTGCCGGTTAAGCTCGGTCTTGAGCAGCTCGGCGAGTCTCAGCGTCATATCGGCGTCGGCGCAGGCGTAGTCAGCTGCCCGCTTTATCTCTATCTGGGACATCGAGAGCTGCTTACTTCCGGAGCCGATTAAATCGGTGATGGGGGTCATTTCAATGCCCAGCTTGCCGAAGGCGAGTGCCTTTAAATTCAGCGCTTTCTCCCCCAGCAGATAGGCCGCCACCATAGTGTCAAAGTTGAGGTTTTTGACATTTATTCCGTATTCGGCGAGCACGGTCATATCAAACTTGCCGTTTTGGGCGAGCTTGTTAAGACTGGCATCTTCCAGAAGCGGCTTGAGCCGCTTGGTGACCTGTTCTAAGGGCAGCTGCTCCACCTCCCCCCAGCCGACATGCCCCACCGGAATATAGTAAGCCTCGCCCGGAGCCGGTGACAGCGATATGCCCACCATCTGGGTGGTCATGGCATTTAGGCCGGTCGTCTCCAGGTCAAAGGCGAATGTCTTGGCTTCGGCGAGGCGGCTCAGCAGCGCCTCAAGAGCCGGGCTCTGGCTGACCACATGGTAGTCCCCTTCCGGCGGCTGGGCTTTTACGGTTACCTCGGGGATTATCGCTTCCATTTCGGGCAGTCTCGGTAGCAGGCTGGAGAACTCCAGCTCGCGGAAGAGCTCGGTTATTTTGTTCCGGTCATAGTGGCTTAAGCGGCACTCGTCAAGGTCGAGGGTAAGCGGCGCTTTGGTTACAATGATGGCCAGCTCCTTGCTCTGGCGAGCCCGGGCTTCATTTTCCCTGAGTAGTGCCTGAAGCTTGGGCGGGGTTACCTCGTCAATGCGGACGTAGATTTGCTCAATAGAGCCGAACTGCTGGATGAGCTTGACCGCCGTCTTCCCGCCCACGCCGCTGACACCGGGGATGTTATCCGAGGGGTCACCGACCAGTGCCTTGAAATCGGTGATATTTTCTGGCTTGACCCCGTATTTCTCAGCCACCGCCGCCTCGTCATAGAGCATGGTATCGCTGAAGCTCCCCCTCGGTCTGGGGTAGAGCACCCTTACCCGCGGCGAGACCAGCTGCATGGTATCGGCATCACCGGTGACGATAACCGCTTCCACGTCCTGCTCGCTGGCCTGGCGGCTGAGGGTGCCCAGCACATCATCGGCTTCATAGCCATCAAGCTCAAAGATGGGGATATTAAAGGCTTTCACCAGCTCTCGCACCCGCCCCAGCTGGCCGAGCAGCTCGGTGGGGGTGGGTGGGCGGTGTGCCTTATAGGCGCCGAAGAGCTTGTGCCGGAAGGTGGGGGCGGCGGTATCAAAGGCAATGGCATAGTGGGTCGGTTTCAGTTCGCTGATTGCCTTGAGCAGCATCAGGGCGAAGCCATAAACGGCGCTGACCGTCTCGCCGGTCTTGCTTACCGTCAGCGGTTTGGTCCGCTCAAAGGCGTGAAAAGCGCGGTGGATAATGGCATTGCCGTCAAAAAGCACCAGCCGGGGCTTCTTCATGAGTTTATTATAGCAGAGCAGGATACTGGCTAGAAATCGCTGAGCCCGGTCATTTCTCTATCTTCTCAACCTCAATGGTGCACTCGGTTATCAGGGCGGCAAAGGTGCCCAGGGCAGCCAGAACCGGCGCCGCCAGAATTCCGGCGGCCGCTGCCGGAGCGCCGATGGATAGCGGCAGCTCAAAGACAGTCCGCCCGTTGTGGATTAAACGCACCTTTCTGATGTTGCCTTCGTTGATGAGCTGTTTTATTTTGTCTACCAGCTCACTTCCTGAAACGGTGAAGTTTTCGCCGCCCATTTTCCCCTCCCTGATTTAAACTATTAAAGCAACTCTCCGCCGCAATGTAAAGCTTTGCTTGGTACATGTTTCGTGATATACTTTAGGGCATAATCGGGAGGTTGTTTTGGCGGGCAAAGACCTACTTTCAGTAGCTGACCTCAGCGGGGATGACATCCGCTTACTGATATCAAATACGGTGGAAATGAAAGCCGAACGCCGGCTTTCCATGCTTGACGGCAAGATATTGGCCCTCCTCTTTGAGAAGCCCTCACTGAGGACCAAGGTCAGCTTTGAGGTAGCCATGCAGCAGCTGGGCGGGCACGCCGTTTATCTCTCGCCGGCGGAGGTTGGGCTGGGCCAGCGCGAGTCGGTTTCCGATGTTGCCCAGGTGCTCAGCCGCTATGTGGACGCTATTGCCGCCCGCACCTTTGCCCAGCAGACCCTGGAGGTCCTGGCCAGCTATTCAAATGTGCCGGTGATAAACGCCCTCTCTGACCTGGAGCACCCCTGCCAGGCACTGGCTGATTTTTTCACCATTTTTGAGAAGAAGGGGGAGCTGGAGGGGGTGACCCTCGCCTTTGTCGGGGACGGCAACAACGTGGCCCACAGCCTGCTGCTGGCGGCGTCCCTTACCGGGATGAATTTCCGCATTGCCTCGCCGCCCGGCTACGGGGTCCAGGAGGGTATAATGCGCCTGGCCCAGGGTTTTGCCATGGAGAGCGGCGCTGAGCTCCTCTTTACCGAAGAACCGCAGCCAGCCGTCAACCAGGCCGATGTGGTCTATACCGATGTGTGGGCCAGCATGGGGCAGGAGGCGGAGGCGGAGAGGCGGCGCCAGCTGTTTGCCCGATATCAGGTGAACGAGGAATTAATATCCCTGGCCAAGGCGGATGTTATCTTTATGCACCCCCTGCCCGCCCATCACGGTCAGGAGGTGGCGGAGGGTATTCTGGAGAGCCTGCCCTCAGTGGTATTCGACCAGGCGGAGAACAGGCTGCACCTGCAGAAGGCGCTACTGGCGCAGATGCTGGGCGGTCTGGAAATACCACTGACCGGCTATCATTAGGGGGTAATATGTTAAGGACAGTATTAAATTGGGCTTGGGCACCGGCTTTAATTACGCTGGTGGCGGTGCTTGGTCTTGTCTTCCGGTGGCCAATTCAGGTGGTCGCCCCGGTTCTGGGGGCAATTTTGGTCATTGGTCTGGTGGTGGTGGCGGTGGCGGCCCGGGGGCGGGAGCTGGAGACTTCAGCCCAGCGGCTGAGGCAGCTGGCCGGCTATTTTACCCGTCGCTTTACCGGTAATTCCTCGCTCTCTATTTTCGCCATTATCAATGACCTGTTCAAGGTTGATAATCCCCAATTATGGGACTGGGCACGGGCGTGTGATATGGCACAGCGGATTTTCAATACCTGGTGCGATAGCTTTATCTCCAGGGTGGAGAGCGATATCAGAAACAGGACCTTCGGCGCTTTTATACGGCTCTATTTGAACGAACTCTGGCAGCTGAACACCCATTACTACGAGTTTGTGGTGCAGTTTTATGAGATAGCGGAGAGGATTGAGATTCCGCCGGAGACATTAGAACAGTACAACCGGTTTGTGGCGGAATACAATGCCTTTGTCCAGGATTTTCAGGGGACGATTGCGGAGCTGAAGAGGGTCCCCCGGACTCAGATTGAGCCCCCCAGTGTCAAGCTTGCCCGAGAGTTACCGGTGGTGAAGTGATAAGTGGCGAGCAAGCCAATTGTAGCCATTATTGGCCGGCAGAATGTCGGTAAGTCTACCCTGCTTAATCGATTAGCTGGCAAGCGGGTAGCTATTGTTGAGGACCAGCCGGGGACAACCCGTGACCGGATATTTGCCAACGTTTCCTGGCAGGGGGTTGAGTTTATCCTGGTTGACACCGGTGGTCTTGAGCTGGGTGCGGAGAGCACCATTGCTCAGGGGGTCAGACAGCAGGCGGAGGCGGCGGTCAGCGAGGCAGACGCCCTTATTTTTCTGGTTGATGTTGTTGACGGGGTGGTGCCGGCGGACCAGGAAATTGCTGACCAGCTTCGTCAGGTGAGCAAGCCAATGGTCTTGGTGGCCAATAAAGCCGACAACAGCCGTCTTGAGGCTGAAGCAGTTGAGTTTTATCAGCTGGGGCTGGGGGAACCGCTGCCCATTTCAGCCTATCATGGCCGGGGCACTTCCGCTTTGCTGGACCGGGTTATCGCCCTGTTACCCTCTCCGCCACCGGCCGAGGCTGAGCCGGAGATAATGAAGATGGCTATCGTGGGCCGGCCCAATGTGGGCAAGTCCACGCTGCTCAATGCCTTGCTCGGCGGGCCGAGGGTCCTTGTTGATGAGGCCCCGGGCACCACCCGCGATGCCATAGATACCTTACTTGACTTTGAAGGGCAAAGTATGTTACTTATTGATACCGCTGGTATCCGGCGGCGGGGAAGACGGGGGGTAGGGGTGGAACGGTATAGTGCCCTCCGAGCCCTGCGGGCGATTGACCGGGCGGATATAGCCTTACTCCTTCTTGATGCCACCGAACTGGTTACAGCTCAGGATACGCATATCGCGGGCTATATTCAGCAGGCAGCCAAGGGAATCGTCCTGATAGTCAACAAATGGGACTTGGCCGTGAATAAAAAGCCTGTTGAGTTTACGAGATATATCAAAAGTCAGCTTAAATTTGTCGCCTATGCCCCGGTTATCTATGTTTCGGCTAAACTGGGGCAGGGGGTGAAGAAAGTTATCCCTGAGGTACTTCAGGTATATCAGGAGCGGTTCAAGCGGCTGGCTACCGCTGAGGTAAACGAGGTAATTCAGCGGGCGGCTAAAGCCCATATCCTGCCCCGGGTCGGTGGCAAGCAACTGAAGATTCGCTACGCTACGCAGGCCGAAGTAAATCCACCGACCTTTGTCTTTTTCGTCAATGACACCAAACTGGTTCACTTCTCCTACCAGCGTTACCTTGAGAATAAGCTGCGCCGCTCTTTCGGCTTTGCCGGTACACCGCTGCGGTTGGTCTTCAAAACGGGGGATAGGTCGTGTTAATCGCCAAGCTTGTGAGTGTGGTCATCATCGGCTATCTTTTGGGGGCTATTCCCTTTGGCGTGCTGGTCGCCCGGCGCATGGCTAAGGTGGAAGTCACCGACCACGGCAGTGGCAAGATAGGCACCACCAATGTCTTCCGCACCGTGGGCGTTAAAGCGGCGGTTATGGTGGCTTGCCTCGACCTGCTTAAAGGGGGGCTGGCGGTATTAATTGCCGGCGCCATAGTTGGCGAAAGCTTTGTGGTCGTCGCTGGTTATCCGGTGGGGATACTGGCGGCTCAGGTTTTAGCCGCTCTGGCGGCGATAGCCGGGCACATCTGGTCGGTATTTCTTAAGTTCAAGGGGGGCCGGGGGGTGGCTCCCTTTCTGGGCGCCATGTTTGCCATCTGCCCGGTGGCGGGGCTCTTTGGCGGTGAGGTGTTGGTTGCCGGGGCGCTACTGACCCGGTATGCCTCGCTAGGCTCAATCGGTGCTACGGTCGGTAGCTGTGCCATTTTGCTTTCCCTCACCATCATGAGTGGTTTTCCCATCGAGTATTTAATTTATGCTTTAATTGGTACGGTAGTAATTATATTTATGCACCGTGATAATATCGCCCGGCTGATGGCGGGTACGGAACGCAGACTGGGTGAGAAGGCTGAGAAAGGAGTTTCGCCTCCGGCTAGCTAGTCATAATCTTGGTACAACCAGGCGGAGAGCGTGGCATAAAATATGCCCAGGGTTGCCATTATTGGCACTACCCTCTGGGGATTAACTCTGGGGGTGGTGCTGGGTCGCAAGGGACTGCCGGTCAGGTTATGGGCACGAACCGAGAGGGAAGCCAAACAGCTTACCAAATCTAGGACCAGTCTAAACTTGAAGGTGACCTTCCCGGAACAGCTATCGGTTACCAGCTCATTGCCGGAAGCCCTGAATGATGTCAAAGCGGTAATCCTGGCGGTGCCCTCACAGACCATGCGGCAGAACATAAAACTGGTCGCCGGTCACCTTGATGGCTCAATGCTGGTGGTGAGTGCGGCTAAGGGGCTGGAGATTGGCTCAAACAAGCGCATGTCGGAGGTAATCACCGAGGAGATAGCCCCGCGTTTCCAGTCCAATATCTGTGTGCTCTCCGGGCCTAACCTCGCCCGGGAGGTCCTGGCCGGCTTACCGGCGGCGGCGGTGGTGGCGGCGGAGAAGGAGTCGTTAGCCCGGGTGGGACAGCGGCTGCTGTCCACCCCCAACCTCTGTATCTACACCAATACCGATGTCATTGGTGTGGAGCTGGGGGGGTCCTTGAAGAATATTATTGCCCTCGGGGCGGGTATGGCGGATGGGCTGGGCTATGGCGATAATGCCAAGGCGGCCTTCATTACCCGCGGTCTGACTGAGATAACCGCCCTCGGTGTTGCCCTGGGGGCAAACCCGCTTACCTTCTCCGGCTTGGCCGGCCTCGGTGACCTGATCGCGACCTGTGCCAGCCCGCTGAGTCGTAATCACTACGTTGGTGTGGAGTTGACCAAGGGGCGTCCCCTGACCGAGATAGTCGATTCCATGGAGGGTGTAGCCGAGGGGGTGAGCACCACCATTGCGGTGAGAACTATAGCTCAGCAACTCGGGCTGGAGATGCCGATTACGGAAAAGATTTATCGGGTGCTGTATGAAGGTCTTGACCCCCGCCAGGCTGGCGAGGAGCTGATAAGCGCTTCGGTAGCCCAGCACGAGCTGGCCGGGCGAAGGTGGAAACTGTTCTCTCTGTTTAGACGCCGTAAACGTTCTTGAGTTTCTCCAGCAGCCCCTTTCGTTTCTGCGGGGGCATATTGGTTGAATCCAGACTCTGCGCCAACTCCTCAAGGAGTTGGCGTTGTTTTTGGCTCAGTTTTTCCGGGGTGACCACGGAGAGAATATTCAGCTGGTCACCGCGCCGGCTGCCGTGAAGGTGGGGAATACCGTGGTCTTTCAGCCGGAAGACATCGCCGGTCTGACTGCCGGCCGGAATCTTGAGCTTGGTCTTACCATCCAGGGTGGGTATCTCTACCTCAGCGCCCAGCGCTGCCTGGGCAAAGTTGACCGGTAGTTCGTAGAGAATATTATCATTCTCCCGGATAAAGAACTCATGCGGTTCTACGGAGAGGATAATATAGAGATTGCCTGATGAACCGCCCCGGCTGCCGACTTCACCCTCACCGCTCAGCCGTATCTGGAAGTTGTCGTCAATGCCCGCCGGGATGGTGACTGAGATCTGGCGCGGCTGTTTCTCCTTGCCGCTGCCGTGGCACTGGGGACAGGGGTCGGTAATAATCCTGCCCTCGCCGTGGCACTGGGGACAGGTGGCAATGTTGGTGAAGCGGCCGAAGATGCTCTGGTGTACCCGTTTCACCTGCCCGCTGCCGTTGCAGTTGGGGCACCGGGTCGGCTGGCTACCGGGCTTGGTGCCGGTGCCGTGGCACTGGGCGCAGTTTTCGGTGCGGGATAGCTTTACCTCTTTTTCACAGCCAAAGACCGCTTCTTCAAAGCTGATGGTCATTTGATGATATAAATCGGCACCGCGCCGGGGTGCCTGGCGGGGGGTGGTGGTGGCCCCGCCGAAGAAGGCATCGAAGATGTCACCCAGGCCACCGAAGTCAAACCCCTCAAAGCCCCGCCCGAATAGTCCCTCGGCACCACCATAGCCAAAGCGGTCATAGGCGGCACGCCGGTCCGGGTCAGCTAGCACTTGGTAGGCTTCGTTTACTTCTTTGAACCTGCCCTCAGCCCCATCCTGGTGGTTGTGGTCGGGGTGATATTTAAAGGCAAGCTTGCGGAAAGCCTTTCTTATTTCCTCATCGCTGGCATCTTTGCCCACGCCGAGGATTTCGTAGTAGTCGCGTTTTGGTGGCATTATTTTTAGAACCCTATCCCCTTTATAAGAGGGGCTTCGCCCCTCTTTAACTCCTATGGGAGTTTACACCTCGCGGAACTCGCCTTCTACGGTGCCTTCGTCTTCGCCTTTATCCGGTGGCGCTTCGCCCTCCGGCGGTGCCTCGCCCTCTGGTGGGGCTTCGCCGCCGGGTGGGGGCTGCTGACCGTAAACGGCGCTGCCCAGCTTTTGCATCGCCTCGGACAGCTCCTGGCTGGCTTGGCGCAGCGCCTCGGTGTCGGCTCCCTGTAGCGCCTGGCGCACCGCCTGAATCTTGCCTTCCACCTCCTGGTTCAACTCGGCCGGTACCTTGTCTTTTTGCTCTCGCAGTGTCTTTTCGGCGGTGTAAGCCAGGGTATCGGCGGTGTTGCGTAGTTCAACGTCTTCCTTACGCTTGGCGTCCTCCGCAGCGTGTGTTTCCGCCTCCCGCTGCATCTTCTCTATCTCTTCTTTAGATAGCCCGCTGGAGGAGGTGATGGTAATCTTCTGTTCCTTGCCGGTGCCCTTATCCTGGGCGCGGACACTGAGAATGCCGTTAGCATCAATATCAAAGGTTACCTCAATCTGAGGTACCCCTCTTGGTGCCGGCAGGATGCCGTCGAGCATAAAGCGTCCCAGGGTGCGGTTATCGGGAGCCATCGGTCTCTCTCCCTGCAGGACATGAATCTCCACGCTGGGCTGGTTATCGGCGGCGGTGCTGAAAACCTGGCTCTTTGATGTCGGGATGGTGGTGTTGCGGGGAATGAGGGGGGTAGCCACCCGGCCCAGTGTCTCAATACCGAGGGTAAGCGGGGTAACATCAAGCAGGAGCACTTCTTTGACCTCGCCCTTGAGCACACCGGCCTGAATGGCGGCACCGACGGCAACCACCTCATCCGGGTTGACCCCTTTCAGTGGTTCCTTACCGAAGATTCCCTTTACCTTCTGCTGGACTAGTGGCATTCTGGTCTGCCCACCGACCAGAATCACATTGTCAATCTGGGCGGCCGTCTTGCCGGCATCAGTCAGCGCCTGCTGGCAGGGCTCCAGCGTTTTCTCCACCAGGTCCATCACCAGCTGTTCCAGCTTGGCCCGGGTCAGGGTAATACTCAGGTGCTTGGGCCCACTGGCATCAGCGGTGACAAAGGGGAGGTTTACCTCGGTCTGCTGGACGGTGGACAGCTCACTCTTGGCCTTTTCCGCTGCCTCTTTCAGGCGCTGCATCGCCATCTTGTCCTGCCGCAGGTCTATCCCCTGGTCTCGCTTGAACTCATCGCAGAGCCATTCTATAATCCTCTGGTCGAAGTCATCGCCACCGAGGTGGGTGTCACCGTTGGTGGACTTGACCTGGAAGGTGCCTTCCCCGATTTCAAGAATGGATATATCAAAAGTACCACCGCCGAGGTCAAAAACGGCGATGGTCTCTTCCCCCTTCTTTTCCAGTCCATAGGCTAGTGAGGCGGCCGTGGGCTCGTTAATTATTCTTAATACGTTGAGCCCGGCGATGGCACCGGCGTCTTTGGTTGCCTGCCGCTGGGCATCGTTAAAGTAGGCCGGGACGGTGATTACGGCATCGGTAACCTTCTCGCCGAGGTAAGCCTCGGCATCTGCCTTCAGTTTCTGCAGAATCATCGCCGAGATTTCCGGCGGGCTGTACTCTTTGTCTCCCATCACCACCCGCACATCATTGTTGGCTGCCTTGGTCACCTTGTAGGTTTTGCGTTTGGCATCCTCCTCCACCGGTAGCTCTCTCCCCGGTGGCTCTCCCCATTTACGGCCCATAAATCGCTTAATGCTGTAGATGGTGTTATCCGGGTTAACAATAGCCTGGCGCCGGGCGAGCTGCCCGACCAGGCGTTCCCCGTTTTTACTCACCGCGACTACCGAGGGGATCAGGTTGCCGCCCTCTGCGGCCGGAATAACTACCGGCTCCCCCGCCTGCATCACGGCGACTTCACTGAAAGTGGTACCTAAATCAATACCGACTGCTTTTCCCATTATCTTTGCCTCCTGTTGGGATTAAAATAAAAATATTAAAATTCGTCTTCACCGGGCTTAGTCACTTCCCCGCTGCCCACCACTACTTTACTTGGTCGAATAACCCGTTCACGGACCTGGTAGCCCTTTTGCACTTCCTCAATAACGATTCCCTCTTTCCCTTCCGCCTGTCGTACCGCTTCATGCTGATATGGGTCAAAGGGCTCGCCCAGTGCCTTAATCGGGGACAGCCCCTGTGCCTCCAGGGTCGCCCTCAGCTTACGTTCGATTAGCCTGATACCGTCGGCCCAGCTCCGTTTTGCTGGGCGCCCGGGCATGGCGGCAAAAGCCCGCTCCAGGTCGTCTAAAATGGGCAAGAGGCTGAGCATAAGCTGGCTGTTGCCAAATTTAATGGCCTCTTCTTTTTCCTGCTCGGCGCGCCGCTTGTAGTTGATGAAATCAGCCTGGGCTCTCTGCCAGCCAGCCAGATTGGCTTCTGCCTTTTCTCTCTCCTCGGCCAGAGCCTGCTTCAGTGCCTGGCTATCTTCTATCTCGGCTTCGCTTCGGTCTGGTGGTGCCATTTATTTCACCCCTTATCAGTTGCTCTCCGGTCGGGTCAGGCTGTCCCGGCCGTATAGTTCGGCGATCAGTTCGCTCAGCACCAGGGCGAGGTAATTAATCGTGGAGATGGCCCGGCCGTAGTGCATACGGGTCGGTCCCACGATACCAATAGTGCCTACGGCTTCCATCGGCAGGCCATATTGATGAATGACGACACTCAGGTCGTGGACCGCCTCCGCCTTATTCTCCTTGCCGATAATTATCTGCACCCCTTGGCCGGCTAGCCTTGCCGGCAGGATGGTTTTGAGCAGGTTTCGCTGTTCAATTAGCTCCATCAGGCTCAGCAGCCGCTGG
>Ga0209427_10002924_pt1 | contig 20067 bp, 16 predicted proteins | sample DeeMarSWOR136_30_FD_187465 | JGI IMG/M metagenome (GOLD analysis project Ga0209427, IMG submission 187465) | Marine sediment microbial communities from White Oak River estuary, North Carolina - WOR-1-36_30 (SPAdes) (version 2) | ecosystem: Environmental > Aquatic > Marine > Intertidal zone >...
ATCAATCTGACCGTCCACCCGGACGAAATCATGGCAATACTGCTCAAGCTGAAGTTTCCCTACAAGTCAGTGCTGGTCACCTCGCTGGCGACCCGGTTTATGCCGTGTCTTATAGAGGACGTTGCACGAATTGGCGATGCGTACCGGGCCAGAGGTCTTGAACTTGATACCGGGAGCTGGCTGGTCCGGATAAAGAACCGGGCGCAAATTATCTTACCCCTGCTGGCAAACTCGCTGGAGAAAGCTGTCCAGGTAGCTGAGGCTATGGAGGCGAGGGCTTTCGGCACCGGCAGGAAAAGGGCTCTCTATCATGATATAAAGTTAAGCCCGATGGATACGGTAACCCTGGGATTCGCGGTAATGCCTCTCTCTCTGGGTATCCTGATGCGCATATGGGGATACGGCGCTTATCGGTATTACCCCACCATGCAGGCAATTAATTTTGGTTACTATGAGAGTGTTCTGTTGTCCATTCTGGCAGTCGTTCTGGTCACCACAGTATCTCTTGGCTTTCTTAAAAGGATGGTGGAGCTTGATCGAGCTGTATAATTTCACCTTTGTCTATAACGGTACAGATGAGCCTGCCCTCCGGGGTATAAATCTGAGGATTGAGGATGGTGAGTTTGTCCTCTTCACCGGACCCTCAGGCGGGGGTAAGTCAACCCTGTGCCGTTGTTTTAACGGTCTGGTGCCCCATTTTTATGGAGGTATCATCAGCGGCAAGGCTGAAGTCCAGGGTGCGGATATCCTGCAACACTCAACCAAGGAACTGGCATTGAAGGTCGGTATGGTCTTCCAGGACCCGGAAAATCAGCTGGTAACCACGGACGTCGAGAGGGAGATTGCATTTGGACTGGAGAACCTGAGCTACCCCAGAGCCCTGATCGCCCGCAGGATAGAAGAAGCACTGGATACAGCCGGCATTGCTAGCCTGCGTTTCAAACGACTTAATGAACTCTCCGGCGGCGAGAAGCAGAAGGTAGCCATAGCCTCTGTGCTGGCCCTGCACCCCGAGGTGCTGGTATTAGACGAGCCGACCTCAGAGCTGGACCCTCAGAGTGCTGAAGAGGTCCTGAGGCTGTTGGAAAGGCTTAACGATGAACTCGGTATCACCGTGATTCTGATAGAACACCGGTTGGATAGGGTGATTCACCTGGTAGATAGAGTGATTGTCATGAATCAAGGTAAAATCGTTGCAGATGGGCATCCGCGGCAGGTCATGAGCCAGGCAGATACTCCTGCACTTGGTATTGGTATACCGCCGGTCATCGGGCTCATGCAGCAGTTACGAAAACATGGTTTTGATATTGACAGGATGCCGCTAACGGTTAAAGAGGCTCGACTCAGCCTGACTAAAATTATCCAGAACGTGAAAGCAACTACTTTCACTGACGGTATGCCAACAACACAACCAGCAATTAGTATCCAGAAGCTGTCATTTTCTTACGGGGATATGCCAGTGCTTCGAGATATCAGCCTCGAGGTTAATCAGGGAGAATTTATTGCCATCATGGGACGCAATGCCTCGGGTAAAACAACCCTGATCAAGCATCTGAACGGTCTACTGCTGCCCACAAAAGGGAAGGTTCTGGTGAATGGCATCGATACCAGAGGTAGTTCTGTCGCTGAGTTGAGCCGGCATGTAGGCTATATTTTCCAGAACCCGAATGACCACCTCTTTGCCGATACGGTTGAGGAAGAGATAAGACTGGGTCTCAGAAGTAAAGGCACCGAAGCTTCCAGGATTATGTCATTAGTCGAGGACACGATGTCTGAATTTGGCCTTACCCGGTATCGGCGTTCTTATCCGAGATACCTGAGCGGGGGGGAGAAGCAGCGGGTGGCCCTGGCTTCAGTCCTAGTAACCCAGCCCAGGGTGATTGTCCTGGATGAACCAACCAGAGGAATGGACTATCAGCTTAAAAAAGACCTCGTGTCTTTTCTTGATAACTACCGGAAGCAGGATAACACCGTAATCATGGTTACCCATGATGTGGAGATGATAGCCGAGTGCGCCGACCGCGTTATCCTGCTCAGCGAAGGCAGGGCAGTAATCGATAGCAACAAGAGAGAAGCGCTATCAAAAGCCCTGTTATTTTCTCCACAGATTAATCGATTGGCGCAGGCCCTAAGTAATTGCGGGATAGATGATACCACCTTGACTATTGAAGAAATGATGCGGCAGATAACATGAAAAGAAATCGTGTCTTAATAGCCATTATCCTGGCCATGGTTCTGGCAGCTTTCATCGTTCCCGGTATAGACATACCGTCGGTTAACTCAATACTAAACTGGGGAGTACTTACGGCTGTTCTGGCTGCTTTAATTTGCCTGGCTTTCTTCTTTGAATTTGAAACAGCAGCGGTAAGCTCCAAGGAGATAGCCCTGGTGGCTATGCTGGGGACCATATCAGCCGTACTCAGGATACCCTTTGCCGCCATACCGAATGTACAGCCCTGTACTTACCTGATTATCTGCTCTGGTTATGTTTTCGGGCCGATAGCCGGTTTTGCCGTTGGTGCTATTACCGCCATTGTGTCCAACCTCATTCTGGGACTTGGCCCCTGGACACTCTACCAGATGATTGCCTGGGGTCTGGCAGGAGTTTCCGCTGCCTATATCAGGCGGTTTGGGGCGGGAAGAGTATGGCTGATAATCTTCGGGATTATCTGGGGTTATCTCTATGGCTGGATAATGAATATCTGGTACTGGACTGCTTTTATTTATCCTCTCACCTTAAGGACTTTCTTGGCATACCAGCTTACCAGCATATGGTTTGATACGCTTAATGCTATCGGCAACGCTGTTTTTCTGGGACTTCTGGGCATAAAGACGATAGCCATACTGGAGAAGTTCAAGCTGAGATTCAACTGGCAGTTGGTAAGCCGTGTTCTTTGAATAGTACGTACGATTCTACTGCATCATGAAAAATGTAGTTTTAAACTCGGACAGATTTATTTTCTGTAGTGCCCCGACTAGGGGACCCATTTGAGTTTTGATGGATTAATGCTAAATTCGTAGTACGTATTGCTCATTCCAGGCCGATCCCAACTGCCACGCGGGAGGTCCGGGTCATTGAATTTATTCTCTGTTGACTTGCCGACATTTATGATACCTCCCCTCCGGCTGTTGATAAACCTTGGGCCACCATCCACTGTCTGTAGAGGCTCCGCCCTCATGCTATAAATTCCTTTCCATTCTACGGTATGCCTGAACGCCGAATTGGACACTGGTCCGACGGGCTCTTTAGTAAATGAGATAGCCACACTTTTTACCTTGAGTACGTCCCCCATAATCCCCCAACACATTCTGAAAATTACCTCCAACGCCCACGACTGTTTGTTATCTGCCTTTTCATCTATGTACAGGATAGTTTTCCACTGATCCTTGGATGCGGGACCCCCTATGGGCGTGTTAAAGCCGAAGCCTGCCTTCAGGCCACTCAAGTCAACATCACCATAGTGTCCATCTTTGATATTGAAAGTGAAAGCCCCCTCGCACTGGTTTTTACCCCCATGGAGCTCTTTTGGGGTACTTGACCCCCAGTAGTAAGGGCACACTGGAGGCGAAGTACAGGCCTCAACACAATCGCCACTTACCATCCAGTCCATTTTTTCTTCTGTCATTTTTACCATCCCTGAACTTATTGTTTAGTAATTATTTGTTTTTAGTTTGAAGTTTAAAACTTGCCACTAGAGCTTCGGCGACAGCCCGAGCGAACTCCGGGGTGTTTATGTGTGTATCAACCTCGATAACCTGTATCTCCGGGTCCAGGTTTCTTCTCAGCTCATCAATAAACACCCTATCCATATCCGGGTCATAAAGCGCGCCACCCTCCATACCCAAGGAGGAGAAGCCCCTGGTGGGAATGACGAACTTGACCAGCTTCTTATTCCGATGCCTGTTCAGTTTCTCCGCTACCACCCTAGCAATAATTTGCACTTCCTCAGCATTTGTCCTCACCAGCACCCTCAGGCTGTCCTGCACCAGCATTTTCCTTTCCGCCAGCTTCCGGGAGACCCAGAGAGAGTCACCTTTATCCCGCCTCTCCAGGGGGCCGCAGCTTAGCATATCAAATCCACAGGGGGCGAGGATATAGGGTATACCTTGTTTGCAGGCTGCTTCCAGTCTGTCCGGTCCGGAGGCGCGGTTGCCACCGAGAAGATACTCGCCTAAGCCGGAGGGCACCAGGTCAACGAAGCCCTCAAATAATCCCTGCCCCACCGCATCCTCCACCGCTCTGTCACCTAATCCCTGCGCATGATAGGAAACGAAGTTATAGTCCTTTTCCAGAAGTTCCCGCACATGGTGAGCACCCTTATCACAGTAACCAAACTCCGTAATGGCGATGGAGGGTTTTGCCTCCTTCTGGAGGGGTTCGTGTGTTTCCACCATGCCACATATAGCACCGGCACCATTGACCATCAGGCTTTTTACCAGGGGATTTAAGCCCACAGTGTCGACCACACTATGTATCACCGCTATGTCCCTGACGCTGAAGTACTGGGCAAAAGTGCTGGCGGCGGTTGGCATGGCAGTCACGCTTGAAATCAAAAGCTTGGGAAACCCGAACGGTAAAGCCTTCATAGCCGTCAGGGATATAAAGGACCCCGTCATACCACCAACGGCTATAATCCCCTTCAGTTCTCCGGCCTGGTGCAGCTCCAGTACTTTTTTAGTAAGCCCTTCAGCCATGGCTGAAGTAGCCTTATTCCACTCCTTGGCCAGCATCCCCCTGATTTTATCTTTAGTCAAGCCGCCAGCCCGGGCTACTTCATCACAGGTGATATCCGCCTTGAGTGACGCCTTTATGCCACCGGTGCCTATACTGAAATCAATAAGTATGGTTTTATGCCCCTTTTGCTCTATCTTCTCCTTTAATAACCGCAGGCTTTCTTGCCTCTCATCCAGCATACCACAGACAGCGATTGACATCTCTTACCTCCGCAATCTCAACTTAAACCAAAAATAGACACCCCCTTAGCTTTCATCCAAGCACATAAAAGCAAGATACCTGGTATTTTCATGTTGTGGGGAGAATTTTAAGAAAAGAACGGTTTTTATAAGCCTGACTCAGCAGCGAAACGAATTTAGTTCCGATGGAACGGAGAGGATTATCCTTATGAACGAGAATATCCACCCCCATTCTTATGTCTTCCTTAAACGGCAGAGCTTTTAGTTTTCCATCACGTAGCTCATCGATAATATTATCTTCTAGCAACAGAGTCACACCATGTCCCATGATAACAAGATTCTTGGCAGCCTCTATATTATCCATTTCAGCTATAATGACAGGTTCTATCTTCTGCTCCTCCAACCTACTTAATAAGAGCGCTCGACTGGCTGAATTCTCCGCCGGCAGAACCAGTGGATGTCCGTTGAGGGCAGTAAGGTCCAGTTCATCCTCTTGAGAAAGCGGGTCAGTATAAGAGGCGACGAATATCATCTTATGCCCCCTCGAGACTTCTATAGCCTCCAGTTCAGGGAAGCCATAATCAAGGTTGGCCACAACCGCCAGGTCGTGCAGCATATTTGAGGTTTCCTCAACAATTTTGTAGGTAGGCCCCTCTCTTATTCTTACCTTTATATGGGGGAGAAGTTCCCTGAATATGCCGGCTACTGTAGTAACGGTAGCCGAGAGTGTTAGAGCTACCCCGATGCGTAGCGTTTCCTCTCGGAAGGTTTGCAGGCACATCTCGGCATGCTTGGCCTGCTGGTAGAGTTCCCTGGCATAGGGAATAAGGGCTTCGCCAGCTTCAGTCAGGATAACCCTTTTCCTCTTCACATGGATGAGTTTGACACCGAAACCGGCTTCCAGAGCCCTGATGTGAAGTAATACAGTTGGCTGGCTCAGGGACAGCAGATCGGAAGCCAGTTTGAAGCTCTTAGCTTCAGCAACGAAAAAGAAAGTAATAAGGTGGTCAGTACTTACTTTCGGTGGCCTCGCGGAATCAGAATGAAGCATAACGTTTAGCCCTCAGAGACCGGGATACCATGAAAATCTAAAGAGATTAATAAAATATTTATCGTCAAATAATCTTGACGTAATAATACTCAACCTCATACTATATACTAGCGGCAGTATATACAAGCGTTAGAGAAACGAACGGCTGCCTAAATTATAACTCATCATATGCCATCCAACAAATCATGATAACCAAGGAGGTCAACGTTGAGTGACTATGATGGCATTATCATTGGTGCGGGCCCAAATGGGCTTACAGTCGGGGCTTACCTTGCCAAGGCCGGACTGAAGATTCTTGTTCTCGAAAAGAGGTTTGAAATGGGTGGGGGTCTCGCCACGGAAAGGGTTACAATCCCCGACTTCCTGCACGACGTTCATGCCATTTATCACATGATGGTGGATTATGCCCCGCCTCTCAGGGACTTACGGCTTGAAGAAGACTATGACCTGCAGTGGATATATCCGGAGCTACAGGTAGTTATGCCCTTCTCTGATGGGAAATATCTGGCTCTGTACAGTGACCCTGAAAGGTCATATGAGTCGATAAAAAAGTTCTCAACCAGGGATGCTGAAGCGTTCAGGGACTTCGCCAGGTGGTCGCAGGAGGCTATGGACCTTTTCCTGGCCCCTGCCAGCTATATAAACCCTATGCCCAGTCTCGACCAGGCAGCTATGCTTGAGGAAAATCCTATCACCAGAAGGGCCGATGAACTAACCGGATTCACACCCAAGCAGATAGTTGATGATATGTTTGAGAATGAGCGGGTAAGGGCCTTATTCCTCTACCTTGGTTGCATGTGGGGTATGGACTATGACCTCGAAGGCCTGGGTTATCTGGTGCCACTGATGCTCAACCGTGGCTGGCATTTTCGGCTGTGCCGGGGTGGCTCGCATCACGTGGCTCATCTGATGAGCAAATTTATCTACCAGAGCGGCGGCATGGTTCTTACCAATCAACAGGTCAAGCGCCTGGTAGTCGAGGGCGGCGAGGCCAGGGGGGTGGAGCTGGAAAACGGAACGGTGATAAAAGCTAACAAGTTTGTTTGCAGTTCTCTCAATCCACACCAGACCTTTTTTGAACTGGTGGGCGAAGAGTATCTTGATGAAGACTTTATTACCAGGGTTGACGAGTGGAATTACAGCGATTGGTCATTTTTCACACTGCACCTGGCACTACGTGAAGCACCAAACTTCAGAATAGCCGAATCGGATCCAGGCCTCAATAATTCCCTGATTTATGTGTTAGGGTACGAAAACGAGGATGACCTGGTGAATCACTACGAGGCAATAAGACAGGGCCAGCTGATAGGAGGTGGATTCAATAGTTGTTTCCCATCAATCCATGACTCTGTACGCGCACCATCAGGCAGGCACGTGGGGCTTATCTCGCAGGAAGCTCCTTATAACCTAGAAAATGGCGGACCCGAGGCATGGTATCAGGTCAGAAGAGAGCATGCCGAACGCTGTAAGGAAGTATTGCGGAGATATGCCGCAAACATGACCGACGAAAACATAATCTGGGATTATATCGGAACTCCACTTGACACGGAGAATAAATTCGCCGATATGCAACAGGGTTGTTTTAAGCAGGGTGCCTATCTGCCGCTTCAGATGGGTTATTTCAGGCCAAACGAATACTGCTGTCAGCACTCGACACCGGTAGAAAAATTGTATATGTGTGGTGCCTGCACTCACTCAGGCGGTATGATAACCTTTGGCCCGGGTTATTGTGCTATGGAAAAGATAGCCGAAGACCTGGGTATCGAGAAGTGGTGGCCGGAGCCTCAGCATGTCAAATTAGCCAAGGAGGCCGGGCTATTCTAATCAGATTCAGATAAAGGAGTTTCCTATGTATATAAGGTCTACAGGTCTAGGCAAGACTTTACTCCAGTGTAAAGTATCCAATGTTGAGTCCTGTAATATTGTTCCGGCGACTCTAGAATTACCTAAAGAAGGTGAGAGTGAGCCAGCCAGACTGCTTATGACTATGAAGGTAATTGCACCCGTAAGCTGGACGGTGAGGGCCTTTGTTGAGCCCGCCGATTTGCGGCATATCATCGGCTTTGTTTTACGGAATCCTGGAGTCCTGTTTAAAGGCTTGCGTTTTCTAACTTTCGGGGGTAAATCCCCATCATTAGAAGTGAAAAAAAGAGGGCGACAAAGTCGAGTGCCCGTGGTACCACCTGAGATAAAAAGTAATTTACAGTGAAACTGATACGACTCAGTAGAAAGGGGGTGCGAATAGCCGAATTAAATCTGGATGAACAGGGCTTTCATAATCAAACAGGTTTATATTTACAATATCTATCGTAGGAGGCAGTTATGGCGGTATATCATGGATGGCCAGCCTGGGAGTTTGTTGAGGAACGAGACCTGTCCACCCACAAAGTGTGGGTAACCGACCGGAAAGAGACCCTCCGCACCATTACATTTTTAGATTACTGGATGCTTTTCCAATATGCTAATGGCTTTGCCGTTGGTGCCGATTATTTTCAACTCCCCACGGCTAGAGGTGCCGACTGGCGAGATAGAGAAGGCTGGATAGTTGTTTCCGTAAAGACAACAACCGAAGAGGAACAGCGGCAGCGCGAACCGGAGTTTCGTAAAAGGATAGCCCCCTGGATTGAGGATTACGGCAAACAATATCACAGATACGTAGACGAGTTGAATGAGAAGATTGCCAAGATTAAAGCCGTTGATGTAGAGAAGGCGACAAACTGGGAACTGAAACGAGTTTTTGAGGATTGGGTAGAATTTTATATGTACGCGGCGGAAGTACACTTTATCTGGATGTATTCCTGGACAATTATCGTTACACAATTTGAAAATGTATGTAATGAACTACTCGGTATAGGAAAACACGACCGCTTATTTAACGACCTGATGGGGGGCGTTGACCATAAACTGCTGCAAACCGACCGGGGTCTGTGGCGTCTTGCCCGGCAGGCTGCAGAACTGGGGCTGGAGCCGCTTTTCCAGTCCACTACTGACGACCGGAAGCTTTTGATAAAAATCGACCAGGAGGGTGAGAAGGGCAAAAAGTGGCTTGCTGACCTCCATGAGTTCAATAACGAGTACGGCTGGCGGACGGTGGGCAACTGGGATATCGGCACGCCAAGCTGGGTTGAGGACCCGAGTCTGGCATTTCCAGCCATACGGGCATTCATGGCCCAGCCAGAGTTCGCTGTCGACAAACATCATCAACACCTGGTAGAGGCAAGGGAAAAAGCCGAGAAGGAAATTTTATCGCGCATTCCCGATGATGCCAGGGACTGGTTTGTGCAGTTAATGAAAGCGGCACAATGGAGTTCTGTCGTCGGTGAAGAGCATATTTTCTACTGTGAGAATTATGGCAATGCGCTGGGTCGGATGGTAACCAAGGAAATCGGGAAAAGATTCACCGAAGCGGGACTGCTCGATGACCCTCTGGATATCTGTTACCTGACACCGGAAGAGATAACGATACGGATAATACTCAGATTTGATGCGCGTGACACAGTCAGGATAAGAAAAAAGCAGCATGAGGAATTTCGTAAGGTTGAGCCGCCGCCGTTTTTCGGCGATCCGGAGGCAATTCCCGAGACCTTTGCCAAGGACCCGGCCCTCAGCCTGGCGGTGGTCCCGGTTCCCAGAGTCAGGCCCGAGTTGAAGGCTGAGCTTTACGGCACATCGGCTGCACCTGGTGTCGCTGAGGGTGTCGCTCATGTCATAATGAGCGAAAAACAGTTTCATGAGTTCAAGCCCGGAGAGATCCTGGTAACACTGGAAACATCGGCAGCCTGGACGCCCCTTTTCGGTCTGGCCAAGGCCGTAATAACCGATGTAGGTGGTGCGGCCAGTCATGCTGCACTATTAGGTCGTGAGTACGGACTGCCCGTTATCTCTGGTACCGTGGAGGGAACCCAGAAAATCAAGACCGGGATGAGAGTTAAAGCTGATGGCGACTTAGGTGTCGTCTATATCTTGGACAAATAAGCTTATAGATATAAAAGTCGGGCTGGTAAAATGGGAAGGAGATTCTATGCCAGACGCTACCTATGATGCGGTGGTAATTGGTGGCGGTCATAATGGACTCATAGCGGCTTGCTATTTAGCCTGGGCAGGTATGAAGGTTGCTGTGTTTGAGAGAGAGTTTGAGTTAGGTGGTGGTGCCTGCAGTGAGGAGCAACCCCTTCCGGCATTTGTGAGTAATCCCTGCGCTAATTTTACCAGAATGTACACCAGTCCAGTATGGCTAGACTTTAAGCTGTGGGAAAAGGGGGCCTGGTATCTTACCCCCGAGGTCAACCATGCGGCGATTTTTGATGACGGGACGTGTCTTGTTAGCTATCCGGTAACCACAACTCCGGATTTAACTACAGGAGAGACAGTATTCTGGGAAGAAAACCTAAAGAAGAATAGCGAAAGAATTGCCAGGTTCTCCGAGCGAGACGCGGAGCAGAACGAGCTATTGTTTGAAATGTATCGCCAGAGGTGGCGCGAGGCGGTCGCGGAGTATCGTGCCACTCCAGCGCCACCATGGGGAGTTAAAGACGCTGTAGAAAGGCTGCTTGACGACCCTGAGAACGGGATTGACCCGGGGTATCAGTTCATGACGGTGAAGCAGGTTGCCTGTGACCTCTTTGAGAGTACTGAGTTGAGGATGCTGTTTATGAGGTCAATGCAGACTAGTACTGGATGCTTCCCCAACGATGTAGCTCCCTTGGCTGAAACCCTTGCCCAGCTCGGTGTCACTCTTGGGTGGTCTCCGGCCACGGTGGTTCAGGGTGGCGCTCATAACATTGCTCATGCGTTACAGAAAGTTGTTACCGAATTTGGTGGTGATTTCTTTGTCCAGCACGAAGTTGATAAGATTTTAATTGAGAACGGTAGAGCCAGGGGAGTGCGCTTAACTGACGGGTCGGAGATAGAGGCCACCAAAGTGGTTATAAGTGATGTCACCGTTAATATGACCTTCTTCAGGCTGGTAGGAAAGGAATATATTAGCCCGGACCTGGCCAGAAAGATAGAGAACTTCTCGTACGACCGGGGAAATCTACACTGGGCATGGTTTGCCCTACACGATCCCCCAAATTATAAAGCCAGCGAGTTTGACCCGGATTGTAACCGGGCGCGAAGGTGCTGGCTCATGCCGAAAGACATGGACCATTATACTACTATGGAACAGGCCGAATGTTTTCTTCGTGGTTTTTCAAACCCGCTATATATGTTGATTGGACAGGACACGCTGGTGGACCCAACGCGGGTTCCGAATGGAAAGCATAACTTCCTGATCGAGCAATTCACTGCCCCAGAGCGCTTTTTCTCAGAAAATGAATGGCTTCAAATAAAGAAGGACTTTGTTGAGGAAGCGGCCAAACAATGGCAGTGGTATGCCCCGAACCTGACCAGGGATAAGATTATAGACGCCTGGGACAATACTCCCTACGACATCGTTCGCCGAAATCTGAGTGTGCCCGAAGGCTCCTGGCCGGTGGGGGCAATGTTCGCATCTCAAATGGGCAGACTTCGACCATGTGCTGAACTATCAGGTAACCGGACACCGATAAAAGACCTGTATCTATGTAATGCCACTCAGCATTACGGAGGAGGACTGCGAGGCGTAAATGGCTACATCTGTTACAAGGTCGTGGCTGAGGACCTCGGGCTGCCAAAGATATGGGAGGAAAAAGGCAGACCTTATTAGACATGATTTGCGTAAAGCTGTGTAGATAAAGTTGCGGTAGATTACATATCCTGTAACTATGTCATGAGAGGATAAGGATGGAGGATAAGGAAATATACCGACTAGAAGAGATAGGGCAGGAACATAATGACATAGTCGGTAAGAAAAGTGCCAATTTGGGAGAGGCACTGAAAGTGGCCGGAATACAGGCTCCTCCCGGCTTTGCCATCTCCGTAGGTGCCTACAATAAATTTATAAAGGAGACAGGTATAGAACAGGAGATACACCAATGTCTCCGGCGGAACGTCCCGAAAGACATTGGCCCCGCGGATCTCAAGCAGCTTGAGCAGCTATCGCTGGCACTACGGAATATCGTCGAATCAAGGGATATGCCTCCATCTTTGAAAGAGACAATATCCATACATTATAGAGCACTATGTGATAAATGTGGAATGACGGACGTAGCTGTTTCCGTCAGATCAGCAGGATGCAAAAGCCATCCAGGGCAATATGAGACCTATCTCAATGTGAAAGGGACCGAGCAAATCTTAGAGAAAATTATTAAAGTATGGTCAAGTGTTTACAATACACGAAGCATAAGTGCCGCCATACATCAGGCTATGCCGATCGGCCAGTGCCCTCCAGTGGGAGTCTGTATATTAAGGATGGTGCTGGCCAGAACCGCCGGGATTTGCCTTACCGTCCATCCAGCTACTGGAGATGAGACCAAGGCCTTGGTCGAAAGCAATTGGGGCCTGGGTGAGAGCGTGGTAGGCGGCAGCGTGACACCTGACAGTTTCGTCGTGGACAAGAGAGAGATGCAAATAATCGAAAAAACCCCCGGCCAGAAGGAGAAGCGAGTGGTCATGACAGAGCAGGGGGTTAGCGAAGAGGAAGTTCCCGCGGATGATAGAGGAAAATTTTCTATCAGTGATGAAGAGGTGATTAACATAGTCATCCTGGCCAAGAAGATGGAGGCGCACTTTGGAGTTCCGCAGGACGTGGAGTGGGCAATTGATGACAGCTTACCTGTCCGCGAGAATGTCGTTCTGTTGCAGACACGTCCTCAAATAGGTATACCTGAAAAGAAAAGTACCACCGATAAGATAATAGACAGAATGATAAGGGACTTCAGGTCCTGACTATTGATACAACCACATATCTCATTCACTTAATGCATATATCTACCACCGTCTACTACCAGCGTTTGTCCTGTGATGAAATCACTCTCGTCACTGGCCAGGAAGATGATGGCACCAACCAGGTCCTCGGGCTGCTCAAGACGCCCCAGGGGAGTAAGACTGACGTCATACTTGGTAATATCATCAATTACAGTCCTGCTGGCCCTAGTTTCAGTAAAGCCAGGAGCTACGGCATTAACGCAGATGCCATACTGCCCCACCTCTCTGGCTAAGGCTCGAGTGAAGCTGATAATACCACCCTTGGAGGTTACGTAGTGGACCATGTGCCTGGAACCGGTGAAAGCTGTTTCCGAGGTAAGATTGATAATTTTACCCTTCCCTTTCCTCTTCATTTGTGGAAAGACGGCACGGCAGCATAAGAATACCCCTTTCAGGTTTACCGTCATCAGTTTATCCCACTCAGCTACAGGGATTTCCATAAATGGCTTTCGGGTTATACCGCGTATCATCGCAGCATTGTTAACCAGGATATCAATCCGGCCAAATTTCTTAACGGCTGCATCGGCCATCTGGTTGGTATCTTCTTCTCTAGTAACGTCAACTTCCAGGGCGTAGCCACCTCTGGCTTCTATGTCCTTAGCTGCCTGGGCGGCTTCTTCATCCAGGCGATGCACTGCCATGACTACCCTTGCCCCCTCTTCGGCCAAGCCAAAACAAAAAGCTTTACCCAGGCCTTTGCCACCGCCGGTCACGATAGCTACCTTGTCCGTTAGCCTGTTCATTTCTTCTCCCCAATCGTTTTCAGGTTGAAGTCCTCAGCTATAGTCTGGTAACAGCAATAAGCACTTCCTCTACCTGTCCCCACGCCGGAATGAGCAGCCGAGGAGCAAAGATAGAAATTATGTATCGGGGTTCTGTAATCAGATAGCTCGGGAACAGGTCTAAATCTATCCTGCTGGGAGAGGAGCATGTCCCCGCAGGCAATGGAGCCTTCGTGCATATTTATATGACGGGACTGGATATCATAAGGGGTGACGATACGACTGGCAATGACGTTATCTCTGGTCATATTGGGGGCATAAGCCTGCCATTGTTCCACTATTGATGAGGCAAATTCGTTTCTGAGGTGCTCCCACTCGTCTGCCGAAAAGAATCTTGCCGGTGCCGAGAAATCCTCTACGCCGATGATATGTTTGCCTTCCGGGGCGCGGGTCTTATCCCATACAGAGTCGGCAGAAGTATATAGAAATCGTTTACTGGCCGCCCCGTTGATTAAGATTTCGGCACAGTATCTGGTTGCCATATAGTCAGCATTTCTCGGCCCTATGTATAGTCTTGGCTGCAATCCGCAATCCGGGTTAAAGCGGGCAGCTTTGTATTTAGGTAGCTCGTGTACCGCAAAGTTTGCCCATACAACGTTGTGCCGGTCGTATCTAATATTCTTCACCCGCCGCATAATTTTAGGACTGACGTAATCCTCACCGATGAGCTGGCAGACTGTCTGGAACGCACTCAGGTCACTCACCACTAGCTCTCTGGCAGCAATCTCGGCCCCGTTCTTCAACCGGACACCCCTAGCCCGGCCACCGTCAATCAGCAGCTTTACTACCTCGCTGTTGACAAAGCACTCCCCTCCCATCTCGGTGAAGGCTTTTTCCAGGGCATCACTTAGTCTCTGACTGCCGCCTATGGCGACGGCAGCCGGTTCCCAGGAGAGAACCAGACCAATGGAATGAACAAAAACATAGGGGCCAAGGACATCGTCAGGACTGCAGCCGGTAGAGGTCATGACTCCTCGCATAAAAAGCGTCCTCAACTCTTCGCTCTCAAAGAGGTCATAAGCAATCTGCTGGCAGGTCATATAGTGGTATACCGGGTCAATACCATCCTTAGGATCATCAAGCAGTTTCTCCAGTTCGTTCTTCTCTCTCCAGGGGGTAGGTGGGCTGAAACGGTACTTGCGGAAGGCATCCCGCCACTTCGCCAGGTAGCGCCGTAGTAGTTCCTCAGCGGTACCGGCATCATGCGGCGAGAACCGGGCAATTTCATTCAGGGTCTTTTGTGCATTCTCCTGAGAAAATTCGGTTCTACCTGTTAACGGGTCAACCACTCGCAATGCCGAATAACCTACCAAGCAGGTTTCATTATCGAAAACCATGGCTTCATTTTGCTCAGGAAAAACATACTCCAGTCCCTTTTCTCTTAGATTGAAATCACTGTAGGCGGGATGAGAATAGAAGCGTGTCCAGTGCGCACATTCATTTAAGAGAAACCCCGGCAGAGGGCCCTCTTCGCTGGTAACAGCACCACCCAGCTTGGCCTGTCTTTCCAGTATCGCTGTACCCAGCCCCGCTTTTTGCAGGTAACAGGCTATTATCAATCCGTGGTGTCCCCCTCCAACAACTATGGCATCATAAATTTTATCAGCCAAGGTAAAAGCTATCCCTTCTAGTGTACCCGTCTGGCACCATCGATAATGAGTGTTTGACCGCTAACAAAGTCGCTGTCGTCGCTGGCAAAGAAGATAACGGCACCGACCACATCTTCCGGCAGTCCGACACGACCCAGTGGTATGGAACTTACGTCAAACTTTTCAACACTCCCGATAGTGCGGCTCGCGGCGGTATCGGTAAAGCCGGGAGCCACGGCATTAACACAGATGCCATATTGCCCCAGCTCTCCAGCAAGAACTCGGGTGACGCCGATAATCGCGGCCTTAGAAACAACATAGTGAATCATGCCCTTGGTAGGTGCGAAGGCTGTGTCAGAAGACAGGTTGATAATTTTACCCTTCATTTGTTTTTTCATCTGAGGGAACACGGCTTTACAGCATAGCCAGGCTCCCTTGACACTCACCGACATCGCCCGGTCCCATTCTTCGGACGAGATTTCGTGAAACGGCTTCCTGGCTACTCCATAGTAGTAAGCAGCATTATTAACCAGGACATCAATCCGGCCAAATCGTTTAATTGTTTCATCGGCCATCCGATGGGTATCTTCTTCACTGGTGACATCTACTTCCAGAGCGTAGCCACCTTGAGCTTCTATTTCCCTGGCGGCTTTGGTGGCTTCTACATCCAGCCGGTGTACTGCCATTACTACCTTGGCCCCCTCTTTGGCAAGGCTAAAACAAAAAGCCCTGCCCAGACCTTTGCCGCCGCCAGTCACTATGGCTACCTTGTTCTCCAGTCTTCCCACCTTATACTCACCTCACAGTTATATATTACCGTTGATTATCTTTAATATTATACCAAGCACTTAACCAGTTTATATGAAAACCTTCCCCATATTATACGGATTGTAGGTGACTTTCAAGTCTGACATTCATTGACAAGGCCATCTATAATGAGGTGGGAATGTGATGGTTTTTTCTCACTCAACAAACAGATTGTAAAAAATTTCAACTCGCTATGAAGCTGGAAGGTCTGAACGACCTCTTGTTGATTGTGCATAACACAAAAATATAGCTATAATACTGTCACCTTTAGGATAAAGGCGGCTTTATGAAGGAGAAAAGTATTTTTTACCTTACTGGTAGGGTGGCTTTGGGTTACCGTGGAGGTAGCGGTTTGTGGTGAGTCTTTTGTGAATCAATTGTCAAGTACGGGGCTGATGTTGCCTGTGTTGGTCATACGGAGTAAAAGTTATAAGAAACTTCTAAGCTTATCAGAGGGTTTGGACATCAGGCAAGAGCCTATTAACCCTGGAAGTAGTAAGATTAAGGAAGTAATTGGTAATATGGGCATGGTAAGGCTACAATTGATCCAACCCATTGAGGGGAAATCCATGTTTCAGGAATTCCTGGATACCAGAAGTGAAGACATTCATCACTATGCCTTCCTTGTAGATGATATTGAGAAGGAAGGAGTTCTACCTACCGTACAGTATGGTGGGCGGTAGAGGATTTGAACCACTGACCTCTGCGATGTCAACGCAGCGCTCTAACCAACTGAGCTAACCGCCCACAGCTACAATAATTCTACTAAATACCCCACTTCCAGTCAATATCCGGTATTACTCCGCATGAGATCTCTGGTAAACCCATTCCATCGTGGATGTAATCTGCATCCCGATGTGGTAAAATATTGTCCAAATATACAGGCGAAATTCAGAGTCTCGACTGTCTAATGAGTCCACCAAAATTGCTTCTGCTTTTGGAGGTTAATACACATGAAGGTTCTCAAAGGTTTCGCGATAGCTATCCTGAGCCTGCTGCTTTTCCTGTCACTGGTTATCTTCGGCATATCATTCCTGTTGAACAGCACCCTGCTCAATCCGGACTTCGCTTCTTCCCAGGTAGAAAAGACCGACATATCAACTCTGGTCACCGAAATTACCGAAGAACAGATTGGTGAAGAGTTGCCTGAAGACCTGCTCTTTCTTAAAGAAGCCGTTTACGATGTCGTTGCTGACCACGAACCCTGGATTAAGGAACAGCTTGATATAGCTATCCACACCGGTTACGACTACCTTCTGAGCAAGAGTGACGTACTGGAAATAACAATCCCGCTGGAGACACTGAAAGAGAGCCTGAGGGACAGCATGTGGCGGGCCTTCAAAGTACATCTGCCGACGTGGCTGCCTGAAATTGTCGATAGTGATTTAATACCTTATATTGACCGTCATATAGATGAGTTGGCCGAGCAGATACCGGAGGAGTATCTGCCGCTTGATATTGTTGGACTATCCATAGAGCAGTTGAGGCCGTACCTTCACGAGTATCTGCGGGATATCACTGATAAGATAGTTGATGAAAATTATGCACCAGTAGTCTCCGGCCTTCTGGAAAGCCTGGTAAGGCCGTATTTCAACTATTATTACGATGATTACGTCGGGGAGATACCCTCCGAAGTAACTATCAACGAAGAAGACATACCGTCGGAGGCAATGGAGCAACTCGTTCTTGCCAGGGATTACGTCAGATATTTCACGATTGGCTACTATGCTTTAATCGGCTTCATGGCGCTTCTAATTATCGGCATTGTTCTCATACACCGCAATGTAAGGGGCTCTACTCGTACTATAGGTATTGATTTACTTATTTACGGAGTGCTTGCGTTTGCATCCGTCTTTGCCCTCAGAAATATCGTGCCGGGTCTTATGCCCTCCGACTGGCCCTCGGCGTTACTGACGTGGTTGACCGGCTTTACTCACGACTTCTTTGCACCGTTGTGGTGGTTCAGCCTCATCGTCCTGATTATCGGAGTAGCCCTGCTGGTGGTGTCTTTTGTCTATAAGCGTAAGTCACCCGAAGACGAGATAACCGAACCTGATACGGACATAGAATAAAGGCCTGATGTACTCAAGAGAGCTAGTGGATAGAGACTAGAGTGGGGAGGGGTTCAGGGGGGATTATGATGATTAATTTTCTAATGAGCTAGCTTTTTCTAGTAAGCTGATATTCTTCTTTGTTATTATTATCTCTTCCGACGCACCAATTTGCTCAAATATCACAAAAGCTAAACGGTAATTTTCTAGTGCCTTATCATGTTCACTTTTTGCCTCATACACACAACCTATATTGTGAAGTTGTCTTGCTTCTCCCAATCTACTACCTATCTCTCTATGTAGTTTCAAGGATTTTTGGTGATACTCCAGTGCTTTATCAAACTCACCATTTTTACGATAGATAATTCCAATACCGTCCAGACCAATCGCTTCTCCATGTATATCGCCTATCTTCCTACATAAACCTATAGATTTTTGATAATATCTCAGTGCTTTATCAGGCTCGCCCATTAAGTAATTAATACTCCCTAAGTTGCCTAGTGCTTTTACTTCCCCCTTCTGGTTACCAATATCTCTATCTATCTTAAGGGCTTGTTCATATTTTTCAAGCGCTTTATCATAATTATCTTTTATCCTATATATATTCCCTATATTATTTAGAGCACTGGCTTCTCCCTCACGATCACCAATATCTCTGTGTATCTTCAGGGCTTGCTCATGTTGTTCCAACGCTTTATCAGAATCACCTTTTATCCTATATACAATACCCATGTTGTTTAAGTCAATTGCTTCCCCTTCTCTATCCCCCAACTCCTTGTGTACATCCATGATAATTTGATAATTCTCCATCGCCTTCTCAAACTCACCTTTTATTTGATACAGGTTTCCCATGTTGCCAAGAATTACTGATAACCCTGCTTTGTCCCCAATTCTATTTGCGACTTCTTCCGCTTCTTTATAATTTCGTTCCGCTTCTTCTAATCTACTTGTACTTAAAAAACAGTTTCCTACAAGTAAAAGCAAAGATAATCTTTCACTTTGCTTTATGCCACTTATTATACATTCCTTAAAATAGTCAATAGCTTCATCATATTTATATGCTTTCATGGCTTTCAGGCCTTTGCGTAATGATGTTCGTCTTTTCTTCTCATTCATTTCTGGTAAACCATCTTCATATGACTCTATATCTGGCAAGCTTCTGCTTGAGTCACTTAATAATTTTTTTATTTCTTTTATTTCCGATTCAGTTATTTCTCCTTGCCGTTTTCCAATAACACCAAAATAAACTGCAAGAGATAAACCTATTATTCCTATTACTATACCTATTATTGCTAACGGATCCATCTAACTATCCACCTGGCCTATTTTATACCACTTTCCCGTCTCTTAAGCCACCACCCCACCCCGCCCAGAATCAAAGCCCCCACCGCCGTGGACAGGGCGCAGAACAGGGCGGCGTCATACCAGAAGCCCCGTGGAAAGAGCATAATCAGGTAGTCCGTGGCCGGGTCCAGCATCCACAGGTCATTGGCGAAGCTGATAAGGTGAAACTGCCGGAACAGCCAGTCGAAGTTGACCAGCGTTCCCAGTCCCAGTGCCGCCATCAATGCCAGCGTCAGGCAACCCCCGCCGAAAAGTCCCCACGCCATCCGCCGCCGGTCCCTTAACATAAAAACATTCAGCCCGACATAGACCAGCGCATATACCAGCGTCCCAAGCAGCAGCCAGTAGACCAGATGGAAAAGTCCCTTAACGTCCTTGAGGTGGCCGACCTCTCGCTCGTTAAAAAGTTCAAAAGGTTCGCCGTCCTTCACCACCATAAGGCTGATTTCTTCATCGCCGGAGTTGAAATAATCAATCAGGCCGGCAGCAGCGCTGTCCAGCTCGGATTGGACCAGACCTGTGGTCTCACTCACATTGTATTTATCGAAGCCATACTTATACAGCCAGGGACTGTTGATCGCCCAGGTTACGCTCGCCGTCAGCAGCAGGACGGGCAGACATATGATAAAAAGCCATTTTACGGCAGTCCTCATGGCCTTCCTCAAACGGTAATAACGAGATTT
>Ga0209427_10002925_pt1 | contig 20064 bp, 17 predicted proteins | sample DeeMarSWOR136_30_FD_187465 | JGI IMG/M metagenome (GOLD analysis project Ga0209427, IMG submission 187465) | Marine sediment microbial communities from White Oak River estuary, North Carolina - WOR-1-36_30 (SPAdes) (version 2) | ecosystem: Environmental > Aquatic > Marine > Intertidal zone >...
AAGATATTGGCTGACGGGCCAGCTGCAAATCCATCCAAGGAAGCCGCAAATTCAGGTGAGCATGGGACCAATCGTAATAGGCATAAGATCCACGGCTGTTGAAAAATTCGGTCAATCCCACGTCATTTTTGGTCACCCTCTTTAGATTGGAGTTCACCTGTCCCTTCACTACAGAGGCAGCATAGGTAAGCTCTTTTCCTAAAAAGCCCCTGGCTCGAATCTCCATTCTGGTGTCTAGAATACGCTGGTTTTCCCCTTGGCAAGAGCTCAGAGTGCCTTGGCTTCTGCCAACAGCATCCAGGGTCAATCCTCTGTGCGGATCAGACCAGTGGAAAAGGTGGCGCTCGCGACGAAGCTGTGAAGGAGCATAGTGCTCGAGCTCTTCTTTGAACTCCATTTGCAACCACTCCAACTGAGACCGCTCCACTTCGGTAAGGCGGGGATCGCCGATCTTGGCAGCCTGGAAAACCTCCCAGATGGCCTCCGCCACCTCTTCCCTGGGGATGGGTCTGGTCTGGTTCAGGAAGCTATTCAGCAGTCCCTTCACCTTCAAGCGATCCAGGTAGTCGTAAGCCCAGTGGTCTACAGCAAGATCGCTGCCTTCCGCCATAGTAGATGTCAGACAGAGCGAGGCGCAGAGCAAGGAGAATAAGAGAAACCACTTCCCAAAAAGCATCTGCCTCGTTTCCTCAGCTTGGGTCTTTCCGAAGTCCATACCGACGTTAAAAACAGACCGCCAATAGCAGAACCGGCGGCCTTCCGACCTCATTGTGTTTTGGGGTATCCCCGTTTAGGCCGACTTCAACCTTCAAAGGGAAAAAATAGCTGTACCAGACCTTAGACGGCCAAGGAGCCATTTCTCATCAGTGCACATCAAGATGATCTTCGCATCCCACTTTGTGCTCGCTGGTCTGGCAGGATCTCTCATTTAAAAGCAGAGAATAAGGATCTGGGTTGTTTCCCCATCATCACCTCGAACGGTGGTGCACAGTAGTGGATATCAGAGAACTTTCCTCTCAACGCAAATCTCACACAGCTGCCCTTCCCATGGATACTTTTTTTCTGATAGGCTGTGGCCTCTCTGGATTGATATAGTTCTGTGCCCAAAAGTCACCGGTCAGTTGATTAACTCTCTGACCGTAACAAATCATGGCCTGACAATATCCCTCGTCCTTAATAGCTTCCTCAGCAGCTTCATCGGAAGGTCGGGCGCCATATTTCTTAATCACTTTGTGGGCCAAGCGATAGTGGTCTCTTATGGGGCAGGGAACAATTTGATTGCCCACCTGGTGAGCCGGTTTCATATAGCTATAAGACCTCTGCCACCGCCGAATGGACTCGAAGAAGGGGGAGTTCAAGACGGTGTTTAGATCTCCTCCCTGTCGGTAAATCTGCACAATATTGTTCACTGTATAAGGAAAAAAGACACAGGGCATCACATCGCCCTTCCAGTCTATGTAAAAATACCCCCCCTCCCTGCCAGCAGAGATGCACCCGTTGCTCACGGGTCCTGAATTCCAAAAATCTGCGATAAAGAGACCCTGTTCTCGAATCAGATGTTGTTCCCTCTGCAGCATAAACAGCCGCTGCTCGGGGGTGATCATCAAATCAACACTATATTTGCGGCCAATTGGCATGTACTGGAATATCCATGCGTAGAGAACACCTTGCTGGCGGAAATAGAAATCCATAAACTCTTTGCTGACCACCAGCTCGGCATTATCCCTGGTAGCCGTCACCGAAATTCCGAAAGGCACCCCAAAATTCCGAAGATTTCCGAAAGCCTGCAGGATTCTTCTATGAACCCCCTTGCCTCTCCTGAAATCGGTCTCCGCCTCCAATCCCTCCACCGAGATAGCTGGCGTGATATTTCCCACCTCCGCTAAGCTCGACGCCAAGGCTCTATCGATAAGGATGCCATTAGTGTAGACCAAAAAGAAATTGTCGCTATGCTCTCTGGCGATGTCCAGTAGGTTTTTCCCTTTATCCCTATACAAAAAGGGCTCTCCCCCTGAGATGACGGTGAAATGAGAATTCCACAGCCTCGTCTTCTCATCGATAATGCGCGAGAAGATCTCGTAGTCCAACTTCACCTGATCAGCGGAGCTGCTGGCAGCATAACATCCTTTGCAGTACAAGTTGCAGGCTTTCGTGGGGCTAATAGTTAAAAAGCCAGGATAGGCGACTTCGTTTTGCTGGTAAGCTTTTTTTCGGTGGTCTATGTCGCCCAACAAAATTTCGGCAATAAGAATTTTAAGCAACCCGTTTAACGACTGGCTAGAGATGCGATTTTCCTGGAACAAGCGGTCTATGGAGTTCAGCATGTTGCGCATCATAAGGTACTTATCTTCTTGCACCCGTTCAGGACGACGGGTTACGTTTTTGATCACAACCTCATCATAAAGCTTTCTTCTGGCCCTCTTCAAGAAAACCTGCCGAATGGTTTTGTTCCTGATGGCCAACTCCGCCAGAACAGTCAGGGGACCACTGAAAAGAGCTTCTCTGGGCGCGAACATGCCTGCCTCCTTTTTTCTCATCTGCCCGCTTTTTTTCGTCGTGACTTTCCCCTCCCCAGCCCGTCGAAGCTGAATCCATCCGGTCCGGTTCTCCCAAATGCCCATCGAGACCAACAACCTCAGATTCGAATGGGGTGTCCACCGAAGGCATCATCCGGCGAAGGACCTTTTCCAATTGAGACTGAAGGTTTACCTTGCTCTCGACCAACCTGTGCAGTCCTCTTTCCAACAGTCTCTGACCCTCTCGGCGATCGATTTTTCTGGAATTCACCAGCACTCGCACCATCTCCCGTATTCTCCCCTCGGCAGAACCGAGGGCCTCTAGGGACGCCGACAGTGATTTCTCGGCCAGCTCTAAGAGCGCACTGCCCCGTTGACGAATGAGCTCCTGAAACAGAAAAGATCCCCATGGTGAGGCCTCTCTTTTCTTCTCCTGCTCCAAGAGGACCTTGGAAAGGGTCAGACTTGTGATATCTATCCCGGTGGCATGGTCAAGCACCTGCACCTGTACGCCTCTCCTCAGCAAGCTGGCGATGCCCGATAAGGTAATGGACCGTCTGGCTTGCGGGTCGTACATCTTGCGATTGGCATATCGTCTGATAATCCGCTTCATCGTTTCTCTCGATTCGGTCTTAACGCACTGCATAAAAAGAATGCAAAAAAACAACTCTGTCAAGGGATTTTTCAAAAAATCTTAAATTGAACATACCGACTGGGATTCTCCCGGATGTCCTGAGTCAGGGAATCCAGACTGGCGACCAGGCCCATGATATTCACGTAAAGAGACTCGTCGGCCAAAAGTTTCCCTAGAGTGCCTTCCCCCCGCAAGGTCGGCTGAAGGAGAGAATCCAGAGAGACTGAAAAGCCTCTTAGGTGTTCTGCGGTTTGTGCCAGGTCCTGTGAGGCCCTCTCCAAGTTAGGGATGAGCTCCTCTGGACTCTGGCCTGGGGAAATCCTCCCCAAGGCGATGGACAAAGTGTGAAGGTTCGCTATAGTCTCATCCAGACGCTCGGCGTTCTGCATCAGGAGGTTGTTTATCCGACCGGTTGTGCTGCGGATATCTGTGATGCTCTGCCTGAGTTCTGCTTTGGCAGAGTCGTCCAGAAGTGAGCGGGCTGTAGACGAAATGGTCCTGATATCCTGCCCCACTCCTCCAACCAACGAGACTACCTGACTGAAATCGGGCTGGTAAAGTCCGGGGATGGCCTCCCCGTGCTCAAGAGCCTCAGAGCCGCTTCCCAGGAGAATATCCACGTATTTTTCACCCATAACCCCTTCGCTCTTGAGCACTGCTATTGAACCCAGGGGCAGGGGCTGTTTTCCCTCGATCCGTAGGTTTACTGCCACTTTTGAATCCTCTAGCCTCATATCCTGGACCTGGCCAATGGGCAGGCCCGCAATGGTCACCGGGTCTCCCCGGTTAAGACCGCTCACATCCTCGAAATGAGCCACCAGCAAATACCCCTGGCCTCGAAAGCGATGACCCTCCATCCACATAAGGCCCAAGAAAAGCATGACTAGAGAGCTGAAGATGATGATGCCCACTATGGTTTCGTTTTTACCATACCTCATGAGAGCAAAATTCTCCCTTTACAGCAGCAAAGAGGCCAGCACGTAATTCAGAAGAAAGATGGACAGACAGGAAACGACCACAGCATTTGTGGTGGCCCGCCCTACTCCCTCTGCACCGCCTCTGGCGTTGAGGCCTTGATAGCAGGAGATCAAGGTCATGGCCGCGCCGAAGATAAAAGCCTTAATGAGACCATAGAAGACATCCCAGGGAACAAAGTAAAGCTTCATTCCCTTGATGAAATCGAAAGAGGTAATCTTTAAAGTCAGTATGGCCGCCAAGAATCCGCCCAGGATTCCGATGCAGTTGGCGAACACGGTCAAAACTGGCAGCATCACCATGCCAGCCACCACGCGAGGCATCACCAAATAGGCCACAGGATCAATGGCCAAAGACTCCAGGGCGTCGATCTGCTCCGTCACCCGCATGGTACCCAGCTCGGCGGCGATGGTCGCTCCCACCCTCCCGGAGAGAACCAAGGCCGTCAACACAGGGCCCAGCTCCAGTACCATCGATTCAGTAACAATAGATCCCACTAGATAAATGGGCACATAGCTTTGAAACTGGTACACAGCCTGAACAGAGGTGACCATGCCCATAAACGCCGAGGTGAAGGCCACGATGGGTAGAGAACGCACCCCAACACTCATCATCTGGGCGAAGATGATTCGCAGATACGAGGGCACAAGAGCCGAAGCCCGAAGGGTATTCAAGACCAGGGTTGAAAATCTGGCCATATGGACGAAAAACAGAATGGTGTAGCGGCCCATTCGGTCGAAAAACAGACTCATCACCCCCAGATCACCGCTGAATCATCAGGTTTCCGTGTCCATCCACATGGGTAGGATTCTCTTCTGATCTCCTCAGGGAGCCCTTTGGAGTTTGCGGAAGAAAAGCCAACCATAGCGCCAACTGGAGATGCCTACCATGCCCAAGGCGAAAACCAACAATATGGGCGCTATGGATCTCCAAGAAAGCAGATAGGCGATGGCGGTTATCGTCAGGGCATTGGTGGCGATTTTGCCCCACAGATGTGATTCCTCTACGGTCCTTCTTTTATGCGCTAAATAGAGCCCACCGCCCAGGATCAGCAGATCTCGGGGAAGAATAATGGCCAGCACCCAGGGTGGAAAATCTCGTAGCAGGATAAGAAAGAGGATCAGAAAGAGGAGGAAAAGTTTGTCAACCAGGGGGTCCAGGATTCTTCCCAACTCGGAGACCTGACCCATCCGTCGGGCCAGATACCCATCTAGACCATCTGTCAACCAGCCAGTGGCCACCAAGAGTAATGCCAGATATTGAGCTGTGCTATCACCTCGGCGTAGTAACAGGAAGATGGGCGGCAATAGAAGAAGACGAACCAGGGTGAGGCCATTGGCCAGGGTCCAGACGGGTGTCCTACTGACCAGCCGGCGTATCTCTTTAGCCACTATCATCCCAGTGTGGCCTCTGGCTTCTCCCGGTTTCGCATCATCTCCCGGGCGTGTTGCAGCGTGATGTGCGTGATCTTCTCTCCCCCCATCATCCGGGCGATTTCCTCGACCCGTTCTTGAGAGACTAGGCTTTTGATAATGGTTTCGGTCCGCCCCTTTCGCTGTTCCTTCCAGACGAAAAGGTGCTGGTCGGCCAGAGAGGCTATTTGATGGAGGTGAGTGATACACAAAACCTGATGAGATTTGGCCAATGCCTTGAGAGCCTGTCCCACCGTTTCTGCCACCTCACCTCCGATGCCCACATCGATCTCGTCGAAAATCAACAGTGGTACCTGATCGGCCTGGGCCAGGATAGTCTTCAGAGCCAACATGATCCTAGAGATCTCCCCTCCGGAAGCTATCTTGGCCAAAGGCCGCAAGCCCTCTCCTGGATTTGGGGCCAGGAGAAACTCAACCCGGTCCATTCCCGTGGCGTCGGCCATATATTTCCGACCAGCCAGCCAGACCCAACCACCCTCATCCTCACCCTGTTCTATCTGAACCGCCAAACGTGTTTTGGGCATCCCCAGCCGCTCCAATTCTCGTTCCACCTGTGTTTGAAGTTTGGAAGCGGTTTCCTGTCTGGCCGAGGAAAGTTTCTGGCAATCCTGACTGAATTGCTTTTGAGCATCGCGGACCTTTTCTTCCAGTTCCTCCAACCGCTCATCACTTCGAGAGATGCAGTCAAGCTCAGCGGTGAGCTCCTCTTTGCGCTCTAAAACAGCAGACAGTGAGCCTCCATATTTTCGTTTAAGGCGTTCCAGCTCATAAAGTCTCTCCTGAATTTCGGTCAGACGCCCTGGGTTACAGTCCAACTTCTGGGCGTATTGGCGAAGGTGGGAAGAAAGATCCTCCAGTTGATAGACCAGCGTAGAACATTCCTGACCTTTTGTCTCCAAAAAGGAATCGGTCTGGGCCAACGTCTCCAGTGTTTTCTGAATAGCTGATAGGCGCTGGATGATGGAGTTGTCATCCTCTAACAGGCTTTGATAGGCGGAGTGAATGCCTTGAGACAGACGCTCAACATTCTCCAGCACCTTTTCCTCGCCCCGAAGTTCCTCGTCCTCGCCGTCTCTGGGATTGAGACTTTTTATCTCACCAAGCTGGAATTGGAACAGCTCCTGGCGCTCTCGCCTTTCTTGGAGCGCCTTGGTGAGATCACGGAGTTCCTGACGCAGGGTCATCAGATTTTCGTAATCTGTTCGAACTCGTTCCTTTAACGACTGGAAGCCGCCGTAGTCATCGAGCAACTCCAGGTGCTGTCCGGGACGCAACAGAGATTGATGGTCGTGTTGTCCGTGAAGATCCACTAATAAATCCCCAATCTCCTTGAGCTGGGCCTTAGTGAGTCGCGACCCGTTCGCGTAAGCACGGCTTTCTCCTCTTCCCGAGATTTGTCTCTTGAGAATCAGCAGCCCCTGATCAGGAGTAAGACCCATCGCAGCGAGCCTGGCCGCGAGAGTCTCCCGGGAAGAGAGGTCGAAAACTCCCTCCAGGGTGGCGGAGGAGGCACCTTGCCGTATCATGTGAGCCCCGACCCGTCCACCCAGGAGCAGGCTGATGGCTCCCACGAGAATAGACTTTCCTGCGCCGGTGGCGCCGGTAAGAATATTCAACCCTTCTCCAAACTCGATTTTTAGCTCTTTTAGAAGGGCGAAGTTCTTGACGGACAATTCTCTGAGCATGATCGCTAGTCTTCAACTGCGGGCTTAATGCCCCACTTGAGTTTGGTTCTTAGAATCTCGTAGAAGGATTTCGAGTCCACTCGCACCAGCTTAACGGTACGATCAGCCATGGTGGCGGTAACCACATCTCCAGAGCGAAGCCGACGCCCGATTTGACCGTCGATGGTCAGAGTGGCTATTTCATGATCGGAGTACACCTGGATTGTCAGGAGCTCATCAGTGTCGATGATCAGCGGCCGAACAGCCAGAGAATGAGGGCATATAGGGGTAGCGATGAGGGCTTTCATTTTGGGATTCACGATAGGCCCGCCTGCTGAAAGAGAATAAGCCGTGGAACCAGTGGGCGTCGAGATGATCAGGCCATCGGCCGTATAGGAACCCACGAAATGACCGCTGATACGGACGTGTAGTCCGATGACCCTTGAAAAACCGCCTTTGTCGATAACCAAATCGTTGAGGGCATACTCCCACTTTCCCCGTTTTCCAATGCGGGCTTTAACCAGCATTCGTTCATCGATATCGTATGAGCCATCCAATACCTTTTGCATGGCCATAAAAAGGTTATCGGGAACAATCTCGGCTAAAAAACCCAAGGTCCCCAGATTGACCCCCAATATGGGTACTCCCTGTAAGCCCACAGCTCGAGCAGCTGCCAGAATCGTTCCATCTCCGCCAATGGCCACCACTACATCGGTCTCCTGGCGAAACTTATCTTCGGCGAGAGTTAGCCCGCCATAACTATCTAGGAAAGCCAGATCTTCCCAGAGAAGAGGTTTATGCCCCTGGTCCAGGATCCATTTGATGAGTTTCCGCACCAGAGATTCGCTTTCATGCTTGTGGATGTTGGCTAAGATCCCAATGCGCATTATTTTCCCAACTCCCTTAAGAGACGAGAAGAAATCCCCTGTTCGTCCAATTCCAATTGGGACAGCAGAACATTCCTGGAGCCCTGTTCGATAAAACGATCTGGCAATCCCATTCGAATCACTCTCGTCTCTTCAAGACCTTCCGTCTCCATAAACTCCAGCACCGCGGCTCCAAACCCACCGTTCAGTATATTCTCCTCCACGGTCAGCACATGACTATAGCGGCTGGCAACATCTCGGAGAATATTGGTATCTAATGGCTTGATATATCTGCAGTTTATAACACTAACCTCAACTGAATTCTTAGATAAAAGCTGGGCAGCCTCCAAGGCGGGTCGGACCATGGAACCGACGGCCAAGATAGCAGCATCAGATCCCTGACGCAAGGTTTCCCAAGTGCCAATCTTGATGAGATGAAGTCGTGAAGAGAGAGGTACGCCCACCCCAGGCCCCCGGGGATATCTCAGGGCAACGGGTCCTTCTTCATAATGGATAGCCGTCTTCAACATGTGTCTGAGCTCGTCCTCGTTACCTGGAGCCATGACGATCATGTTCGGTATTTGTCTGAGCATGCTTAAATCCAGGACGCCATGGTGGGTGGGCCCATCCTCACCGACCAGTCCTCCGCGATCGATGGCGAAAACGACAGGCAGGCCCTGCAGGGCGACATCGTGAACAATCTGATCGAAGGCTCGTTGCAGAAAAGTAGAGTAAATGGCCGCCACGGGGCGATAGCCTTGACAAGCCAGTCCGGCCGCAAAGGTCACGGCATGCTGCTCTGCGATGCCCACATCGAAAAATCGGTCGGGAAAACGTTTTCCAAATGCCGTGAGCCCTGTCCCGATGGACATGGCCGCCGTGATGGCGACCACCTTTTTGTTGCTGGCAGCGAGCTGAACCATAGCCTTGCCAAAAATCTCCGTATATGAAGGAGCTTTCGGGTGAGCATTTACGGTCCCGTTGAGTTTTTCGAAGGCACCAATTCCGTGAAATTTGGAGGCATCTTCCTCTGCGAATTTGTAACCCTTGCCCTTCTTGGTAAGCACGTGCAACAGGATGGGACCTTTGAAATTTTTAATATGTTTCAGCGTTTTGATGAGTTGCGTGTGGTTGTGCCCATCAATGGGCCCAAAGTATCTGAAGCCCAGCGCTTCGAAAACCATGCCGGGCACCAAAAAAGTCTTGGCGCTTTCCTCCAAGCGGGCTACCAGGGTCCGAATTCTCTGACCCACACTAGCCATCTTTCCCGTCAGTTCCCAGATATCTACCTTGAGGCGATTGTAGAGGGGATTGGTGATCAAATCTGTCATATACGTTGAGATGGCCCCTACGTTTTTGGATATGCTCATGGTATTGTCGTTGAGAACGACGATAAGGTCTCGACCCAGGGCGCCGGCATTGTTCAAACCTTCGAAAGCCAATCCTCCGGTCATAGAACCATCGCCTATGATAGCGACCACCTTAAAATCCTCCCCCGCCAAATCTCGAGCGCTGGCGATCCCCAGGGCTGATGAGATCGAGGTGGACGCATGGCCCGCATCGAAGACATCATATTCGCTCTCGCTGCGCTTGCAAAAGCCACTAATTCCCCCACACTGCCTCAGTGTGTGAAAGGTGTCCCGCCGGCCAGTGAGAAGCTTATGGGCATAAGCTTGGTGCCCCACATCCCAGATGACCTTGTCCCTAGGGGTATCGAAAACATAATGCAGGGCAATGGCCAATTCCACCGCGCCGAGACTGGGAGCAAGATGTCCACCATGCTCGGACACCACGGAGATGATTCTCTCGCGAATCTCCTCAGACAGAACCACCAGTTCGGGAATGGATAGTCGACGAAGGTCCGCTGGCGAATCGATGCTCTCTAAGATTGTACTCATCAGCTTCTTCATCCACTGGGGTGTCCTGCTGCATTTAGCCCATGCGCTGTACAACAAAGTCGGCTATCTGGGACAGAACGTGGGTGTCGGGACCGAAAGGGACCAGGCTGTCTTTCGCCTCCTGAATCAGCTTTTCCGCCATCTCTCTGGAATCCTCTAGCCCAAAGACTTTGGGGTAAGTTGCTTTTTCTCTAGCCTGATCAGCTCCCACCTCCTTGCCTAAATCCTCGTAGCTGCCCCGGACATCTAATATATCATCTATGATCTGAAAAGCCAGACCAACCCGCTCCCCATAAAGTGTTAAGGCTGCCAACTGTTTTTCTTCAGCTCCTCCGCAGATGGCTCCAGCTCTAACCGCAGTTCTGATCAGAAAAGCTGTCTTGTGCTGGTGAATATACTCCACCTGATGAGGGGTAAGCTCTTTGCCCTCCGATTCCAAGTCCAAAACCTGACCTCCAATCATGCCCCTGGAGCCGATAGCCTGAGCGACCTCTACAACGAGCGCCAGCGGAGCCTTAGCGGCCAAGATTTCAAAAGCCAAGGCGTGTAGGGCATCGCCGGCTAGAACGGCGATGCCTACGGTAAACGCTTTATGTAAAGAAGGCTTGCCGCGGCGGAAATCGTCATCGTCCATGCAGGGTAAGTCATCATGTATCAAGGAGTAAGTGTGAATCATTTCCAGAGCACAGGCCACGTCTAGAAAATCCTCTTTCATCTCTCCTACCAGTTCGCAGGCGGCCAGAGTGAGGATGGGGCGAAGTCTTTTGCCCCCCGCGAAGACGCTATAGCGCATGGCCTGATGCACAGAGGTAGGTGACTCCTCTGCCGAAGGAAGAAGACGCTCTAAGCGACTATCGATCAAGGCACACTTTTCGCGCAGGTAATCTTGTACGTTCAGCATTTTCATCAGCTCCTCGGCACCAATTCTTATCTGCTTGACACATCTCGTGGCTCAACCAGCTCTGGAGGTAACTGGGACAGTCTCTCAACTTTCCTCTCAGCCTGTTGCAGGCGGCGACCACAGAATTTAACCAGAGAAATGCCCTCCTCGAAGACTGCTAGGGCATCTTCCAAGGGTAGATTACCCGACTCCAGCTGGCCAGAGATCTCCTCCAGTCGAGCCAGAGCTTCCTCGAAGCTCTTCTTCTCAACCATCCTTGTACTCCCCTGCCTTGTCTCTTGGATCACCGGGCAGAACCTTTCGGACCGAGCCTTCGATCTTGCCCCGAGCAAAGGTCACATCGATGGCATCGGCGGTGCGAAGAAAACTGGCGTCGGAAACCACTCTCATGTCGGACAGCCTCCGACAGACGCTGTATCCCCTTCTCAAAACCGCCTGTGGGTCTAAAGCTATCAGCTGTTGAGCGCGAACCTTTAGCGCTGCTTCCCAACGTCCCACGAGACTTTGCCAGCCTTTTACTAAACGCTCTCCCATCTGATCGGTCCTCTGCTTTAACTGAACGATCAGATCGCCGCAGCGACGCATTCCGTGGCTGCGCCTCAGGCCATCCAACCGGTGTCGCCGAGCTGCGATTCCCGCCTTCATGGCCTTGGCCATTCGAGCATGGAAAACGTCAAAAAGCCCTAAAACTTCCCTTTTATGAGGAACCACTAGCTCTCCGGCCACCGAGGGAGTTGGAGCACGCAGATCGGCCACCAGATCGGAGATGGTCATGTCAATTTCGTGGCCTACGGCAGAGATTACCGGTACGCGGGAGGCAAAAATGGCTCGAGCCACTCTTTCCTCATTGAATGCCCAAAGATCCTCGGGTGATCCGCCACCACGGCCCACGATGATTACCTCTGCGCGACCGTCACAATTAAGCTCCTCAATTGCTGTGGCGATTTGCTCAGCCGCCTCTGCTCCTTGAACCAGGGCGGGCCGCAGGAGAATCCGTGCTGGCGGAAACCGTCGAGAGATGACTTCGGCTATATCCCGTAAAGCTGCTCCAACTGGTGATGTCACCACCCCAATACATGTGGGAAAGGAGGGCAAAGGCTTCTTAAGCTCTTGACGGAATAATCCCTCTGCCCTTAATTTGTTGGCCAGGTTCTCGAACGCCATCCGTAGGTCACCAGAACCCACAGGATGCATTTGAGAGATGGTCAGCTGATATTGGCCTCCCTTTTCATAAACACTTATCTTGCCTAGGGTTTGGACCTCCATTCCCTCTCTGGGGGTGAAGAAAAGATGCTGATTGTACGATTTCCACATGACACAGCGTAGCTGAGCATGCGGATCTTTAAGGGAGAAGTACATGTGGCCAGAGGGGTGCCATGTGAAATCGGAAATTTCACCTTCCACCCAAAGGTCAGGCAGGTTGGCCTCCAGAATATGCTTGATCTGAGCAGTGAGCTCGGCGACGCTAAACACATGTCGTTCGTCCATGCTCATTCACCCTGAAGACTAAGAATCCGGAGAGTGGTGGCCCTCCCATTGAAGCCTCGCTGCTCGGACGGTGTTGGTCATGAGCATGGCGATGGTCATCGGTCCCACACCTCCGGGAACGGGTGTGATCCAAGAGGCCACCTCTCGAGCCGATGGAAAGTCCACATCCCCCACTAACACATACCCCCGCGGCGTTTTCTCGTCCTGCTGGCGATGGATACCCACATCGATAACCACCGCACCCTTCTTAATCATCTCCCCGTTGATGGCCTTGGCATGTCCCATGGCCACGACCAAAATATCTGCAGAACGGGAGTAGACTGCCAGATCTTTGGTCGCTGTATGGCACACGGTTACGGTAGCGTTGGCTCCTTTTTCCTTGGCCAGGAGAAGATTCGCCAGAGACTTGCCCACGATGACGCTGCGCCCAAGGATTACCACGTGCTTGCCACCAGGGTCGTTCCCGGTCTTCAGGAGCAACTGTTGGATGCCGGCTGGGGTGCAGGGCAGAAACAGGGGATCGCCGGCTGCCAGCCGGCCTAGATTGTTTGGATGAAGGCCATCAACATCTTTGATGGGCTTAAGTGCCTCTAGCACCCGCCGCGGCTCCAAGTGGGTGGGAAGGGGAAGTTGAACCAACACACCGTGGATGTCGGATCTTTCATTGAGCACCTGAATGGCCGCCAAAATCTCCGGCAACCTCACTTCGGCGGGCATCCGAAGGATCTCCGAGTGGATCCCCAACTCCGCACAGACCTTGACTTTTGCACGCACATACGTGCTGGAGGCTGGATTTTCACCCACCAGGATAACGGCCAAGCCCGGGTGAATACCCTTTTTGCCTATATCCTCCACCTGGAGGCGGAGTTTTTCGCGAATTTCATGAGAAATCTTTCGACCATCGATGATTTGGGCTGGCACGCGACCCTCATCTATCTATCTGGATCTCAATCTCTTAAATTGATCCTTAACCTATGAACCGCCTTTGCCTTCCCCGTATCCTCATCCACCCCAACAACTACACCACAGAGCTTGATGTCGCCCGTTGCTGTCTCAAATCTGGTGGGTAACTGGGTCAGAAATCTCCTCAGAATCGCTTTTTTTTTAATGCCGATGATCGAGTCATGGGGACCGGTCATCCCGGCATCGGTGATGTAGGCCGTTCCTCCGGGCAGGATACAAGCATCTGCTGTCTGGACATGAGTATGGGTGCCAATAACAGCGCTCACCTGGCCGTCTAAGTAATAGCCCATAGCCACTTTCTCAGAAGTTGCCTCGGCATGCATGTCCACGACGATCACTTTGGTCAACTTTCTCAACGTTTCCAACTCACGGTCCGCTACCCGAAAAGGGCAATCAATCTCTTGCATGAATACCCTGCCCTGAAGGTTTAAAACTCCCACGGGCACATCTCCGAGCGCTCTAAAGACGGAGCTACCGCGTCCAGGAACCTGGGGAGGATAATTCGCCGGGCGCAGCAGACAGGGATCCTGGTCTAAAATGTCGAAAATTTCCCTCCTGTCCCACAGATGATTGCCGGAAGTTATGACATCAACCCCACTTTTGCACAGCTCTCTGACCACCCGCTCCGTGATACCAAAGCCACCGGCTGCGTTTTCTCCATTGGCAATGCACAGTTGCAACTTATACTGGGAGATTAAATGAGGAACAATTTCAGCAACAGCTCGACGGCCGGGTTTGCCCACGATGTCGGCAATAAACAGGATGTTCACGGAGATGACCTTTCCAGCCGGAGAGAAACGCTATGGGAGATCCGCAGCGAACTCCCCACTTTTACCATGCATGGTATCAGGTCTATTTGGCATATCCCACGGCTCGGACCTCGCGAATAACCGTAACCTTAATCTGACCAGGATACTCCATCTCGGCTTGAATCTTCTGGGCTATCTCCTCTGCCAGTTCCGTTGCCTGAGCATCATCGACCTTTTCTTGCTCCACCATGACGCGAATTTCCCGCCCCGCTTGGATGGCGTAAGCTTTGCCCACACCGCGAAAAGAATCGGCCAGCTCCTCAAGTCTCTCTAGTCTCTTGATGTATCCCTCCAGCGTCTCACGCCGAGCCCCCGGACGAGCTCCTGAGACAGCGTCTGCTGCCTGAACCAGCACGGAGATCAAGGAGGACGGAGCTACGTCTTCATGATGGGCTAAAATTGAGTTCAGCACCACAGGGTCCTCGCCATATTTTTGCGCGATCTCGTACCCAATCTGGCTGTGAGTTCCCTCGGTGTAGCGATCCACAGCTTTCCCGATATCATGGAGCAAGCCCGCTCTTTTGGCCAGTTTGCTGTCAAGATCAAGTTCTGCAGCCATTAAGCTTGCTAAGGTAGACACCTCTTTGCTGTGCTGTAAGACGTTCTGCCCGTAGCTGGTTCGATATCGCAATCGTCCTAAAAGTTTGATGATCTCCGGATGGAGCCCATCGACACCCACATCAAAACAGGCTTGTTCGCCCGTCTCCAAGATGATGGCTTCCATGTCTCTCTCAGCCTTAGTCACCGTCTCCTCAATGCGGCCAGGATGGATACGCCCGTCAAGAATCAGCCTCTCCAGGGCCATTTTGGCGACCTCTCGGCGAATGGGATCATAGCCAGATAGAATGACAGCCTCGGGTGTGTCGTCAACGATGACGTCTATTCCAGTAGCCGTCTCGAAGGACCTGATGTTCCGTCCCTCCCTTCCGATGATCCGGCCCTTCATCTCGTCATTGGGCAGGGAAACAACTGAGACGGTGGACTCCACGGTGTGATCGGCAGCGCACCGCTGGATAGAGGATACGATAACTTCTTTAGCCTCTTTATCGGCGGTCATTTGAGCCTTGTCTTTGATATCTTTAACCAGCTGAGCCGCCTCTCTGCGTGCCTGCGTCTCCAGGTTGCTCATGAGCAACTGCTTGGCCTCATCGCTGGTCATGCCAGCAATGCGCTCCAGCTGCCTGTTCTGATCCTCGATGAGACGAGATAGCTCGGCGTCCTTTGCCCGAACCGCTCGTTCCCGTGCCACAATATTCTTCTCTCGGGCCTGGTTCTCCTTTTCTTTCTTGCTGAGAATATCCACTTTTCGATCCAGGTTCGATTCCCTCTCAGCGAGCTTTCTTTCCAGACGCTGGATCTCGACCCGTTTCTCTTGGGTTTCCTGCTCGAATTTCATCTTGGCCTTATACCACTCGTCCTTGGCCTCCAGTTTGGCCTCGCGAACCTTAATTTCCGCTTCCTTTTCAGCATCGGTGATGATCCTCTTGGCTAACCTCTCAGCCTTGCTTACCTTGCCCTCACTGATTCTCCTGCTGACGTACCACCCTAGCAGGAAAAACAGCATGCCCACCAAGGGAAACAAACCCAAAAGCTGCGCATTTTCCATATCCTTTCCCTCCATCTATAGACGGCACCACCACCACCGAACGGGCTGGCCATAAAAAAGCCCCACCCTTCATTCCCAGACGCTTGAGCCCTTAAACCCTGATCCAACCGAAACGGTGTTTTTCATCGCTGGAATCCCACTTGGATCAAGGCTCAAAGCTTCTCATTGCCGCGACAGTGGCGGGGATTTTAGCTTCTCAAAACCTACCTGAGAGTCAGTGAGTCGAATTGATCATTCTCTTCCTTTGTCGACCCGGGATCAGGGAGTACGCAAGGCCTTCTTCAGCCATTCGGCCAGCTCGGCAGTCCGATCCTCAACTTCAGCAAATGTCTTATCTTTATCGGCTTTTTCTCGAAATAACTCATCGGTGATGTTCAACGCAGCCAAGATGGCTACCTTCGATGTCGATCGGATGTCGACCTTATCTGAGATCTCCCGCATTTTCCGATCCACATACTTCGCCACCCTTTTTACATACTCCGGATCTGCCTCACTCTTTATGGGATATTCACTTCCGAAGATGTTGACTTTCACCGTATGCTTTTCTTTCATCATAGCTGGTCTAAAAATTGGAAGAGAATCATCAGCAGGGTTGCTGTCCAGAAATTCGCAGTGAATCCCCCTGCCTTTTCGAATCAGAGAGAAAACCCCTTATCGTTCCGGCGCCACGATCAGCGTTGTTCAGCTCATGGGTTCTCAAACATCATAAAAAGATCACAGGCTAGTATCGATGATGTCCAATTTCTGCAACATCTTATTAACCTTCGTGGTGATCTCCGTCTGTTTATCCTGAACTTGCTTGCTCTTTTTCTCCTCCTGCTTCAGCCTTCGCTGATCCTCCTGAAGTTTCTTCTGAGACTCTTCAAGCTTTAAAATTCTGGCTTGAAGCTGCTGATTTTCAGCACTGAGCTCCTTATTTTGCTCCCTCAATTTCCCGACCAACTCTACAGCTTTATTAATTCGTTCTTCAAGTTGATCGAAGCTCTCCATTTGCATGAGCATCACCTCATTTTCGAAGTACTCGCCCAGGAGAGGTTTACCGGAACATCCACTTCTCGCTCGACTAACCTCGTAGCACTGCTCCAAATTTCTCGCGGAGCGTCTTCGTGATTTTCTGCTGGATTTTGTCCACCTCGCTGTCCGTTAAAGTCTTATGTGGCGATTGATACCGCAGCGAATAGGCTAATCCCTTCTTTCCAGTAGCAATCTGTTTTCCGCGATAGACATCGAATAGGCGGACCTCCATTAAAAGCTCGCCACCAGCCTGGCGAACAGCTCGTTCTACCTCGCCGGCAAGCACTTCTTCGGGAACGACTATGGCCAAGTCCCTCTCCGCTGGAGGGAACTTAGGAAGACTCACATAACGATGATCTTTGGTCATCACCTGGAGCAGGGCGGAGACATCCAGATCGAAAATAAAAACCTCCCCTCGCAGATCAACGACCGACTTCACCTCTGAGGCTAATTGGCCCAATGATCCACACCGGGTCTCCCCCATCATGAGAACAGCGGAGGCTCCCGGCAGAAACACACCCCCATCATAAGGCAAAAAGTTGAAATTGTCAATAGATAATTTATCCATGAAGGATTCCATAAGGCCCTTCAGATCGTAATAATCGACTTCGACAGCTTGTCGATCCCAATTGCCCGGCCAGCGTTTTCCGGCAAGGACCCCGCACAGAGACCAATTTTCCGCGAACGGATCCTCTTCGGTGGGCATATGGAACACCTTGCCCAGCTCGAAGATGCGAACGTCCTTCAGGTTCCGATGGAAGTTGTGCACCAGCACCTGCAAAAGACCGGGAATGAGGCTGGGGCGAAGAACGGAGAGGTCTTCGCTGAGAGGGTTTTTAATCCTTCTGGGCGTTTGGGAGAAACCCACCGATGCCACGAAATTTGGATCAGCCAAGCTGTTGGTCACCACCTCGTGAAAACCCAGGCTGACTAACGTCTCTTTGATCCTTGCCATTGCCTCCTGTTCTTTCCCGTGGGAGATCATCAGAGCCCCACCAGCACGAACAGAGGCATCGATTTTATCGTAACCATGGAGGCGCGCCACCTCCTCGATGAGGTCGATCTCCCGGGTGATATCGGGACGGAAAGTGGGTACCTTCACTTGAAATGGCTCTTTTTCGGAAACCTCGAATCCCAGGCCTACTAAAAAAGCGGTCACCTCCTGCGGGGTCAAGCTGGTGCCTAAAAGCTCATTAACGCGCCCAACGCGCAGAGGTATTTGTTGAGGCTGAATGGGGCTGGGATATTGATCCACCACTCCCCTGGCCACCTCTCCCCCGGCCAGCTCGGCGATGAGCTGGGCGGCCCGATCCAGAGCAAGCACCACTCCATTCGGATCGGTACCCCGCTCGAAGCGCTGTGAAGACTCGGTGGAAATATTTAGTTTTTTGGAGCCCCTGCGAATGACCGTGGGTTCAAAAAAAGCGCTTTCCAGGAGGATGTTCTCGGTATCAGGAGTCACCTCCGAATCCAGCCCCCCCATGATGCCGCCAATGGCAACTGGTTTCTCGGCGTCACAAATCAGTAGGACCTCTGGAGTCAGCTGGTGCTCTTTCTCATCCAGGGTCACAAACGCTTCTCCCTGTTGGGCTCGACGAACCTTGATCTGAGCCCCGACCAGCAGATTATAATCGAAGGCATGCAGGGGCTGACCCAACTCCATCATCACATAATTGGTGACATCCACGACGTTGTTGATAGGGCGAATGTCCACAGCCTCCAAGCGGCGGGATAGCCAGAAAGGGGAAGGACCAATCTTCACTCCTTTGATGACTCGAGCTGTATACCTGGGGCATGCCTGCGGATCTTCCAGGTGAACGGCCACCAGCTCCTCCACAGCCAAGGATCCCTCGGGGACGGACACAGAGGGTTTGCGAAATGTGGTCTGGCAGATGATGGCCGCTTCTCGGGCGATTCCCACCATGCTCAGACAATCGGGTCTGTTGGGCGTGAGGTCCGCCTCCAAGATCACGTCTTCCAGAGGGAGAACCTCCGCAAGCGATTTTCCCACCGGGGCGTCCTCTGCAAGGACCATAATCCCAGTCGCCTCTTCGGAGATGTTCAGCTCCTTCTCAGAGCAGATCATTCCCTGAGAGTGAACCCCGCGAATCTCACGGGCTTCAATTTTGAAGCCACCGGGGAGTATGGCTCCCACTAAGGCCAGAGGAACCTTTTGGCCAGCGGCCACATTGGGTGCCCCGCAGACGACGGCGAAAACCTTATTGCCCGCATCCACCTGGCACACCGACAGCCGATCGGCTCGAGGATGCTTCACCTTGGTGAGGACTTTCCCCACAACGACGCTGGAAAGGTCGCTCCCCAGAGGGGTCACGCTGCTGATTTCCGTCCCAGTCATGGTGAACTTATCTGCCAGCTCCTGGTACGATATATCGATATTTACGTAATCGCGAAGCCATCGTCCGCTAATTTTCATCAGCTACACTGCCTTTGTGTTAAAATTGCTGCAGGAACCGGAGATCGTTCTCGTAGAACAGCCTGATATCGTCGATGCCATATCTCAACATGGAGATCCGATCCACACCCATGCCAAAGGCGTACCCTGATACTTCTTCAGGATCATAGTTCACAGCTTCTAGCACCGCGGGGTCTACCATACCAGCCCCTAGGATCTCCAGCCACCCCGTCTTCTTGCACACCCGACACCCCTTGCCCTGGCAGATAAAACATCCGATGTCCACCTCGGCGCTGGGCTCGGTGAAGGGAAAAAAGCTGGGTCGAAACCGAAGAGAGGTCTTGGGTCCAAAGAACCGCTCCACAAAGGCGGCCAGGACTCCCTTGAGATCACCAAAGGTCACATGCTGATCTACATAGAGTCCCTCTACCTGGTAGAAGACGGTGAAGCTCCTGGGATTGATCTCCTCGTTGCGGTAAACTCGTCCTGGCATCACCACGCGAACAGGGGGACCTTGGCTTTCCATCACCCGGATTTGCACCGGCGAGGTGTGTGTTCTCAGCAACAGGTCATCCCCCAGATAATACGTGTCTTGCATGTCTCTGGCGGGATGATCCTTGGGGAAATTCAAGGCCTCGAAATTATAATATTCCGTCTCCACCTCAGGACCGGTGGCCACCCGAAATCCAAGGGATGTGAAGATCTCAACGATCTCCTGAGTTGCCTGAGTGAGGGGATGCAGTCCCCCAGTCCACCACTTACGTCCCGGCAGGGTGATATCCAGAGAAGGGACAGCTTCTCGAACCTGGGATCCCAGGGCCTGAACTCTCTGGGCCAGAGACTTCTCGATCTTTTCTTTTACTTGGTTGGCCAGCTTTCCCATG
>Ga0209427_10002926_pt1 | contig 20060 bp, 21 predicted proteins | sample DeeMarSWOR136_30_FD_187465 | JGI IMG/M metagenome (GOLD analysis project Ga0209427, IMG submission 187465) | Marine sediment microbial communities from White Oak River estuary, North Carolina - WOR-1-36_30 (SPAdes) (version 2) | ecosystem: Environmental > Aquatic > Marine > Intertidal zone >...
GTGCTGGTCATCGGCAGCGGCATTTCTGGTCTGCTTCACACGCAACTCGCTCGGGCAAAGGGCGCGTTCCGGGTGATAGCGACCGACGTGGATGAATGCAGGATTGACGCGGCGAAACGATTCGGAGCTGACCTTGCGCTCGATGCGAGAGAGGATATTGTGTCCGCAGTGAAGGAAGTGAACGAGGGACGCTGCGCTGACAGAGTGATCGTCTGCACCGCAGCACTCTCTGCTTTTCCGCAGGCTTTCGAGGCCGTAGATCGTGGAGGTACGGTTCTGCTCTTTGCGCCCACAGACCCCGGCGTCTCCACTCCCGTATCCCTGAATGAGGTTTTCTGGCGCACCGACGTCACCCTGACCACCAGCTATGGTGCCAGCCCTTATGATTACCAGACGGCGCTTGACCTTATTCGGGCCAAAGCTGTCCCGGTGCAAAAGATGATTACGCACCGTTTGGCGCTGGCGGAGACAGGGTTGGGCTTCCAGCTGGTGGCCGCAGCCGGAGATTCCATCAAGGTTATCATCGAGCCCCAGAAATAGTATAGAATACGTAAACGTTAAAATAAGGCAAAGGAGGAGAGAAATGAAAGGCCTATTTGATTTGAAGGGCAAGGTAGCAATCGTCACCGGCGGCAATGGCGGCATCGGCCTGGGGATAGCGCGTGGGCTGGCCTCGGCGGGAGCTAATCTGGCTATCGCCGCCCGCAATGAGGCCAAAACGGCTCAGGCGGTGAAAGGACTCCAGGAAGAATTCGGTGTGAAGGCTATTGGAGTGAAGGTGGACGTTAAAGATGAGAAACAGGTAAAAGACATGGTGAAAAAGGTGCTTGATACCTTCGGGCGGATAGATATCCTGTTCAATAATGCCGGCACCAATATCCGCAAGCTACCGCAGGAGTACGTGGTGGATGAGTGGGAGGAGGTGCTGAATGTCAATCTGCGCAGCGCCTTTTTATGCTCGCAGGCGGTCTATCCGGCGATGAAAGCCGCAGGCGGCGGCAAGATTATCAACACTGGCTCCATGACCTCTATCTTCGGTGCAGCCAAAGTGATGCTCTACTCGACCAGCAAAGGCGGCATCGTGCAGATGGGACGCTGTCTGGCCAATGCCTGGGCACAGGACAACATCCAGGTGAACGCCATACTTCCCGGTTTCATCAATACTGACCTGACCAGACAGGGTAGAAAGGACATTCCAGAACTGGAAGAGCGGGTTAACGCGCGCACGCCTGCGGGCCGCTGGGGCGAGCCGGATGACCTGGCCGGAACGGCCGTTTTCCTGGCCAGCAAAGCCTCCGACTTCGTCACCGGTGTGGCACTTCCCGTCGACGGCGGTTTTTCCATCGCCATGCTCTAAATATTTACCAAACTCAGAAATCTTGGGAAAGAAAAGGAGAAGCTAACTATGCCTAAACCAATGTATTCGGGAATCGAAGGCAAGGTCGCTCTGGTAACCGGCGGCGGACGCGGGCTGGGCAAGGCCATGTGTCTGGCGCTGGCCAGAGAGGGGGCTGATATAGCTCTGACCGACCTGCAGGGCGCCGATGCGACGGCCAAGGAGGTTGAAGCATTGGGGCAGAAGGCGATGGCCTTCACCGCCGACGTGACCAAGGAAGCCGAGGTCAGGGAAATGGTCGACCGCATCGTCGCGGAGTGGGGAGGCATTGACATATTGGTGAACAATGTTGGCGGCGATCATGCCTATTTGCTGGAGGACATGCCGGTATCGCAGTGGGACTGGACGATGGAAATTAATATGAAGGGGCTCTTTAACTGCTGTCAGAAAGTGGCCGAGGTCATGAAGAAGAGGGGTGGGGGCAAAATCGTCAACATTGCCTCTCTCGCTGGCTTGAGGATGACCATGTACGGGGGAATTGCCTATAGCACCGCCAAGGCCGGCGTCATTGGCTTTACCCGCCACTGTGCCTTTGAGCTCGGCCCGGCCAAGATAAACGTTAACACCGTCTGCCCCGGACCCACCATGACTGAGGTGGTCCTGAACCGGATATCGCCGGAGGTGAAGCAGAAGACGCTCCAGTCAACGCCACTGCAGGACTTCACCTATCCCGAGGACCAGGCGGATGCGGTGGTCTTTCTGGCGTCAGAACGTGCCCGGATGATTACCGGAACCACCCTGCTTGTGGATGGAGGCATCAGCCTGCCTATAGGCTATGTGGAGTGGGACAAGTTCTACTCCGAACGGAAGCAGTGGCTCAAAGAGAAAAAGTGGGAAGGCAAGCAAACTTCAATGTAAGCGGAAGGGAGAATGAAATCATGTCAGCAAAGGGCAACCTGAGCGCTGAAGACCTGTGCTTTACCCCGGCGGTTGAGCTGAGAGAGATGCTCGGCAAGAAGGCCATATCTCCGGTGGAACTGATACAGGCATTTCTGGAGCGAATCGACCGGATTAACCCGGTAATCAATGCCTACTGTACGCTCGTGCCGGATATGGCGCTGGGAGCGGCCAGAAAAGCGGAGTCGGCCATCATGAGGGGTGGGGAAGTGGGGTTACTTTCCGGGCTTCCGGTATCGATAAAGGACGTTGTCCCCACCGTCGGCATCCGGACCACCTACGGTTCCAAGTTATATGAAAACCTGGTGCCATCGGAGGACGCACTGGTTGTGGAGCGGCTCAAAGAGGCCGGGGGCATCATTCTGGGCAAGACCAATACGCCGGAATTCGCTGCCGGCGCCTCCACCTTTAATCAGGTGTTTGGCATAACGCGCAATCCCTGGAATGCGGATTTCACGGTGGGGGGTTCCAGTGGCGGTGCAGCGGCAGCGGTAGCCGCTGGCATCGGTCCGCTGGCGCAGGGCAGCGACCTTGGTGGCTCGTTGCGCCTTCCTGCCAGTTTCTGTGGAGTGGTCGGGTTGAGACCTTCGGCGGGGCGGGTGCCCAAGCTTCCCAATGAGCTCAACTGGGACGAGCTTTCGGTGCAGGGGCCGATTGCCCGTACCATACCGGATACCGCGCTGTTTCTGGACGCGATGTCCGGCCCGGACGGCAGAAGCCCGGTGTCCCTGCCCAGGGAAACAACCCCGTTTCTGCAGGCGGCGCAATATCCAGACGCCAGGAATCTCAAAATAGCCTGGAGCGATAACCTTAACCTAATGCCGGTTGACCCGATGGTATTGAAGGAAGCCCGAAAGGCAATTGACGTATTCCGCAATCTGGGCAGCGAGGTGGCGGAGGACTGCCCCGATTTCAGCGGGGCCAAAGAAACAGCGTTGACGCTACGGGGAGTGCGCTTTGTTGCCCTCTATGGAGAGCAGTACCATAATGACCCGGAATTTCGTCGCTGGGTAAACCCGCTGGTAACCGGCAACATCGAGCAGGGACTGAAATTAACGGTTGAGGAGATAGCCTGGGCGCACCGGCAGCGTTCCGAGATATGGGTTAGAGTGAAGAGATTCTTTGATAAATATGACCTATTGCTGACGCCGACGGCGCCCATCCCACCTTTCCTCGCCGAAGTAAAGTTCCCTACCGAAATCGCCGGCAAGCCGATGGAGAACTACCTGGACTGGGCGATGCTGACTTATGCCATCACCATGACTGGCCATCCGGCGGTCTCCGTGCCCTGCGGCTGGGCGGAGAATGGACTGCCCATCGGGGTGCAGATGGTGGGCAAGCACCACGGCGAAGCGGCTCTCCTCAGGGCAGCGGCTGCCTTTGAGCAGGCGGCGCCGTGGGCAGACAAAAGGCCATCGCTGGGTTAAATAGCAATATAACAGTGCGGCATCTGGTGAAGAGAGATCATTTTTGCTGGCTTTTCTTCACCTCTTCGAGCTTTGCCAGATAATCCTGTCTTGGTGGTGAGTAGATATCGAGGATTTGGCAGCCCTCAGCGGACATATACGTTCCGTGTTCCACGTTCGAGAGAATAACCAGAACGTCCCCCTTCTTTAAGGGATATAGCTTCCCTTCCACAGCCTCTTCACAGGCGCCGTCCATCACTATCAGGATTTGTTCCGCTTCATGTCTGTGCGCCGGCCCTACGGAGTTTGGCTCGGCATCAATGAAGCCGACGGTAATCCTTTCCGCAGATACGATGCGGTATTTCATACCGGGGGCTATCTCTACAATGGGAAGGTCTTGATAATGAATAACGTTTCGGTCACATTCCTCTTTGGTGGCGTAAGGCTCTTTTCTTTCCATTTTCAAGTAACCCTCCTTATCAGCGCCGGTCATCCACGCCAACGCCCCAGAAATCCCCTCTCGTTTTCACCTCTTCAATAAAGTCGGCGACCACTTTCTCGATGTCGGTGAACTCCGGTTTCCAGCCCCACTCCTGACGGGCGCAGGCGTCATCAATGGTGCTTACCGGCCTGGTGCGGTAGTACTCCATGACCAGAGGGTCAGGTTGGTAAGTTATCCGGGCATCGGGGATGAATTTCTTGATTGCTTTCTCCAGGGCACCGGTGGTGGGGGTCGGCTTTATCCCGGCCAGGTTATAGCAGACTGTTTTAATCTGCTCTGCGGGAGCTTCATACAGTTGCATGGTGGCGCGGACGGCGTCCTTGTAGTAGAGGACAGGCACCACGACATTCTCGGCGGCAAAGCATTCAAACGGTTCGCCCAGCGCGGCGTTCTCGACCATCCAGAGCATAAATACCGGCAGGGTGCGTATTTTGACACCGGGGCGCATCACCATGCAGTAACGGACGGAACGAAAGTCCAGGCCAAACTTGCGGCGGTAGAACCGGCCCAGAAGCTCGATATACAGTTTTCCGGCACCGTACATGGTAATCGGTCGCTGCAGTGTCTCGTCGTCAATGACAGCCCCGGTGCCCAATCCGTAGGTGGCGTCCGTACTGGCGAAGATGAATTTCTTTACACCGAACAGCCGGGCCGCCTCCAGCACGTGCATTGAGCCCATGATATTTACCTGAAAGGCCGCCCAGGGGTTGAGGTCGGAAGGGATGCTCAGCATTCCCCCGTGATGAAAGATTTCATCAACGTTGTTGTCCCTGACCGCGTTCAGCATCTCGGGCCAGACCTTGAGGTCGCCCTGGACTATCTTTACTTCGTCTTTGATATCGGTCAGGCGCTGGGATTGTGGGGCGATGTCGAAGAGCACCACATCTTTACCTCTGGCGAGCAGTTCCTGTGCCAGGCCGACGCCGATGCCGCCAGTGCCGCCGGTAATCAGGACAGACATCCTTTTCCCTCCGGTTAGGTTTCTTCTCCGGCCATTTGCTGGAGGATTCTGGCGACCACGGACCAGTCCTTGTCCCCGAAGCCCGCGGCTCTGGCCATCTCAACCATCTGCCGGGTCAGGCTGCCCGCCAGCAGCGGTATTCTGGTCGCCTCGGCTGCGGAAAGAATGAGGCCGAGGTCTTTGGCCATCAGGTCGGCGGTGAAGCCGGGGGCAAAGTCTTCGTTGGCCGGACTGCCGGGGATAACGTTGGGGTAGGGTACCCGCGTCTGCAGTATCCAGCTGTTTCCGGAGCTGGCGCTCATTACGTCGTAAAGGACTTTCGGGTCGGCACCGAGCTTGACGCCAAACAGGAAACCCTCAAAGACGCCGATGCCGGCGATGGCGGCGGCCAGGTTGTTGGCCAGCTTGACCACCTCCCCCATCCCCACATCGCCGACGTGAATGATTTTCTCCCCCATGACCTCCAGTATCGGTTGGCACTGGTCGAAAACCCCCTTTTTGCCGCCCACCATTATGGAGAGGGTGCCGTCAGCGGCTTTGGGGGGCGCACCGCTCACCGGTGCATCTATCATCTCGATTCCCTTCCCGGCGGCGGCCGCCGCCACCCTGCGGGTCACGATAGGGTCGATGGTGCTCATATCGATTATAATGTTGCCTTTTTTCAGCCCGGCGAGGACGCCATCATCGCCATACATTATCTGCTCCACGTGGGGGGAAGAGGTCACCATGGTGATGACAATCTCCGAGTTCTCCGCTACCTCGCGCGGGGAACCGGCCGCTCTGGCTCCGGCCTTCACCAGTTCCTGAACCGGCCCAGGCCTGATGTCATGGACGGTCAGCGGATAGCCCGCTTTGGCCAGGTTCAAAGCCATCCCTTTCCCCATATTGCCTAGGCCGATAAATCCGAGTCTTTTCATCGCTCCTCCTTTGTCATCTAAAGCAGCCGGACTTCCGTCTATTTCTTCTTGACCGATTCTCTGACCGCTTGGGCAATGTGCCGGGCGGTCAGTTCATATTCTTCTTTCAGTTCCGGAATGGTGCCTGATTGGCCGAACCGGTCTTTGATGCCGACCCGTTTCATAGGAACCGGGGCGTTTTCGGCCACTATCTCGGCCACTGCCCCGCCCAGGCCGCCGATGATGCTGCTGTCCTCCACAGTAACGATGGCGCCGGTCTCTCTGGCGGCCTTGGTAATTGCCTCGGCATCAATCGGCTTGATGGTGTGCATATCCAGCAGTCGTACCTTAATGCCTTCTTTCGCCAACATATCAGTGGCTTCCAGCGCGTCAGCGAGCACCATGCCGGTGGAAATTATGGCGGCATCACCGCCATCTATCAGCGTCACCGCTTTCCCCAGTTCAAATGGGAAGTCGTCCCGGTATACGGTGGGCACCGCCGGATTGGAGATGCGCAGCGCCACCGGCCCAACATGCTCGGCGATGGCCCTGGTCACTTTCTTCGTCGAGGCGGGGTCGGAGGGGGAGACCAGCACCAGGTTGGGAATGACGCGCATGGCGGCGATTTCCTCGATAATCTGGTGCGAGCCTCCCATGAAAGGCCAGAGCATGCCGGAGTTGCACAGGACGATTTTGACATTCAGTTTATCAAAGGCCACGTTCTGCCGTATCTGGTTATACGCCCGCCCCACGGCAAAGATGCTGTGGCAGTGGGTGAACGGGAGATAGCCGCCACCCGCCAGGCCGGCGGCGGTGGTAATCAGGTTTGCCTCGGCAATGCCGACATCGTAGATGCGGTCGGGGTGTTCCTTCTGGAACAGCTCGCCGGCGGCACCGCGGGGAAAGTCGCCATACAGAAGCACGATTTCCCCATTTTTCCGGGACAGCTCTACTATTTCCTCATGGTAGGCCTGGTACATGGCCTTCATCTCACCGAGTGGTTCCAGCACATAATTCCGTTTCATCTTTCACTCCCTTATGGTCTTTTTAGGAATGGCGCACGGCCGCTTATTTGAGCGCCTCCAGCGCCTCGGCGTACATCTCGTCGGACAGCTTGCAGAAGTGCAGGTTCTTGTGCTCGAAGGAGGGCACCCCCTTGCACTTGGTGGTGTGGGCGATGATGATATGCGGCTTGCCCTTGACCTTGTCTGCGTTCTCCAGAGCAGTGAGGATGGCCTCAAAGTCGTGGCCGTCGATTTCGACCGTATCCCAGTTGAAGGCTTTCCATTTGTCCACCCACGGCATCATATTCATCCTTTCCTCAACGGTGCCGCTGGACTGGAATTTATTGTGGTCGAGGATGGCCACTAGGTTATCCACCTTATAGTGGAGCGCCGCCATGACCGCCTCCCATATCTGCCCTTCATTGCTCTCCCCGTCCCCGATGATGCAGTAAACGCGGTAGCGGGGAATGGGGTGGCCGGACGAGTCCTTTTGGGCATCGATGCGGGCGGCCAGCGCCTCACCCAGGGCAAATGACAGCCCCTGACCCAGCGAGCCGCCGGAATATTCGATTCCCGGCACGATACGCTCCGTGTGCGCCTGCAGGGTGGCCCCCATTTTGCCATAGGATTTATACAGCTCTTTGGAGAAGTATCCGGACTCACCGAGGGCGGCATAGACTGTCTCGCAGCAGTGGGCCTTGGAGACGATAAGCCGGTCTCTGTCCTCCCAGTCGGGATTTTTCGGGTCGTGCTTCATTTGGTGGAACATCAGTGCGGCGATGATATCCGCCTGCGAAAACGAGCCGCCTATCCATCCCAACTCGCCAGCCCAGATCATTTCCACAGCGTCTCTGCGGATAATCTTGGCTTTTTCCGCCAGCCTTTGAATCAGCTTTTCATCGTGTGTCATAGTTTCAGTACCTCCTGTAGCCTGCTAGATATATATTATACGGACGACACCGTTGGTGTAAACCAGTTCTTTTCAGGAATTAATTTACCCAAAAAGAAAGGGAAGGTTCCGTCAGTACTTTACAGATTCCTTCCTCTTTCATAGCGCTTAATCCAACGGTAAAAAGATACGTTGGAATATTATCTTCATTGCCGCCAGCGCGGCAGTTACAGTATCTCGTTTACCGTCTTGATCAGTTTTTCCTCGTCGGGAATCCAGAAATCTTCCAGGACAATCCCATAAGGCACCGGAGTATCCGGCGCGTTGACCCGCTTTATCGGGGCGTCAAGGTAGTCGAAGCCTTCATCAGCCACAATGGCAGCAACATACCCGGCAAAGCTGCCCGTTTGGCATTCTTCGGTATAGAGAACAAGGCGACCGGTCTTCTTCACTGAGTTCAGCACCGTTTCCTTGTCGAAGGGCACGATGGTGCGCGGGTCTATAACTTCCAGGCTGACGTTCTTTTCTTTCTGCAGCTTTTCCGCCGCATTCAGTGCCCTTGTGACCATGGCGGCGGTGGCGACCACGGTGACATCGCTGCCTTCCCGCTTGATATCCGCCTGACCGAAGGGGATGAGGTATTCCTCTTCCGGTACCTGGCTTTTGGGGCCGGCCCACATCAGGAACTTGTGCTCGAAAAACATCACCGGATTGTCGTCCCTGATGGCGGTCTTGAGCAGACCTTTGGCATCGTAGGCGTTGGAAGGCAGGACGATCTTCAGTCCCGGTATGCACATCATCATGCCCTCAATGCTCTGGGAATGCTGGGCAGCGGTGCGTCGACCAGCACCGCTAAGGGCATCCATGGTGAGTGGCATTTTTATCTTGCCGCCGAACATGTATCTCATTTTGGTCATCTGGTTCATGATTTCATCCCAGGCTACCCCCAGGAAGTCAGCGAATCGCATACGCGCGATGGGCCGCATCCCGGTAATGGCGGCGCCGATGGAGGCACCGAGGATAGCGGCCTCAGAGAGAGGGGTATCCCGGACCCGGTCGGTGCCGTATTTCTGATACAGGCCGCCGATTTCGCCCATAAGGCCGCCCATCGGGCCCACGTCTTCACCGATGATGAACACGGTGGAGTCTCGGGCCATTTCCTCGTCCAGAGCTTCTCCGATTGCCTCTCGGAAACTTATCTCTCTCATTCCTGTCTCCTACGAATAAACGTTCTCCAGCGCTTCTTCCGGTTCGGGGAAGGGGCTTTCCAGCGCGAACTTCACCGCCGAATCCATTTCGGCCAGCGCTTCCTTATCAATATCTTCTGTCTGTTTTTTGGTCAACACCTTCATCTCAAGAAGCTTTGCTTTATAGAGGTTGACGGGGTCTTTCGTCATCCATTGCTCAATCTCCTCTTTGGTGCGGTAGGCGCCGGAATCCCCCTCAAAGTGGCCGCGGAAGCGGTACGTCTTGGCCTCAATGAGGGTCGGTCCCTGTCCATTTCTGGCCCTGGCCACCGCCTCGCCCGCTGCCTCATAGACCGCGGTGACGTCCATGCCGTCGACCACCACGCCGGGGATGCCGTAGCTGACAGCCCTGTCAGCTACGTTGGGTATATTCAGAGAGCAGCTAGTGGGCACGGAGACGGCGTACAGATTATTTTCGCAGATGAAGACCACCGGCAGGCACCAGACGGAGGCAAGGTTTATGCCCTCGTGAAAGCGGCCGATGTTGGAGGCACCGTCCCCGAAGAAGGCGATGGTAACCTGGTCTGTGCCCCTCATTACCGCGGACAGCCCGGCACCGGTGGCGATGGGTATCCCCGAACCGACGATGCCAGCCGCGCCCAGCATGCCGATATCCAGGTTGGCGATGTGCATGGAGCCCCCTTTGCCCAGGCAGTAGCCGGTCTTCTTGGCAAACAGCTCCGCCATCATCTTGTCTGTTTCCCCGCCCTTAGCAATGAGGTGTCCGTGGCCGCGATGGGTGCTCATGATGTAGTCCTCTTTTTTCAGGTGAGCGATGGCTCCGGTGGCCACCGCCTCCTCACCGATGTAGAGATGGACGCTGCCGGGGATATTCCCATCGGCAAATTCACGGGCAACACGCTCCTCGAACCGCCTGATGCGGGTCATGGTGCGAAACATCCATATCAGCTTTTCCTTTGCGATAGCCATAGTTGCCCCCTTCTCCAAAACTGGGATTAATCAGCGGGTTCTGAAAGTGAATAACAGGACCGAATATCAGCACGCTGTAACCAAATCCCTAATATTATATTATACACTCTTCCAAAATGTGAAATATGGTTACCATGACCGTATGGTCTGTGAGATGCCGCCGTCAACCAGCAGGGTCGTCCCGGTGATGTACTTCGCCTCGTCGGAGTTTAGGAATAGGGCGGCATTGGCCGTGTCCCATCCTTCACCCTGCCGGCCCATGGGGCACATGGCATCCCGGCGGCGCCACATCTCCCCCACATCGCCTCCCGCCCAGGCATCCTTGTTATAGTATTGAGCCTGCGGCGTCTTCATCAGCCCCGGCAGGATAACGTTGCAGCGTATGCCCTTGTCGGCATACTCCAGGGCGATATCCCTGGTGAGGGCGATGATGGCTGACTTTGAGGCGGCATAGGCGCAGTTGGGCAGGGTGAACCGTATGGCACCCACCGAGGCGATATTGGTGATGGAGCCTCCCCCCTGCTTCAACATATGGGGGATGACATATTTGCCGGTGAGGAACATGCTCTTCACGTTTACCGCCATCACCTTGTCCCAGGTATCTTCCGCGGTCTCAACGACGCCGCCCCACTGCCCGATGCCCACATTATTGTGCAGGATGTCAATCCGGCCAAATTTCTCGATGCAGGCCTCGACCATCTTCTGGCAATCGCTCGCTTTGGAGACATCGGCCTGGAAGGTGATGCACTCGCCGCCTTCCTGGTCAATCATTTTCTTGGTTTCCGCAGCGGCCTCGGGGTTATAGTCAACGGCCATTACTTTAGCGCCCTCCCGGGCGAAGACGATAGCCGTCGCCTTGCCGTTGCCCATCCCGGCCAGAATTGAGCCGGCGCCGGTAACGATGGCTACTTTTCCTTTCAGTCTATCTCCCATGATAAATCCTCCCTCTCATTCTCACTACTTCTTTTCCGACGGCCAGGACCTCTGGGTCTGGGCCAGGCCGCCGTCAACCAGCAGGGTGGTGCCGGTGATATATTTCGAGTCATCGGAAGCGAGGAAAAGGGCAGCATAGGCCACATCCCATGATTCGCCCTGCTTGCCGGTGGGGGACATGGCATCACGCCGCTGCCACATCAGTTCCACGCTGCCGTCGCCGTAGGCATCCGGGTTATAGTACTCGACCATTGGCGTCTTCATCAGCCCGGGCAGGATGGCGTTGCAGCGAATGCCCTTGTCCGCATACTGAATGGCCACCTCCCGGGTTAGGGCAATCACCCCGGCCTTGCTCACCGAGTAGGCAAGGGCCGGTGCCGGCTGACACCTGATGGCGCTGAGTGAGGAGATGTTGATGATGACACCGCTGCCCTGTTTTTCCATGTAGGGCAGGGCGTACTTGCAGGTGAGGAACATGCTTTTTAGGTTGATAGCCATGGTCTTGTCCCAGATTTCCTCCGCCAGCTCCACCGGCCCGTCATAGCCGCCCATCCCCACGTTATTGTGCAGGATATCAATGCGTCCGAACTTCTCCATGCAGGTCTCAATCATCTTCTGGCAGTCGCTTGCACTGGAGACATCGGCATAGCAGGAAAGGCAGGTGCCGCCCTCCTGTTCAATCAGCTTTTTTGTTTCTTCAGCAGCTTCGAGTTTATAGTCAGCGGCCAGTATCTTGGCTCCCTCCCGGGCGAAGACGATGGCTGTCGCCTTCCCGTTGCCCGTCCCGGCCAGAATCGAGCCAGCGCCGGTGACGATGGCCACCCTGTCTTTTAGCCTTTCTCCCATCTTCTTCTCCTTTTATATCGGTATAGCAATGTCTATTTCGCTTCCGGTGACCAGCTTCTCATTGTTCTGACTAGGCCGCCGTCCACAATCAGTGTGGTGCCGGTGATGTATTTGGAATCATCGGAGGCCAGGAACAGCGCGGCGTAGGCGATATCCCAAGGCTCGCCCTGCTTGCTGGTGGGGGACATGGCGTCCCGCCGCCGCCACATTTCGTCAATGTTGCTGCCCCAGACACCTTTATAGTAGCGTTCCACCCGCGGCGTCTTCATCAGACCGGGAAGGATAACGTTGCAGCGGATTCCCCTGGCGGCGTACTGAATGGCCACCTCGCGGGTCAGGGCAATAACGCCGGCTTTAGATACGGAATAGGCCAGTAAAGAGGATGGCTCCGCTCTTATCGCGGCGATGGAGGCGATATTGATGATGACACCGCTGCCCTGTTTTTCCATATGGGGCAGGGCGTACTTGCAGGTGAGAAACATGCTTTTCACGTTCACGTTCATCACCCGATCCCAGGTCTCCTCGCTGATTTCCACCGGACCGCCGTGCGACCCCAGTGCCACGTTGTTGTCAAGGATGTCAATCCGGCCGAACTTCTCGATGCAGGTCTCGACCATCTTCCGGCAGTCGCTCGCTTTGGAGACGTCAGCCTGAAAGGTGAGGCATTGTCCGCCTTCTCCCTCAATAACGCGTTTCGTCTCCTCAGCAGCTTCAGGGTTGATGTCAACGGACATGACCCGGGCACCCTCCCGGGCGAAGGTGATGGCCGTTGCCTTGCCGTTGCCCATGCCGGGGCCTATGACACCGGCGCCGGTAATGATAGCTGCCTTGCCTTTCAGACGTTTTCCCATAACTAAGCTATTAACAGGCGTGGAAAAATTAACTTACTATGATGCGCTCTCCGCCTCTTCCCTCAGGGTATCAGCAGTATCTTTCCCGCCTCACCGCTCTCCGCCAGTTTGAAGGCCTGCTCGAATTCGGACAGCGGGAAGCGGTGAGTGATGATAGGCAGTGGGTCAAACTTGCCCGTATCCAGCATGGCCCGAACCTGCCACCAGGTCTGCCAGACCACACGGCCGAAAACACCCGACACTCTGGCTTCCTTGAGGATGATATTGGGGTGGAAGTCAAATTCTATTGGCCCGGAAGGTACACCGACCAGGCTTACCCTGCCTTCACGCTTCAGTACCTGGAAGCAAAGTCTGGTGGCTTCAGCGTTGCCGCTGAGCTCGATGGATACGTCCACACCGAGGCCATCGGTGGCGTCCATAATGGTCCTGACCGGGTCCTGTTCCTTGGAGTTAATGATGGTGACATCGGGAAAGAGCTGGCGCGCCATGGCTATGCGGTTCGGTGCCACTTCAAGGCCAAAGATTTTAGTCGCTCCGAAGACCCTGGCGGCGCCTATGGCGAACATACCGATGGGCCCGCAGCCAAATACGGCCACGCTTTTGCCGTTTATCTCCCCGGCCATGACGCCATGCATGCCTACTCCGAGAGGCTCATGAATGGCACCGAGTTCGTAGGAGGTGCCCGGTGGGTGCTTCCAGCAAGCGAGCGCCGGCACCCGGGCATATTCGGCAAATGCGCCATTCATACTGAGGCCAAAAAGTTCCATGTTCAGACAGTTCAGCGCCGCGCCCGTCTGGCAGTAGTAGCATTCGCCGCAGAAGACATGCGGTTCCGGGGAAACCAGGTCGCCCTTTTTCAGGTTGGTAACGCTTTCGCCAACCTCCACTACCTCGCCGCACGTTTCATGGCCGAGGATGACGGGTAATTTCATCATGTTCAGTATGCCTGGTGACGAGTGGTAGGCATGGATATCGCTGCCGCAGATGCTGGTGGCTTTCACCTTAATCAGGACATCTTTCGGTCCGATTTTGGGCATGTCAACATCTTTATACTCGAACCCCGGAGCATCGCCTGATTTAACTAATGCTTTCATTTTGTCACGTCCCTTTCCGTAGCAGAATTGATTCGGCCGAGGTCACCCGTAAAAATATCCCCTGGAAATTTCTCTTTGCTGAGTCCATCCCAGGGGATTTCAGTAGCTTTTCCGTGTATTCTGATATGCTGGGTTATGCTAAACCTGGGGATTACCTGTCTCACTATCAAGCCAGCGGTATCAGCAGACATCATTTTCCATTATACCTTCACATCTAGCCGGTACTGAATCCATTAACGGTGTTATTTACCGCCTTTAATCAAGCCCTCCAGCAGTTTGTCGGCCGCTTCCTTGGCGGACATACCAGCTGAGACACCGAGTTTCTGGGCGGCTTCATTAGCTACGGAAACCTTGCCCTGCTCGTAGGTGCTCATGCCATTGCCGATTTTGGCCGACATTGCTGCCACGGCAGCGGCTGGAATGCCCTTTTCATCGCACATTTTTAGGGCGGCGATGCCGGCATCGTTCTTTCCCATGCCAGCGTCGTTGCCGACCATGGCGCCAACGCCACTATGAATTGTCATCTCCCCGACGTTTATCCCGCAGTGAGAGCCATCGACAAAGACATCGCCTTTGGTGCTTTCATCCATCGCCGCTGCAGAATCGGCAACGACGATCTTGCGTCCTCCGGCTTCTTTCACAATTGTTTTCTTTTCAGCCACTTTTACTACCCCTTTTCTTGACCCTTCTCATGGTATTTCAGGAGATACCTTTAAGCATTTTAGCGGCGGCCTCTTTGGCGGTCATGCCAACGGCAACGCCCATTTTTCTGGCCACTTCATTGGCTGCTGAAATTACACCTTCATCGTAGGTAGACTGGCCAACGCCGATTTCAGCCGACATGGCCGCCACGGCTGCGGCCGGGATGCCCTGTGCCTCAAGTATCTTCAGGGAGGCGATGCCAGCATCTTCCAGACCGATACCGGCATCATTGCCGATCATGCCACGGGCACCATTTGGGAGCACATAGTCAGTGGCGATATTGGCACCGCAATGGGAGCCGTCAACAACGATATCGTTTTTATTGTCCTCGGTAATAGAGGTCGCTGAATTGGCAATAACAATGCGGAATCCTCCCGATTCCTTCGCCACTTTGTGAACTTCATGCGTCATATATCCTGCCTCCAGTCTCTAAATTGAGTATCCGATGCTGGTTATCCGCGTATCATCTGGGCGGGTAACCAGGTAATAATCTCTGGAACAAGCGTGAAAATGATGAGTCCAATGATAATCAGTGCCACATGAGGCAGTACGCCTCTGATGATGTCACCCATGGTTATGCCCATCTTCGGATCACAGGCACCGCGGCAGATGAATATTCCGGAGGCGAATGGCGGGGTCATAAAGGCCATCTGCAGGTTGACACAGACCATGATGGAGAACCAGAGGTTGCTGAAACCCGATGCCAGGGCAATGGGGGTGATGATCGGCACCATGATATAGACGATGGCAATCCACTCAATGAACATACCCATAATGAAGATGATAAACATGATGATAGCGAAGACGCCCCATTTGCCGCCAGGGGCGCCCAAAATGATTTCGGACATAACCTCGCGGCCACCGCCGCCGAGGAATACCGCGCTGAAAGCGACCGCCATGGTGACGATGACGAAGATAAAGCCGCAGGCTCTCATTGTTATAAGAGCCGCTTCTTTCAATGTTGTCAAATTGAACCGCCGGTAAGCAATGGTCAGCAGGGTAGCCATGAAGGCGCCGACGCCGGCCGCTTCGGTAGGTGGTGCTATGCCGAGAAAGATTACACCCAGCACCGACAGGATGAGAATGGCCACCGGTACAATGGAAGTAAGCAGCATCAATGTTTTCTTCATAAAGGGCACTTTCCTGTCCTCAATGGGCACGGCGGGCGCAATCTGCGGCTGGAAATAACTCCGTATGGCAATATAGGTGATGTAGAGGGCGGAGAGAGTAAATCCGGGCATGAAGGCACCGAAGAAGAGCTGGCCCACGGAAATGCCGGCCATCGGCCCGTAGAGCACGAGCATGATGCTCGGTGGAATGAGTATTCCCAGGCATCCGCCGGCGGTTACGGCCCCGGTAGCCAGCGGTTTGCTGTAACCGCGCTTGAGCATTGAGGGAAGGACAGCCAGCGCCAGCATGGTGATAGAGGCGGCGATGATGCCCACGGTGGCGGCAATGATGGTGCCCATGAGCACGGTGACGATGGCCAGGCCGCCCCGGAAGCCGCCGAGCCACAGGTACAGGGCATCGTACAGCCTTTCCGCCAATCCAGAGCGTTCCAGCATCACCCCCATGAAAACAAACAGCGGCACCGCGATGATGACGTAGTTGGTGATGATGCCGTAGATATTGGTATAAATAACGTCGGCTACCTGCACCAGGCCGCCGAAAACGAAAAGACCGACAAATAGAGCAATAGCACCGACAATGAATCCCAGAGGAAAACCGGTCAGGACGCCGAGGAAAACGCCGCCCAGCATTATGGCGGTAACCATTTCCGGGCTTAAATCAATCATATGGCTTGCCCCTTATCATCAGATATGTATCCCGGATAAAGTGGACTACGGCCTGTAAGGCAAACAGGCAGAGCCCATAGAATATCACTGTCCTCAATGGTCCTGCCGGCGGGTACCAGCCGGTAATGGGCATCTTCTCGCCGGTGACCCAGGAATCATACTGCCAGCTCCAGGCAACGAAGCAGAGCATAAAAATAAAGGGGAAGAAAAGGAGCAGCGTGCCCAGAAAATCAATAACGGCCTGCCCTCTGGGAGGGAGGTGAGCGTATATCATATCCACCCTAACGTGGGCCCGGTGCCGGTGAGTGTAGGCGAAGGCCAGGATGTAAGCGCTGGCGGCGAGCATGACGTGGAGCTCATATCCCCATAGGGTCGGCTTGGTAAAGACGTAGCGCAGCGTGACTTCAGCCGTTACCAGCACAACGAGGGCAACAATAAACCACCTTCCCGTGAGCGCTGTCCACTCACTGATCAAGTCAACAGTATGAATAAATTTTTTCATAGATGTTCTTTTCTAGTTATTAAGCTTCCCCGCCCCGAAGGACTCTCCGGGGCGGGGAAACTGGCTCTAGAGATTACAGGCGCGGATAGGTTTTTGCGTAGGCATCGCGCCAGTTGAACAGGGACTTGATGAGCCTGTCGTAGAACGGGTCTGCGGCCTGGCGCTTGGCATAGAAGGCGTTGGAGTTAGCTACTATCACGTCCTCAAGTGATTTGGGGCAGGGTACGACGTTAACGCCAGCGGCAACCCATTCGGCGGTGGCGGTGGTGTTCTTGTAGGTCCACTCCGCGTAGTGCCGCGTGCCCTCAGCCCAGACCAGTTCGGTGAATATCCACTTCAGGTCGTTGGGCAAGTCGGCCCATGATTGCTCGTTGACAAGGTAGATGTACATATCGGTGGGCTGGCGGGCAGGGGAGACGTAGGCATAGTCCACGACCTCCTGGAAGCCCATGGGCATGTCAACGGCGAGGCTGGAATGCTGGAAGCCGTCAATGACGCCGCGCTGTATGGACTCGTAGATTTCAGGGCTGGGAGTGGAGACTGCGGCCACGCCCAGCGGGCCGAAAATCTCCGCCTCGTCACCGAGGAGCCTCATCTTCTTGCCGTTCAAATCTTCAGGCCCTGAAACCGGGAAGGTGGTATAGAGGAAGGTCTCCGGCTCACGACAGATGGTGGCTATCGGCTTGACATTCTCAAATCCGCCGTTATCAAACATCTCCTTCATCAGGACGAGGCCCTCACCCCACATGTACCACATCTGGTACTGCATTGCTGTGGGACCACCAACAGTGGTGGAGAACGGTGGAGATGCTGGCAGGTCGCCGACCCAGAGGATGGGGCCGTTGGAAGAGCCGTCAAGCACGCCTCTCTGGACGGCCTCAATCTCCGTGTCTGCCGGGACGATGGCACCGCCCTCGTTGGCCTGGATGATGAAGCGACCGCCGCTGGCGGCCTCAATCGCCTTGCTGACCCTGGCCAGAGACATGTAAGTGGACGTGGTGGTGGGGTTATCATCCTGGATAATCCACTTGACTACTTCTACGGGTTGTGCTGGTGTCGGGGCTGGTGCTGGAGCTGGTGTTGGAGCTGGGGCTGGGGCCGGTTTGGCGCAGGCGGCGGCTAGGCTGCTTACCAGTATTACCGCCAATACCAATGTAAATATCAGTTTTTTACTCAATTCATCCTCCTTATAGAAATATAGCCGTTAAGCCGCGGGACTTCTTGAAAGCGGTCACCCCCTTTCATGCCGATTGGGCGATATACCCTGAAACAGAGGTGCGTTGTAGCGTAACTACTGCTCTGAGTATTTAGATACACACCTGATTACGTCATAATATCGGAAATCCATTCGATTTGTCAAGCTTTCCGAATAATGGAATTCACGCTGCGCGATGAGTTACGGTTTCCTAGGTGGTTCGCAGCGCCGTCAGGCCGCTTTCGGGGACAATGTCACGCTCGAGTTGATAGCTGAGCTCGCCGATGTAAATCTCGACCGTTGCCCAGGCTATGCCTTCCTCAAGATGACCGCCGATTAGCTGTCCTGGCTTAAGAGGGTCGATGGCGCACATATGGATATGGAATATCTTCTCGCCCTCATATACAGAAAGCGACCCCTGGGCGGAGAGGATGGACAGATGGCCCTCATATTCGTCGAAGTCCCACCCCCACTTCCCGTCCTTGGGGGCGGTGCCGAACTTGACCTTTTCCAGAGAGCCGATGATGCCGAGGATTATAGCCGAGTTTATACCTTTCTTTTCGCAGTACTTATTAAGTTCGCTTAATAGTTCTTGGCCGTGATCAAGCCGGAGAAGATTAACCGATTTAAACATGTAAATGCCTCCTCATAACAGTAGTGTCTCAGCTTTATTTGACGAATTGTAAGAGCGGATTCTCTCAGGTGACAGCGGACAATTGCAGCACAATCAGCAACTAACGTCTCAGTTAATATTACTATATTTGGGTAACCGATGACAAAGCATACCGGAATTGATGACAGATGGATATTTGACAAATATCAGGCGAGAGATGAAAATGTGGTAAATGCGACTTCATTCGCCAAAACGCACCATGGGCGGATATTCACTATACCGCAATTAGTAACAAGGAGGAAACAGGCATGGGTCGTAAAGCCAGGGTCGGCTTCACCAAGGACTACTATGACAAAGACGGCAATTTCATTCTGGATTGCCCGGGCTTCAGGTCACTGGAAAAGCTCCCTGATATTGAACGCGAGGTTTTTGCCGAGATGCTGCCCGAAGTTGCTCCGTCCCAGATTGCAGATTATGATATCGTGGTTACCCGTACCTTCTCCCGATGGACAGAGCGCAGTTTTGTCGGCAATGACCGGCTTCTCTCACTGCACCGCAACGGCGTGGGCTATGACCGGATTGATGTTCCGGCGCTGACCAAAGCCGGAGTAATTCTATGCATTACGCCGGCGGCGGTGCGCCGTCCGGTGGCAGTGACCATCATTACCTTTATCCTTGCCCTCAGCACACGTCTATTTATCAAGCATCAGCTTACCAGTGAGGGGCGGTGGAGTGAGGTGTCCAAGCACCACGGCTACGGCCTGATTGGCAAAACGCTGGGATCTTTAGGTGTGGGGAACATAGGACATGAGATGTTCAAACTGGCCAAGCCCTTTGGCATGAAGCACATCGCCTATGACCCTTATCTCAAGCCGGAGGACGTGCGTGACGTTGACGTGAAGCTGGTGGATATGGACACTGTGCTTGCTGAATCTGACTTCCTGAACATCAGCTGTCCGCTGAACGAGAAGACCCGTCATCTCATCGGGGAGAAGGAGCTAAAAAAGATGAAGCCGACCGCCTTCCTGATAAATACCGCCCGCGGGCCGATTATCGATGAGCCGGTGCTCTATAAAGCCCTGCAGGAGAGGTGGATACGGGGAGCGGCGCTGGATGTCTTTGACCAGGAGCCAACGCCGCCGGACAATCCTTTGCTAAAACTGGACAATGTCATCGTTACCGCCCATGCCATGGCTTTCACCGAGGAGTTTCTTAACACGGTGTGGGAAATAATCGCCAGACAAATCACACAGCTAATGCACGGAGAAATGCCCGAGGGGGTGGTGAACCGGGAGGTATGGGACCAGCCAAAATTCCAATCCAAGCTGAAACGATTTTTGGAGCAGATCAAAAGCTGAAATCAGGGAAGGAGAATGACGTTGAAGAAAAACCGGGTAAAG
>Ga0209427_10002927_pt1 | contig 20058 bp, 18 predicted proteins | sample DeeMarSWOR136_30_FD_187465 | JGI IMG/M metagenome (GOLD analysis project Ga0209427, IMG submission 187465) | Marine sediment microbial communities from White Oak River estuary, North Carolina - WOR-1-36_30 (SPAdes) (version 2) | ecosystem: Environmental > Aquatic > Marine > Intertidal zone >...
GCGGACTCAGCCTCATAGATTTGATCGACGAGGGAAATATCGGATTGATTGAGGCTATTGACCGATTCGACTATACGAGAGGCTTCAAGTTCAGCACCTACAGCACCTGGTGGATTCGTCAGTCGATCATCAAGGCAATTGCCAACAAGGGGAGACTCATAAGGGTACCCATTCACATGCTGAACACCATCAAAAAGTGTTACCATGTCACCAAACAATTGACCCAAAAGTACGGACGGGAACCGACGGCAGCTGAAATTTCGGAAAAACTCGGTGTCTCCGAGGAAAAGGTGCTGAAAATCCTCCACATTGCCCAGGAACCGAGTTCTCTGGAAGTACCGGTCAACCCCGAAAGCTCATCGGAGCTCGGTGATCTCATTGTTGATTCTGAATCCGGTGGTCACGAGGATACCGTTTTCTTCATGGCGCTTCAGGAGCTCATCCGGCAGGTGCTCGACAAACTCAGCCACCGGGAAAAGAAGATCATAGAACTTCGATTTGGTCTCGACGGAGAGGGTCCCTACACTCTTGAAGAGACCGGGAAAATCATCGGCATTACCAGGGAACGGGTGAGACAGATACAGAACAACGCATTGAAGAAGCTCAAGAACTTCAAGCTCTCCGAGGACCTCAGAGAGTTCATTAAAAAATAAGTAATACAGTACTGACCGTCAGTGTTGAATGGAAAGGGGTGAATATGAATCTCTATGCCTATGTACGGGACGTACCTGATTTTCCGAAACCAGGCATTCTCTTCAAGGACCTGACCACACTCTGGAAGGATCCCGATGCACACCGAAAATCCATCGACCTTCTTTTTGAGAGATACAGAGACTGGGGAATCACAAAAATCGTTGGAGCAGAGTCGCGCGGTTTTATCGTTGGCGGACCGCTCGCCTATCTCCTCCATGCGGGTTTCATTCCGGTGCGTAAAAAGGGGAAGCTTCCATACCGCCAGATCGAGGCGACCTATGAGCTCGAATACGGTACCGATACCCTGACCATGCATGAAGACGCGATCGTAAAAGGGGACACCGTACTCATTGTTGATGACCTTCTCGCAACAGGTGGCACCGTCTCTGCTATGGTTGAGATGATAGAGAGACTGGGTGGAGTTATAATTGAAGCCGCTTTCCTGGTTGAGCTTGAATTCCTGGGAGGCAGGAAGAAGCTGGATATTCCGGTTTTTTCAATATTGCAGTACACCGAGGAGTAGAGGGCAGCACTGCTCTCCTTTATAGTTGTTCAGAACTCATCATGATCCATGGGTTTAGAACTCGGCATGCGTGAAAATATAAAACTTTGGAAAACCTGCTTAGTTGACGATATATTATAAAAATAGGTGTAAAAACGTGCACGTTATATCCTATTGACTTGGGGTGGTTATTACCATATAATCTTACTTGCGAAAAAGGAATTCTCTTCATGAGTAGTGAGTTTTCCCTCACCGCCAGAACCATGGTTACGCCTGATGAGGTGGTAAAGGATGCATGTGTAAGGATATCCGGAGGGAAAATAGTTGACTTTTCAGTCTCGGAAAACAAGAATTACACCCTGCACAAGAACCACATCCTGTTTCCTGCTATCTTCAATGCCCATGACCACCTGTTCGGTACATACTACCCGAAGATAGGGGATGGTCCCTACGTGTGCTGGCTGCCATGGGATTTTGATCTCAAGTCATCCGAGATATATAAGGAACGAAATAAAAATTCACCCCTCGACATATACATGGTTGGGTCCTACAAGAACCTGCTCTCAGGGGTAACCACGGTACACGATCACATACCCCACAAGGTCAACGACCCTCTCATTGAGAAACTGCCGATTCGTGTGCTCAAGGAATACACGCTTTCCCATGAAGCATCAGCTTACGATCTGAAATGGGGTGACGGCATAGGTCTCGAGCACAAGCGTGCCCTTAAGCATGATATTCCCTATGTCACACATATTGAGGAGGGTTGGGACGAAGAATCGATGCGTGGCATCGACATCCTCGTGGATCACAACGCACTGACCGAACATACGGTTATCATTCACGGCATTGCCTTTTCACAGCGGGACATCGAGCTGGTGGCAAAGAGCAAGGCAAACTTCATATGGTGTCCGGGTTCCAATATGTTCATGTTCGGTAAAACCGCAAAGGTCAAAGAGATCTTCGAAGCCGGTATAAATATCTCAATTGGAACCGATTCACCCTCATCAGGTGAGCTCAATATCCTGGAAGAGGTGAGATTTGCAAAGAGCACCTACAGGGAAATGTATAACGAGGAACTGGATGATAAGCTCATCGTGAAAATGATAACGAAAAACCCTGCGAAGGCATTCAGGGTGGCGGATAAAATAGGCTCTATTGACAAAGGAAGGCTCAGTGACCTCCTCGCAGTTACCGGCGACGGCAGAAGCCCCTACGCATCGCTCGTCAATGCAAAGCTGGAAGACATTGCGCTTGTTCTCATGGAGGGGAAACCTCTGTACGGCGATATCGAATACGATGAAATATTCGAGGACCTCGGCTCAGATTACACCCGTATTACCATAGAGGGGAAAGACAAGTACGTTGTTGGCGATCCCAAAGCCCTGATGACCAAGCTGAGAAAGACCGTAGGTTTTCATAAAGAGCTACCATTTTTACCCATTTAGGATGACACGGTGCTAGGAATACTGAGAAACTACAAAGCCGGGTCGATTATCTATTTTATTGGTGATATAGGCGACAATATCTACGTGCTCAAGTCGGGAGCGGTCAGTCTCATCTACCATTCGATCGACACGGGCGAAGAGGTCAGAGACACAATCAGAAGCGGTGAGTTCTTCGGTGTCAAGTCTGCGCTGGCAAAACGCCCACGGGAAGAAACGGCGCTCGTTATTAAACCATCACAGGTACTGGTTCTGACCACAGCCGAATTCGAGCTTCTGGTCACAAAGAACGTCAAGATCATTCAGAACTTCTTGCGTGTATTCAGCAACCAGCTCAGGAGGGTGGGCAAGCAGGTCCACAGCTTCCTGAATCACACAGACATAGGGGACAACCAGGCGGAGCTTTTCAAGATTGGCGAATACTACCTGAAGAACCATAAGTATCAACAGGCGCTCTATGTCTATCAGGCTTATCTGAAGTATTATAAAAATGGGAATTTTGCCGGGCAGGTACAGGAACGGATCAACGCCATCAACGATGCCATGGAGGGAAAAGGTACGGGTACCTATGCATCGATTTCCCAGGAGCCTGAAACACCGATCCCCGTGTCTTCCGAGATACAAATCGAGACGCCGCCTTCCGATACCGGTGAGACGATCGATGTTGCAACGAAGTATTACGACGGTGTGAGCCTCTTCTCCCAGGAAAAATATGAGGAAGCCTTCAACCTGTTCAAATCACTTCACACAGCAAGCTCAGCAGATCAGAGAGCTGCGGACTATATCTCCAAGATCGAATTCGAGATGGGCAGGTGTCTGATCTCGATGAGCCGATATCCTGAGGCGGTCCGGGTTTTTACCAGCATGATCAAGAAGTATCCGAAGGACGAAAACCTCAAGGATGCGCTCTACAACATCGGTATTGCGTATAAGCATCAGGGCGACAAGGCAAAGGCGGCTTCCTTCTTCCAGAAGGTTCTCAAGATGCTTCCTGAGAGCCCCACGGACCGTAAGGCGAAGAAGGAGCTGGCCGCACTCGGTGTGTCAGCATCCTGATCTTACGGACAGGATAGAGTTATGAAGATGGATTCAAGCATGTTCGGACGGTTCGGCGTGACGTATCAGCCGGACGACATCATATTCTGTGAATATGAACCGGGAAAGGACTTCTACATTCTCCAGGAAGGCAGGGTCAAGGTCACGAAGATCGTATCCGACATGGAAAAAACACTCGACATATTTCATCCCGGTGACATATTCGGAGAAATGGCCATCATTGAAGACCAGCCGCGAAGCGCTACCGCAATCGCGATCGACAAGGTGAAGCTGTTGAGGTTCAACAAGGAAAACTTCGACCTTCTGCTTCAGGGTAATCCGCAGCTCGCATTCAACATATTGAAAATTTTCTCGAACCGTATCTACGATGCGAAACGCAGGCTCCTCATACTGACACTCCCCGATATAGAATCGAAGATCTGCGACGCTTTTCTCATGCTTGCGGAGAATCAGCACATTTCACCAAAATCAACGAATCCGGTAACCTTTAATACTAAGGTTGAGGAGATCGCCCACTGGTGCGGAGAAAAGGTGAGTAAGGTAAGGGAAATCCTAGGCAATTTCTCGGATACGGGTAAGTTACAGATATACGAGGACAGGATAGTGGTGAAGAATCTCTATGAGATGTTTCGTATCGTGAAAAACCGCCGAAAGGCGCAGTCAAAAGAAGAGTAGGCCATTCCCCGGTTCTTACAGTCTTGCCCTGTTTTTTCATTTCAACACCTGCAAGAGGAAACCATGAGATACTAAACAGTGTTTTATGCCTGCAGTTTACATCAGCGACGAAAGGTCCAGGTATCGTTGCCGTACTTTTCCGTTGCAAGCTTGGCCGTGAGCCTGGTCTCACGTTCCGTGAGAGTGCCCTCTGAAAGCGTGATGTGCTTTCCGAATCCCTCTCCCAGGGCCGCGAGGAGCTTTGAAGCATCCACATCGGTGGAGGAAACCTGGTTCAGCGAGCTGATGTTCTTTGCGATCTTTCCATCCGTGGTGAGGTATTTAGATATATTGCTGTATGACCTGGTAAGCGGAATAGCACCATGCTGAAGGACCACACCGTTTTTTATCACCTGGGCACTTCCTATGAGCTTCCCCTGTTCGAGGGATTCGATCTCGAATTGCGCGGGTGAGGCGAAGCAATTTGCCGACCTGAGATCTCCGCGTGTTTTTTCAGCCACCTTTGAAGCAATTCCCAGTGACTTTAGAGAATCCACGAGACATCGGGCAATGAAGAGAAATATCTCCTTCTTCCTGAAGGGATGAAAGTCCTGCTCTGAGAAGAGAATGCTGTAGGTGAGCTCTTCATCGTGCAGTACCGCTCTTCCACCGGTCATTCGTCTGACCACGCCGATACCTTCCCTGCGACATTTCTCGAAATCGATATCATCAGGGCTCTGAAAGTAACCAATCGATATGGTTGGCGGGTTCCAACGGTAGATCCTGAGTAGAGGGACGGAGGCCCCCTCTTCGAGGCCGGTGAACACTGCCTCGTCCATTGCCATGTTCGTACTTCCGTTATTCACCCCTGAATAGATGAAACGAAATCGTCGTGACCCGAGCGTGTACATGGATGTTTTCTTATCGTGGGATCCGGTTTTCGCTTTCAGATTTCAGAAATAGTATCTTCTTCAGCATCTGCAGGTGTATCGGTTTCCCCAGGAGGGTTCGCCCCAGCTTCCGGGGACAGAGGAGATTCTGTGGCTTCGCCACTTTCCGGCATGTACTCATCGGAAGAGACACTGTCCTGGCCCGATGTACTCTCGACAGGAGGCACTTCGCCGTATTCTTCAGGATATTCCTGAAACTCCGTTGGTTCGTAGCCTTCCTCTTCGATTCCGAGATCGAAGTCGCTGTCATAACCCTTATATTCAAATGTTTCTGACTCGGTGGTGCTCTTGAATACGCGTGATGAAACATCTTCTCGATTGAAGATTTCGATGTTGAATGAGTCGGCGGGCTTTTTGCCGCCGCACTCAGTGCTGTATTCTGTTGGAACAGTACCTTCGAGGAAATACTCGGTCATAATGTCCTTGCAGTTCTTTGTAGGGAGCAGACCGGATGTACGGTCTATGGTAATAGCATACACATCCTTGGGTCTTGAATACCACGCAACGGGTTTGTCCTGAAGAGAATCGCGCATGAACTGCGCCCAGATGGGTGCCGCGACCACACCTCCGGCCTGGCCCCTTCCCAGAGAAATGCTGTTTCTATCGAATCCGACCCACACGGAGCACACCAGATCAGGTGTGAAGCCTGTGAACCATGCATCCTTCCAATTCTGTGTGGTACCTGTCTTCCCCGCCGCTGGACGGTCGAACCCGTAGGTGGTGGCTGCTCGGTATCCGGTACCACCTGGGCGAAGCACATCCCGCAGCATGTCTACGATGATGAAGTTAGTCTGTTCAGACAGTACCTGCCGCTGGCCATCTCTCATTTCCTTTTTACGAAGCTCTGCCTCAAAATTGTCGATCAAGTTTCCATCCCTGTCGAGCACGTACAGAATCGCAATGGGAGTTACCTCACGTCCCTTGTTTGCAAAGGTGCAAAATCCTTTAGCCTGTTCGTAGGGTGAAAGTTCCACCACCCCAAGGGCGATCGAGTACACACGCGGGAAACGCTTGGCGATTTCATCGGGATCGGTGATACCGAGTATGCTCGCCGCATACTTGTTAACCGTTTCGACGCCGAGCCGGTCGACGATTTTCGCGGTCACCACATTTACCGATCGCCGCAGGGCCTCACGAAGCCTCAACTTTCCCTTGTAGGTACCGCTGTAGTTGTCCGGTATCCACTGTTCTTCACCGTCATAGAAGATGACGGGGCTGTCAACGATGATGGAGGCTGTGGTGAAGATGCCGGTGTCTATGGCCGCTGAGTAGATGTAGGGTTTGAAACCCGATCCGGTCTGGCGTCTGATCTGAACAGCACGGTTGATTTGATTGTCCTCCGAGAAGGTGCTTCCTCCAACCATGGCGGTGATATATCCCGACTTCGGCTCCATGGCGATAATGGCACCCTCAACCTTCTGAAACTCTCCTGCGTTTTCACCGATGAGGTATGATCCCTGGATGATTCTCCTGATATCGTTAGCCCCAAACAAAAAAGAGAGCATATCGAGGGGAGCGATGACTTTTTCGTCGAGATAAGTGAGTATGCGTTCCTGGTTCTTGTGTGACCCGATGTTTATCCGGTCCAGGTTGAACAGGAGAGAGAGCATGTCCAGTGAGTCGATAAACCGCCTGTCAAGATTATCCCGCACGACGCTCATGTTCTGGAAATAGATCTCATTTTGCCGCGATAGCCCTTCCGTGAGATACTTCTCGGCATACTGCTGCTGGGTGAGATCGAGTGAAGTATACACCTTGAGACCGTCCGTATAGATTCTTTCCGAACCGTAGAGCCGCTCCAGTTTCTGCCGCACGTACTCAACAAAGTGAGGAGCTCTGTTCTCCTGCAGCTGGTATACCGATTGTGAGGGTGAGCGCATCTGCAGCCGGAAGCTCACCCAGAAGTCCTGATAGGATTCGTACGCCTCTTCAGGGGTGATCATGTGCTCATTCACCATGCTCTCGAGCACGAGTTCCTGCCGCTGTCGGGCGAGATGGGGGTTGCGCAAGGGAGAGAGTCGATTCGGCGATTGTGGAAGTCCTGCAAGCATAGCGCACTCGGCCAGTGTCAGCTCGGATATGGGCTTGTTGAAGTAGAACTGCGATGCAGCCTGTATTCCGTATGCACCATGTCCAAAATAAATCTGGTTGAAATAGAGGGTTAGAATTTCATTCTTCGAGTACTTCTTTTCGATCTTCAGTGCCAGCCAGATCTCCTTGATCTTCCTTGAGTATGTCTTTTCGCGCCCGGTGAAAAGGGTACGTGCAAGCTGCATGGTTATGGTGCTTGCCCCCTGTTCGATCTTTCTGGACTTGATGTTGGCGATGAGGGCGCCGAATACTCGCTTGAAGTGAATGCCGTGATGGTCATAGAAGGCGCTGTCTTCGATGGCAAGAACAGCATTGATCAGGTCGCTGGGAAGGACTTCAAAATTGACCGGTTCCCTCTTGACCGTGAAGAGCTCACTGATCAGGTCCCCGTTTCGGTCATAGATCTTGGATGGAATCTCCGGTCTGAAGTTCTCGAGAGAAGATATGTCCGTGGTGTCATCAAATGCGGATATGAGAATGCCCAGTCCCGCACCAAGTACCACGGAAAGGAAGAGAAGCACGACGACGAGGGTTTTTTCCAGTTTGTTAAGGCGTTTCATACCCGTCTTTTAAAATCGGGGAATACGGAGGTGAGTTCAAGATTGAACGTAACAGAGATACATGGAAAAGTCAAGGTAATAGGGAGGCGGTGACGGCCACAGTTGTATCTCCTATATAATAAAAAAAGACTAGCTTAGCGCTAGTCTTTGTCGGACACAAAAATAGTTAACTGGGAGGGGAACTATAAATTGTACCGACACCACTATTTTCGGTTGTCTCCATATAATTCTTAACTCAATATGAACGTTTTGTTTTCTTCTTAAATTCCGAAAATAGTATAATAGAGAGTATGTGGAGTTTTAAGTCTTTGGATAATAATGGCCAAAGATATTTTTAAGAAACTCGAAGTTCGCCCTAATAAATTGGACGAGATAAGGGTGAGAGTTGCTTCCTGTGATATCGATCCTACAGTATGTGACAACCGTGTTGAGAAGCACCGTGGCATTTCTGAAGAACCTGTTGACTGAGTCGTTACCAAGGTTGGAGGTTGTACATTTAATTGCGTTGATAGCGCTTTTAGCAGTTGCTATATTATTATTGATACTTGCTATTCGGTACCGTGTATCCGGTGAAATGTACTTCCGTAAAGGAGTTCGCCTTATGGCTGATAAGAAGGTTGACAGGAAGGAAAAGAGCAATGTAATCAGCGAGATCGACCGGGAAATATCGGATATCATCGATGAAGAGGTGGGGGTTGCATCAGCCCCCTCTGTGGAGGAGGAGAGCACCGGTAAGATTCCAAAGACCCCTGAAACCTCCTCCTCATTGAAAACTGAAGTAGCCTCTGAAACAAAGGCCCGTGCAGCTCCTTCTGAGCCGGAGAAAATCCCAGAGCATACTGAAGCAAAGCCCCAGGAGGAGCAGGGTCTGCCAGAGGAGAGCGAGCTCGAAAGGGATGGTATCATCATCAGGAAGGGATGATCGGTGGCTAATAGGAAGACGTTAAAAAAGATCGTTTTCAGTGCTGCTGCGGCTTTGGTTTTACTGGGTTCCGTGTATTTTCTTCTGGATAAAAGCCTGATGGAAATCGGTGACTTGCTGACCAGTCGTGAGGAGGTGGGACCACGAAACCTCCTTTCTCGGGATTTGATCGGTCGTACCGTAGAGCTCGAGAAGAGATCGCTCAGCGAGAGCATTGCGCGAAACCTGGCACGTCAGCTCGCACATGAGAACGAGAAGCTCGATTCTCTGTTCGAATCGGTTGAGCCGTCGGATTTCATGAAGTCTCGCAGGACAGGGACAAGTAACAATCTCCTCAGTTTCATGCGATCCAATCCGTCCATTGACAGGATGCGGATCATTAACGATCGCTATGAGATTCTATTCAGCACTTCTGAAGGCGATATCGCAGGATCGAGACTGGATGCCGAAGTGTATGGTGTACTGTTTGGAAAGCACTCTGCGGGTGAAAGCAAGGCCCTTGCCGACGAGGTCATGCAGAGTATCGTCCTCTATCGGCTCATAGGTACGGATCATGCCCTGCTTGTCTATTATCGCACGGATTTTCTTGAAAGCGTCTTTGCCAGAGCCCCCGGTTTTACCTACCAGGGTGCAATTCTGACGAGTGACAAGGTGGTAATTCTCAATTTTCCAGAATTCGATGAGCGTGAAGCCGAAAACCTTGCAAATCTTTCTCGGACGATTCGAGAGGAGAGATCCGGATTTCTCCGGGTCAAGCGGGATGAGCTGGACAAAACAGTCTACTTCCTTCCCGGGGCGGAAGGTATATCGGACTGGATCGTGGGGGTGGCCTTTGATACGGCCGGAGTGCAGATTTCCTTCATAGGAGCCATCATTCTCATTGTGCAGGCGCTCGTTGTTGCAGCAATCATCATATTCATCCTGAGCACGGTTCGGGATAGAAAAAGATTTACGCCTCAAGCTGCTCCGGCAGAAAAACCCAGCAGGGTGGCGGCACCTGCTGCAGGTCCGACTCTTATTGGAGAACCCGGCACGGACACACGTGGAATACCAATTACTGATACAGCGCAGGAAGGAGTTGTTTCCCTCAAGGATGTTGAGGAGATTGTAGAACTGGCAGAGGTCGGTGAAGCCGAGGTTACCGAGGAGTATGAAGGTGGCGAGGCACTCCTCACCATGCATGGGACGGAAGGAGGCGGAGAGCGGCAGGAAGAACCTTTGCCACATACGGAAGAACTCCATGGTGCAGAAATTGAAGGTGTCGCGGAAGCTGCGACGGCAGATGAGCCGGGCAGGTCCTCCAATGGCTCAAAGTCGGTGCCGTTGGAGTTGAGTGAGGATGAGGAACTGGAAAAACTGGAAGCCGTACAGAGGGAAATTATGGGCCCCGAAGCACAAATGCTCGAGGAAATCGATGAACTCGATGAGCTGGCAGGGGAAGAGGAGGAGGTCGATGAATCCATAATCGACGATCTCATTGGTGCCGGTGACACCCTCCCTGAGCTCGAATCCCTGGTAAAGGCGGAAGGTATTGAACAGCGGCCAGATAAGGATAGGCTTGCCACCGGGCCTGAGAAACTGTACACAGAAAAGGCGAAGGTCAGGCAGGACGAGGAACTGGCACATCTCATACAGCGTATCGGCGAGGATGATAGGACGGATAGACAAATCGACGTCAAGGATCAGCTGGAGCACGTTCTCGACGATCTCGGTCTGTTAAAAGGCGCGATCCTGCTCAGGGAGGGGGAGCGTCAATTCAGGCCGGTTACCTTTCGAGGACTGACTCCTGGCACGATAAAAAGGCTTTTTTTCACGGATGAAGAGAAGCTCGTGAAAAACATACTGGCAAAGAACAAGATACTCTACGTGAAGAGCAATGCCTTCATTGACAATGAACTGAGAAACAAGTTCGATTTAGAGGACTCTTCCACGATCAGAAGCATGTATTTTGTCCCCTTCATGTCCTCCGGCAAGGAACTGGCGGGGTTCCTCATAGTAAGCTTGACGATGAGCGAGCTCGCGGATCCAAACCTGATGCTTAAAAAGATAAAAGAGGTAAAAAAGAAACTTACAAAAATTATTTAATAAACCTCTTTTTCTTGACTTGCATGGGCTGATATATTAATCTATTGTAGCAATTAACGTTCTATGAAAGGGGTAATGTGGTGGTGTATATTATACTACAGTATGCACTGCCATCCCTCGTCTTAGGTTTATTAGTCGGTTATTTTCTGCGCCGTTATATCGCGAAACTTAAAATAAATTCTGCGGAGGTTGCCGCTGAAAATATTTTAAAGGAAGCGCAGAAAGATGCGGAAGCGAAGAAACGTGAAGCAATCCTGGAGACCAAGGATCAGCTCTTCAAGGAGCGGAGTACATTTGAAAGGGAAACCCGCGAGCGAAGGGCAGAGCTCCAGCGATGGGAGAAACGTCTTCTTCAAAAGGAGGAAAATCTCGATAAGAGATTAGACGTTCTTGACAGGAAAGAAAAGTCCTTAACAAACCGGGAGAGGGTGGTAGATGCAAAAGAGACAGAGATAAGGGAAGCTCAGGAGGAAGTTCGCAGGGAGCTTGAGCGTATCTCCGGTCTTACCGCAAAAGAAGCAAAAGATATGCTTATCAGTGGCATGGAGGAGGAGGCGCGCCGCGACGCCCAGTTGCTGATAAACAACATTGAGAACGATGCCAAGGCGACTGCAGAGAAAAAGGCACGGAACATACTGGCCCATACAATTCAGCGTCTTGCATCGGAAATCACTTCAGAAATAACGGTCACCTCTGTTTCTCTGCCTAATGATGAGATGAAGGGAAGGATAATCGGCAGGGAGGGACGAAACATCCGCGCTCTCGAAACGCTCACCGGTGTCGATGTCATAATCGACGACACGCCTGAAGCCGTTGTGATATCCAGTTTTGATCCGGTACGGAGAGAGATCGCCCGTATATCCATGGAGCGACTGATTGCGGACGGACGAATACATCCTGCCCGAATCGAGGAAGTAACATCCAAAGTTACCAAAGAGGTAAACAAGGTCATTGTCGAAGAGGGTGAGAAAGCGGCTTTCGATTTAGGTATACAGGGCCTCTCTCAGGAGATCATCCCCTACGTGGGCCGTCTCTTCTTCAGAACTTCATACGGACAGAATATCCTGGTACACAGCAGGGAGGTCGCCAATGTTGCAGGTATGATTGCTGCTGAAATCGGTGCCGATGTGCGACTCGCAAAACGCGGGGGGCTGCTCCACGATATCGGCAAGGCAGTCATAACAGATGGCGAGGGAAGCCATGCGACCGTGGGGGCTGAGCTTGCGAAGAAGTTCGGTGAAAGTGACGAGGTGGTCAATATCATCGAATCCCATCACATGGACAAAGAACCCGCATCGGTCGAAGCGGTCATCATTCAGGCATCCGACGCTATTTCGGCATCACGTCCGGGAGCGCGTCGCGAATCCATGGACACGTATATCAAGCGACTCGAATCCCTTGAAAAGATCGCTGAAAGCTTTGAAGGCGTTGAAAAGTCCTTCGCCATCCAGGCCGGAAGGGAGATACGGGTTATCGTGAACAACGACCGTGTGGACGATGATAAGGCTAAGGATGTGGCCAGGGATATTGCGAGACGAATCGAAAAGGAGCTCAAGTACCCCGGTCGGATAAAGGTAACACTCATTAGGGAAATGAGAATCGTGGAATATGCAAAGTGAAAAGAGCACCGTAAGGGTCTAGTGTGATTAATGGTTTGATGGTTGTTGCTCTCATCGGGGACGTAATCGGTGAACCAGGCCGGAAGGCGCTCTTTCTCTCCCTCTCGAGCCTCATCAACGAAAAGAAGATCGATTTCGTCATTGCCAACGGTGAGAATGCGGCAGGAGGATTCGGGATCACAGGTAAGATTGCATCCCGTCTCTACTCCTATGGAGTGGACTGCATTACCACGGGCAACCATATCTGGCGAAACCGTGAGGTGTACAACGTCATAGGCAACAACCAAAGGCTTCTCCGTCCCGCCAATTACCCGAAGGGTGCACCCGGAAACGGATGGACCGTCCTTGAAAAGAACGGACACAAGCTCGCCGTCATGAATCTGCTGGGTCGGGTGTATATGGAACCCCTCGACAGTCCCTTCAGTACTGCACGCAAGGAGATAGCCCGTATTCAGAAGGAAACCAGCAATATCGTGGTCGATTTCCACGGTGAAGCCACATCGGAGAAAGTGGCGATGGGTTGGTACCTGGATGGGCAGGTGAGTGCCGTGATCGGGACCCACACCCATGTACAGACCGCTGATGAGCGGATCCTTCCAGGCGGAACGGCCTATATTACCGATGCAGGCATGACAGGACCTTTTGATTCGGTTATCGGCATGAAAAAGGAAAGCGCACTGAAGAAGTTTGTGACCCTCATACCTTCCAAATTTACGGTTGCAGAAAATGACGTACGGCTCAACGGTGTGGTGATTACCATAGATGAGGCTACCGGAAGGGCACAGGGCATCGAGAGGATAAACGAGAAGGTGATCGATTAGGCCGATGTATGCGGTTCTCCTGCACAAGAATTGGAGGAAGGCATATACGGCCTTGGTGGTACCTCTGTTATGAAGGAGAGACTGGATAAGCTCGTCGTCCGGCGCAGGCTTCTGGAATCACGGGAAAAGGCGAAGGCCTACATACTCGCAGGAAGCATCTCCGTCAATGGGGAGACCGTCCGTTCACCGTCCAGCATGGTGAACACAGATGCCGATATCGATATACGCGTCGAGCGCGGTGGATACGTTTCGAGGGGGGGAGTAAAGCTAGAAAAGGCCTTGCGGACTTTTGACCTCGATGTGAGAGGAGCGGCATGCATAGATATAGGTGCGTCGACCGGAGGATTTACTGACTGCCTGCTTCAGCATGGTGCGTTCACAGTGCTAGCCGTGGATGTGGGTAGAAATCAGATTGCCTATGCTCTGCGGAACGATACCCGTGTACAGCTCGTCGAGGGTTTCAATGCCCGGTACATCGATCGGCTTGAGGTTGAAAGACTGCCCGATGTCGTGACCATTGACGTTTCATTTATTTCCATACGGTACATACTGAAGCCCCTCCGCGCTCTTGCAACCTCTGAGACGGATGTTATCGTGCTTGTCAAACCGCAGTTCGAGCTGGAGAAGCCTTATCCCGGTTTCTTGGGTGTCGTGGAGGGTGAGGAACGGCACCGGTCCATCCTCAGGTTACTCCACGTCTTCTTCCTGGGGTCAGGTTACGGGGTGCTTGGCTATACTTTCTCACCAATACGGGGACCGAAGGGGAACATCGAGTACTTCGCCCATCTGCGCCCGGATAAGCCATCCAATGTTACAGAGGAAAGGGTAGCAGAGGTGGTGACAGAATCATACAACTACTTCATCGAGGCTTGGAGAGATGGGAATGACTAAATTCATCTTTGTAACGGGTGGTGTATGTTCGTCCCTCGGCAAGGGAATTGCCGCTTCTTCGCTGGGCTGCCTTCTGGAACACCGGGGATACAAGATCAGCATTCTGAAGATGGATCCGTACATCAATCTCGACCCTGGAACAATGAGCCCCTATCAGCATGGCGAGGTCTATGTCACCGAGGACGGAGCGGAAACTGACCTGGATCTCGGCAACTACGAACGTTTTACCTCTCAGAACCTTTCACGTCTCAACAGCGTCACCACGGGGCAAATCTACAGCACGGTCATCGAAAAGGAGCGGAGGGGTGATTATCTGGGGAGGACGGTTCAGGTCATACCCCATATCACCAATGAGATCAAGCGCCGCATCAGTATTATTGCCGAAAACAACAACCCAGATTTCGTGATCGTGGAGATCGGGGGAACCGTTGGGGACATCGAAGGTATACCCTTTCTCGAGGCAATTCGGCAATACCGTCTTGATGTGGGCAGGGAGAACAGCCTCTTCATCCATGTTACACTCATCCCCATCGTGGGTGCAGCGCAGGAACCGAAAACCAAGCCCACCCAGCATTCGGTAAGCAAGCTCAGAGAGATCGGTATTCAGCCCGACGTTATTCTGTGCCGTACCCATGATGATCTGAGCAATGAGATGCGAAGCAAGATATCTCTCTTCTGCAATGTAGAGGAACGCGCCGTCATAGCGGCAAAAGACATCAAGCAGACCATATATGAGGTCCCCGTCATACTGAAAGAAGGCGGTCTGGATGAGATCGTGCTCATTAAAACAGGAATGGATAAAAAGCATCTCGTCTTCTCGGACTGGGAAAACATGCTTCAAAGGCTCTTCTCCGCAAAGGAAGGGGTCAACATAGCTGTGGCAGGGAAGTATACCGAGCTGCACGATGCATACAAGAGTATCTTCGAAGCACTGGTTCACGGCGGCGTCGAGAATGACGTCAAGGTGAACATCGTCAAGGTGAAGGTTGAAAACCTCAGGGAGGAGAACCTCGATGAGTTCTTGCACAATATACACGGCATACTCATACCGGGTGGATTTGGTGAGCGGGGTATAGACGGCAAGGTCCTGGCTGCTACATACGCGCGCACTAGAAAAGTGCCTCTCTTCGGCATATGCCTTGGTATGCAGGTCATGGTCATAGAGTTTGCTCGGAGTGTGCTCGGCTACGGGGATGCCAATAGCACAGAGTTCGACATGGACTCTGAGCATCCGGTGATCAGCCTCATGGAGGAGCAGAACGGGGTAAAGAACCTGGGTGGCACGATGCGTCTCGGCAGACAACCCGCGCTCCTGAAAAAGGGAACCAAGATCCATGCGGCTTACGGTGCCGACAAGATGAGTGAACGGCACCGCCATCGTTACGAGTTTACCAACAACTACCGTGAAGAAATGGAGCAGAATGGCCTCATCATCGCAGCCACTTCTCCCAATGGTACTCTCGTTGAAGCTGTCGAGTATAGAGATCACCCCTGGGGGATCGGTGTGCAGTTTCACCCCGAGTTCAAATCAAAACCCATACGAGCCCATGAGCTCTTCAGAGATTTCATACGGGAAAGCAAGCTGTACAAAGAGCGGCAGATACGTACAGGAAAGAGTGAAATGGACAAACATAAAGTTTCATCTGAAGCTATTCTCGAGTAAAAACTTCATGGACTTTGAGCTCAAGACTCTGGTGATGTTTTTCATATTGGTACTGGCTGCGGGATGTTCCCGGCACGGAAGGGATTCGTCAACGGTGATCCAGGATGTGCAGGAGGAAACTCCCTCCTACAGCCTCGAGGAGGTGACCCACTATCAATATGAGGACGGCATGCTCCGGGTGAAGGTTTTCTTTGATCGTGGTGACTTCTATGACGATCGTCAGGAGTTACGTGTTGAAAATTGCACCTTTGTATATTATGATATTGATGGATACGAGGTCTCAACGGGTCGTTCCAAAAGAGCGGTCCTGTATCAGAACAGCTCGCTTCTTGTTGCAGAAGATGACGTGGTCATCGTATCACAGGTCAATAGAGGGATGCTGGAAACCGATTACCTGGAATGGAGGGGTGTTGATTCACAGTTTGTGACCGACAGATTCGTTACCATTACCCGGGAAAACGGGGACACCCTGCAGGGAATCGGTATGATCACTGACGTGGCACTCAACTATGTTACGATCAAGAGGGATGTCAAGGGGAGCTTCAGAGCTGACTAGTATCATTCCTGGCATCGTACTCTGTATTATACTCATCACAGGATACAGGGTTTCCCTCCGTGCCGATGCCTTCCTTGCCGAAGACAGAGTCTACTACGGCGCCGACTCATACAACATCAACTACAAGGACGAGATCATTAATGGGAAGGGGAATGCCTATTTCAGGAAGGAGGGAACTTCGGTTCGTGCCAGAGAGATCGTCATCTATTATGGGAAGAACGAAAAGAGGGCTGTCTTTCACCGAAACGTAAGGATATACGATAGCGAAAGAAACTACGAACTTCGAGGTGATTATGGCGAGGCATATTACGGGGACGAGTATGTGGCTGTCCAGGGAAATGTCATCTTCATCGACGATCAGAGGAAGGTCACGGCAGGTCAGGGTGAGTCCAGGGGTATGAAGAGTTTTACCTTCACCGAGGATGTACTGTTCATCGATGAGGGTGTTACTGTGCAGTCTCAGACTTTGGAAGTTCAACCCGACGAAACCGCATTATTTCGCGATGACGTGCATGTTGTTTTTACAGAGAGCGGTGATGATCTCTATTGCGATGCCCTCACCTATCTCATTGAAACGGGCGACAGCGAGTGCAGGGGGAATGTCATATACATGCAGAAGGGCAGCGAAGAAGGCGAGGAGGAACCCTTCGTCGTCAAATCGGAGATGGCGCAGTTCTTCAGTGAAAGCAACCTCTTCCTGCTCATGGATGGTGTCTATGTGACAAACGGCAGGTATTCCTTTACCGCACCCATAGTCAAATATTTCAGGGAACGGAGAGTGATCGAATCTGTCGGAGAAACCGTGATCAAAGACAGCATCCGCACCGTGTACTGTGACAGGATGGTGCTGGACCTGAATGAAAATAAGATTACCTTTTTCGGCACCATACAGGGAGTGTTCAACCTGGAATGAGGGATCATGAACCAGATCAGTGTCGACAATATTGTCAAGGTCTTTAAGAAAAGAAAGGTGGTAAAAGGGATCAGTTTCAATATAGAACAGGGTGAAGTGGTTGGTCTCCTTGGGCCGAACGGTGCGGGTAAAACCACCTCCTTTTACATGATAGTCGGATTCATCAAGGCGGATGAGGGCAGCATCAGGCTCAATGAAAACGATATCACCCATGTTCCTATGTTCATGCGCGCTCGTCAGGGAATCGGCTATCTACCCCAGGAATCATCGGTATTCCAAAAGCTTACGGTTGAGCAAAACCTGTTAGCCGTTCTTGAAAACACAACCATGCCGAGGAAGCAGCAGTCTCGCAGGGTCGACGAGCTTCTTGCCGAACTCCGGATCCAGCATGTTCGGACTCAGAAAGCATATACTCTTTCCGGGGGGGAGCGACGTAGAACGGAGATTGCCCGGGCCCTGGCGGTTGAGCCCAAGTTTCTCCTTCTAGACGAACCTTTTGCAGGCGTTGATCCTATTGCCGTGCTGGACATTCAGAGTATTATAGACCGGCTCAGGAAGCAGGGGCTCGGTATTCTCATAACCGATCATAATGTTCGGGAAACCTTGCGAATAACCGACCGAGCGTATATCATGAATGAGGGAGAAATACTGGTTTCGGGAAGTAGTGACTATCTGGTCAACAACGAGGAAGCAAAGAGAATATATCTGGGAATGGAGTTCACCCTGTAACACGCGGGAGTCTTGGATTCGAAAGAGGTTTTTTCGTGGATATCAAGCCGGAACTGCACATCAAGCAGACACAGAAACTCATCATGACGCCACAGCTCCAGCAGGCAATCAAGATGCTGCAGCTCTCCAGTCTTGAGCTGAATCAGCGTATAGAGGAGGAGCTGGAGGAAAATCCTGCACTCGAAAAAGAGGAGAGACAGGAATATTCACTCGAGGAGTTGAACGAAGAGGATATACTCCATAAAGTAGAAAAGGCACAGGACGTGAAGGTACGGGAAGATTTCGACGAGGAATCCATCATCGCCAACAGTGCCTATCCCTTCAGTGGAAGCGGGGAAGACAAGAAGAGGGAGTTCATAGAGGGAACGGTGTCAAGGGAGGAAACCCTGAAGGAGTATCTGCTTCAGCAGATTCATCTGCTCGAGGTGGAGCAGGAAAGATTCAGACTTTTGGAGGTGCTCATCAGTTACATCGATGAAAATGGGTATCTCTCTGTGCCTCTCGAGAAGATTGCGGAGGAGTTCAACGTCCCTCCCAAGGATCTTGAACAAGCCCTCAGTACCGTACAGAGCCTCGATCCTCCTGGAGTTGGTGCCCGTAACATTCAGGAGTGTCTCATCATACAGTTAAGAAGTAAGGGTGATTATCCTGTTGCCGAGCGTATCATCCGTGATTGCCTGAAAGAACTCAAGCTGAAGCGATATACTAATATTATGAAGAAGTGCAGGATATCGAAGTCTAAGCTGGACGAGGCCATTACGGTGATCTCACACCTCGAACCCTATCCGGGGCGGCAGTATTATTCAGAAGACATACGGTATATCAACCCAGAAGTCATTGTCGAGGAGCGTGAAGGTGAGTTCGAGGTCATACCCAACAGTTTGTCCATTCCGCGCTTACGGATAAACCGTTATTTCGAAGAGCTCATGAAGAAACGGGGAGTGGATAAACGGGTAAAAGATTTCGTCTCCGAGAAAGTCCAGCGTGCCAAAACCTTTATTCATTCCATTGATCAACGCGAGAGCACCCTTGTCAGGGTGATGAGGGCAATCGTCAAGCGCCAGATCGAATTTTTTCAACGGGGGCCCATGTACCTGAAACCAATGACGTTAAAGGACATATCGCAAGATGTCGATCTTCACGAATCGACCGTAAGCAGGATCACCTCATCGAAATACGCCCAGACCTCTTTCGGTGTCTTTTCACTGAAGTATTTCTTTTCAAATCCTATTCCCACCGAGGGCAAAGGCGATTACTCCTCGACCAGCATCAAGGAGATCATAAAGGAACTTATTGAGAATGAGGGCTCCAGGAGTCACCTCAGTGATCAGAAAATCGTCGATCTTCTTCAGAAGAGGGGTATAAAGATTGCGCGGAGAACAGTGGCGAAGTACCGGAAGGAACTGAATATTTTACCATCAAACCTCAGGAGGTCGTAATGAACGTTTCCATTACAGGCAGAAAGGTAAAGATCACTCCGGATGTTCGGCAATATATCGAAAAAAACATGGGGAAGCTCGATCATTATACGGACCACATCCTTGATTTCAAGCTTATTATCAGGAGGGAGCGACACATCTATTTTGCAGAAGTGAATATTAATGTGAAGAAGAAAATGATACACATATTCGCAAAAACTCATGATATTTACAGTGTTATTGATATGCTATTCGATAAGATAGAGGTGAAGTTGAGTAGGTACCGCGACAGACTGACCAGCCGCCGTGTTCTACCACTGAAGGAAACCATTGCTCATGAGATGGGGGAGGCTGGGTCTATGGAGAGCCTCACGGAGACAGAACTCCGGGAGACCGGATAGGTACACCTTTCCTCTTCACCTGAATAGGAAATACCATGGGTCAACTTGAAAAGGCCAAGAGCATTACCATTGCAAAACTACTTGACCTA
>Ga0209427_10002928_pt1 | contig 20056 bp, 37 predicted proteins | sample DeeMarSWOR136_30_FD_187465 | JGI IMG/M metagenome (GOLD analysis project Ga0209427, IMG submission 187465) | Marine sediment microbial communities from White Oak River estuary, North Carolina - WOR-1-36_30 (SPAdes) (version 2) | ecosystem: Environmental > Aquatic > Marine > Intertidal zone >...
CGCGAGCGCTGCCAGAAGGTCGAAGTCGAGCTGGCCGAGAAGGAAAAGGCGCTCGAGGTGGCCAACAATGAGATCGATGTCTGGGTGTCCGCCTCGGGTGAGACGGACCCGGAGATGCTCCGGCGCAAGATCGCCTCGCTCAAGCAGACCATCCGGGAGAAGAACAGGGAGCTGGTGGAGGGCGAGGTTCCCCGGCTCCCCGAAAAGGGATTGTGCCCGGACTGCGAGAAGATTTGGGAGTACTTTACCAAGGGGGCGCCGGGCCGGGTCAAGACCCCGATGGGTTATGCGCGGGGCAAACCGGTTGTCCTACCGTCGAACATGCCCGGCTTGGTGCGCTGCGGAATGTTCCTCGGGGACTCTGTTTTCCTTCCCATGCCAAAGTTCTACCTGCACAAGACCTGCGCTGGTAGACTAGAAAAGCTTCAAGGCACCGGGCTCTTGGAGGGTCAGACGGTGCTGGAAAGATATCCATGAGCGACGAGGAGAGAAACGGGGACTCGGACGGGTGCTGCGGGTGCATGTTCATACTATTCGTGATCGCGGCGCTGGTGATCCTCGTCGTTGAGAGTTGCCAGAGTCGCGACGACTTGCAAGAAAAGGAGCAGGGACATGAAAGCGGAATTCTGCCAGTGGTGCTCGAGGCCTCTGGCCAAGGGTACAAGGCACATGCAGATGCACAACCTCTGCCACATGGCCGAGCGGGCAAGCGTTCGGGATCAGACCATCACTCTGATGCTGGCCGAGATCGAGGTGGCCGTCAAGGAGGTCATCGGCAAGTACCAGATTCGCCCCAAAAACGACTCGCGAAAGCGGGCGCCGAAGACGGCCAAGCCTTCACAGGCCAAGAAGAAGGCCACCCAAAAAAAGAAGCTGCGCAAGCCCGCTGCCAAGAAGGCCAAAAAGAAGCTCCGCAAGGGCGGGGCGAGGAAGGTGAAGAGCCGTGGCCGCAAGAAAGCTAAGTAAGGAGAAGACCCTGCGGCTGCGGGCGCAGCTCGCGCACTTTGTCAGGGCGCACGGGCGCGTTTCGTTTGCTTCCCTGAAGGCCATCGGGAAGGATTACGGGATCACCCCCGAGGCGGTCCGCTACCACGTTGCCTTTGTCAAAAAGAAGCTCCGCGTGGGGCCGCGAAAGAATCACAGGTGGGCGGGCGCGGGGCTCTCGGCGGCGCTCAGGCGCCGGGCGCGGGGCTTGCTGGAGCTGGCCGAGAAGATCGACCGGCTCGAAGCAGCGGCCAAGGAGGCGATGCGGTGATGGAGTGGGCGGAGTTTGTCTCGCGCTGCGCCTTTGCGGCGCTCGTTCTCATCGGGGTCGTGGCCCTCGCGATCCGAAACGCCCGGTACAACCAGAAGCTGAGCCTGCCCGATCCGATCTGGCCCGTTTGTCCCGTCTGCCAGAAGCGGGCTCCGCTGGGCAGGTGCCGAAACAGCAGCGGCCTTCACTGCGCCAAGTGCTGCCGCCGGGTCAAGACCTCCTTTGAAGAGGCCTATGACGGCGAGGTGGCCACGCACGCGAACAACTGGACCTACGTGCCCGACCCGGACCTTGATGGCGGCGAAGAGTCCAGTTAGACTGGTTGGTCATGGGAGAGGTCGAAGGGTCAGTTAGAAAGCGGCTGGACATCCCCACGCGGGAGGAGCACAAGCGCCACATCAAAAAGCTCTGGTGGACGTGCATCATCTTGGCGACTCTGGTCTTTCTCGCGGCGGGGGGCTCCTTTGCCGGGATGATGCTGGCAGGCACCCCGGCGGCGGTCGTGGTCAACATCTCCACAGGGATATTCCAGATCATCGTCCTCTCCTATGGGCTGGGCTTTTTCGTGCCCGCGTTCCTGACCTCGCTCGCCCGGCTGTCCCTCGGCATCGAGATGAGCCGGGTCGGCGTGGAGGTGGGAGTCGAGACCGCCGAGATGCTCGAGACCACCCGCAAGAGAGCGGACGATCTTGGTGAGACGGTCAAAAAGCACCTCGAGGAGGCGGTCCGAAAGGGCCTTGAAAAGTTCGCTGAGCACGCCCGCGAGATGCAGGACGAGATCGGCCAGCGGATCGCGACCGAAATCGACTCGGCGCTCGAGGAGGTCTTTGGCGAGAACGGTGCCTCTACGGAAGGGCCTATTTCACCCTCGGAGGCTAGGGTAAACGAGCCCGATAGGGCATTGGAGGAAGCCCCATGAAGCCGCACCGGATCATCGAGTACGTGAACGAGCGGGGAGAGGTCAAACAGGCCGCCGTCGAAGCCAAGGGCAAGGGCCTGATTGAAGACCTCACGCTCTCGACCGGCTTTAACCCTACCAAGGTGATCGTGGTCTGCTCCTCCTGCTTTACCGTGGGCACGCTCGATTTCCCAACGGGGTACAAGTTCCGCGACATTGACGCGCTGGAGGGATTCAAGAGCGTCGAGGGCGTGTGCCTTCGCTGCAAAAAGACCGTCCCCATGGTGGCCGTCGATCCCAACACAGAAAGCGGCGGAACGTGGGAACACCTGAAGCTCGCCGCCCAGCGCCTCAAAGAACAGACTAACAACCCCGACGCGGAGCTTCGGCTATGAACGAGCCTCGCCGCGACCTGTCGCTCTCGCGCCCCATCCGCAAGGTGGACCCGAAGAAATTTTCGAACCTCGAAAAGGCCAAGAAGGTCTTGGCCGAGGTGCCCGCGCTCCATGCGCGCCTCGTGGCGCTCGTGGGCAGGATGGAAACGTGCGCCGCCGAGCTTGATGAACTCACAGCCACGGCGCGCCATATCAAAAAGGAACTGGAGGAACGAGATGCCGGAGAAGGAACAGCCCGCTCAGACGGGGACTGAGGAAAAGCCCCAAGTCGAGCAGCCCAAGCTCACGGTCGAGCAGCAGGAGTACATGCAGGAGCTGGCCAAGCTCGTCAACGCCGAGGCGTTCATCATGGACTTTTGCTACGGCGCGGCCCTCAAGGTCGTCGAGACCAGAACGCCGCCCAGTCCGCAGCAGTTCCAACAGTTCCAAGCCGATCTGGGAGGCGGGCAGCTTCCGAGCATCGCCGGAATGCTGGCCTGCAAGCTCTATGAGAACGTCAGGAAGGAAGTCGAAGACAAGAAGCTCGCCCCTCCAACGGGCATGGAAGGACGTGAAGGAGCTTCTGTCGAAGAAGCGCCCTGATCTTCTGCCCCTCAAGCTCCACATAGGCTGCCCGGAAATCCTCAAGCGCCGCCGCGTGGACGAGCGCGCCTATGCGCACGTCGGGCACAAGAACGGCATCTGCATCGCAGAGGACGCCAGCGAACTTGAGGAAGGCTACATCTACGGGCTGCTGCTTCACGAGGTCGGGCACATCGGGGCGGCCAAGGACGGCTGGCCGGAGGCCGAGAAGAGCGCGAACGACTGGGTGGAAGCCGAGCTGGGTTGGAAGATCATCTACCGGGGTCAGCCCCCGCTAGAGTGGATTCCCATCCAGCACTAGGCAAACGGTGTACACCACGGTGCATACTCTTATTGCAAGTTCCGTGCCAGCCTAGTCCAGCGGGATGAACTCGGAGAGGTCCATCTGGATCATGGTCGGGGCAAACTCCCCGTAGAACGCACGGGGCACGTCCTTGACGCCCAGCCAGCGCTTTTTATAGTGCGGCGGCGGCCCGTGCTCGTAATAAACCGAGCCGTTCCTTCGCAGGATGATCGCCACCCACATTCTCGCGTGCGGATTGGCCCGGCGAAGCGCGGCGGCGCGATGGCGGCCTTCGTGCCCTTGAACCTCGCCGGTCTTCATGTCCACGCGAAGCATCGGCATGATGATATTGTCCCCGTGCACGGCGTAATAGTTGAAATCCTCCAGCTCCGGCGGGCCCCCCTCGACGAACTGGCGCAGGCTCTGCGGATCGGAGGTCGTCAGCGTCAGAAACTCGATGGGCCACATGGGCACGATTCCGACCGCCTTGTTGGCTCGGGCGTGCACGAGATGATCCTCGGTCACCGCCAGCTCCCCACCCCCGGTTATCCCGGCCAGACTCGGGATGTCCGCAAGCTTGCGATTGTACTTTGGGCTCATCGGTTAGCCTGCCGTCACGAAGGAATCAGTCGAAGCTCGTGGGCGGAGATTTCGTTGGCGTCCACCACCAGCTCGGACTCTTCCTCTTTCCCCCGCATGATCACAGCCTCGGGGTGCACCGGCACCTCCACCACGATCATCGGGATGCCCTCGGCGGCAATCGGCGCGAAATGCCGCCATTTTTTGGCCAGCCGAAGATCGAAGGTCATCCCCACGGGGCCCATGTCCGCGCCGGACTGCCACGCCTCGAGCGCCTCGGGCGTCATGGCCCGGTACATCGGAAAGACCTCGCCCAGCTGGTCGCGCACCTCCTCCTGCAGGGCCTCGAGGTATTCCCCGTAGCCGGGCAGGCCTTGAATGTAAAGCGCGGCGTTGGGGTCGCCAAAGTCCGCCACCCCTCCGGCCCAGATCATCTCGGCCTCCCAGATGGGTGGCGTGACCGGCACCCTCGAGAGGTCCACTTCGTCCGCGAACCAGCTCAACTTGCATCAGGAAAATCGGTTGGCCTATGGTTCGCGAAACTCCTCTCCCCTCTCCATCGTCCAGTGCTCTGCCTCGTGCTCGGGTAGCAGATCGATCAGGTCGGACCGGCCCCACGCCTCCGCGACCCGCCACAGCTCCATCTGCCCCTCCGGGTCTCTCAGGCGAAGGGCGCCAAGCGGCGTACCGACAAAGCCCCGGTCGATGATGTAGCGCGCATAGTCCTGAGCCTCGTTCTTGGTGGTGAAAACATTCACCGCAGCGGCCTCGCGGTCATTGTCGTAGACGATCACGACATACTTCATGCCCTTTTCCTCCAGTTCGCCTCCATGATGCCGGGGCCGATCTCGTCGATCCACTTGGCTCCGGCGCGTCCGAGCGCTTTTCGAAGCGCGCACTCGTTGGCAAAGCTGTCTCTGTAATGCACGAGAAGCTCGAGGGGTTCTTCCCGGACCAGTTCCACCTTGGTGATGCGGCCCTGATCAAAGAGGGGCTGGAGAATCGCATCCACCTCGGGCCGCACCGCCATCAGCATCAGTCCCACCACGCCCGAATGAGCCCGCTTACCACCACATCCAGCTCGTCCGGCTTGGCGTAGCCAAGCGTGTGCAGTACGGTCTGCTCATAGTCCGGGTTGTAGTGAACGTAGAGAACGGGTGAGTATTCCCGGCCAAACTCGACCGCATGAATGCGGCTTGCCAGCATCCCCAGAACGCGGGCCACGGTGGCGCCGCTGAACTCTCCGTAGCTGCGCACGATCTTCACGATCTTCCGGGCATCCTCGACGCCCATGCGCTCGGTGCGGAAATTCAGGGTGCGACCTGCGATCCCGAAAAGATCGCCATACCCCATCATGACCAGCGCCGCGTTAAAGTTCTCGGGCGCGATTTTGGCCAGATACTCTTCCAGCCTTCTCAGCGACTTTTTCGCCATCGTTAATCCTCCAGCTGTTCAAGCAGGTCGTAGAGCTGCCGCGCAAAGTCCTCGAGGGTCGAGGCGTCGGCTGCCGCATCGGAGAATTCCCCCGCCTCGAAGTTGTCTTCGAGTTCATTTGCGATGCCCTGAATCCGGTTGATCAGGCTCGCGATCATCCGCTCGGTGCGGCTTTCCATCTGCGAGCGTCCGGGGCCGTGGACTTTTCTCCTTGGGTTTTCCTCCATCTCTTCCTCCTCCGGTTCGCCCTCGTAGTACTCTTCGTACTCCTTCTGGATGGCCTCCCACGCCTCGTCGCCTTCTCCACGGGTGTCAAAGTACTGCACGTTCACGAACCCCTGCGAGTCCTCGGAGATGATGATGGCGGCGGCGCTGGCCAAGAGATCGAATTCGTCCTTGGTCAGGGGCTCGCCGTGCTCCTTCTGGGCGATCTCGTCCACGTCATTGGCGCCTTCCTTGCCCAGACCCCAGATCACACCGTACCAGCCCAGCTCCTCGACCGAGCCGATCTCGTCGTCCACCCCGTCCAGCGAGGCTTGGTACACGTAGGAATCGAGCTTGGTTGAGAACTTGCCCGGCCCGTATGAGCGAATGTCTTCTCCCCGTACTTTCACGAAGCTACCCAATCAAAACGAATCTGCACTTCCTCGACCCTGAGGTATCCGTCCGGCATGATCCGGCCCCGGCCCTCAAGCACTCCGGCTGCAATGGGCTCACCGGTTTCCCCGATGGCCAAAGTGACCTTTACCTCAATGCCGACGCTCTCGTCTTCATCATCTTCGAACTCGTCCTCGCCCGGCTCGGCGTGAAGCGCCGCGTCCTCGGGAAGAAGACCGTTGAAATCGAGCGCCTTTTCCCCGGCCTCGAGCCACGTCTCGATCTCGTCCCTCCCGGAGTGACCGACATCCAGAATAAGCCGTTTGCCCAAGGCGCTTTGAAGATCGCCCGCCATGATCCCCATGTCCTCGAGCGTCTCTGTGGGGTTTCCCACAAAGTCCACGAACTCATCCCAGCTTGCGTTTGGAGTCATCACCGGGCGCGGGATGGCCTCCTCAATCGACGCGAGGCGCTGGCGGATTTCTTCGTCGCTGATCATCAGTAGAGCGCCACGAAAGTTTCCACAAACTCGGAAAGTTCGTCCTCGGAAATTCCGGCTGCCAGCCCGGCCCGCATGATGTCGCCCTCGGTGAACGTACCGTCAGGAAGATTCATGGACCGGATGTTGTAAATGAGGAGCGTACCCACGTCCACTTCCGGCGGCGGATTGCGGCTGTAGGCCTGCTCGGTCTGCTGGACCGCCTGAACAAGTCTTTCGTCCATGGTCAATGCGTCGTGTAGTTGACGGCCCTCTTCTTCGCTTTCCAGCACACGCGGCAGTTGGACGAGGCGCAGGATTTCTCCTTGGCTCCCGCGTAGGCCGGGCAGTCGTACACGCCTCGCGGTAGCGGTTCGGAAATCGTCACGCCTTTTCTGACCCTCTTGACCGCGCTCATCGTGCCCGCCGCCAGTTTCGCAACGCCTCGCGGCGGAGGCGCCCCGGTGAAGAGCGCCGAAGGTCGAAGCGCGAGGTTGTCCGGCGGGGGGAAGCGCTTGAAGACACTGCGCCAGCGGGCGAAGGTCCAAAGGCGCGTCGGCGCCCAGAAGAGCACCTTGGGCAGCGTCTTGCCGTTGAAGCGTCTTGCGATTTGGCACCACGCCCGGTAATAATCCGCCCCAAAGGCGTCCCCGATGGAAAAGTCGCCCGAGTCGTGCAGCCGGAAGAACTTGTTCGAAACGAGCTGGCTGGACATCTTCTCCTCGGCCTCGGGCTCGAAGAGCGTGCTGATGGCGTAGACCATCTGGTCAACGAATGTTCCCCTCCTCAGCTCGCGCTTCGTCCAATTCAGGATGATCATCTGCTTGGCCGAGGGCGCCACGTAATAGTAGTTCCCCTTGCCCGCGTAGCAGAGATGACAGATGTATTTCTGGTCCGCCGGAATCTGCGAGAGCGGCGCGTGGAACCGGCGGTAGCTCCCGTCCTTCTCGACCTTGCCGCGTGCGGCAGATTCACAGGTTCCCTCGATGTTCGGATGCCCGGCGGGCAGCGAGAAGCTCGCGCAGCTCATCTTGCTGGTGAAGGTGAAGACCGAGGCCTTTTTCTTGACCACCGTCTCGCCCTCGGCGGTCTTGCCGTACCATGTGTCCTTGAGGTCGATGTAGATTCCGCCCTCGACCTTGTGCACCATCTTGCCCTGCTTGTTGCGCTTGCGGCTGACGATGATTCGGTCCTCAACCAAGTCCCCGATCAGCTTGTTGTCGCTCTTCTTCCACTGGCTGCGTGAGCGATAGACGGACTTCCAGTTGGCGCTGGGTGGGTTCTCCACAAACTGCCACGGCATGCCGGTCACGGGACAGCGCATCAGATCACCAGCACCAACGGCAATGCATAGACCCACCACGGAGTCTTCTTGGCAGGCTCAAGACCCCGAGCTTCCTGAAGTACTTCGAGAACAGCGCGCTCGGCGGCGGGCGCCGGGAGACCCAACGCCGTCAATTCACTATACGCCGCATCGATCAGAGCTTTGGCCTTCGCCGGATCGCTCGCCTCGAGCGCCGCTGCTTCTCGAATTTTTGTCTCGATGGACTGAATTTGCAGCGGGGAGACTCCTGTCTCCACCGCAGGCTTGCTGGGCATCGGCAGAATGGGCGCCGCCACCGCCGGTGGAGCTTGAACCGGCGGCACAGGCGGCGCCTCGGGGGGCGGCTTGACCAAACCGGTTGCCTTGGATTTGAGCCACTCTTGGAAGGAGGCGATCTGCCCCGGTGTGATGTTCAGAAACGCTTCCAGTTCCCGGAGCTGCTTTTCCTGTGAGGCCTCGATCTTCCTGCCCGCGTATCTTCCGTAGAGGAATTCAAATCCCTGCCCCACAATGGCGCCGATCACCGGGACGGAAACGCCCAAGAGCTTCGTGACCACGCCGAGGATTTTGCCGAAGATTCCATAGCGCTCGGCTTTTTCCCTTTCACGCTTTTCGATGGCCCGAAGATGCGCCTGCACCCGTGTGGCAAAGTGCGCCTCGAGGTTCTTGGAGTTCTGGATCAGCCACGCCGCGACGTGACCTTCCATCACATGCCGCTCAACGCTCATGTACCCCGCCTTGTTCAGCTCATCGAGGTTCCAGATCGGGATGCCCTCGAAGAACGGCGACTGCGGGGCGTTGGGCCAAATCCAATAGTCCTTCATGAACTGGTGCGGCCATGGGATCGAATCGATCACCGCCAGAAGCGGAGCCGCCTGCTGGCGCACCGTTGCGGCACGCAAACCGGCTAGTGCACCGCACGCGCTCTTGCTGTTGGTGACGGCCTTGCCGACGTAGCTGGAATAGGGAAACTGCAGCGCCCCGGTTCTCTTGTAGCTGGTCACCACGTCCGAGGGCGCAACCAGCTCCGCGATAAAATGGTAGACCCCGATGTTCTGCCCATAGTTCCACGCATCGAATGCTTCTTTAAAGGCCTCGGGCCAAAGGCCGCGCACGATGTAGGGATTTCTTCCGGCCTCGATGGTCGGCTCCATGAACTCGAGCGCCGCCATCACACAGGCGGCCTTGACGTTGTCCGGCATCATGTTGAAAATCTCGCGCCTCGAGGCCGTGTCAAAGTACGGCTGCATGTCTCGGATCAGCGCCGCGACGTTGGGCGTCATGGCGCTGGGCACCTCGACCACTCGCTCAGGAATGGGGGCCGCCGTCGTCACACCGGTGGGCGCCGGGGCCTTGAGAAGCGCCTCGGGGCTCATCGGGCGCATGGCCGGGGGCATGGCCGCCCACTGGTTGTAGGCCTGACGCCTCGGGTCGCTGGTCGGGAGCTGGTACCACGAGCTGGGCGCAATCTCGCCAAGTGTCACCGGCACGGCTGCCATGGGCGAACGCATCACCCTGCGGGTCGTGGGGTAGGTGCGCGCCACCACATACTGGGGCACCCGGAACGGGAATTGGGAGATCGCTGCGATTGGCATTACTCTCCGACCTCTTCCTCGAGCTTTTCAAAGAGGCGATCCTTCGCGTCTCTGGCCAGTCCCTCGATGGCGCGGGCGTATCTGTACGCCTCTGCTATGTTCTCCACGGTAGGATCAGCGATGGCCTCGTCGATAAGAAACACCAGTTGGCCGATCTCCTTTTTGACCAAAAGCGCAAAGTTCCTTGCCGGGTCGTACTTTTTCGGCAACGCCATGATCAACCTCTCTGCTGGGTCATTATGTAAAGAAGCAGCGCGCCGCCACCGATCAGCGCGATGTTCGGAACACCGGGGATGATCTCACCGGTCGGCGCAGGTCCACCGATCCCCGGAATGCCGATGGGCGTCGGGATGCCCATTGTGGTCGGCGCGGGCGTATAGCCGCCGGTCGGCTGTTTGGGCTTCCACGTTGCCAGCGCCTTGTTCATGAGCTGGCCCAGAAGCTGGCCGGTCTCCTCAGCGGAAAGACCAAGCTTTTTCAGGATCATCAGCGCGTCGGCCTGCGCCTGCTGGCTGGCTGCCGGATTGACCACGCTCTCTTCGACCGCTTTTTGCAGCAGCGTCCCCAGCGCCTGACTGTCCGCCGCTGTAAGCGCCCCTTGCGCCTGCTGGTTGTCGGCGTTGGTCATCGCCTGCGTTTGGTCCGGGATGCCCGAGGCCGCATCGGCTGACGCGGAGGTCTCCGGCGACTCGGAACCGCCGAAGATGCCGGTCACGAGCTTGGAGATACCGCCACCCACGAACGAGACCGCGCTCTTCACGCCGTCCCACACGGTGTCAAGCACCCCGGTGGCCGAGAGCGCACCCACCGCCGCGATGCCCGCCGCGACCTTTAGGTATCCCTCGTCCCACGCCCGGCTGAACCAGTCCCCGATCTTGTCAAAGTAGCGTGAGAGTCCGGCCATGCCGAGCATCTCGCTCTCATAGTCCGGCGGCATTGAGAGTTCCATCGTGTGGAACCCCGGCGGCTGACCCATCCCGGCCAGCATCGTCGGCTCGATCTCCTCCTTGGCCAGCCCCGCATAGTAGCGGGCGAGGTTCTGGCTCGCCGTCTCAGGTTGGCGGAAGAGAATCTGCTTGGCCACCTTGGCGTCCTGTGTCTTCTCCGAAGGAAGCGCCGACACGATCCGGCCCATGGCGCGGTTCACGTTCTTGTCGATCTGGCTGGCCATGTCCTTGAAGACGATCACACGCGGGCGGTCGCGCAGCGTGTTCTCCACGTCGCGCAGCGCCAAGTCTTTGAGGGCCCTCAAGGGGCTCGGTTGCCTGAGGGCATGCAGGATAAAGGGTCGCGCATCCAAGTCCTGCAGGCTTTTCCAGACCTGCGCCTGAGCCCCCGAGGGGAGCCTCTGTATGATCGGACGAATGTCTGGCCCCAGAGGTGGACGGCCCGCACTGGGACCAGATGCAGGAACACGAACTCCTGTTTTGGTGGGGCCCCACACGCCTCGCGGCGCCGGACCCAGCGGTGCTCGAAGCGTCCTAAGCGGCAGGCTCCTCCTCAGGTGCCTCGTCACCTGACCCACTCCGAAGTTCTCCAGAGTCGCCGTGTTGTTCATTTTCGCTCCCCTTATATACGCATCGCTGCTCGTCGCTTTCGAACACGCTGCGGAAGATCGCGTTGAGCTTCTCGGCGTTCTTTGGGTTGGTCGCATCGAACGCCTTGGCAATCTCAAAGTAGGCGGCCTTGACCATGGACTCCCGCAGCTTGGTATTATCCAGCAAGGTCGAGATGGCCGCGTACCAGTCGTCCGTCGTCCCGCACAGGTACCCGGTCTCGCCGTTCTTGATCAGCTTGTCGTAGGGCTCGATGTCGGTCGCGCAGATCGCTATACCCGTCGCGGCATAGTGCACACCCTTGCTCGGGCCCTTGCACCGGGTAAAGTCAGTGGGCTCGAGAGGAATGAGCCCAACGTGCGCTCCGCACGCCGCGAGGTTCATGGGGTAGGTGTCGCTGAACGGTTCCGGGATGATGCGCTCGTGCTCGAACGGGAGCTTGGCCTCTCCGATCATGACGATCTCGAGGTTCTCGCGCTCCTTGAGGAGCCTTTCCAGCGCCGGGGCGACCACGTCAAAGTCCTTCTGGTGCATGGCCGAGCCCGCATACACGATGCGCTTGAGGGCCCGGCTCCTGATCTGAAGTTTCGGCCAGCCCAAGAGCGGCACCATGGCGGGCATGATGTGCACGGGGCTGTCAGTGTGTCGCTCGATTCTCTTTTTGAGCGTCTCGCAAGTGGTGATCACCGCGTCCGCGAGCTTGAGCATCTCGATGAACTGCTTCTGGGTCTGCTCCTGATGGTAGTACTCCGCGTGCGGGTGATGATCCGGCACGCAGTCAAAGGCGTCATCGAGATCGAATACGATCTTCTTGGCGCCTTTTTCCTTGAGCGCCTTGACCAGCCTGTAGGTCGAGGGCTCGTGGCTGATGTGGATCACCAGACAGTCGTAGCGGAGCATCTCAGTGATCGTGTGCGAGATGCTTGTGTGAGCGACAAACTCCCCGGCCTTGAGGATCGTCTCGGCGGGAAGCACGCAGCGCATGTACCCGCCCCCGGCCTGATCGGTCGGGATGTAGAGAATCCTCTTGAGAGACTCGAGCCCCAGAATATGCCGCTCGGTGATCCGGCGGGTCTCGTCCAGAAGATGCAGCACGTCGTTGATGGTGATCTGCTTCTTCAGCTCGTGCTTGAGGTTGAAGTTCTCAAAGACCTCCTTCCCGATGGCCATCGCCCGCTGCGCGTCATCGTGATGGAGCTGGAATACTTCCTCCTCGAAGACCACTTGGCTGATGGGTTTGCCAAACACAACTTTGGCCCCAAGGGCGATCCTGAGGGCCACCGTGGGTAGCGCGGTCGCTTGCTGAGAGGGCGTAAGCGGCAGTATCTCCATCGCCGCCGTCTGCCCGGCTTTGTCGCTCATGCTCTTCTCCGAATATTGCGGACCGCCCGTACGGCGGGCGGCCCCGATGTCAGATCAAACCGTTTCTAAGGTTTCTTCTTCTCCTCGGTCGCACCGGTCTTGCCGATCAGGGGGTTGATCAGCTTGTCATGCGCGACCCCGGCGCCCACCGCCGCGCCCAACAGGAGCACTGCGTGGATCAGCCAGCCCACGACCTCGGAATGTCCCTCCGGCGTGGGGTAAAGACCGCCGATCTTGGCCGCGATCCCGAGGATGTACGTGATGATCACAGCCAGCAGCGGTTCCTTGCCCTTGACCCAGCCCTTGAAGAGGCCCTTGAGTCCGCTGATGATCACCAGTGTGACGCCGGTGATTCCGGCGTAGGTCGCCAGTTGGGCTGCGGCGTTCTCCATGGTTCACCTTCAGAAAGGAATGTGCGCCTTGAGCAGGCCAAACAGGCCGCCCACGAACCCTTTCAGGTTCTCCTGCACGATGTCCATCGACTCGAGCGCCGCGTCGGACGCAACGCCCTTGGCCTGCGCCGCGATGTCATCGAGGTTGTCTTCGTGGACCTTGGCCTGCGCCTCGTTGTCCTCGAGGCGCGCCTTGGCGGCCTTGACCTTCTGCTGAGCGGCCTGCCTGCCCAGCTCCTTGAGCGCCGCCTCGGTCTCTTCCTTGACCGCGCCGACCTTCTCCTTGATCTGGTCGATCATGATGTCAGCCAGCGCTTCCCCTTTTTTCAGGATGTCTTCATCGGACATCTAGTCGTCCTCCTCGATCCGCTCGAGTTCGTTCTCGATGAAGTTCCACCAGTCGTCGGCGGTCTTCTTGCGGATTGCCTTGCTCTCTTCGTCCAGCGTGGTGTCGGCGTCGATGTAGGCCTTGTAGCGCGGAAGCACCACTTCGGCGTACTTCTTTTCCTGCTTGACGAACACCTTGTGTCTTGCGCTGACACAGCCGGTGACGATCAGACAGGCCAGCGCGATCAGCACGAAGGAAAGTGCTTTGCGCATTGTAAGCCTCCTAGTACGTGTAGATGTTGTCCCCCGGATACGTCCCGGCGGCACGAGCCATCCGGGTGATCTCGGGGTTGTCGGAGCTGATGGGAAGCTCCACGGCGCCACCGTAGGTGTGCCGCGCATACCGCCTCATCCGCCCCATCCCGGTCAGCGCGAAGCCGCCAGCGGGCAGCTCGCCTCCGAGAATTTCCCGGCGTTCCATCTCCAGCTCCGCCTCGGTCTTGGGCATCGTGAAGGTCGGAGTGTATGGGGCCTCGGGCTTGACCTCAGGCTCGCCAGCCGGTGCGATTCTCTTGATCTCCTCGGCCACATCAGGCATGACGAACATCTCCCACGAAAGCGTGGGGGTCATAGGTGCCTGCTTGACCTGAGGGAGGCTCACACCTGCCGGAGCAAAGCCGGTGGGCGTGACCATGTACCCCGGCGGCGCGATGGCTGGGCCTTTGGGCTTCAGGAAAAGCTCGTAGGCCGCGTATCCCAGCGCGCCGTACAGGAGTAGACTGGTCACGTCAGGATTTTTGCACCGCCTCATGGTTCACCCTAGACGTAAGCGAACTGGTACTGCGTGCCCAGCGCCTGCGTCATCTGCCGGGCTTCCGGCGAGTCGGCAAGGATGTCGCTCGAGCCGGATGCGCCATGGTAGAGCGAGGGCTGGGGCAGCGCCGGGCCGGAGATCGTATCGACCGGCCCAACCGGAGCCGGAGCCGGAGCCGGTTGCTTGGGTTCAAGCAGCAGCTTGTACCCCAGATAGCCGATCCCGGCATAAAGCAGGAGCGTCCCGATGTCCGGGTTGCGGCGGCGCCGCGTGTAGGTGCGCCTGCGGCGTCTGCGTCTGCGCATGACTTTACTCCCTAAACTCTCAGACCCCAAGGAGCTTCACGAGAAGTGCTCCCCAGAAGCCTGAGACCACTGTACTGATTGCCACGAAGATTACCAGCTTGGTCATATTTGCTTTTCGGGCCTTCCTGATCTCCTTTTCGAGGTGTACGGCGGCGTTGGTGACTCCCTTGTTCGCGTTCTCTGCCGCCGTCATCACCTCAAACATCTCCTTCTTGGTCGGCGCGTGCGCGCTCATGACCTGCGCGGCCTGCCCGATTTTCGTCACAGCCTCGTGGATCGCGGCGGTGTTGGTGTTCATCTCCTTGATGGCGAACGTAACGGTCGTTTCAAACCGGTTGATCCGTTCGGTCAGGCCTTCCACTTTGTCGTGCGGTTCACTCATTGCTTTCTGTACTGCTCCTCCCTCATCACGGCGGTCTGCCGTGTGCTTTCGGCCAGCAGTTCCTCGAGGCGCCTCTTGATCGCCTCCTTCGTCCCGTTGGACGTGTTCGGGTCTTTGAGCTTCTCCTTGAGCTTCTTGATGTATTGCTCCCTCTGCAAGTCCAGCTCCTGACACTTCTCATCAGCCTCTTTCTTCTGCATTACTCCTCCTCCAACAGCTCCTTGAGCTTCTTGTTCTGGTGCTCACGAATCTGCACCTGCTTCTGGTAGAGGGCCGCGATCTCCGCGTCCTTCTTGTCGATCCTGCTGGTGAAGTACTTCCACATGGCCGCTATCGCAAGACCCATCGCGCCGTACCCGGCAAGCAGCGCAATCGTAAGCGGGTCCATCTCCTATTCTACCTCCTTGCGAATCATGGTTCGAAAAGCTCAAGCTTGTAGGCCCAGCCCTGCACCCCCTGCCCGCCTCCCGGAGCGGCGCTCCATTGGCCTGTGACGACAAGATCAAGCGCGATGGTCGCGTCAACCGTTCGCCCGTAGGTGCTGAAAAAGACGCTGGAGAAGGTCATGGGTTGGCCGACGACGGTTCCGTCCCCTGTCCCGAGGAAGTTGGGTCTTGATTCCTCCTCCACATAGGTCCAGATGCGGGTGGTCGCGTCCCCGGCAACCTCTTCGGTGGAGACGATCCTTGCCCGGATTGGAACGAACTGGCCGGTCTGGATTAGGAAGGGCTGAGTCGCGAGGATCGGGTTAAGAGAGCCAAAAGCCAGACCCGACTGCCCGATCCTTAGCCTTGCCTGAAAGTTCGGCGCTCCGCTCGCCGTTCCGTAGAAATAGCACTGCGCCATGATCTGGCGGTTTCGGTTTGGCGTCGAGCCAAAGGAGCCCGCCGGGATCGTCAGGCGCAGGAACTCGTGCTCCAACATATCGTTCTGCGCGATGATCCCCGACCAGTCGATGTATCCGAGCTTCTTGACCTGACTCATGACTCTATCGTCGCAAGGACAACATGCCTCACGCCCGCGTAGGGAGCGCGCCCCGCGCCGGGGGCCACACTCCACTGACTGGTCACCACGATGGGTTGTCCGTTGAGGCTCGACGGGGACGGCGTGGCCTTGTAGATCAAAAGTTCCCTGCCCGGCTGCTGCATCTCGACCTGATTCCCGTCCTCACTTGGCGCAACCGATCCTGCCGCAATATCCGAAAGCCTGAACCACCCAAAGCACCGGCTTCCACTCGAAAGCGCGGGCATCATGTCGATTTCAAAGCTCCACGGATTCACATAAGCTGTGGCCCAGTTCCCGAGGACGGTTCCGCCGCCGAATTCCGCGAAGAGAATTCCGCCAATCTTCAGGCGAATCCGAAGGGTAGAGTTGACCGAGGGCTTTGTGTGAAGGCCCTTGACCAGAACACGAAAGCCATCGGTGATGGCCGGGGCTGCCGGAACTGTATTGGAGAAAATGGTTTCCTCAACGGTCGTATTCGTGCCGTCCACCCCCGAGGTGAACCGGGCCATTACCCTGTTTGGCATCAGAGAATCTCCGCGCCGCAGTAGAGTTTCGTGAAGAATTCTCCGCCCGTTGCCGCTCCGATATTCTGAGCGGTCAGGTCCACCGTGATCGGCAAACTGGTGTCCACCGTTTCGACATTCTGGTTCGTCGCGCAATTGCCGTTTACAAGGGAGCCCCAAGCCTGCGTGCCCCCCGTGGCCGCAGCGGTTCCCCCATTGGGAGAAAGCGGCTGGCCACTGGCCCGCTGCTCGGCCACGGCCCGATTCATGATCTCCCAGTCGAAGCTTTGAAAGTGGTAGGCGGGAGAGCCGAATGGATACGACGGTTTGAGATAGTTGCATGTACACTGGCATAGGATCGGACCGCCAAGGCCGTTCAGGCGAAGCCTGTACCGCCAGTTCACGCTGGTCACGAAAATCTGGGCGACCTGATAGAGGCGGATCAGCCCGTAGAACCGCAGCTTCTTGTCCGTGGCGAGAACTCCCGCCGCCAGCGAGATGCTTCATATCACAGTCTCAGCCGCGTACGGTCCGCCGGGCTGGTTCCAGTTGGCGTACGCGCCGTCGCCAAAGTACTCCTCGTCTTCCCCGACAGGCGGCGGAGGGGCTTCGGGGATGTTGTCCGAGGCGTACTTGAGCGGAGCGTCCATGTGTCCCCCTAGGACGCTTCCTCTCTGTCGAACGTCCACCCCTTTCCGCTGCAGAACGCGTCAAGTGCTGCTTTCTGCGAACCGGTTAGTGTAACGCCGGGAAAATCCCATGCGCTCTCGCAGGTCAAAGTCGGGTTCAGCCCCGAAAGCTCGCTTTGGAGCGTCGGGTCTTGCGCGATGGCCGCCTCCTCGTCATCTTGGGAGATGGTCTTGGTGTAGATGTACTTCATCAGGCCGGGCCCGAAAAGTCCTTCTTGATCTTCCCGGTCGAGATATCGCAATCGACCAGCGCGGCTTCTGACCCCTCGTGCTTTTCCCGGAAGGGCTTGAGAAAATCAGAAGCATAATAGGCCTTCCAGTCTTCCTCGCTCATCTCCTTGATGAGCGGAGAAGCGTCATACTCCCCGACAACCTCGAGGTGGTCGTCGCGCTCAATGTAGACGATGTGCTTCATGGCTATGTATCAATAAACCAAACACGACCGGCGTAGAAGGTTCCATCGGAGCCGGTGGCCGAATCCCACGCGCCCGTCACCTTGAAAATCTGGTTCACGGCTCCGTTGACGGTGGTGCGGAGATGATTCACGAGGGTAGAGGATGGGGCCTGCCCAACCACGTTGCCATCGTTGCCGCCAGAAGCCGGAGCCACGGCTCTTGCGAAGCATTCGCTTCGCTGTTCGGCGGCGGCCAAACCGTACATGTATCCCCAGAAGTGAATGAAGATCGGGGTCGAGCCGGTTCCGAAGGCCATGCGGGAGAACTCGGTGCCGCCAAAATAGGCCCGAAGCGTCACGTTTCCCGTAAGCCTGATGGCCCGGACGGTGCAGTAGAAGACCATCGTCCGATCCGCCCGCATCTTCGAGGCGGCAATGGTACGGGACCATAGGTCCGTCTCGGCAACCGTCGTGAAGTTCGTCGGGCTGCTTTCGGTGTCCTCTGGCTGCATCACCCGCGAGTTGCCCTGATCGTCCACCGCCGCTCCGGTGATGAGGGCGTTCAGGGCCGCAAGGGTCGAGGGTGTGTGGGACGCTCCTCCGAGGGCGTGAACTGCGGGCGGGATGGAAAGCGCATCGACCTTCCTCTTCTGAAACGCCGGAAGGCTCGCGCTGTCCTCAAGAAGAAGAAGGTCTCCGGCGACCGGGGTGGCTTTCACGGGAAGGGTGTTAATGTCGTTCTCGTCCTTACCGATCTTTCCGGCTTCGGTTTCGTGATACGCCCCTCCGGGCGCGACGAATCTCGTTCCAGACAGCCTTCCGACCTGAATCCATAGGGTATCGCCCAAACCGATGTTGTAGGCATTAAAGCCCGTCGCATCGAGATTTCGGACGTTGAGGAATCCTCCGCCAAGAGGCCCCGGTCCTGAAATCCTGATGGCGTCCGCGCCTGCGGCGGCAAGAAGCGCATTGATCGTCCCCCTTACCGCGCCTCCCAAGCCGGTCGCTCCGACGCCAAAGCCGCCCGCCCCAAAGTGATTGATCTCGTTCGCGATCAAGTTGATCTTCCCGGTCGAAGCTCCTCCCACGCAGGAGCCGGTTCCGCTGTGGGTGATGGAATGCACCTTGACGTGAAGGAGGAAGCCGGTCGTCTGAAAGCCGATAGCCGTGCCGCTCAGAACCATGTAATCGACTTCAACGAAGCCCGGATCGAACGGCGGGGGCAGAAGGTGGAAACCGATGCCGCTTGAGATGTCGTTGCGGTGGATGCGAATTCCACAGTTCCCGGCAAGGGTGTGGTTCCCATTGACCGTGGCTTGAGGCCCATCCACCATGACCCAAGCGGGGATGGTCAGGTTCTCGGTATAGACGCCCGCATCGACGATGACGATCCTGAACTTGTTCGCCGGGCCCGGCGTTGCCGCCACGGCTGCGGCGATGGCCGCCGCAATGGTCAGGAACCGCTGTGGAGCGCTCTTGCCGTCTCTTACGTCACTGCCGCCTTGGCCGACATAGAGGACGTTGGCTTGATCAAAGTAGGGTCTGGAAGTCACGGGTTCACCACCAATTCCAAAAGGCTCATCGTGGTAAAGCGCACCTCCATGCTGGTCGCGCCGTTGAGCTGGGCCTCAACCCTGTAGATCAGATCGCCGCTTCGGGCCACCGTGTGAGAGGGTTGGTTGAAAACGACCCACGCGCCACCTGAATCAGGCACGTCAAAGGGGCCGATCACCACCACGTCGGCCTCACCTTCCTTTTCCTCAACCACCCTGATCTGCGCTCCGCTCCCCGAAACTTTCGCTTGGCCAAGCAGTTTGCCCAATGCCTTGTTCAGGTCCGGGATGAAGAACGACGGGTTGGTCACCACCCCTCCGATCACCTCCCATGTCTGGCTGGCAACGCTTTCCTCGCCCGGCACGATTTTGGAGCTTGCATAGAACGCTGCCGGGGGAGGTCCGGGTGGCGAAACCCACCCGAAAGAGTAGCCGAGTTCCGCCATGCGCGCATCCAGTGACTCTTTTTCAAAGTCGCTCAGGGCCGCATCGAACTTGAAAGCGCGGATGTCACAGCTGCCAAAGCCGATTTCCTGAACGGGAAGATTCAGATTGACACAGGCCTGCTCGAAGACCCCGTTCTGGCTCTTGCGATAGACGTAGATCACGCTCATCCTACACCTTTGAGAGACGAATCAGCGGGACGACATTCGCGGTCGTCGGGTCCAGATCGCCGCCGGAGATCGGGTTTTCCCTCGGATCGATGCTTGCCGGAGGGCCGCCGCTCGCGGCGATGGTCGTGATGTACTGCATTGGATGAAGATCGGATGGGACGTTCGTGTTGAAAAGGTCTTGGCTTGTGGCGGCGTAGGTTCGGATGGTGTAGCTGCCCGCCACAGAGTCACGGCCATGAAGAACAAACAAGAGACCCGTGTCAAGCATCACGGTCCCTTCCACTGGAGTCCAAGTGTAGAGTCCCGCCGCTCCAAATGGGCCGACAGCCGTTGCGCTCGCAATAAGCGGGATCGTGTTGCCCGGAGCAGGCATGATCCCGCCGGGAAGCTGGTAAATCCCCCACGCCATCGTGGGGTCGCCGGTACGACCTGAAATCCGAAAGTGAACCCGGTTGAAAAGAACCCGGTGGTGGCTGATGAACGACCCGCCCTCAAAGTCGGTGCGGTCCGCCCGTCCATCGTCTCCTGCAGACCTGACTTCCGCACGGGGCGCAGACTCGACCACCTCGACAACCCCGCCCATCGTGGCGGGGCTCACGCCCAGATCATCAAACTCGACGTTGATCGTGATGTCCTCCGGGGTGTTGCCTCCGCCTGCGCTCTGCGAAGCGGTCATCTCCACTTCGAGGCTGTCCCCGGCGGCCATCTGGCGCTCGGCTTCGACGGCAGGCACAGCGGTT
>Ga0209427_10002930_pt1 | contig 20048 bp, 11 predicted proteins | sample DeeMarSWOR136_30_FD_187465 | JGI IMG/M metagenome (GOLD analysis project Ga0209427, IMG submission 187465) | Marine sediment microbial communities from White Oak River estuary, North Carolina - WOR-1-36_30 (SPAdes) (version 2) | ecosystem: Environmental > Aquatic > Marine > Intertidal zone >...
TTTTGATTGAAATCAAAAGAATAAATTTTTTCTTTTTGCCAATATTTTATCCACTTCTTTTGGATATCGTCGAACTTAAAACGCTTAGGATAACTGCTTTCTTGTGGCATCTCATTTCCAATTTAACTGATTAATTAATATAAAAATGAATAATATTATATGAATTTTTAATATATTCATTGAATCTCTTACGGATCAACTTTTTAAAGTTAGTATAAAGAATAAAACTGGTGGACCTGGCGGGAATTGAACCCGCGGCCTCTTGAATGCGAATCAATTTATCTGTAATCTGAGAAAAAAGTACATGTGATCTGCGACTAATCTACAGGCCCTTTATTATGAATTATTCTACATGTATTTAAAATATTTAATACTAAAAATTTTTATTATTTATTCCAAATTTAGAAATTTCCTAGTTAAAACTTAAAACTGTGTTCGGGCAATAATATCATCTTGTGCAGATTTAGATAGTTCAGTAAATAATACTGTATATCCTGCTATTCGTACTACTAAACCACGGTACTCCTCAGGGTTTCTTTGAGCTTCACATAAAGTTTCTCTACCAATTACGTTAAATTGAATATGGAAACCTCCCTTTTCTTTAAAAAAGCTACGTATAAGAGGTAAAAAGAGTTCCAATTTTAATGTATTAGGATGAAATGCTAAAACAATTGAATTACCATTCGTTATCAACTCATTTTCTAATTTCATGATGGAATTAAGAATTGCCGTTGGTCCATTTTTATCCATACCATTAGTTGGCCCCACTCCATTTGATAACGGATCTCTTGATTTTCTACCATCTGCAGATGCAGCTGTAAAAACACCAAAAGCTAGATGGAAAGAAGTAGAATAAATACCCGGGTTATATTTACCTCCTCGATAGTTTCTATGCTTTAAAAGTTCCTTGCAGAACATATTTACTACATTATTTGCTATTAAATCAACATAATCATCATCATTTCCATATTTTGGGACTTTATTAATAAAAAGCTGTCTCCATTCTTCCCCTTTTTTCCCCTTATATATCCCTCTATAATTTTTTAAAAGTATTTTAACTAAATTGTTAAAATCAAGTAATTTTTCTTCAAAAACAATCTTTTTAATAACAGCCAGAGAATCCGCGACTGTTGCTAAACCTATTAATTGAGTTGTTGTAAAATCATAAACAGCTCCTCCTTTTGTTATATCATATCCACGTTCAATACAATCGTTTATAGTAGCCGATAAAAAAGGTTGTGGATTTAATTCTGAGATGGATTTTTCAAGATATTTCATAGTTTCAACCATTCGCTTTATAAAATATTTAACTTGCTCAACAAATTCATCCCATAAATCCTCATATGACGATATAATTTTCGAATTTTTAATTCCATATTCATTTTTGGTAAACATATCAGTCCCATTATTCAGTGTTAATTCTAAACATTTAACTATGTTAATTTGAGTAGCATTCGTACATCCAAATGATTTATGTGGATGACCTGGTTCTACACAACCAATAGGAGCATATTGTCGAGCATCCTCAAGTGAATATCCCAATTGATGTAGACCTGGGATCATGACCAGATCATTAAATAATGCTATACTTGTGCCAGATTTGATTGCTTCACCTGTTTTTAAAATTAATTTATCTGGAGTATTTTCATGAATTCGAACTGAAAATGCGGGTTGAACTGTTTTAAGATGATTATATGAATCTAAAAGCAAATAGGATAATTCATTTGTTGCATCAGTTCCGCTATTATCAATACCTCCAATTGTCAAATTTTCAGCAATCGGAGGTCCTTCCGCTGCTACAATACCTTTATGAAGAACATAATTCCATAAAGTAACTAATTTTAGATAAAAACATTCGATAAGAAATTGAACCTTTTCAATTGTTATAGTATTCTCTTTTAAATCTTTTATATAATATGGGTAAAGTATTTGGTCTAATCGTCCAATACTTATAGCAAATCCTCCATCCTCGAGACCGGTAATAATGTGGGTAAAGTAAATCAATTGGAGTGCTTCTTTGAAGGATCGGGGAGGGTTACCTGAAATATTTGCACATATTTCTGAGATCTCTATAAGTTCTTTTTTACGTTCAGGATTATCTTCTTTATCTGCTAATATTTCAGCTAGATTCGAATGTCTTTCTATAAAAATTTTAGCACCATTCAGGACTATAATAACTGAATTTAGAAATTCTAATTTATTTGGGTCATTTGAGTATTCCTTTTTCTTATTTTCTGCTTTCAGAATTAAACCATCTAATCCACCATTCAAAACATTTTCATGACCTGGTATAAAATGTCCCACTCCGTTAGTGATATTTGTGTCCACAATATAGAGCAGCTTAAACATCAATTCCTTCAATTCAGGATTTAAATAAGAATCAAATCTTGATTTTACGGTCTCTTCTTCATTTTTCCAATAGGGTATAATCTGTTCCTTAATAATTTTTTTATCAGTGTCAGATAATAAGAATTTTTGAACTTCTCGTGTATTATAGATCTCTAAGTCCAATTCAATTGTGTCTACTCGAACTTCAGGGAACAAGGGGGTTCCAACAAATTTAGTACATCTACTCCCTACTATAAACTCATCATCCCAAATCGTAATGGTCATATTTGTTAATAGGTGGTATATCGCTTTGGAAAAGCGGATATTAGGAGCATCTCCTTTTGTTTTCTTATAGGATTCTGTAATTAAACGTGCTCTTTCAATACAAATCTCGTGAGGTTGAGATATTATACGTTTTTTCATCCTTAAAGTTCGATCTTTATAATCTGACTGAATATTTTCTTCGATTTGCATGAAAATCACTGAATATTTTTTGTAGTAATTAAATAATTATTTTAAATAACAATATAATTTAACTGCTTAATAAAAGTTTTGAGTTAATTTTTTATAATTATTAAAGCATTATGTAAAAACGTAAAGTTCTTTGAAAAAATAAAGTAATTTTTGTTAAATATAATTAGTAATTTGGTTATCATATTCTGGATAAAAGAGTAATTCTCTCTTCTTTTTATCTTTAAATCTTCTAATCGTCAATTCAAGGAATTCTTTATTTATATCAATACCTACAAATTTTCTTTTTAAAATATCACATACAATCCCAGTTGTCCCCGACCCTACAAAAGGATCTAATACATTATCACCCTCATTTGTAGAAGAAGAAATTATTCGATTTAGTAATTCTAATGGCTTTTGAGTAGGGTGTTTTCCATGGTTCTTTTCCGCTTTTGGTAGTAATGGTATAGACCACACACTTCTCATTTGTTTGTTTGCATTTTTCAATTTATCTTTTGGATTATCCCACCTTTTCATTATATCATAATTATAAGTATGGTGGGATTTTCTGTTTTTTCTTGCCCATAGTAAAATTTCATGACTATGAGTGAAATACTTACAAGATAAGTTTGGGGGCGCATTTGGTTTAAACCAAACAACATCATTAATAATTTCAAAACCTTGCCTTTCTAATAAATATCCTACCTTAAAGATGACGTGTAGAGTTCCTGAAATCCAAATGGTACCTTTTTCATTTAATACACGTCTACAAACTTCTATCCATCGATTTATAAATTTCTTATCATTCTCAAAACCGTGGGATTTATCCCAATTCCCTTTATTGACAGAAACCATTTTACCTGATGAACAAGTAATGCCATCGTTTGAAAGTAAATAAGGAGGATCCACAAAAATCATATCAAAGTTATTAGATGGAAATTGATCAAGGATTTCAAATGTGTCTCCCTGGTACAATATAAAATTTTGTTCTTCAAAGTACGGTTTTATCATGAAAATTTATTACAAACAGGTAAAATTAATTCTTACTTAAGAGAATATAATAATTTTAAATTATTAACTTTAAAGTTTTAAATTATCAAACCTTTATTATTTGTAAAGTAGTACTTCATACATTTATTTACTCTTAACTAAAGTTGGAACTATGATAAATAAAGATAAATTTGAAGAATTATTTAATCAACATTTAATTAAGGATATCACGGAAGAACAGATAGATATTGTTCTATCTGGCCAATATGGGAAAGCTTTAGAACTATTAAGAGATGCTGAGGCGACAGGTTTATTTCCTGCTTTAGTAGGACCTCCTGGTGTGGGAAAAACCATATTATGTCGTTATTTTGCTAGTATAAGAGCAAAGGAAAATAAAAATAAAAGTTTTTATTGGTTAACAATGGATGAATCTATTAAACCTTCGCATTTTATTGGGAGTTTTGATCCAGCTATCACACTAAAGAAAGGTTTTGCTTTAGAAGCATTTAATCCAGGCCCTCTTTTAAGTGCGATGCTAGAAGGAGGGACTTTTCTAGCTAATGAAATTAACAGAGCTACCGAATATTCACAAAACACTCTTTTAGAGCCTTTAGAAGAAGCTTCAATAGGGATTCCTCATTTAGGACGTATTAAGGCAGATACTGATTTCTTTTTCATATCCGCGATGAATCCGGAAGAATTATCCGGAACACATAGATTATCAGAAGCTTTAAAAGACAGAATTAAAGTTTGGATAAAACTAACTTACCCTGATAAAGCAACTGAGTTAGATATCATTAGAATCAATTTACCAGAACACTTTATTATAGAAGAATCGGAATTAGAACTAATCTATTCAATAGTTAACGAAACACGTAAAAATAAAATTGATATAGAGGTACCTGCTTCGATAAGGGCAGGAATAGCAATAGCTAAGCTGTTAGCAAGAAGGAGGTCTTTGGAAAAAGAAGGTAAAATTAAAGAGAAAATTTCAATATATGAATATCTCTCAGAAATTACTAGACATGTGTTATTAGGAAGCATTAAACCTAAACCAGGAACAAAAGTAGAAAGTATTATTGAGAATATTATTCATAAAACTTTAGGAGCTTAGGAGGTTAAAAATAGTTCTATGGGGGTTTTTCCGGAAAATCCATGTGAATTTGCTGTTGACTTTATTCGTAGAATGAGGAACCATCCCGATATTGTGCAAATTCCTTCTTCAAGACAGGTCTTATCTATTCCAAAATTAATTTTATCGAGATATTATAGGAATGGATTTGTTACACCTAATGATTATATCGAAATTAGTCAAGTTACTTCATTTCCAGATAATCAAGAATTAGCAAAAGATATCGCATTTAAAATTTTATTTCCTAACTATAGAAAAGATATAATGGATTCTTTTTTTAAAGATGATGAGGGTTTTAAAGACAAAAATTCTGAGGATACTTTAGAAAATGAATTAAAGTCTGAACTTGATCAACTTCAGGAAATATTTGACGAAATTGAAATGTCAAAATCTATAGATACTGAAGCTATTCAAAAATTGGAAGATTTCCTTGAAGCAATAAATGACAAAAGAGAACAAGAACCTTACAAATCCGCTTTACAATTCTTTAATGATGATTCGGAACTATATAAAGAAGAAATTTCATCCTTTGAGAAATTGATTCAGGAAGCCCAAAAAAGATTAGAACAAAAAATCAACTCTTTAGATCCAAATGATTTAAAAGCAGCTGATAATTTAGGACTGAGTGAAATGATTCAACAAAAATCTCTTAGAGAATGGGAAAAGATCGCGAGTAAAGCATTGAATGAACAAGATATTACTGAAGATTTAAAGAATCTTTTAAATTCGGGAAAGTTAGATGATTTATTAAAAACGATGCAATTCGTAAATGAAGCTTCAAATAAACAAAATGTAAAAGATCAAATTCAGAATTTAAAAAATCAATTACATAATCAAATTAACAATTTAGATCAATTATTTAATGCTGCGAAAACTTTAGGAGATACCCCAGAATTTGATCTGGAAAAAGTTATAAATAATTCATTAAAACAGTCTTCATTTGAACATAATTTCAATTTAGCTGATTCATTAGATCAATATTTTGGTACAAACCTAAGAGATCAATTGATAAATGAATTCCATCAACAACATAAAAGCTCACAGATGAATTTATCTCTTGAAACATTAACTAAGAGTGCTTTCGCAAATAAAGCATGGAATTCTTTATTTAATCAAGCTCTTCAAAATGCAATAAACGATTCTAAAAACCAAAATATTAAATTTGAAGCGTTTAAGTCTCTTTCTCATCAATTGCAACAACTAATGAATAGTTGTGCTAATATGCATTGTAGTCAAAAGATGGCTCAAAAAATGCCTAACCTGATTAAACAAACTTTGGAAGCATGTGAAAGCTCTGATCAATTGAGGAATGCCACTGAATTTTTGAGGAAGATAGGATTAAACCCAGAATCAGAGGATATTAAACGAATCGGGGAAAGTCTTGAGATGCCAGATGAAGAAATCTATGAATTAATTGAACCGAATTATCAATTATTAAAAAAAGTTATTGAAGAAAATGCTGCTGATTTTCAGCGTATTAATAATCTAATGAATCAAATTAAAGATCAGTTAAACAGCGAGAGACTTAAAGAACTAATTAGTAGTGCATTAGCTAATGAGAATAGAGATGCGTTAGGTGCTCTTGGACACTTCAACTTAAGTGAAGCTTTAAAAACTGCCCAACAAATTGGTGGAAAAGAAGGACAAGATAAAATGATCTCCTCTTTATCAGCCGGGAGTGGTGAGAATCTTCTCAAACAATGGTTTATACATAGAAAATCTTTACCAGAGGATTCTAAACAAAAAGTAAAAGAATTAGCAAAAAAAATGTTGATCGAATTAGGAATTTATTACTCTAGAGCGAGATTAGGCACTGCTACAACTGGACCGATTCCTATAAATATTGTAAGACCTTACACAATTGGAGACGATTTTGAAAATATTGATTTGGAAGAAACTATTTTTAACTTATTAGAAAAGGGGAAAGAACTAGATCATATTAATTATGATGATTTCTATGTCTATGAAACAGCTAAAGGTTTACGCTCATCATGTTTTGAACTTGATATTAGTGGATCAATGACAGGAGATAAGTTAGCTTATATGAGTATTTGTGTAACGATGCTGAGTTATGGTATGAGAAAAGATGAACTCGGAATTAGCTTTTTTGAATCTAATACTCATGTTTTGAAACAATTAGATGAAAAGGTAGATTTAGAAAAAATTGCAGATGATCTGCTCTCTGTTACAGCTCGAGGCGGTACAAGAATTCAAAGTGCCCTTGAATGGGCAAATAAGCAATTTAAGGATCATTCTAGTTCACGTGAAAAATTAAATGTATTGTTTACAGATGCGGAGATTTTTGATATACAAGAAGCAATGCAAGAATTAAGAATAATGCGTTCATTAGGGGTGGATTTTATTTTGGTTTGCCCTGAAACTTCGTTTAACTTAAACGAAGCTAAAAAAATGGTTAAAATTGCAGGAGGACAATTACTTACAATAAAAGATTGGAATGAATTCCCAAAATTAATTTCTGATATTATTAAATCGAGATTTTGAAAGAAATGAAAACTAAAATGTTATCAGAAATAATAATTGAAAAATTTGGATTAGAATTATACAAAAAAGCTCAAGATTTTCCTAATAATAAAATAAATATAATCTCTTTATATGAAAGACCAATAAAGATAAGATCTATAGTTCTAGATAATGATCGTGAATTTCATCTTATAATAAATGAAAAAAAAGGTGAGATTTTTCACGATTGTCCCACATTTTTGATTCATAGTGAAAGAGAGGATAAAATCTGTATTCATATATTAAAATTATTACTTACAGTAAAGCCTTCAATTTCTTTAAGTATTGTCAATAACTTCAGTAAATATAATCTAACTTCTGAAGATTTTGGTTCAAAAAAAAAAAGTAAGAATTTTTTAAAGTCAGCAAATAATTGTTTTGAAAATAATAATTGCGTTGAGGGTTTGAATTATTTAAACAAGGCAATTATGAACCAGTTTGAATGTGAATCTATCATTGAAAATTATCTAAAAATTTCATTAGCAAATAACTTATTCATCGAATTTTTTGAATTTTTAAAAAATGGATATGAAAATGAGTTAAATGATTATTTTATCAAATTTAATGATTATATAGAAAAGGGTTTTAAGAAATTTCTTAGCACGGTATCAAAATATTCTTTCTATGAAATTTTAAGAATAATCGATTCAGTAGATAAAATTTTAGAAAAATATGAATTTCAAAACATTACATTTATTTCATCTTTACTTTCTAAATTAGCCCGAATGACTAAATCAAATGATTTTAACGAAAAATATTTCTCGATGTTTATTATTAAAAAGAATTTTCAAAAAATAATAAAAATAGACCCCTCATTTGAAGATTTGATATCGCTTGAAGAATATAATAACTTTAAAGATATAATTATAGAATCTTTTTTAGATGAGATCGAAAATTTTTCAATTATAGACAAATTGAAATTAATGAAAAATCAATTTGAATTATTTGAAATTCCACGATCTAAATATTATAAAAATTATAAAGATTATAAGGGGGAAATAAAAGAATTAGAAAGGAAAGTTTATTTAAAGAAATTTGCATTTTTGAAACTTTTTATCGAACAGCATAATATAAAGAAATCAATAGGTGAATTTAGAAAAAAGAGGAATACTTATATTATCAATCACGATAAAGATAATTTAGAAAATCCAGCTTATAATTATATAATAAAACATATAGGGTTTTTTGGGTTAAATAATTCAACTATAAAATCCTCCGAAATAGGTATCAATTACTTGATTATTAAAGAATTATATAGTGATGATTTAACTAATTTTCCTGATATTTTTTATTACAAGAAGCAATTTTGGGGAGATAAAGATGAATATGAGATTCGTTTAACTAATGGATTTACACTATTAAGTACTCCCTTAAATTATAAATATGATATAGAACAACCACATTTAAATATCAATGATGTAATTATTATTGAATGGGATTTGGCAAGTAAACCACGACAAGGAAGTTTAGTTAATGCATATGGTTCTCAAATTGTTATACCCGATCAAAATAGTTCACTCTTCCATGATTTAAAGCCTTTTGATTTATGTTTTTGTAAAAAAACTCCAGTTAAAATTGAAGGAAATATCATCAAAACTATTAATGTGATCTCAAAGTGTTCTTTTAAAGATGCTATCAACAGCATTTCAAAGGGAATAGAATACATAGAAGGATATTATCCTCTCTCTCTTGTAAATTCTGTCCTGATTAAAAAAATTGATCCTTTTAAAGCTAATGAATTAGTAATAAACAACGTAAATAAACAATTTATTCCAAATTATAATCAATTTTCAAAAGCATTTAGAGAATTTTTATTCAAATTCATAAATCAAGAAAAAGAGTATATTTACAATAAGTTAAAGTCCAATCCTGAAGAAAAAACCAATCAGTTATTAATATTATTAAATTTAACATCAGAATTAGCGGGATTAAATTTACCATATCCTGAAATGATAAAACGATTATTGATACAAGAGATAAGCTTAAAAGAATTCAGAATGAAATTTTTAGAAGAAATACATTTATATATAGAAATAGTCCTTGAAAAACGAGAACTTGGAAGTACTTGGATATTTGATCTAAAAAAAATGCGTCATACTCCTTTTATTAAATATTCTGATGAGATTTTAAGGATCAGAAAAGAGGAATTTGAAAATACGAAAATTTTTAGAATTCATGAAGCTAAAGAGACAACGTTTGATCTTTCAGAGATTTATAAAACATATTATGGAAAAAAATTTTTAAAAATTATAAATTTAAGATTTAAAGAAAGAGTGAATTATGAGATTTTAAATAGAGTTATAAATTTTGCCTCTAAACTGCACATGAAGTTGAAAATTGTAGATTCAACTTTTTTTAAATCCTAATAACCTTTCAATTTTCAAAGTTCCTTAAAAATTTACACAACTTAGCTTTTTTTTATATAAAGAATATTTGAAAAAGATCTCACTTTATACATCATTTTTATATTCTACTTGTAATTTTATTATCATAAGCTAAAAAAAAAGGATTAAAGAATGGCTAAAGAAAAATTTCATCATCCTTCAAAAGATATAATTGAAACTAAGGGCACTATCTTACGAGGTAAAACAATTTGTATGTGTTTAACAGGATCAGTTGCAGTTATAACAGCTCCAATAATTGCAAGAGAACTTATGAGACTGGGAGCTGAAATAGTTGGGGTGATGTCTAAAGCTGCAACTGAATTAATGAATCCTTCATTGATGCATTGGGCTACAGGAAATCCCGTTATAACCAGGTTAACTGGTGAAGTGGAACATGTTTTTTTAGCTGGAGATAGACCCAGAACTTCTGGAAAAGCTGATTTAATATTAGTTTGTCCCGCTACTGCGAACACAATTTCAAAAATTGCAAATGGAATTGATGATACTCCAGTAACAACAATGGTTTCAACTGCTTTTGGTTCATCTATACCAATTGTAATCGTTCCTGCTATGCATGAAAGTATGTTTCACCCCATAATAGAAAAGAATATCTCTACATTGAAAAAGTACGGTGTCGACATATTAGGACCTCGAATCTCGGAAGGCAAAGCTAAAATTGCGAAAGTAGATGATATTATCGACCGAGTAATAGACTTATTAATTGCGAAAAAGGATCTTGAAGGTATGAAAGTACTTATCACTGCAGGACCTACAAGAGAACCTATTGATTCGGTTAGATTCGTTTCAAATAATTCATCAGGTAGGATGGGCATTGAGCTAGCTAAAGAAGCCTCTGCTAGAGGTGCAGATGTATTATTAATTGCCGGAAAATGTTTAGCTAAACTCCCTGATTATATTAATACAATCAATGTGACCACTACAGAAGATTTCATAAAAGCAGTGAAAGATGAAATAACCTATAAAGATTATAATATTTTTATTTCTGCTGCTGCTATTAGTGACTATAAACCTATTGAGTGTATTGAAGGGAAAATTTCTTCTAATGAAGTAAAAGAATTACAAATAAATATGAAATTAACTCCAAAAATTATTGATGTAGCGAGAAAGAAAAATTATAAAGTTTTTATTGTTGCCTTTAAAGCAGAATCCAATGTATCAAGAACTCAATTAATAGATCGAGCTTATGGACGGCTTAAAAAGTCTGATATTGATATGATTGTGGCCAATGACATTGGTAGAGAAGATATCGGATTTGGTAGTAAGAATAATGAAGTATATATTATAGACAAAGAAAAACACATAACACATGTTGAAAAAAATACTAAAAGATATATTGCATCAAAAATAATTGATACTGCATTAGAATCATACAGAATTAGAGATCTTTAAACAGAATATTTCCTTATTAAAAAACTTATTTTCGAATAAAGAAAAGATTTAAATAATAATTCAATTTCTTTTCAAAATGAAGGAACAATTACATTTCGAGTATATGATTGAATATTCAGATAATAGATTATTCATCTTATATTAAATGATATAGTTAATAGATTAACCAATAAATATGCATGTATTTATACTTAAAATTACAATTAAAATATTGAAAATAATAGTTTAAGAGTAGATTTATAGTGTCATCTGAGGAAGATGGGAGAATTAAACAAGGAACTATAGCGCAATTTATGCGAAAACGAACCCAGCTAGTTGGTTTTGAATTTGGGTATTGGAAGCATTCGCAATATGCCGCCGAATTTCTTGATAATGCTTTAGACGCAATAGAATCTTTTCAATGGAATGCATTGGAGAGAGATGATTCAAAAATAAAATTTTCATTAGATCAAGATTTAACCTTAGAACATTTATCTATTCTTCAAGAAGCAAAAAAGGATGAAGATGCTAGACCCTTAAATCACGAAGCTAAGTTAACTTTAATGCAGGCAGTAGGTATCACAGACTCTGAATCTTTAGATCAAAAAAGTGAGATAGTTATAGAAAAAGAGGAAGAATCTGGTGAAATTATTGATAAAGCAGAACTAGAAGTTGAAGAAGAAGTAAAATTAATTATCGAAGACATGAATGAAATTATTAAACCAGTAGAATCAATTATTGATATAGAACCAATTGTTATCATTCGTCTTAGAGAATCAGAAGCTGCTTCTTTTTTAACCTCAGACTTGTCTCAAAAAAATGTGATGAGTTACACTTTTGAAATTTTTGATAATGGAATTGGTATGGGAAGAGGTGATTTTCGTAAATTTGGAAAATATTTAGCTTCTTCAAAAAGCTTAGAATTAAAACAAACAAGAGGTAGTCAAGGTTTTGGAGCGCCAAGTGCATTCAGTGATGCTCAAAACACTACAGGAAAACCTATTGTAGCTGTATCAAAATCTGCTGAAAGTATTTATGCTACTGTCTCTGAATTCTTTACTACATCAAAAAATGAAAAAAAATATCTAGTGCATCCCTCTGAAGTGGATAGCCCATTTCTCCACGGAACATATCTTAAAATGCATTATTTGAATGTTAAATATGTAAGAGGGTATATAGAAACTTACATTAAAGAAACTGCATTAATGAACCCCCACATTACTATAATTTATATTGACCCTTATAGTGAAGAATGGATCTATAGAAGGTTAGTTTCTTCATTTCCAAAACAACCTAAATATGCGAAACCTCACCCTTCATCAACAAATATAGGTGATTTACAAGATTTATTATCGAAATCGGAAAATCATACCCTATCCGCATTTTTACAGGATAATTTTGTAAGAATTAGCTCCAAAACGGCAAAAGATATTCTTAACATTGCTGAAAGGGATTTACAAGATAAGTTAAATTTTCTTATCCTTAAAAATGGATATATCTTTATATTAGAGAAAAAAAGTGATCCAATTTATTTCTGTAGAATTGAAAAAAGAGTTTACGGACGGTCTGAAAAATCAAGAGATAAACTCATTATTTACCAACTAGATTCTGAAAACGTGAGGAATAAATATTGGGATATTATCTCGAAGTATAATCAATTTAACAAAGAGCTTGAAAAAATTAAAAAAGAAATAAAAAAACACAATGCTCGTATAGAAAAAGTTGATACTAAAAAAGATTTGAAAAAAATTGAAAAAATTATAGATAACCTGTTTAATGATATTAGTGTTGTTAACCGAAAAAAGGAAAAAATTAAAGATGAATTAGACAAACTCATTGAAAATTCGAAAGAAGGGTTAATTGAAATTAAAAAAGCTCAAAACAGAGGCGAGTTCGAAGATTTAATTAAAGAGGTTCAAATTTCTAAAGCTAAACCTATTGAGTTATCTAATGAGCAATTCAATTCACTTTTCCATGCATTCAAATCAGTAAAATATATGGCTCCACCTACAGATACTGCAATTCCAGTTGGAGATACGGTTTTGGAAAATACATTAATAAAAGAAATTGGGTTGAAAGTATCTGATAATCTAGATGAGTTTGAAGATCCAATTGAAATGTTAAGAAAAACAGAAGATGAGTTACGAGAGAGTAAGAAAAAAGAAATTATCGAAAATCAATCTTCTGTTAAAGAGGTCAAATTTGATAAGATTTCTGTAAATCAGGAAGATATTATTAATTTAAACAAAAAAATTTTAGCTAGTATTGATATTCAAGATCTTTCTTTAGAAACTATTCAATTCAAACAATCAATTGAAAATATAATTAAACAACATAATACTATTTCTAAAGATAGTTATAATGAGATTTTTGAATTCTTCACAACAAATTATACACAAGATGACGATTTTGTATCAGCAGAAACAAGACCTCCAACAAGTGGTAAAGGTCTAGCTTATGTAGTGGAAGCAGCTTTAGCTTATTGCAATGATCCTAAAAAACTTGATACTCCAAAACGATCTAGAGACATCCTATCAAGATTTGTCAATAGAACCCCAAAATTGAGAGACAGTGCTGACTGTGCTATCACTAAAGCAGTCCAATCTGTAAATTGGAAGAATTACAAATTAGATATCTATGATAATAATCTTCCTAAAGGACCTATTAAATTACTAGTTAATGTTTCAGGTCCCTATGTCCATCTAATGTTTAAATCACAGTCTAAAAATGCTTTGGCTGATGATGAGGAATTAATTAAAGAGATAAAATATTGTCTTGAGTCAATAGGTAGAAGATTGCGTGTGTATCTCAATAGAAAAGCTACTTTACATAAAAGCGAAAAAAGAGCAAGCTTAATAGAGAAATACATCCCAACATTCGTGAAAAGTGTTTATACTATTGCTAAACAGGGAAATAGCGACTATAGAGATAAGATCGATCCTATCGAACTAGAAAATTTAATGAAAGAGGCAATTGGAAAAAAAATTCCTCCTTCTATTCCACAAATAATACAACCTTCGAAACCGCAAATTTTAGAAAAAAAAGCAGAACAAGAACCAAAGCAAGTTGAGATACAATGGGAAGAAGTACCAATCATAACATCTGAAAAAATGGCTGAAACTGAAACCCAGAGCGAGCTATTTTCAGAAAAGACATTCAATAATTGGACAATTAAAGAACTAAGAGATTATTGCGATGAGCATAATATTTACATTCCCTCTAAAGCAAATAAGGCAGAAATTATAAAGATCATTCAAGAGTTTTTCACTCAAAAAGCTTTAAAAGAGGTGTCTGCAGTTGTTGGCGAAGAAGAAAGAGAAAAAGCTGAACCAGTTATTCCCACGATAGCTAAACCAAAAAAGGAAATGGCTATGTTAAAATCCCCGGAAAAACTTTTAAAACCAAAACTAGAACAAACTACTTTGCCAATTATAACAACTGAAAGAATTTTAGAAGTATTATCGGATGATTGGCAAAATATAACACATTTAATTTTTAAATTAAAAATTAAAGATATGATGGATGCAAGATACCTACAAAACAAATTGAAAACTCTTGTTCGTAAAGAAAAAGTGATTGTTGAGATTAAAAAAGGTAAAAAACACTGGAAATTAAAATAAGGTGTAAGAATCATATCAATTAAAAACGAGAATAAAAAATGGGATTTAAGAGCAGCAAAGGCACTCTATCAAGATTTTTTAAAAATTAATCAAGCGGAAAGGAAAAAACGAATTGAGTTACCAAAAGATACTATTAAAGTTGATGATCTTAATAAAAAACAGATTTTAGATCGAATTTACGATTTAACCGATTCTGTTATTCAAAAAATTTATTCTACAGGAAAACCCTCACTCCAATTGCCATCAAAAGCAAGTACCAATATCATCTGGGACGAAGAAAACGATTTATTACTTCTAGGAAAACAAATTATGGAAAAACAGTTTCATTCTCTCGCTAGTGTAGCAGATATTACGAGATTGATGAAAGTTTTAGAAAAAGTTAATGAATTATTGATCAAAGATCTCCACGCAACAAAGAGGGAGATTTTTTATTCTGCAGTCCAATTATTTGGAGATCAGAAAAATAGCGATAAATCTATTGAAGATGTTGCAACGATGCTCTATACAACCAGAAATTCAACACATATAGTTGCCTCTGCGAAGGGATCATGTATCGGTAGGCTTCGAATTCGAGATAAAAATGATATTATAGATTTAGAAGGTTTAGGAAGTGGTGGATGGACAATAAGTCCAATGCTTGATAATATAGAAATTCTTGAATCTGATGCTGAATTTATTTTAGTTTTGGAGAAAGATGCTGCAATGATCAGATTATCTGAAGCTCGATTTTGGCGAAAGTATCCCTGTATAATATTAACTGCTAAAGGTGCGGCAGATATCGCAACTAGAATGTTTTTAAGAAGATTAAGCAAGGATTTAAATTTACCCGTTTTCACTCTTGTCGATAGCGATCCTTATGGTCATTATATCCATTCAGTATACCTTAGAGGATCCAAACGCCTTAGTTATGAATCCCCCTTTTTAGCAACACCTAATATTAAACTTCTCGGAGTTTTAACGAGGGACTTAGATAAATATAAAATACCTAAAGACTGTAGAATACCTATGAATAATACAGATATAAAACGAACCAAAGAACTGCTAAGTGAAGATTTTGTAAAAAAGAATAAAGAATGGGAAAAAGATCTCAAATTAGCCCTCAATTTAAAAATTAAAGCAGAAATTCAAGCCCTGTCTACATTTGGATTTGAATTTCTTACTGATCAGTATTTACCTGAAAAATTAACAACTGGAGACTGGATCTAGGAAGGTGCTATTAAGATATGAAATTATTTTATAAAAAAGATGGTGGAGTGATTCAATTGATTGATAAAGAAAAAATAAATGAGTGGCCAATTGAATTACCATTAATTTTTATTGAATATATACGAAATAATCAATTGAAATCATATACCGATACCAAAGTTCAGAAGGAAGTTGAGCAATATTTAGATGAGATACTTAAAGACGTTGCAATTCCCAGATTGATAGAAGTGTTAGAGGGGAATAAAGATGACGAAATATTGAATGCTCTCATAAGAATTGAAGAATTAGCAAATAAGAAAATCGAATTAGTAAAACCAATAAAACCGTATATCGAGAATTTATTGAAAAAAGATAATAAAGATATTCTAAAATTAAGTAAAAATATATTAGGGAGTTTTACAAAAGCAGAAAATAGAAAAAAATTAGCAGAAAAACGCAAAATAATGCAACTAAAGGAGAGAGAATTCTTAGAAGGAAAAATTAATGGAGAAGAATATGCTAAAGCTCGTAAAGAATATTTAATTTTAAAAGAATAGTTTGAGATCTAATGAATTGGGAAACTGAAAAGGAATATTTTTATAAATTTATAATTAAGAATAAAGTTATTGGATTTTTCAACAATCCGATTACTTTAAAATCAGGTCGGCAATCCTATTGGTATGTAAATTGGAGGAATGTTTCGGAGGATGCTTATTTGCTGGATAAATTAACAGACTATGTGATATCCTTCATTAAGTCTATAAATTTAAAACCTGATAGTTTTTATGGCGTCCCTGAAGGAGCTACCAAACTTGGAATTATTACACAGTTTAAATGGGCGAAAATGCAAAAAGATTTCGATCCTGGTAAATTTGTAATAGCAATGGGAAGAGGTAAGCCTAAAAATCATGGAGATCCAAAAGACAAATTATTTTTAGGAATACCTAAAGGTAAAACCGTGATTCTTGAGGACACTACTACGACAGGTGGATCTTTAATAAATACGATTAATAATTTGAAAGAAATAAATGCTGAAATAATAGCCGCTATAGGATTAACAAACAGAAACGAGTTAAGAGATGATGGAAAAAGCGTTGAAGATATATTAAAGGAAAAAAAGATTCAATTTTATTCAATGAGTAATGCTGTAGAGATCTTACCAAAGATGAACATGGAAAGCGAAATCGCTAAACATATTGAAGATTATTTTAAAAAATACAGTAAATATAAAATAAAAATTTCGCGAAGTAGTAATAACTGAATAACCTTTACCTAAATTTAAAATAAATTTAGTTTACTATGAAAAAATTTCTCCAAATTTTTATTAGATCAGCCAAATGTTTATATAATAATTTTTCTGAAGTAGTTAATTTTCTTTCATCATCTAAAGACAATTCTGATTTAGATAATTTTAGTAATTTTAATAATCTACTATCAATAATGTTCATGGCATATGAATTAAAACGATCCAAATCAATCTTAGGTTTTAATTTATATTGTACCTCCTTTTCCATAAAAAATTTAAATTCTTTTATTTTATTCAAAAAGTAGATATTGTTTCTTTGGATAAGTTTCTGATCATCTCTTTCACTAATTGCATACCTCTGAACATCTACATTATCACATTTATCACTGGCAACAACTTTTAGAATACCTTTTTCTATAAATGGAATAGCTTTAAAATACTCAATTCGATAATTTTTCCCTTTCTCAAAGGATCCAAAATTTTCTCCTAAAAGTGAAAAGCCTTTATAAGATTTTACGCATTCTGTAGGTATTTCTTCATTTTTAAAAATAAAATTTATTCTTTTTAGGGAGTCAGATAACTTTTTTTCAACCTTAACCAACTTTTATCCCGCCATATTTAATAAATTAAAATTCTTTTATATACTACAAATATGAAAAACTACAGAAATAAAAATATATTAAGATATTAATATTGCACAAAATTTTGTGAATTAAATGATCACAGAGATTATTCTTTTTTTAATTTTTGTTGGCTTTTTCTTTATTGGCTTCCTCCTGATTTATAAACAAGTTTCTTTAGTTAAAAAAGGAGAATTCAATAATAAAGATCGTTTGCAATGCATCATCTATGGATTCATTTTCAGCTTGGCTGTGATGGTTGTAATTTCAATGGCTTTCATATTTGCTGTTAAAACTCCTGATTTTTGGCAAGGAAGTTCTATTCCACCCCCTGACATAAGTCCAATTGTTATTCTTTTACCTTTTATAATATGCTTAACTTACATCTCTATTTATCCCTTAATAGATTTTCTTTTTATCTCTCTTAGTGGAGATAGGGATGAAGGACTTACTCCTTTTCATAAATTTCTCAGTAAAAATATTATTAATATCTCTAAACGTAAATTAATTTCAATTTTCATGGCCTTTTTATTATATTTGTTTTTCATTTTACCCCCTTTTTTATTATCTGCTATAGGATTACCATTTATGATGATATGGATAACATGGCTACTAGTTTATCCATTGATGATCTTAACTTTTTATGGTTCAAAAGGTTATATCGCTGGAATTACTAATGCTTATTATCATATTCCAGATATTAGTAGATCTGCCTTTCTTAACTTTGAAGATAGTAAAAGAGGAATGAAACAATTTATATCAAATCCACTTCCTTATATCTTATTAGGAATGATGTTATTTGTATTTATATGGGCTTGGATTTCTATGCTTCAAACAATAGGATTTTATTTTACAAAAACGCTCGCAATATCAACAATGTCTTCAACATTTGTTTTCGTTACTCTCTTTTTTGGAGTGATAGGATACTTTACTCGCTTTTGGGGTAGAAAGATAAAATATAGGGGAATCGATATTTATTTCGCTGCATATTTAATGGCTGCAATAGGGATAAACGTTTTGGTTAACTTTTTAACCGTTAACTATGATAAGCTTTTTGACTCATTTAACTTTTGGGTTATTACTAGGGGCATTGTACCAAATTATTTATTGTTTACTTGGCCTGCTGCTATAGAGGAAATAGTATTAATCATTTTCACCTCTTATTACTTTTTAGCAAAAACAACCAATTTTACTAAAAATTTAAAATATTCAAAAATCACTGAATGTGGACAAACATTTGATCCAATTCCCTTGTTTAATTTAATTAAAAATCCCAATTCCGAAATTAGTGATTACGCAAAAAATACATTATACTTAATGTACGAGAGAATACCTTTAAAATCTGAAATCTCTTTAGATGATTGGAAATTTAAGGATTTATTGATCGATGGTTTGAGTGATTCAAATCCAGATTTAAATAGGGTTTCGTTTAATATTTTAATTCAATTAGAGAAAAAAGTGCCAGATTTAATAATTCCGTGGATAATTGAATCATTAGAATCTCCAAATTATGATAAGAGTCTTCCATTTGCAAGATCTCTTCTCGAAGCAGACTTAAATTTAGTTGAGAAAATACCCCGAAGAATCTATTTCAATCTTATTAATGACTCTGAATGGAGATTAAAACTAACAGCATTAAGAATAATATTAAGATTAATTAAAAAAGAAAGAGACTTAATAAAGTATCTTGATTTAGATAAATTATTAGAGGATTCTGATAGTGAAATTCAGATTGAAATATTTAATACTTTTGCTGAAAAATCAATTCCGATCTCCTCAAAAACTCTTTTTAGTAAATTAAGTCATTCCAATAGTAGAATCAGAGCCGCAGCACTAAAAAATATTAACAATATTAAAAGCGAAGATATTGATGATATATTTATTAAAAAAGTCATCCCGTTTATGAAAGATCCTACAAGTTCAGTAAGGGCCTCAATATTTGAAACCCTAGCAAAAATAGGGCGATTTAAGAAATTTTCAATCCCAATCGCTCCACTCTTAGATGGATTATCAGATTTTGATGAAAAAGTAAGATATGCCTCAGTATTAGCTCTTGAAAAATACTTTAATGAAAGCCCTAGTTCTTTAGATATTAATACCATTGTTAATAAGATTGATTCATCTAATACTGATGTATTAATTAGCATAATATCCTTACTTGGCAGATTATGGGATAAAGAT
>Ga0209427_10002934_pt1 | contig 20038 bp, 19 predicted proteins | sample DeeMarSWOR136_30_FD_187465 | JGI IMG/M metagenome (GOLD analysis project Ga0209427, IMG submission 187465) | Marine sediment microbial communities from White Oak River estuary, North Carolina - WOR-1-36_30 (SPAdes) (version 2) | ecosystem: Environmental > Aquatic > Marine > Intertidal zone >...
TCTCATTTCTATAGAGCCTCATCATACCCCTACATCAGTTAACGCTGATATTATTTTACCTCCAGCTATTGCAGGTATAGAATGTGAAGGAACAGCTTATCGTATGGATAGTGTTCCATTAAGATTAAGAAAAGTTAAAGAAGCTCCAGGTGAATGTTTAACAGATAAAGAAATACTCGAAAGATTAGTAGAAACAGTAAAGAAGAAAAAGGGGGAATGAATTAATGCCAGAAATTAAACTAAAATTAAAAAAAGAACCTATGTATCCCTTAGAAGCAGAAGTAATATCACCAGATCAATTTGCTCGCAAATCAACAGCAGAAATTAAAAAACTAATAGTATATCATGGGAATGAAGAGAAAACTTTAGGGAATTTTTTTGATATTTCAGGAACAGGGGGAGAAGTCAGTGAAACTAAAATTATAATTGACGGAAATCTTTCAAATATCAAAAGAATTGGAGAAAAAATGACTGGTGGTGAAATAATTATAAATGGCAATGTTGGAATGCATGTGGGAAATAATATGTCAGGTGGGAGAATAGTTGTGAATGGTAATGCTGATGATTGGGCTGGTGCTATGCTAAAAGGAGGTGAATTGGAAATAACAGGAGATGCAGGTCATTATGTTGGTGCTGCCTATAGAGGGTTTTGGAAAGGAATGGAAAATGGAGTTATAAAAGTTAAAGGCAAAATAGGGAATGAAGCTTTATCATGGGTAAATGGTTCAAAACCAGCAAAAAAATTTCCCACATTAATCTGTGGCAGCGCTGGATCATTTTTAGGAATTCATGGTCATGGAGGTACAATTATTGTAGAAGGTGACTGTGATCGATGTGTAGGGGCAGATCAAGTAAGAGGTACAATAGTAGTTAAAGGTAAAATATCGAGGATTCTTCCATCTTATAAAAAAATCGGTGAAACTCAGGAAATAGAGTTAATGAACGGTGATATAATAAAAGGAAAATATATTGAGTATAGCGGAGATCATTCAGTTGAAAAAAATCATTCAAAAATCGATAAGAAAACGGGTAAAATCTCTAATAGTTCCAACGGAAGACTATATATTGCTGCTTAAATATTTTTCTTTTTTCTAACACTCCTTATTATAATATATTATAGATTGTATAAATTATAAGATATAATTTAATACTATCAAAAATGAGGATATTTTCTTAAAGTTAAAGTTCATGCTTTACTCAACATTTTTTAAAGTAAAATCTACTTTTTATTTAAAATTTTTACAGAAAATATTAAATAATATTTATGCTAATAACATTCAAATCAATTAGTTTAGAAATTTTGCCTTGTTCAGAAGAAAAGTAAAAATTTTTAGAATAAAGAAAGGTAAGAGAGAAGAAGTAGAAGATCTTGTTCTTTATGAAACACCTATTGATTTATATGTTAATTCTGAACCTATTGCAAATATCATCTGTTTGGCTAAGGATTTAAAAGAACTATCAGTAGGATTCTTATTTTCAGTAGGTATTATCAATTCTGTAAGAGATATAAATCAAATCAATGTTAATGAATTAGAAAATTCGATCCATGTTAAACTAAACGACAATATTAAATTCAATATAACAAAACTTGAAATAAATCCTATTAGTCGCGTTATTGATACTACATGTGGTATATCATCACCATGGCGTAATGTCATTAAAAAGAGTTTAGAACAAGCTGACATAAAAGAAGAACTAACCTCAAAATCCGATATTAAAGTTAAATCAAGTGTAATCTTTTCAGCGATAAAACAAATGCAAATATCAACTCCGTTATATCGAGAAACAGGGGGTTGCCATGGAGCCGCAATTTTTGATATTAAAGGTAATTTATTAAGTGTAAAAGAAGATATCGGAAGACACAACGCAATTGATAAAGTGATTGGTGAAATGATTTTTAATAATCATAGTTTTGAAAATATTTTTTTAACTTCAACGGGAAGATTAACGGGAGATTGTGTTCTAAAAGCTATAAGAGCAAAAATCCCAATTGTGGCTTCATTATCAGCAGCTATAGAATCAGGCATTAGATTAGCTTTTGGTTATGGAATTACCTTAATTGGTTTTGCTCGAGGGGGAAGAATGAATATTTATACTCATCCAGAAAGAATCGAAGTATAAAGAGGAAAGTACATGTTATAAATTTGGAAATGTCAGTTGTACCACACGAGTTCAGAAAAATATAGAATATTTATTATATATTTTATGTATATAAAGAAAGGCAAAAAGCTTAACTAGGCACTTTTCTTTTTCCTCTGAATTCTCTTTAGATATTTCTTTTTTTTTTGTTCTAAAGGCTTTATATAACCCAATAAATCATCAAAAACTATATTTTGCAGTATGTGTGGACGAAAAACAAATTTATAATATTTCTTCTTCCAATAAAAGCGCAAACTAGTAAGATATATCATTAATTCTTTTATCTGTTGAGGATTAATTTCTGTATATGAAGTTACAATATCTTCCTCTGTATTAAATTCGATGTTTCTCTTTAATAATGAACCATCAGCTTTTAAAATGTAGATAGTTCCATTTAGATAGGCATTATTTTCTTTATTGTAAGTCAATCCGAGATAATGTGCATAAAATTTAAAGTTTTGATTGATTTTAGTATTTAGATAATTTTTTTGAATAATATCTCGATTTTTATTTTTTATTAATGCTTTTAATTCTTGTTCTTCCATTATTCCCGTATTTCCTTGGAGAATTTCATAATATTTTACTTGTAGGTTAGTAAAAATAAGCATTTCTATATCGTTATAGAAATCTTGAACTTCTCTTGCTAAAATCCTGTCATCTTTGATGTGATCCCATATTATAAAGAATAGTACAGCAATTGAGATTCCCAAACTAAGATATACAAGAATATCTTCTGGAGCCATTACTTTATAATAATGTTTGGTAATTTAAATTAAAAATGTTTATTTTTTAATTAATAATTATTGATGTTATAGGAATTATTATATCTTTTTCTCAAATGGTAAGATGATCCAGTAGTTTTAAATATATGGAAAAAAATAGTAGATGTGATTAATTAGTTTATTTTATTAGGTATAACCCCGCTTTTTCTATGAATATATTCACTAAAATTAGATTTATATTTAATTCTATAAAACTTTAAAATTAAAATAGAATATAAGTAAATAATAATTTTTAAATATTCTAAACTTGAAATATGGTGAATTTTGTTTGAACATTTTTGAAATGATATTTGAATGGTTTTCAATATATTCCATTCCCATTTTGATTTCTATCTTAGCTATAATTGTGGGTTATGTTTTATACTATATTATTAGGAGACAAATTCTAAATCTTGCAAAACGGGAGAAATTAGATAGTAGTACTGCTATAAACATAGCCAAGGTTATTAAATATCTCATTTTTATGATAATAATTACTGCTATTCTGATACAGTTTGCTGAAAGCCTTGGGTTTATAACAGCATTATTTACATTAGTTGGAGGTACAATAATTGGCTTTGCAGCTATGAATACCTTAGGCAATATGATAGCAGGATTTATTATTATGTTAAGTAGACCTTTTAATGTTGGAGATAGGATTCAAATAGAAGGAAAAATCGCTGATATCACGGAAATCAAATTGATATACACTACATTAGTCGATCTTGATAATATTAAAATTTCAATTCCAAATCAAAAATTATTAACACAAGAGATTTTTGATTTGGGAAGAAAAAACGTAATTAGAAGACATATAGCTATAACTCCCGGATTTGAGGAAGAAAGAAAAAAAGTAGAAGATACTTTGCTTATTGCCGCAAAAAAGATACCTGAAGTATTAGATGACCCCCAACCATATGTGTGGATAAATAGCTTTCAAAATTATGCTGTTGAATATAGATTATATGTATTTATAAGCGACATCAAAAACTTACCTTTGATTGAATCAGATTTACATAAAGCTGTTTTAGATACTTGTAAAGAGTATAATATTGATATAAGGACTCCTCTTTTGCATAAGAAAGTAAGTGAATAATAATAACATTTTTTTTATCATATCCATCTTTTTCGTTTAAAGAAATATAACATTGTGAGGGCAATCAATAGCATAACTAGTATTAGGAGAGGGTATGCTATAGGATATGATAATTCGGGCATAACCCGGAAGTTCATCCCATAAAATCCGGCTAAAAATGACAATGGGATAAAGATTGTAGAGATGATTGTGAGAACTTTCATGATATCATTCATTCTATTACTAACACTTGACAGATACATATCTAACATTCCAAAAATGATATCTCGATAACTTTCCAAAACATCAACAATTCTAAAAATGTGGTCATAAATATCCCTGAGATAAAGTTGTAATTCATTGCTAAGTAATTTTGATTGTTCTCTTTGTAGTTTATTCATAACTTCTCGTATTGGCCAAACGAGCTTTCTCAGTTCAATCGTAGATCTTTTTAAATGATAAATCATTTGTAGAGTTTCTGGTTTTGGCTCTTTAATTAATAAATCTTCAAGTTTTTCTATTTTTTCTCCTTCTATTTCTAAAACAATAAAATAATTATCTACAATTAAATCAATTAAGGCGTATAAAAGATAATCTGATCCCATTGTACGAACTTTTCCTCTTGGAACTTGGATCCTTTCATAAATTGGTTTAAAAAGCTCGGTTTCATGTTCCTGAAATGAAATAACAAAATTTTGTCCAAGAATCAAACTAATTTGACCATGTTCGAAATCATCCTCTACCTCATTCCATATTAATTTCTTGAGTATAACCAAAATATAGTTTCCATAATCTTCTAGTTTAGCCCGTTGGTTTGGATTTAAAATATCTTCTAACACTAGAGGATGTAAATTAAATTGATTACCTATTTTTTCAATTATATCTACTTGCGCAAGTCCAAAAACATCTATCCATCTAACATAAGATTTTTCTATATCAGATAAACTAAAATCTTGATTTGATATTTCTTCTATCTTAAATTCTTCTTCATTATAATCTATTATTTTAATTTTTGTCTTTTCTTTTTGTCTATCTCCAGTATAAATTAAAGATCCAGGAGGTTCTCCAACTTTATGGATTTTCTTCTTTTTTTGGACTTTTCTTCTCATAGGTGTCCTAAATCGTCTCATAATTTTAATCCTAATTTTAATTTCTATAAATTTCTAGTTAAACATCAAAATCATATACTGAAAAATATAAATAAATTTTGATAATACATTCAATTATGAAAAAATTATATAAAATAATTTTTTGGGCTCTAATTTTAAGCATAGGGTTTTGGATTTATTTTTTCTCGGGATGGGATCGTGTAATACTTAATTTAATACTGATTAATATTCTCGTGTACATTTTAAGAACTATTTTAATTGAAATAGTAGATTCCGTTATAAAGAATCTCTTATCACGTTATATGTTTATAATTATAGTGAATATTATATGGTTAGTCTTTGTTTTTATATTGATATTTCAATTACGTGAAGTTTATGCATTAGCTATTTTATCATTTTTAATAGTTGCAATTTCTTTAACGTTTCAAGGAATTATCAATAATATCGTAAGTGGAATATTATTGTTATCTTCAGGGGGGTTTGAAGTTGGAGATTTAATTCAGACTAATAATATAAATGGAATTGTAAAAGAGATAACATTAAATAATATAAAATTAATGGATTTTGATGGAAGCATCACATATATTCCAAATCGAGTTGCTTTTAATTCTTCAGTGACTAGATACTCTCATATTGAATTGAAAAAATCTGATAAAATTGATTTAATTGAAGTTTTTAAAAAAGTAAAAAAAGCTTTTATTGGGGAGAAAAAATTAACACGTTATATTAAAGTCTTAGAACTTCTAGGAATTGTTAATATTGAAGAAATTGATAGACTTTTAGAACCAATCTTTGTAAAATATGAACCAATTTTTGGAATTAAACCTTATTTTTATGTTAATACTACTGTTGCTGATCGCTTAAGCATTACACTTCAAATATTAACAAAGGATCCAAAATTAATTTTAGAATATTTAGATCCTTTTCTAAAAGAAATTCTATTTATGGTGTATCAAGAAGAAATAAATCTTGATTGGAATAAAAATGAAAAATCCAAATTCAGGTGATATACAATTGACCTTATTTAATCTATATATTGATTCTATAATTTATTTTATTCTAGTAGCAATTGCTGTTTTTTTAACAAATAAAATAGTCTCTATGATAATAGAACGTACTACAAAAATCCCATTAAAATATAAAATGATAATTAACTTTTCATTAAAAATAATCTCTATTTTTATTATTGTATTCTATATAATAGAAATTTTATCACTCTTCGATGTAATTCCCGCAGAATTTGTAGCAATTTTAACAAGTTCAATCAGTATTGCCATCGCATTTGCTTCTAGTGGAATTTTTGCTAATTTAGTATCAGGAATAGTTTTGATGATGTTACGTCCCTTTGATTTAGGAGATCTTGTTAAGATTCAAAATGATAAAGGAATAATAAGGTCAATTGGTTTAACAAAAATCATTTTAGAGACTTTTGATAACATATTAATTGAAAAATCAAATTCTCAAATTTTTTCTTCAATAATAGTTAATTATACGGTAAAGCTTGGGAAAAGAAAAAGTTTTGAGGATTTTAAAAAGAAGGTTATTGCCCCACAAGATAAAGGTGCTTTGAAAATCGAAGAAAATATTGGTGATAAAAAATTAGAAAATGAATTAAAAGAAGCCTATAATAAATTTCAATCGAGATTTTACCCAAACCTTTATAATTACACATTTCGCATGACTTTCCCTTATAAAAGATTTCGATTAATAATTGATGAAGTAGAAGATTTATGTATCGAATATCAAAATAAAGAAATTTTTAGGCTTAGACCTCGGTTTGATGTTGTTGATTTTGGATTTAAAATAACAGTAAAATTCCGTATCATTACGTTTAATGCGCAAAAACTATTTGAATATCAACCAAAATTTGCAAAGGATGTGTATAATATAATATTTAAATATAGAGATAAATAAGAAAAGCGGCTTAAATTCTCTATGGTCTTATTTTTTCTCTTTCTGCTAACTTTTCAGAGAGAATTTTTTTTAAATTAGCTAAGTTATTCTGTCTTTTTACAATTTCTTTACTAATTTCCAATGCATCAACTTCAACTTTGGTTAAATGTTTTTGTTGGCTAAGATATGCTTCTTCAGCTTTAGAGATTTTTCCTTCCGGTGAGTTAGCTTTTACTAATTTGACATATATAAATTGCTTTTTTCCTAATTTCCCTCTTTCTTTTGCTGCGTTAAATTTCTTATTTGCAAGTTTTATTTTTACTTCAGCAATTTCAGTTTCTTGTTCTGCGATTCTTCTCTGATTTTCTGCTATTTCAATTTGGATTTGGGCAACCATTTCATTATATATAGCTTGATTTTTCTCAAATATTAAATTTCCTTCAGAAAGTTTTAAAATATCTTTTACTTGTTCTTTTGTTTCAGTTAATTTTTTACTTTTTTCAGCTAACCTTTCTCGTATTTTTGCTAATTCTATTTCATTTCTAACTAACATTTCTCTAGCTTTAGCTCTTTTTATTGCTCTTTTAGCTAAATTTTTCATTTCAGTTGCAGTATCTTTTTCTTTTTTTGCAATATTAGTATTTTCATTTGCCAATCTTTCAATTTTCTTAATATTTTGCAAAATTTTCTACCTTGATGTTTTCAATTTAAAATAATTGGTTTTTCTTTTTTAAAAGTTTGATATTTTAAAAAGTCTATCATGATTCTTTTTTATAAATCTTGAATTATTCCTAAAATTACAGGGATTAAGAGGATTATAATTATTCCTGAAACTAACATAAGGATCAAGTCCTCATCAGATTTGGTTTTTAATTCTTTTACAAAAGATCTTATTAACAGTAATAGACATAAAATTAAGACTGTGATTGAAAGTATAAACAAAATTAATGATGAATTAAAGACCATTTCAACACCGAATTATGTTTTTTATCTATTCCCTCTATTAAATATTTATAATAATATATTTAAAAATAAAAAAAAAATTTATTATTAAATTTCTTATTGATTTCCTTCTGGTCGGATATTTCCTCTTTCTGCTAATCTTTCTGAATGATTTTTTTTTAGATCAGCTAACTTATGCTGCTTTTTTACAACTTCTTTACTGATTTCTAAAGCTTCAATTTCAGCTTTTGTTACGTGTTTTTGCTGGTTAAGATATGCCTCTCTAGCTTTAGAGATTTTCTCCTCAAGGGCATTATTATTGACTAAATTAGCATAGGTAAGTTGTTTTTTTCCTAAGGCTCCTCTCTCTTTAGCTTCAGAAAGCTTCCTTTTAGCATATTCAACTTTTACTTTAGAAAGCTCAATTTCAGTGTCTGCGATTTTTCTCTGAACTTCTGCTATTTGTCTCTGAATTTTTGCAACTTTTTCGTTATATACTGCTTGAATTTTATCAATTTTTAAGTTTTCTTCTGACATCTTCAAGATCTCTTTTACTTTGTCTTTTGAATCAACAGTTTTCTTGGTTTTTTCAGCTAAGCGTTCGCGTATCACTGCTAATGCTATTTCATTTTCTGCTAATTTCAATCTAGCTTTAGCTCTTTTCACTTCTTGATTTGCTAAAGCTTTCATTTCTGCCGCTGCCTCTTTTTCACTCAATGCTATATTTGTGTTTTCATTTCCAAATTTTTCAATATTATTTACATCTTCCATTTTATTCACACTTTTTTTTTATAATAATATAATTCTTTTTTAAAAAATTCATTAAATCCCTATTAACTATAAATTTCATCATAATTTTCTATTTCTTCCTCATCCTCTTCTTCATAATCCCTATCATCCTCCTCCTCCTCGTCATCTTCTTCATAATCTTCGTCATTTTCGTCATCATAGTCATCATATTCATAGTCATATCTCTTCTTTTTCTTTTTAGATGGGGTTTTCATTTTTTCTCTTCTGATTTTGTATTAATTATTTATTTTATTATAATAATTACAATGTATTTAAATGTTTTCATATGATAACATACATTCTAATAGACAACTTTAAATACATTTAAAAACATATTATGTCATAGCTATAACGTTAGAAAAAAATATCAAACATACCTTTAAAATGGCAAAAAAATTAACTAAAAAAAAAAGTAATTTTTTAGGATTTAGACTTTCAGAAGAAATTATCAATAAACTAGAATTAATTGCTAAACAAGACAATAAATCTCGTGGTTTAGTTGCTAAAGATGCAATTGAACAATGGCTTAATCTGGAACTTTTTAACCAAACCAATGAAATGGTAATGATATCTAAATCAATTTTTTCTAAGGTATTATCGAAGTTAGATGAGGATTATTTAAATATCATAGCGAAAGATTTTGCTGATTTACTTTCAGATATTATGAAATTTTCAACAGCAAAACCTATGAATGAAGAAACATTAAAAGCTTATACTATCTTTTCGATTAATTTCTTTGGTAAAAATGGATTAAAATGGTTTAATACTCTTGACATTAAGAGTCAAGATAATATGTTCCTCTTAAGAGGTTTGCATGATATGGATGAGGTTTTTTCAAAGTTCTTTACCAAATTTTATAAATATTTATTGTCTGAATATTTTGATTTAGATTTTTTTCCAAAAATAGAAGAAAAAACGTCTAATTTAATTCACCTAGAATTTAACCTTAAATAAAAGGCATAATTTTTCCATTATAATAAATTCAATAATTTTAATATAATATTGGAGGTTAATGAATTATTATAAATAAAAAATGGATTTTCTTATGTATTATTGGGGGAATTCTGATGTTCCTTGGCTCAATAATAGGAAGTATTTCTTTTTTTGAAATAATATTTAGCTTAATAAAGGAAGAAATCGGAGAAAATTCAGCAGAAATCCTCTCAATTTTTTTACAAATCTTAGCATATATCGCAATGGGTGGTGGAATTTCAGTTATATTCGGATCTATAATAGTTTCCATAGATCATTATAAATTAGGAAAATTCATAATTGGAATAGGAGCTGGAATGGGGTTAATCGGTTTAATAATTTTCTTAATTATTAGTTTAATCAATGGAGTTATTGTCAATGAAATATTGGGAATAGTTTTTGGAATAATAAATGGTAGTTATGGATTCTTGGGGGTATTATTAACAATAATTGCGAGAATGAAATTAAAGAAGGATTAATATAGTATCAATTAAATATCTTCTCTTTTTATATTTTGTTTAAATTTTATAAACTGTATTTTTTGTTGGATTTAACAAATTTTTTAATTTAGTCTAAATAGATCTAAATATAACGATATAAAATTATAATACTTATAACCGTTTGAAATTAAAAAGAGGAATGATTATGGCAAAAGCCGAAGAATATAAAATGTTTCAAGGATGTGTTATAGGCAATAGGATTCCTTTCATTGAAGCCTCTGCGAGAAAAGTTTTTGATAAACTAGGAATAAAAACTTCCGATGCGGCATTTGCTTGTTGTCCAGATCCAGTAGGATTTAATAGTACTGATCATCTAAGTTGGATGGCAATGGGCGCGAGAAATCTTACTATTGCTGAAGAAGAAGGAAAATCTATTATTTCTTTATGTAATGGATGCTTTCAAACATTAAAACTTGTTAATGAAGAATTAAAACATGACGACCATGAGAAAGATAATATTAATAAAATTTTGAAAACTATCGGAAGAGAGTTCAAGGGAACTGTTAATGTAAAGCATTTTGTGGAAGTATTACATGATTACATTGATAAAATAAAGGAAAATCTAACTAATGATCTTAATGGTTTAAAAGTAGCCTGTCATACTGGATGTCATTACAATAGACCTTCTGAAAAAGTACAAACTGATGATCCAATGCATCCTGTTAAACTAAGAGAAATTGTGGCTGCAACAGGCGCTATTCCAGTGGATTATGAAGAAGAAATGTTATGTTGTGGTACTGGTGTTGGAAATTCTGAAGAAGAACCATCAATGCAAATATTGGCGAATAAATTAACAAGTGCTATAAATGCTGGAGCAGAAGCCATGATAGTTAATTGTCCTGCATGTTTCCAACAATTTGATAATAATCAAAAGAAAGCTGGGGAAATAGGAGGTAATAATTTTAATATCCCTGTCTTATATATAACTGAATTGCTAGCACTCGCTTTTGGAGAAAAATCTGATGATTTAGGATTAAAATTCCACCGTACAAGACTTACTTCGTTTTTAGAAACATATGGTCTTAAATAAAACTAAAAGAATATAAATTTTTTAACAAAAATTATCTTTTCTTAAACATAATTCAAAGTATAATAAATAATAAATTTTAACATTAGAAAAAGATTTATTAATTAAACCAATTTTCCAAATAAATTGAATCCATCCACTCGATATATTTTAGCTTTAAAAAATTCTCCATAATTTCCTTTATAATTGTCTATAAATACATTCTTATAGGCAAAATTTCTGCCAAATGCTTGATTTTCCTCAGAGCCTTTATGTAATAATAATACCTCACCTTCCCAATTATTCCATTTTTCATTAATATAGTCAAATGTTCTTCTGAATACTTTTGACAATCGAATTGATCTTCCTTTAATTTCTCTACTATTAAGTTGTTTCATATTCTTAGCTTTAGTCCCAGGTCTAGGGGTAAATTTGGAGATATTTAAAATCTCAGGTTTTAACCATTTTATTAAATTAATTGTTCTATAGAAATCATATTCAGTTTCGCCAGGAAATCCACATATAATATCAGTAGAAATTGTAAGATTAGGAAATTCTTTTTTTAGCATATCAATATTATCAATTATATCTGAAATTAAATATGTTCTTTGCATTCTCCTAAGAATTTTATTACTACCAGATTGAATTGGAATATGTAGAAAGTGATATACTTTTTTCTGGTTAAAGATTGAAATTAATTGTTCTATATTATTAATTAAAAAACTCGGATTGATCATCCCTATTCTTAAATAAAATTTAAAATCTAAATTTATAATATCTCTAACTAAATCTGATAATTGGGTATTATCATATTGATAAGTACTACAATCTTGAGATGTAAGATATATCTGCTTAATTCCTTGAGTTAATTGATATTTTATATTTCGAATAATACTTAGTGGATTATAACAATTTAATTTTCCCCGCGCATGCTTAACACAACAATAAGTACATGACCCCAAGCATCCCTCTGAGATTGGAATTATTCCTGTTATTTTTCCAGAAGGATGATTTATTAAAATTTCTGCTTTGTTAATCGATTCTTCAGATTTTAAAATAAGATGGTTTTTTCCATTTTTAATTTCTTGAAATATTTCAGGAAGCTCATTAATATTATCTAAATCTATTATTGCTGCAAAAGAAGGGATAATTCTCTTAACGCTTTCTATATAATTAGGAGCTATGTGTGGTAAACATCCTGCAATGATGATGTACTTGTTTGTAATATTATGATAAAGGGTATGTAAATTTTTCAATCGTGCTTTGATTTTATTCTCTGTTTGTTCTTTAACAGCACAAGTATTTATGATAACAAATTGAGCATTTTCAATATTAGTTTGAATATAACCTGACTTAATTAGTACATTTGAAATTATATATGAGTCTGCTTTGTTTGAGGTGCATCCATAAGTTTCCAAAAAAAAAGAATCTTCTTGCAATATAGTTTCAATTGAGAAAATTTTATATTGTTAATTAATATAATCTCTTATAAAAAAGGATGATGATGGGTTAAAATGTCAAAAAAAATTCGTTATGCTTATTGTACAACCTGTAAAAAGGAAATTGAAGAACCTAGTAAAAAACCTCTTACTACTTCACAGAAAATTATGTGGTTGATTGCTTGTATAGCTACTATAGGAATTGCAGCAATTTTTTTTCCAATAGTTCAGAGTAAAAAACCCGCAGATTATTGTCCTACTTGTCTTACAAAATTAGAGTATTCTGATGAACCTTTCATAAAACCTAAAAAGAAACGTGAAGATATGACACCACGAGAAAAAGTCCTTGATAAAGCAGGATTAGAAGAAGTATCTGAAGAAGAACCCCTTAAAAAAGAACCAGAAAAGAAAAAAACCACCAAAAAGAAATCTAAGAAAGAAAAAGAAATAAAACTTTTCTGTGAATACTGTGGAGAAGAGTTGGATGATAAATATGCTGTTTGTCCCTTCTGTCAAACTCCATTAAAACTTTGAAATTAATGAAATTAGTTTTTCGTATCAACAATGTAATAAAAATATATATTAGGAAAACTAATAATACAAATATAGAATTTTTGAAAACCATTATATAATTTTTGTTTTAATAATTGTAAGGTGTAAAAATTGCCGAGAGCAGGAAGAAAAGCACCGGATAGAGAACCCGATCCACTTGATGCTTATAGTACTTGGGATATTCGTTTTGCTAAAGTAATCTATTATGGAGTTATTATTGCCTCTGTAATAGTCGTATTAGGTGTATGGGGTGTGATTATTGGACTTCTGTTTGCAGGAGGCGCTTGGGAAGCTTTCTTAGAACTTGATCTTGGATTTCAAATAGGGATTATTGCTGGAGCAATTACAGGGCATTTGTTTTTATTAGTACTTTTTTATACTCTTTTCCGTGGAGGTATGGTACGTCTATGTGGCGTTTTATTTAAAGATCGTGTGGTTGCGTCTAAATGGGAGGATTATTATGGTTTAAGAATGCTTATAGGGATTGCTCTTTTGGGGCTTTATATTACTATTATAAGTGTTATAATAGGACTACTGCCATCTACCTTTTTGAATGTTGTACAAAGAATATGGGATTGGACTGTAGAAACTTTCAATAAATATCCAGGATTATGGATAATGTGGGTAGGATTACTTATATTCATACTAGTTGGTATCATATTTCTTGGAATAATGTTATGGAATCACGGAGTATTTTGGGTATTAAGTCATGTAAAGGAAATAGAACAAGAGATCGAAATTGAGGAAAATCTTAAGCAAGAAGCTATTAAAAATGCAGATGAGAGAACACTTAGAGATATCTACAAGAAAGAGACAAACCAAAAAGCTCTTTATAGAGGCAGAGAAACCTCTGGCTATAAAGAGTGGAAAAAGAAGATGGGAGTAAAATAAAAAATTAATAAAAAAACTGTATTTTTCCTTTTTTTTTAAATTCTTTTTATTATTATATAAAATTCTAAAATCTTATAATTAAAATTAAAAAAAATAATAAAAATTTTCAATATCCATATTATTTAGCGACGCATCATTCGAGGGTTCCTATATAGGTCTAATTCCTGCTTTGGCATTTTATAATCCGTTGTCGCTGTATTTTTCATTTGTTTGAAAAACTTTTTAATCATCTTTTCAGCATCATTCATAAAGTTACAAATACAACCAAATAATATCATGTATGTAACGAAAGTTTTATCTTTTGCATATGTTTCATCCATAATTTGTATTTCGAAATTCTTCTGGACTCTTTGACCATCAACTCTTGCTATTTTTTGATCACCAATATAAATCCAATAATTGCGACCAGGACCCACAATACCCTTAGCTGTGACTATTTGTAGATTATCATCTTTCTGTTCGGGAAGTAATGGCCAATTCCAGCGTGTACCCATTAATCTCCATCCTCTCACTACACGAATTAAATAGATCATCCGTGGAACTTGCATAAAAAATACAGGTGCAGGGTGTTTAATCTCATAACTCTGCTCTAATGAGTGAGCAACGCTAAATTCAAATCCTCCTTTAAAAGTTCCACCTTTTGGCTGAGCATCCATAGATTCTTCCATAATGGTAAAAAGACGACAAGTTAACCGCTTTTCTTCAAGAGGTTTTTCCTCCCAATCTAGCTTACTAAATGCTATAATATATTTTTTCTCACCGTCAATTTCTACCACTCCTTCGATATCGAAATTCTTGCTAAACCATCGCGTTTTTGCTTGATATTTAAGTTGTTGATGTATTCCTAATTCCTCATCATGTAAACGAGTTCGCCAAAAATTTACTTTTAACTTTTTATATACCAATTTTTTAGGTGGTGGAGGTGTTTCTGGTGTAGTTTCCTTTTTGGATGGTTTTGAAACTTTCTTCTTTGTTGGTTTTGTTCTTGATTGAGTTCGAGGTTTAGCCTTTTTTGCGGATTCTTCTATCTCTTCTACTGGGTCTTCTTCTGACATAAAAATTCACATCTATTAAAATAGTTTCAATATTTTTATATACAAAAATTAAATCTTTTTGTTCTTTTTTAATTTTTTTATGAGATAATTTTAGTAATTAACTAATCATTACAGATTTATATTTTTATTTGTATAGAGGTATTAATTTAAAATAAAGTAAAAAAATGGTAATAAGAGGAAAAAAATAAAATATAATTTTTTATATTGATTTCCATGATTTTGGGTTTGTTTTCTTAAGTATCTTGAATACCAAAATATAAAATACGACTCCGAAAACTGCAAATAGTATAAATATGTTGAAACCTGGAATAAATTCATAAACCTCACCACCTTCATCTCCTTCATCAATCTCAACAGTGACTTTATAACAGTTTGATAATGTATTACCAAATTCATTATAAGCAACAACTACATAATAATAATCACCATTTTCTGATTCTGATATCGGATAGGAAGATAAAGCATTTTCTGCTACCAAGAAAACCCCTAGATTGATTTGAGTAATATATAATTCAGATTTATAGATTGAATATTCATCAGCTCCTTCGGAACTTGACCAACTTAAACGAAATTCTCCATCAGTATCCGGATTACCTGCATTTGACCATAATGAGAAAGCCCCTGGCGGTAGTTCTTGGGTTTCCTCTCCGACAGTAACCTTTAAACAATTTGACATAGTCTCACCAGTTCCATTATATGCTACAACAACATAAAAGTATTCTCCATCTGATAGCCCAGATATAGGATAAGGTGATATTGCATTCTCACTTAGAGGTGAACCAATAGTATAGTTAATTTCTGTAATAAAGCTATTGTATGTATATATAGAATAATTGTCAGCTCCTTTAGAATCGGTCCATGTAAGATTAAAGGCACCATCAGGATCAGGTTCGTCAGCATCACTTGATAAAAGGAAGTTACCTGGTGCAGGTCTTAGTACAGACACATGGATACAATTTGACATAGTCTCACCAGTTCCATTATAAGCTACAACAACATAGAAGTAGTCTCCATCTGATAACCCAGATATAGGAAATGGTGATATTGCATTCTCACTTAGAGGTAAGTCAAAAGTATAGTTAATTTGCGTAATATAGCTACCGTATGTATATATAGAATAATTATTTGCTCCTTGAGAACCTGACCACATAAGATTAAAGGCACCATTAGAATCAGGTTCGTAAGCATCACTTGATAAAAGGAAGCTACCTGGTGCTGGTCTTAATACAGAGACATGGATGCAATTTGACATAGTCTGACCAGTTCCATTATAAGCTATGACCACAAAATAATGATCACCTGTTTTCCTATTCAAGATTGAATAGGGAGAGAGGGCATTTTGATCCAATAGGATAAGAGTTTTATTAACCTCCGTGATATAATGATCAGAAGCATATACTGAATAATTGTCCGCACCGTCAGAGGCACCCCAAATAAGTAAAAAATTACCATCATCATCATTCACATCTGCATCGCTGTTTAAAAGGAAGCTTCCAGGTGCTGGCCGTTGAACAATTACACGGATGCAGTTTGACATAGTCATACCAGATCCGTTACTAGCTACAACCACAAAATAATGATTTCCAGTTGGTAAATTAGTAAACTCAAATGGTGATACAGCAGAAAGAATTTTTTGAAGCCCATCATTAGGGTATGTAATTTTATATTTTGATTTATATATTATATAGTTATCAGCACCATTGGAATTACTCCATGTCAAATTAAATGAGCCATCAGTATCGGGATTATCGGCATAGCTATATAGGGTAAAATTACCTGGGAGTCGTGAAACTCCAAGACCTTGAATTCCCCACGGAGGAAGCTTTAAGAAACCTGTTGGCAGAGTGTCTGGATAAATAGAATTTCCTGTTGAAAGGACTACTTTGCTTGCATTATCAGTCCATTGACAGAATAGTGATACTCCATAGGGCCATCCCTCAGTTATATCGTGAGAATTAGTGAAGGCAATATTACTACTGATTCCAATAAAAGGATTGGATTTATCGATTTTTTCTAAGGAATTGACAATATTATCGGAATTAAAAGATTCAGCATCTATAGTTGCATTAACCAGCAATCTTACAGCATCATAAGATCCTATTCCTGTATAATAAGGTTCTTCTCCATACTCCTCAATAAAATTCTTCCAAAACCTCCTTGTCTCAAATGTTTTGGAAATATTATAAATACTTTGCATTTGAACTTCATATGCGCATGAACCACCAGTTATATCCCAATAATCCCCCAATTGTGAACGAGTATTGATTCCTGCTAATAAAAAATGTGGTTGAATTGATGCATATTGCTGGCTCATTAAAATTCCATTTGGAGAAGAAATTATAGTGATAACAATTTGAGCTCCAACAGACTCAAGATAATTTAAATGAGTTTGCATATCTGCTGGTGATAATGTAATAGGAAATGCAATATCGGCTAAAACTGAGATTTTAGGATTAATTAATGGTAAATAAGTTTGTAATGCGGCAGCTAATGACGAAGTCCAAGCTAAATCCTCACGTAAAATGCCAAATTTAACTGTTGATACCCCATACGTTATATTTAGATAATCAGTAAGGTAAGAATAGTAATACATTAACTCTAATGCTAATGATGTTCCATTTAGAGGCATTGCTCGAAAGAAATATTTGTATCTCTCATAGTTATCTATTACATTCTGACAAAAAATATCATGTGAAGCTCCAGTACATATAAAAGGAATTTTAGCATCCATGATGACTTCTTGATATGCAAGTAATGATTCAGTACGAAAACCACCAATAATATAGTGAGGTTTATGAACATTTACCATCGTTTCAGCTGCTTGTACACTTTTAGATGTATCAAGGATCGGATTAGCCTCATCAGTATCTTCTGATACAAGTCCTATAAAATACTTAATGCCTGCAATAATGATGCCACCAGCTTCGTTTATTTCTTTAGCAGCCAATATCGCTGCGTTCCAAGCATGAATTCCTGATACATCCTCCATATCATCTAGAAGTCCTATTTTTAAAACTCGATTTAGAGGAATTGTCCCTAAAACACCAGGAACGGTATAGTTTCCTACTATTATATCCGAACAGTTAGGATCTATATTTATAACTCCATGTCTGTTGTAATTGTTAGAATCCAAGTCGATACTTAGAAAAGTCAAACAAATTTGAAAGATCAATAAAATTAATATCATCAATTTTTTCTGTTTTTTAAACATTGGAATTTTCAACTTTAAATTAATAAGTTATATTAATTGAAGAAGAAGTAGTATATATTCTTTTTTTAGTAAAATTTAGTTAAAAATGAAAGAGAATATTTTTAAAGAGGATTTTAAATACTTTATAAAAAATATGAATCCCCTATGAAATATTATTAAAATAATTTAGATGAATAGATCAATTATTTATCTTAAATATAATTATGTCTTTAATGGCGATATTTCTCCAAAATAAAATTGTAAGTTAAATTTCTATTTCATTTTTACATACTTTACACCTTTCGTCTTTAGACTTCAAAAGAGTAGCACATTCCATACAATAAAAAGTCTCACACGAGGGACATATATAAATAGCGCCAACTATTTTCCCTCCGTGTACTATACAGTTATGCGATTCTTTTTCTATCCCAAGTTCTTCTTCGATCTCTCGCATTACATCAAGTTCTTGAGATTTTAATGCATCTGTCGAAGAATCAACACTCTTCGGTTTTTTATGTTTTTCTGCCATTATAACTTGCGTACCTTTCTTATCTTTCTTAGAAATTGCGTTTTTCCTAAAAGATTTTCTCTTTACTATTATCAATCCTGATGGAATGATTATAATAATTATAACAATCACCACTATAATAACGATTTCATAAGGAAATCTTGTGGAGATAGAAACATGAATAACATTGGATGACATAGTTTCACCAGTTTTATTATATGCTACAACAACAAAATAGTAATCTCCTTCCTTCAAATCAGAGATTGAAAACGATGGTGCCGTAGTTTGATATACAAGTAAATTAAATTTCTTACTTATGTATGTAATCTCTTTATTAGACATGTACACAGAATAATTATCTGCTCCTTCAGAACTTGTCCAACTTAGATTAAATTTACCGTTATAATCAGGATTTCTGGCATCACTGTCTAAAGTAAAATCTCTCGGAGGATTTTTTGGATCCGTAAGAATCCCATTAATCCCCCAGTATGGGAGCCTTAAAGAGTCTGTTGCAATAGAATTAGGATATATGTAAGAACAAGGGATAACTACTTTAGTACCGTCGATATATTTCCACTGAGTTAATAAACCATAACCATAGGGCCAACCTGCTCTTATATCGTGGCTTTTTGTGAAAGCTAGATTACCACCAACCCCCTTGGAAGGATTTGAAGCATTAATTTTTTCCAATGTTTTTATTATTGCATCAGAATCAAAAGATTGGGTATCCTCAACTGCGTTAGCTAACAAGTAAATAGCATCATAAGATCCTACTCCCATATATAATGAATCAATACCATATTCATTTACATAATTATTAAAAAATGGTACAGTTAAGGTAGTTTTTGTTGTATTATAAATAGCTTGATACACTATTTCAAATTGACACAATCCACTTGTCTCATCCCAATACGAATCTAACTGAGCAATATAGTTTCCCACATTATATAGTAAGCAATGTGGTTTTACTGCTTGGTATTGTTGAGATACCAATGTAGCAGTTGTACCCGAAGCAAAAGAAACTGTTATCTGGGTTCCATTTGCTTCAATTTGATTCCAATAAGTTTCAAATTCCTCTGATGTAGCATCTAAAGAGTATGCCATATCTGCTACTACTGTTAAACCAAATGATATTGGAAGATAAAATTTTAATGCTTCGCTTATTGATTTTGTCCAATCCAGATCTTCACGGAGAATTGCGATTTTGTTTATTATCC
>Ga0209427_10002938_pt1 | contig 20013 bp, 13 predicted proteins | sample DeeMarSWOR136_30_FD_187465 | JGI IMG/M metagenome (GOLD analysis project Ga0209427, IMG submission 187465) | Marine sediment microbial communities from White Oak River estuary, North Carolina - WOR-1-36_30 (SPAdes) (version 2) | ecosystem: Environmental > Aquatic > Marine > Intertidal zone >...
AGGCCTCCATATGACTCCAAGATCGCCTGGTACGCCAACGACGGCAGTGAGAACTTCACCGCCCACACCATCACCACGGACGCGAACGGCGCCCAATCGGTGTTTGCGGCGGATATGGACGGCGACGGCGATATGGATGTGCTCTCGGCGTCTATAGGTTTGGGGCCTGGCAAGATCGCCTGGTACGAAAATCTGGGACTGGTATTTGAATTTGGCGACGCTCCTGCGCCGTATCCGGCCATGCTCAGCGAAGACGGCGCCCGGCACATACCGACCGGTCCCAGGCTGGGAGTTGAGCGCGACTTTGAATCCGACGGGATCCATTCGGCGGCCGCAGACGCCGACGACACCAACGACATCGATGACGAAGACGGCGTGACCTTCGGGACCATCCAGGCAGGCCGGCTCGGAGCCAGTGTGACGGTGAACGTCCAGAATTGTGACCCCAACGCCAAGCTGGACGCCTGGATGGATTTCAACGGCGACGGTTGCTGGGGCGGGCCGTTTGAACAGATTGCTGACAACGTGACGGTCACCGACGGCAACAATATCATCATTTTCGACGTACCGAGTTGGGCCATCAACGGTCAGAGCTATGCGCGTTTCCGGCTGAGTACGGCGGGAGACCTGGCGCCCAGTGGATTGACCGACGACGGCGAAGTGGAGGATTATCAGGTTACGATCACGGCCCCGGCGGCAGCCAGCGGTGTCTTCGGTGATCCGAACGTGATTACCACGGACGCATACGGAGCCGTGTCGGTGTTTGCGGCGGATGTGGACGGCGACGGCGACCTGGATGCGCTCTCGGCATCTATGCATGACCACAAGATAGCCTGGTATGAAAACGACGGCAGCGGTAACTTCACGGCCTATACCATCACCGAGGCTGCATACGGTGCTGTATCGGTGTTTGCGGCGGATGTGGACGGCGACGGCGATATGGATGTGCTTTCGGCTTCCGGCGACAGCAGGATCGCCTGGTACGCCAATGACGGCAACGAGAGCTTCACGGCATACAACATCACCCTGGCCGCGAGCGGGGCCGAGTCGGTATTTGCGGCGGACGTGGACGGCGACGGCGATATGGATGTGCTCTCAGCGTCCTGGTGGGACAATAAGATTGCCTGGTACGCCAATGACGGCAGTGAAAACTTCACGCCCTGCACCATCACAATTGAAGCCTCCGGGGCCGAGTCGGTATTTGCGGCGGACGTGGACGGTGACGGAGATATGGATGTGCTCTCGGCTTCCGGTAAAGACAATAAGATCGCCTGGTACGCCAATGACGGCAGTGAGAACTTCACGGACCACATCATCACCACAGACGTTCCATCGGCCCGGTCTGTGTTTGCGGCGGATGTGGACGGCGACGGAGATATGGATGTGCTTTCGGCTTCTGGATTTGACGGGATCGCTTGGTACGCCAACGACGGCAATGAGAGCTTCACGGCCCATACCATCGGAAACGCGAGCTGGAGCGCTTCGGTGTTTGCCGGCGACGTGGACGGCGACGGCGATATGGATGTGTTCTCCACATACTCTCCCGGTGTCATTACCTGGTACGAGAACGACGGCAGCGGTAACTTCACGACCCACACCGTCACCACATACGGGAACAATGTCAATTCGGTATTTGCAGGTGATGTGGACGGCGACGGCGACCTGGATGTGCTCTCGGCTTGCGGAGGTGACAATACGATCGCCTGGTATGAGAACCTGACAGTTGACTTTGGTGACGCCCCTGCGCCTTATCCGGTCATGCTTAGTGAAGACGGCGCCCGGCACACAGCGACCGGTCCCAGGCTGGGAGCTGCTCGCGACTTCGAATCCGACGGGATCCATTCGGCGGAAGCCGACGCCGACGACATCACCGGCACTGACGACGAAGACGGCGTGAGCTTCGGGCTCATCCGGGCCGGACAGCTCGGCGCCAGTGTTACGGTGAACGTCCAGAACGCCCCCAACGCTAAGCTGGACGCCTGGATTGATTTCAACGGCGACGGCGACTGGGATGATCCGCTGGAACAGATTGCCGACAACTTGTCGGTCGCCGGCGGCGACAATATCATCATTTTCGACGTACCGGTTTCGGCGACGGAAGGTCAGAGCTATGCGCGTTTCCGGCTGAGCACGGCGGGAGACTTGGCGCCCGACGGAGCGGCCGCAGACGGCGAAGTAGAGGATTATTTCGTTACCATCGCTCCCTACTGCGTGGTGGATTATGAGGATCTGGGTTACTTTGTCAACCAATGGCTGGTTAACGGTGATGTTGAAGCTAATTTCGACTGGGACGATAATCCGGTTCCCGATAATCGCGTGGACCTTTACGACTTTAGCTACATGGCTTACTATTGGATGATGTCGTGCCCCGAAGATTGGCCTTGGGAGTAACAATAAATGCCACATTAAAGAAATGTATCCTGAGCTATATGGAACACCGAGCCATCTTAGAAATGTAGACTGCAATATATTTGATTGAGGAGTAGTTGTATGAATGTAAAGAGAAGAGATAACATAAACCAAAAAAACAAAATATCACGCCGGGTTTTTATGAATAACTCGGCTGTGGCTGTGGCCTCCTTTACTGTTATCCCCAGGCATGTTCTTGGTGGCCCGGGTAGAACACCTCCGAGTGAGAAGCTAAATATTGCCGGCATCGGCGTAGGCGGCCAGGGAAGTTGGGACCTCGATAACGTCAGTAGTGAGAATATTGTCGCTCTTTGTGATGTGGATTGGAAACAGGCAGCGGACACGTTCAAACGTTATCCAAAAGCAACGAAGTACCGTGATTTCAGAAAGATGCTGGATAAGGAAAAAAACATCGATGCAGTAGTAGTTGCCACGCCCGACCACACACACGCAGTCGCCACCATGGTGGCCGTCAAAATGGGAAAGCATGTCTATTGCGAAAAGCCCCTTACTCGAACAGTTTATGAAGCCCGCGCCATAGCCAATGCCGCCCGCAAAGCAAAAGTCGCCACTCAAATGGGAAATCAGGGAATGGCATTTGAGGGTAATCGGCTCATAAACGAGTGGCTCTGGGATGGGGCCATCGGTCCGGTCCGCGAAGTTCACGCCTGGTCCGACAGGCCGACACACAACGGGAATCTGTTCTGGGCACAGGGTGTTGACCGTCCGACGGATAAACCTCCTGTCCCCGACACCTTGGACTGGGACCTCTGGCTGGGTCCCGCACCATACAGACCTTATCACCCGGCCTATGTTCCGTTCAGATGGCGAGGTTGGTGGGATTTTGGATCCGGTGGATTAGGGGATATGGGTATCCATAACTTGGCTCCTGTATTTTCCGCCCTGAAACTCACGGCACCTGCAAGCGTGCATTCCAGCTCGACCTTGTTTAATAACGAAACCCTGCCTCTTGCCTCGACTGTGCATTACGATTTTCCTGCACGCGGCGATATGCCGCCGGTAAAGCTGCATTGGTATGATGGCGGAATGTTGCCGCCGCGTCCCGATGAATTGGAAGATGACCGCCGGTTATCACGTGAGGATGGCCTTATATTTGTCGGAGATGAAGGCAAAATGTATGTCGAAGGCTGGGGTGGAAACAGCCCTCGTCTGATACCGGAAGAAAAAATGAAGGCATACAAACGCCCGCCGAAAACGCTCCCACGCTCCATCGGCCATCACAAAGAGTGGATTCAATCCTGCAAGAAAGGCACTCCAACTCGCTCCAATTTTGACTTCGCGGGCCCTCTCACCGAAGCTGTTTTACTCGGCACCGTCTCTGTGCGAATGGGCGGCAGAAAATTAATCTGGGATAGCCCTAACCTCAAAGTTACTAACGTACCCGAAGCCAATAAATACATCCACTATCAATATCGCGAAGGTTGGACTTTGTAGACTTTTGATTACTTTATTTCATTTGGAAGTTAGAAATTATAGATGGCAAATATTCACGTAAAGATTTTATCTGACACCGAAATCCAAACCATACACGATGCAAGTCTGTCTATTCTTAAAAAGACCGGCATTATGATTCACCACGATGAAATATTAAAGCTCGTTGGCCAGGCCGGTGCAACCGTGGATAAAGATAGTAAGATCGCACATCTGCCTGAGCAGTTGGTTATGGATTCTATTGCCAAAGCAAAAAAGCAATATATTCTCTACGGGCATGACTTGCAATGCACCGTCCGTTTTGGTTATGGTGACCTTGTCTTAATGTCCAGTCCCGGCCAGTATGGATGGATAGACTCGCAAACAGGCACACTTCGCTCGGCTACTATCCAGGATGCCCGTGATGCAATTTGTTTGGGCGATGCCCTCCCTAATATCGATATTGTAGGCTCAATGGCTCAACCTGGAGAAATCTCCGAGATGTATCGGGAGGTATTTTTAACGGCCGAGTTGGTAAAGGGTACACGCAAGCCGACACGGACCTGGGTATTCAATCGCCGTACTGCTCGTTATGTTCTTGAGATATACCGTGCTGTTGCTGGTGGTAAAGTAGCCCTTCGCGAACAACCAATGACGGAAGCATTTTTAGAGCCGATTAGCCCCCTCCAACTGCCCCGCGATGGCCTTGATGCTATGATAGAGTTTATACAGGCCGGCCAGCCGGTCAGCGTTGGTCCGATGGCAATGGTCTCAGGAACAGCGCCGGCAACATTGGCCGGTACTTTGGCCCAGGAAAATGCTGAAATTCTGGCCACTGTAGTTGTCTCTCAGCTTTTAGCACCGGGTACACCCGTTACGTATGGTGGTATCCCTCACATAATGGACCCGGCCACTGGAATTTGTTCTTTCGGCTCGCCTGAACAGATGTTAATGGCTGTGGCCTGCGTACAGATGGGACGTTTTTATGGTTTTCCTGTCTATATCAATGTCGGCCTGACCGATGCGAAAGTCCCCGACGTTCAGGCCGGTATTGAAAAAGGTTCCTCTTTGATGTTGGGCGTATTGGCCGGCGCTGATACATTCGGGCACGCCGGTATATGTGGCACCGACCACGGCGCAAGCCTTCTCTGGCTGGCAATTGACGATGAGTTGATGGCTTATGTAAAACGAGTTGTGCGAGGTTTTGAAGTTAATAACGATACTATTGCCACCGAGGTCATAGATAACGTGGGACCGGCCGGTAGTTTCCTTGCCGAAGAACACACAGTCAAACACTTCCGTGAACAGCTCTGGCTGCCCGGAAAAACATGGACAAGGCAGATGTGGGATGAATGGGAAAAAGAAGGCCGAACCTCAATGGCTGACCGAATTCGCGAAAAGGTAAAGCATACTATTACTACACATAAACCAAAACCTATGGATGAGGCCTTGGCCAAAGAGATAGACAATATCGTCGAATCTGCAAAACAACAGTTACAATAAGTTATATTTTTTTATAATTGTGCTGTTCTGAGATGTGTGGTAGCTTATCTATACGTGAAAATTTCGATATTATAATATACGTTCCGAAGTGAAATAATCTGCTTAATTAGGAGGATTTTAGTGATGCAGCGCCGTATACATAAACCCGGCTCCAAACCTCAAAAGCACGTTTGTTCCTGTAGTGATTTTTCTATTATGTCCACAAAGGGTATAAGCCGGCGGAATTTTCTTGGCGGTCTTGCCGCTGTCTCGGCAATCAGCGGCCTGAAACTGACACCCGTTGCGCGGGCGGATGACATAAAAAAATCCGCCTCTTCGGGAAATGCCTTACCCCCTGGAAAAACCTTGCGAGTCAAACCTGTTCTTACTTATTCAATTGAGCGCCCACAGGAAAAGACCAGTTGGCGGGGCTATGGTGGAATCCAGACACAGGATGCGGCAAAAGAAGAAGCCGGCATAATCAAGGCCGAATTGAAAAAGCTTGCGTCACAGGCTGAATTTCCCGTTGATTTTCTGCCTGTGTCGCTTATAGACAACGACCAGAAAGCGGATGCCGTAACAGGCGAGGATTTTGACGTCCTACTGCTGTATGCTGCTGGAGGCAATCAGGTCTATAAGCTTGCTGCTACAAACAGGCCGACCATCATGTTTGTACGCCACAAGTCTGGTTATCATTATCTCTGGTATGAAATAGCCCATTGGCGCTTCCTGCGAAAGAACGAGGACATCATCAAAGAGACGAATATGGATGTTGGTGACATCGTTGTTGACGACAATAGCGAGATTCTCTGGCGATTACGGGCACTTTATGGTCTCAAGAATGCCAAAGGTACCAAGATGCTTGCCATAGGTGGGATGGCGGCATACAGCAAACCAGGACAGGAGCTTGGCCCAAAACACGCAAAAGAGGTCTGGAATTATGATTTCGAAATCGTTTCCGAGCAGGAATTTACAAAGCTTTTGGCAAAGGCAAGAGCCGATGAAAACATAATGAAGCAGGCACAGAGACAGACAGATGAGTTGCTTTCACAGCCGAATATTACTCTCCGGACAGACCGCAGGTTTGTCGTTAACTCATTTTTAGCCTTGAACGTTTGCAGGCAGCTAATGAAGGAATCAGGTGCTGCGAACTTCGGCTTTGCCAACTGTATGGGAAGGTCGGTCATCGAGATGCTCGATACCCCGCCTTGTCTTATATTGAGTCTGGCAAATGACGAGGGATATACCGCTTATTGCCACACCGACCTCACTCATACTCTGCCCGGTGTTTTGTTGCGTTGGATTGCTAATAAACCTACCTTCGTGTGCAATTCCCATTTCCCCCACAATGGAATCTTCACAGTGGCCCATTGTGCCGCACCGAGGAAAATGAACGGCAGGGATTACGAACCGACCACGATCATGACACATTTCGAATCGGACTATGGTGCCGCTACTAAAGTCCACTATACAAAAGGTCAGGTTGTTACGGTTCTCATCCCCAATCTAAGATGCACGAAATGGCAGGGCTTCCGGGGGAAAATCCTTGACTCGCCTTCAAATCCCGCCTGTCGCTCTCAGATTGACATAAAGGTCGAAGGTGATTTTCGTAGTTTGCTAAAAGAGATGCAGGGTTTCCACGTACAAATTTGCTATGGTGATTACCTGCGAGAGGTCGGATACGCACTGAAGAAAATTGGAGCAGTTGAATGGCAGAATTTCAGCGAGAATGTATGAATGTTTTTATAAAAGTTTTTTGATTATGAAACAGGCGTTTTTTTGTCTATCTCTGTGTATATTTGTTGCTCCGGCATTAGCTGAAGGTACTATGCCGAATGTGCAGCTTATAAAAACCGACAACAAAGTTGATGTAATGATAGGTGAAAAGCTTTTTACAAGTTACGTGTATGGAAGCGAAATGACAAAGCCTGTCCTGGTCCCGGTAAAAACACCTTCCGGTATTGAAGTTAATCGCAGACATCCGCTAACCGAAATCGAAGGGGCCAGTAATGACCATTCTCATCATGTAGGTATTTTTTTTGCCGTTGATAAGGTTAATGGAACTAATTTCTGGAGAAATACATCTCCGCCGCCGCAAATAAAACATATCGAAATAACAGAACTTACAAGCGGAACAGGCACGGGAAAGCTTTCAACCATTATGCACTGGATAGATAATAACGGACGGATTCTATTGGAAGAAAAAAGAAGCATGAGTTTTCTTGCCGCCCGGCATGAAAGCGAATATGCTATTGATTTCAGCATGGATCTTACTGCCAAAGATAAGAAGGTGGTATTTGATGATATCGAGGAAGGTATGTTTGCAATTCGAGTTTCCGATTATTTAAGGCAGGGAAGCGCTAAATCAAGCTTGGAATTTGACCAGCCGCTGCCGGAAGAATCGATTGCAGGAACCGGTTTCTACTTTAGTTCCAACGGCGATGAAACAGCAAAAAATATATGGGGCAAGCGTGCAAGATGGGTTGCTTTGCAGGGAGTCAGGCAGGAAAAAGTAGTGGGTGTTGCGATTCTCAACCATCCTGCAAGTATAAACTATCCGACCTATTGGCATGTCAGGGATTACGGCTTATTTTCAGCAAATCCTTTGGGACAGGGTGATTTTCAAAGACAACAGCCCCCTAAATATCGAAAGAATAAAGTGATACCGCTACAACTGACACTTGAGCCGGGTGAAACTGCCCATTTCAGGTTCCTCGTGATTATTTACGAAGGGATGAGAACGAAAGAGCAAATAGAAAAAAGATTCAGGGATTTTATGAAAAATTGATTGTCAAAAGGTTATATGTCTGTTAAAAATAAACGGTTCTGAGAGAGCCCAATTGGGTTTAAAAACTGTTATGTTGAGAGGATGATTTATGAAAAGTTTCACACGCCGGAATTTTGTTAAAAGTTCGATAGCTGGTGGACTCGCTTTGGCAGCTCCGTTTTCTCGTGTCCGGGGAGCAAACGATGATCTTCGTGTTGCTGTGGCGGGTGTTCGTGGTAGAGGCAGGGGCCTTGCTGAAGGTTTTCATAAGGCGGATGGAGTACGTGTCGTAGCGCTCTGTGATGTTGACGAGAAGGTTCTTGAAGACCGGGTCAGTAAGTTCAAAGAACGCAATGAAAATATCGATGCCTATTTCGACTATCGAAAAATGCTTGAGGATAAATCAATTGACATAGTGGCCATTGCAACGCCGGACCACTGGCATGTCCCCTTGGCTGCCTGGTCGGTCGTGGCCGGCAAGGATGTGTATGTGGAAAAGCCTCTAAGCCACACTATCTCTGAGGGACGCCTGCTTGTGAATCTTGCGCGTAAGCATGGAAGAATTGTCCAGCATGGCACACAGGCACGAAGTTCAAAAGGCATTGTTGATGCAATTGAATACATGAAGTCAGGCGAGCTTGGAAAAATCCGAATGGCCAAGGCAATAAACAGCCAGCGCCGGGATAAGATCGGCCGTAAGCCTGATACTCCGACACCTCCCCACGTTCATTATGACCTATGGCTCGGACCGGCGCCGAAAAGACCTTTCAATATAAACAGGTACCACTACAAGTGGCACTGGTGGTGGGATTATGGTACCGGTGACACGGGCAACGATGGCATACACCAGATTGATATCGCCAGATGGGGCTTGGGAGTCGAACTGCCCAAGGCCGTCACCTGCAGCGGAGGACAATTATGGTACGATGATGACCATCAAACGCCGGATACACAAATCGCAACCTTTGAATACGATGATGTTTACCTGGTGTATGAGATGAGGCTGTGGACTCCTTATCCGCACGAGGGACACGACAATGGCAACATTTTTTATGGCGACAATGGAAAAGTCTCTGTTGGGAGGGGAGGCTGGCAGGTGACCTTTAAGGACGGCAAAAAAGGCCCGGGTGGTGAACGACTGAATGGCTCGCATATTGGAGATTTCCTTCAGGCGGTACGCAGCCGTAGAGCCGACAAGCTCGGGGCCGGCGTCGAGGTGGGCCATCACTCAGCTGCCCTCTGTCACATGGCCAACATTGCAATGCGCGTCGGTAGGCGGCTTAAAATCGATACTAAGCGGGAACAGTTTATTGATGATGCCGAGGCAAATACATATCTGAGCAAGCACTATCGCAAGGGCTACGAGCTGCCGACGTTGTGACCAGGAAATCAATACTGCGATCTTGGTGTGATCGGATTTGGCACCTATGAGCTGTAGGCTTAGATGTAGTTAGATTGAAAAAAACTTGCAAAAATCTTCTAACTTTTCGATTGTGCTTTTCTTTGTTTGTATTCTTGTTTTATAAAATCTGCCGTGTGCAATGCCGCAGATTTGCTGAAATCAACAACCTTGTGCAATCCCTCATTGACAGCCATTGCGAATTCTTCCGACCTGAAAGACAAATGAGCAAAGCCATTTTCACCGCTTTGATTACCTGTGCCTTGTGGTGCAGGTGCCAGACAATAAACCGCGGTTGCGAAGCCGGCAAAATATACAACAAGTAAAAAGGTAAGTTTGTTCCTCCACCCTCTTATTAATGATTTGCGCCTGTTCATTATTTTCATCTTTGGCTCCTCCCAAAAATGGATAATTTTAAGTTCCCTCTGATTTAGGCTTATAAGTTATTATACCATAATTGAGGCCGGTTTTCAGCAACTTTTTTAGATTTGAAATCCGTGTAACAACTGGGACCTCTTTCACTTTAAGGCTTTTTTAAGGGCCCGATAATATCCGTTTTTCCCTTCGAATATCCTTTGAGATGTTCATAGTTATGCCATCCCTATTAGCTTGACCGGAGGGGGGACGTCATGGGAAAGTGAAATTCCGTTAGGTCATTTCCAGAAATTTTTTTGGAAAATACCTGCGTATGGAGAACGTTCCGCAAAGCTAAACAATTTTTTGAATAAATAAAAATTCGAAAGCTCCAAAACTGCCGGCAATTATGGCTTTTACTTTGGGTTTTCGCTCAAATTCGCTTAAAAAATACTTGACATAGCTGGCATAATATTGTAACATTGATGTATCAAATCATGCAATTAAGCCTCTGCTCGTTATCTCGCTTTCTCCTCTCCCTCCGCCGGGCAGGGGCTTTTTATGTTCTACCTATCGATGGATTTATCGATAGGGCTTTGGTGCCATTAGAGTCTTAAAAGTAGCCGGTTAACCTTTTATCTTAAATCTATACTTGTGTAACGACCGGAGAGTATATATACTCTTGTTTGGGAAAATGACGAAGAATGGCGATTAATACTAATGATGTTTCTCGTTGATTAATAGCAGAAATACATACAGGATAATTAAATTGGAAATTTTAACAGGACCTTTGAGGTATAAAGTACTTTGGAATTTTCAAAATAGAAAGGTGTATCATGAAGATTGATATGATGATTGTTCTTTATTGCAATGATCCTGAAAGTCAGCATATTTTGGGTGCTTTTAAAAAAGAATTGGAATCCGACATTATACCGGCTATAGGCACGAAGATCGAAGAAGCCGTATGGCATGACCCGAAAGAAATTAAAGAAGTAGTAATTAACTACGCCAAGAAATGCTGCCACATCAATTTTGGTCTGGATGAGCTGGCGAAAGAAGAGCAATTCGCAACATATAAAAAAATGTACGAATCTCAAGGCTGGAAATCAGTTTAACGACTCTAATCGGCCTCAAGGTTTCCACTGTTGTTACTTGCCGGCCTTGCTCAAAATTATAAAAGTAATCGTCGGTTGATATTTCCCGATGGGCCGCTCTTTAAGATGAGACTCACCCACCTTCTGAGTTTGTGCCTCACATGTAAGTTAACTGTTGGTCTTATGGTGCTCACACCTCTAAGTTCTCGTTTTACAACAAATCGATTGTAATAGTTTCGGATTAGTAAAAGGACTTGGAATAAACGGCGGTTTCGGGTATTATAACTGTCAGAAAACTTGGCAGGTTGTCTTTGTATGGCTTCAGTGGAAATATGGTAATATCATGTATCTAACATAGTAATTGAGGAAAATAATGGAAGGAAGTCAGAATATTGTAGATCGAGGGCTAACTGTGGAAAGTGTAGGTTTTTCTATGTTGTTTCTCCTTTTAGTGCCTGGTCTTGTTCTCGGCTCTCAAACATCAGGCAGACCAGGGCTCAGGAATTTCCCGTCGCCTCGGTCTGAGATGAACCTTGAACAAATTCCTTTCAAGATACTCTACGAAACCTACCGAAGAACCGATGACAGGCAAAACTGGGAGCTGTTCCTGATAAATCCGGATGGCACCCGTCCGTTTAATCTCACTAATACTCCTGATGTGGATGAGATGTATCCGCACGTTTCTCCGGATGGAACGAAGATTTGTTTTGTTGTTGATGCCGGGACAGGAAGAAGTAAGGTTCGAAGTGTTTACTATATGAATATCGATGGCACCGACCGTGTTAAAGTAGCTGATAACGCGCGCCAGCCCTGCTGGGGACCCGATGGTAAGAGCATCGCATATCTGAAGGGGGAGTATGAACGATATAGCACAAGGGAGTACGCCACATCGGGACTTTTCATTTATAATTTGCAGACTCGTCAGCATCGTCAGCACCCCAATAAAGCGCTGCACCACATTTATGCGATTTGCTGGTCGCCGGATGGGAACTGGTTTACTTGTGCCGTCCAGGGTGGAATGGATTTCAGTGATACCATCCTCGCTTTTGAAACAGATGGAACGAAACTCTTCGATCTGGAAAGGTGGGGAGTCCGAGGTTGTAGGCCTGACTTTAGTCTGGACGGCACTAAGATGACTTGGGGGGAAACGGATTGGAATCTCTGTGTCGGTGATTTCGATACTAAGTCCGGTGTGCCGCGAGTCACTAATATTCGGGATGTCGTCAACTGTCGGCGCAAATCCAAGGTATACCATGTTGACTTCTCCCCCGATGGAAAGTACATCGCTTTTAGCTATGGCCCCTTCAGTGGAGGGCAGCAGGTAGGGGGCAAGGCCAGAGGCTGGAATATCTGCGTGGCTGACATGACCGGTAAATGGGTGCAAATCACCACTGATGGCAACCACAACAAGGAACCCGATTGGGTTCCGGTTGCAATTCCAAACAGTCAGCTCGTGGCAAAGTGAAAGCTAAAGTAATATAATCCGGTGTAACTGAAAGAAGAAAGGACCGACATGTCAAAGACTAATTCGATGGGGATTGGTATAGGTGTTGTTTTTTCACTTTCTATAATTCTTTTTGTGGCAAATAAAAATATCTGCGGGTCTGAGGGGTTTTCAAAGGACAGGTTGGCCCGGCTGCCCTATAAAATAGTATATGAAACCTACCGCAAGACTGATGGCAGGGACAACTGGGAACTGTACCTGATAAATGCCGATGGTTCCAATCCCGTTAATCTTACAAGCACTCCCGGTATTGATGAGTTATATCCACACGCTTCTCCTGATGGCACGAAGATTTGTTTTGTTGTTGATGAATTAGCTGAAAACAAAAAAACTCGGAATGTCTATTATATGAATATCGATGGAACCGGCCGGGTGAAGGTCGCTGACAATGCACGTCAGCCCTGCTGGGGCCCCACCAGCAAAACGATTGCGTATCTAAAAGGCGAATTTACCCGTTACACAACTACCGACTACGCTACTAAAGGTCTTTACTTTTACGACATACAGACGCGTAAACACACGGAGCATCCGAATAAAAATTTACATCATCTGTATAACATTTGCTGGTCACCCGATGGCGATTGGTTTCTTGCCACCGTCCACGGGGGAATGGGCTTCAAACACGCAAATCTCGCTTTTAAAATCAATGAGAATAAAGTTTATGACCTAACAAAATATGGCGTAACCGGCTGCCGGCCTGACTGGAGTTTTGATTGCAAAAGGCTTACCTGGGGACTGACTGATTGGGATTTGTGCGTGGCAAAGATCGACACTATGTCCGATGAAGCCAGGGTTGCCGATGTCCGTCGTGTTGTCAAGTGTGGCAAAGAGGATGAGGTTTATCACTCTGACTTTTCACCGGATGCCAGATACATTGCCTTCAGCCATGGTCCAAAGGCAAGTGAAATCGTGGGCGGTAAAGCGCCGGGCTGGAATATCTGTGTCAGTGATATGAATGGAAATTGGCTCAAAGTTACCACCGATGGTAACCACAATAAAGAGCCCGATTGGGTTCCTGTTCGGATGCAGGGCCGTTAATTGAATATGTTGTTTCGGAATATTGCGGATGGGCGCCGGATTATCAAAACTTACCATAAGACTTTTTTATCCATTGCTGATGTTGTTGTTAGTACCTAACTGCCGTCGTGCAGAGGACACCGTCGATGTGCCTAAGGTTGTAAAGACAAAGACGGGTATAGAAATGGTTGTCATACCGGCGGGCTTCTTTGATATGGGAAGCAGTAAGGGTGCATCCGATGAGTTGCCTGTGCACAGGGTATGGGTCGATTCTTTTTGGATGGATAGGTTCGAAGTGGTTCAGGAGCAATTCAAAAAATATCAGATCTCCGATCCTTCCCATTTCAAGAGCCACGATCGGCCGCTGGAGCAAATGAACTGGACGGATGCCGCGATATATTGCAATGAGCGTTCACTTGCTGAAGGACTCGTGCCTTGTTACGATGAAGAAAGCTGGAACTGTAACTTTCAGGCAAACGGTTACAGGCTGCCCACGGAAGCCGAATGGGAGTATGCCTGCCGGGCAGGTACAACCACGGATTATAGTTTTGGTAGCGATGCGCGTAAACTCAAAGCGTATGGTTGGTACGCTGGCAATTCTTCGGGAAAGACACAACCGGTCGGGCGCAGGAAGCCGAATCCATGGGGACTTTTTGACATGCATGGAAATGTAGTGGAATGGTGCAATGATTATTATTCTAAGAGTTACTACGAAAATAGCCCTCAAAGAAATCCAAAAGGACCGCCTGCTGGTGAAGAAAGAGTCCTGCGAGGTGGCGCCTGGAACTCAACGGCGGTTGCTCTCCGCTCATCCTGCCGTGCAAGCGACCCCTCGATTGATGACACTTGTCTTGCCAGCGATGCTATAGGCTTTCGCTGCGTAAGGAACGCACCCAATAACATACCAGCCGGGGAAAATACTATGGAAGATAACAAACCTCATAATCCTTCCAAAACAGGATTTGTCTGCCACGACATCTACCTTGAGCACAAAACAACGTCGGACCACCCGGAAACACCGCAAAGATTGGTCGCAATACTCGAAAGATTAAAACAGACCGGCTTATACTCTCAATTATTAGCAATTACTCCCTACCCGGCCTCTTTGGAATGGATCAAGATCGTTCACAGCCCTGAATATATACAGCGGGCCGAAGACAGTTGCCGAAATGGCACAAGATTCCTGGATTCCTTGGATACTCCTATATCTACGAAATCTTATGATGCGGCGCTAATGGCGGTAGGGGGGGTGTTCTCCGCCATCGATGCCGTTATGCAGGAAAAAGTCACGAACGCCTTTTGTGCCGTCCGTCCTCCGGGTCACCACGCCGTAGAGGATGCGGCAATGGGATTCTGTATGTTTAACAATATAGCCATTGGTGCCCGCTATATCCAAAAGCAGTACGGCCTGTCTAAAATACTTATCGTCGATTGGGATGTCCATCACGGTAACGGCACTCAGGCTGAATTTTATGATGACCCTAACGTCTTATACTTCAGCACGCACCAATATCCCTTCTATCCGGGTACCGGCGGTGAAGCCGAAAAGGGCACTGGTAAAGGTTTGAATTACAATATAAATGTCCCATTGCCCGCCGGCTCTACAGATGCCGATTATCTCAAAGCCTTTAAAGAAAAACTCGAACCTGCCGCTTTGAAGTTTTCCCCCGATTTTGTCCTTATCTCAGCCGGATTTGATGCCCACGAAAACGACCTGCTTGGCGGTATGAAGGTCACCACGGAAGGATTTGCCGAACTGACAAAGATCGTCAAGCAGATGGCCCAACAGTGCTGCGAAGGCCGCATTGTTTCTACCCTTGAGGGAGGATATCATCTTCAGGGCCTGGCTGCTTCGGTAGAAGCACACATTCAAGAGTTGATGAGATAGAAGGGCATAATAAATGTTATTTCATACCTGGGTCTTCGTATTATTCTTCCTGATTGTATATCCAATCTATCTGGCACTGAAAGGCACCAGGTTTAGACTATATTGGCTTTTAGCGATTTCCTATTTTTTCTACGCATGCTTCAATCCTCTTTATCTGATTCTGATAACATATTCGTCTGTGCTTGATTACACAGTTGTTGCAATCATGTCAAAAAGAGGTCGTCGAAAGATATGGCTTTCCATAAGCATAATAAACAACCTTGTTCTGCTTGGCTTTTTCAAATACGCCGGCTTCATCACGGATAACCTCAACGCTCTATTGTCTTCGTTGAATGTCTCTTATGTCCTACCCGCACCCGGTATATTTCTTCCCGTCGGCTTATCGTTCTACGTCTTCCAGTCGATGAGCTACACCATCGATTACTATCGCGGCAATGTGGAACGCCAAACAAGCCTCATAAGGTATGCCACCTTCGTCTCACTTTTTCCCCGGCTGCTGGCCGGACCAATAGAAAGGGCCAAAAACCTCCTGCCGCAGCTCAAAAAGAAACCTGTTGTCTCCATACAGGACGTCTCTGATGGCCTGTCACTGTTTATTGTCGGCCTGTTCAAAAAAGTTGCACTAGCTGATTACCTTGCTCTGTATGTCGACAAAATATATTCGACTCCCGACCGGTTTCAGTCACTCGCCTTGATTCTGGCGACCTTCCTGTTCTGCTGGCAGATTTATTTCGACTTCAGCGGCTACACCGATATGGCGCGGGGCATAGCACGAATGATGGGCTTTCGCCTGATGTTGAACTTCAATAATCCATACCTGGCAACGAGCCTTGGTGAATTCTGGTCGAGATGGCACATCAGTCTTTCTTCCTGGTTCAAGGACTACGTCTATATTCCCTTGGGGGGAAACCGGAAGGGGAAATTTAACACGTACAAAAATATGTTTTTAACTATGGTGATTTCGGGATTATGGCACGGTGCCGCATGGACCTTTATCATCTGGGGCGCGGTGCACGCGCTCGGCCGCTTTTGCACAAGGGAGTTGGAAGCAACTTCATTCTATAAAGAAAAAGTGCCGAGAATCATCAAGCAAATGTTTGTATTTGTCTTCGTTACCTTTGCATGGATTTTCTTCCGCGCAGAAAGCATCGGCGATGCATGGATAATCATAACGAGAATCTTTACCTCAGGATTTGCAGACCCGCGTTGTCCGGTTCTTGCCTTGGCCTTGATTTTTACAGTCTGGCTCTATCAGTTCGCTTATGAATCCAGGCTAAGGTGGCTACTTGAGCTGCGCGCCGTTCGCATAGGAATAATGATACTTATGGTTTTATATCTGGCCCTTTTTGCTCCTTCGAGCCAGCAGCCTTTTATCTATTTACAGTTCTAAGCTGCTGTAAAAGAGGTTATAACTAATGGAAAGAAAGGACATAACCGGGATTCGAGACAGTTATGCCGGTAAAAGTAAAGTTACCGTTCCTTACGGTTCCAACTGTGTCAGATTATCTTTGGCCGACTTGATTATTGTCGCAGTCATCTTATTGGCAATATTTAGTCTTACCCCGGTGCTTTGGGAACGGGCCGAAAAGTTGGAGCCTTCCTTAGACTATCGCATACCTTATGATTTAAGCAGTGATTATTGGCTTTACGAGCGATACTGCCGACTTGCATGCTCAAGGTATGAAACATTGATAGTAGGAGATTCCGTCGTATGGGGGCACTTCGTGTCGAAGGATAACACTTTGTCGCATCATCTTAACGACCTCGCAGGCACTACGCAGTTCGCCAATCTTGGGGCCGATGGGACGCACCCGGCCGCTTTGGAGGGTTTGCTGAAATACTATGGCAAAGATATCTCGGACAAGAGTGTCATTTTACATCTGAATCCCTTGTGGATGACATCCTTAAGGCACGATTTACAAACCGAAAAAGAGCACCGGTTTAATCATCCTAAGCTCGTCCCGCAGTTCATGCCGAAAATTCCGTGTTACAAGGCTTCATTTCCCAACAGAATCTCCACCGTTGTGAATCGTGATGTTCCTTTTATGAATTTCCGTTCGCACTTAAATATAACCTCTTTCCAGAGCATGGATATTCCCGCCTGGACTATTGAGCATCCCTATGAGAATCCTCTCGGAGCTGTCACTTTTCATCTTCCTGCCTCCGACGATTACGAACGGCCTAAAGATGCTCCTCGTCCCGGAAGAGGTCCGGGCCAAACGGCTCTCCAATGGGTAGAGCTGGAAACGTCACTTCAATGGCTTTTCTTCAGACGGTCTGTTGAATTGTTAAGAAAAAGAAACAACAGGGTGTTTGTCCTCGTCGGCCCTTTTAATGAGCATATGTTTGATGCAGACAGTATTGATACCTATCGAAAAATGCAGGTTGAAATTGAAACTTGGCTCCGTCGAAACAACGTTCTCTACTATATGCCCGAGACATTACCAGTTCATTTGTATGTAGATTCAAGTCATCCTTTGGGCAAAGGATATGCTGAGATTGCAAAACAGCTCTTGGAGAACGCCTCTTTCAAATCGAATATTTTGTCTTCAGATGGTAGTGCCGCTGATTGAAGTTGTTGTAAAAGGGCACCCATAGTGCGCATAAAAAAACCCCTGCCAAACAATGCGAGAATATTCCTTCTATTCCAATTTTTTTTATATGTTCTGAAATACTCGCCTTCTGCTTAGCAGGGGCGTAATAAATTGTCAACGGCCCTTTCCTTTATCCTTTTTAATCCTCCCTTGTTCTGCCCGATTTACCATCTGACTTGTGTGCGATACTCTTAAGATGGACAAAACAAGTTCAAACTAAAATGGCCCTATTGGTCATTAATCAGGGCCGCTTTTTTCCTTTTCTTTATAGGGCATCGGCAGATTATATTCTTTAGCTTGAACCTTTTTTTTGACCATAGCTGGGATGTTTTTATCAGAGCTTAATGCAGGCAAAAATACTGCAACAATTACAACTTATCAGCTTTCCTATGCTACTCCATATTTCCATCTTGAAAGTGTTCATTTGTTCCCGCAGACAGGCCAATTCCCCCCAATTAAACCCGATAATAAGGTATGGTCTTATAAAACAATTTTTTTCAGAAAGAATAAAAAAAATTATTTTTTATCTTTTTGCAAAGTTGGAGACTTTTTCTGTGTCAGAAAATCTAAGTATATCCTTTATGAACTGGATATGCTAAGTAAATTGCTTATATGCCAATAGCTTGCAGGACTATCTATTTACTTAACTTAACCGCCGTGCCGTAAACTAAAAGCTCCGCTGCACTGCCCACAACACTCGTAGTCATATAGCGAACATTGATTATCGCATCTGCTCCCATCTTGGCAGCTTCCGCCATCATCCTGTTTGTAGCTGTTGCCCGCGCCCATCCCATCATCTCTGTATATTCGGTCAGTTCGCCGCCGAGTATCAACCTTACTAACGCAGATAAATCTTTGCCGAGCCAGATGGCATATACCGTATGGCCCTGCACCAGGCCGAGAATCTCACTCGCTTCTCGGCCGGGTACTTCCGCCGAGTTCAACAGCAACACTTCTGCTTCTGGCTCAGACGGCGGTGCCGCCTCTTGTGTTATCTTGGTTGTCTTTTGTTCGATGGCCAATGTCAGCAGCACCACAAGAATACCGCCCAAAAGGCAGAAAATCGCTATCCGCAGCCACCAGGGCACCATCGGGTCATCGGCAGTGATAACGTGCCAGGGAACTCCCGCAAATATTGTAACGAAGAGCCCGGCTACGAACGCCAGCGATCCTATTTGTCGAATTCCTTTCATAGTGTCTCCTTTCAATAATATCTAAAATTCAAAATCTCTATTAACCCTGCAAACAAAGTTCATTTGCGGTTGATTGTTTGGTAGTATTAGAATGTAATTATTCAACTAAATTCAAGCCAGAAGTCAGACGGGGCCTCTAATTGCAATCTTATTGTTGCGTCCAGCGATGCTGCAAGCCATCGTTTGACCGGCGTTATCTCACCTAAATAATCGAGGATGTCTTGGTCTGTCTGTTTGTTCGTTTCCTCCTTCTTCCAGAAGACTCCCAGCGTATTCGAAATGGTCCTCAATCTGTCGCAAAGAGGGCTGAGTTTGAGATTTCTCGAATGACAGACATAAGGTCTCTCTGGATGCAGATCTCCTCCGATTGCCTTCAGTAAAGTAACAATACTTCCAACGAAGTCCCAGTTGCAAGGCGCCAGCATGTCTATAGCCATGGCCAGTGACATCTTGGCCTCCCGCCCGTCCAACGTATCATGTATGATTATCTCCTTTGTTTGTTCCAGAAATTCCGTTGCATCTTTGTAATGTTCTCCCAAAGGATGTGCCCCCGGCTCACCATAATCCCCCATATCCAACACCATCATATGATAGGATCTGTTTCGGTCCAGAGCCTCAGTAACCTTATCGACTATCCGCTCCACCTGCCACACCTTCAGTGGACTTGCCTCCCCGATATAGCTTAATAGCTTTTTTGCGGAGATACCGCCGAACTCTGAATCTGTGTCCTTGACCGCTGTGTCCTCGCACCAGCGGGATAATATCCGGTAACAATCCTCCAGTTCCTTCTTACGCTGTGGCGGCCTCTCATTTGTCTCTTCCGGGCACTGCCCGCAGCCGATGGCCTTGACAATACGCTCCGCCTCAATATCGGCCTCATG
>Ga0209427_10002939_pt1 | contig 20013 bp, 20 predicted proteins | sample DeeMarSWOR136_30_FD_187465 | JGI IMG/M metagenome (GOLD analysis project Ga0209427, IMG submission 187465) | Marine sediment microbial communities from White Oak River estuary, North Carolina - WOR-1-36_30 (SPAdes) (version 2) | ecosystem: Environmental > Aquatic > Marine > Intertidal zone >...
CAAAGGACCACAGACTCTCAAGGCCTGCGCGTTATCCACTCTGCCATCCCGGCAATCACAGTCTTTCTAGATGCCAATCTATAAGCTTTTACACAAAACACATGCAAGAAAATTTTTTATCCCTTTCTCTTTGAGGAAAAACAGTTTTGAGGCATGATTTAAGGACGCCGTTTTCAGCGTGTCCACTACCATATTCCGGTAGAGAATCGATAGAAGTGTTGCTTGTTGTTGCAGGGATTATTTTGTGATTAGATTTCTGGGTCTGAGAGGGGAACCATTCCGACTAGCAGTTTTGAGAATGTGTCAATATGCTCCTCTTCTTCAGCCAATATTTTTTCGAAGAGCCTTCGGGTTGTGCTGTCGCCTTCGTCGCTTGCAACCTTTATTGTCTGCTTGTAGAGAATTATGGCTTCCTCTTCTGCTTTTTCGTCTAGCCGAAGCATCTCTTCCAAGTTTGAGCCTACGACGATTGGGTCCGGTTTTATTGTGGGGATTCCGCCAAGATAGGCTAATCTTTCAGCAATCTCCTCGGCATGCTTCATTTCGGTAATGGCTATCTCTTTAAGGACGCCTTCAACCACTAAGCTTTTGATGCCTGTTACCAAGACGTGCTGCCACATATACTGGATAGCCACTTGAAGTTCTCGCGCTATTCCCTTGTTCATCAATTCAAGCAATTTTTTTGATGCCATAAACACGCTTCCTTAGGTTACTACTATAAATTTAATTTTTGAGCCTAATAAACAGTTATGTGATCGTAAGCTCTCAGTAAACTGCAAGCCTGTGATGAAACATTGCGGGTATGCAGTTAAATGTCTAATATGAACCTGACGGTTACGGACTCTGGTTTCTTCAGAATTTCCATCTGATGATACGTTGGCGCTTTTATTCCCACCTTCGACGGATGCTTCTCGGGGTCATAGTTTTCCCCCCACGCTCTCGCATGCAACCTGAATCCCCCAGAAGTTCTTTCAATGCCAGAAACCTCGAAACGGGAGTAAAGTTTGCCCTTCAACTCAAACTCAAGCAACAGCTCCTCAAGCCAACTGTAAAGAAGAGCATACTCGTCTGAAGCCTCAACCATAAAAGTCTCCTCGTTCTTTGCCTCAACCTTCTCTAGCTCAGTCATAACGTCAATCGATGCCAAAGCCGCATTTCCGAAAGCCTCCTCTAAGCTGGCTCCGTAAGCCTCAACATACGCGTCGGCGGTGTGTTCCAGAAACCTAAAACGTTTCTCCATCTCGAATTCCTTTTCTACGAGAAAATCTGATCAAAAATATTTTGGAACCTTTTCTATAGCTGCGACAGCAAGCTTAACTGCTTTCTCCACATCATCGAGGTTCAGAATAGCCGCTGGACTGTGAATATAACGAGCTGGAACAGATATTACTCCGCTTGGCACACCTTCCCTGCTTATGGCTATTTTGGATGCATCCGTGGCACCTCTGATTCCAGTTTCCAGCTGGTAAGGAATCTTATGTTCCTTCGCTGAGTCAATGAGCAACCTTAACACTTTAGGATGAGCGATCAAACCCGCGTCTGCCACAGTTAATACTGGCCCTTCCCCCATCTTTGCCGGCGCTTCTCCTTCTTCCACTCCGGGCGTGTCACCAGTCACGGTTGATTCCAAGACAATGCCCACGTCCGGTGCTACCTGAAAGGCGGCTATGGTTGCTCCTCGCAGCCCAACCTCCTCCTGTATGGTTCCTACGGCGTAAACGTTACAGTCAACTTTTTGTAGTCTCCTCAGGGTTTCGACCATCATGGCGCATCCAACACGGTCGTCGAAAGCTTTTCCCAAAACAACATTTTCGCTTATCCGAACAAATTTTGTGTCAAAACTAACAACGTCACCTACCTGAACACCCATCTTTTCCGCCTCTTCTTTGTCTCTGGCTCCAACATCGATGAAGAGTCTATCCGCCTCTATGACCTTCTTTTTCTCTGCCTCAGTCTGTATGTGGACCGGTTTAGAACCCGTGACTCCAGTTAAGGAGCCTTTGTCCGTGTGGACGATTACTTTCTGTGCTAAGAGAATACGGTCGTCGATTCCCCCGATCTTCGTGAATTGCAGGAAGCCTTTTTTCTTTATGTTTTTTATCATGAGCCCAACTTCGTCCATGTGGGCTGCAAGCATGACTGTCGGCGCATCTTTGTTTCCCTTCTTGAATGCAATCAAGTTTCCAAGCCTGTCTTCCCTAACTTCATCAACGTAGGGTTTCAGGTAATTCTTCATCAAGTCTCGAACTTCATCTTCCCTTCCCGTTACTCCGTTAGCGTTCGAAAGTTTCTCCAGAACATCTACCAACTTCAAAGGAAATTCCCCACAATCTAAACATCTAACGCCTTATATCAAAATAACGTTATGTATGGTTTGTAAGGTAATATTAAATCTCTACGTTCTAAGCTTTGAACTACAAAACAACCAGAATTCCACACCACATTATCTGGTAAAATCTCTGCAGAAAAGTTTGTTGAGGTGGTTATCCCAGAATTGGTTGTAATTTTGCGTGTGCTCAGCGAGGCTCTTCGCCTTACTCCCACTCATCTGAAACAATTCTCTACTCTATCCCCTTCTTCTTTTAAATACCACTGCAACCACAACAACCGCAATTACAATTGATGCTATGACCACATAAAGAACTATATCAGACACTTGTAAGGTAGATGATTGCGTTGGCGCTGCTAACTTAATCAAGGACATGCCATGACCATGCAAGTCCGCTATTATCATATATCCACCATCCTTGGTTTGAATTATTAAACGCCCCTCATCGTAGCCAGGCACGCCATATGTTTGATTCCATTGTAAATTGCCCTCTGAATCTGTCTTAACTACCCAAATATCAAACCCGCCAGCTACTGGAATGGAAGAGTTCAAGTCGGTATTACCAATCAGGGCATAACCCCCATCAATCGTCTTTATCAAAGACGCCGCATAGCTATCACCTGTTCCACCATAGGTTCTGTTCCATTGCATATTGCCAAGGGAGTCTGTTCTTGCAAGCCAAAAATTAGAAACAGAATTGTCTATAGACCCCGATAGGGTATATGCTCCATCGCTTGTTTGCAGTATAGAATAAATTTGAGTTATGCCATTATATGTTTGGTTCCATTGCATATTCCCAGAAGAATCGGTCTTTATGAGCAAAGAATCAGAGAATCCTGACTTGCCTATTATTGCGTACCCATCATCTTTTGTCTGGATTCCAGAAAATGCACTATCTAAACCTGTCTCTCCATACCACTTATCCCATACTTTATTTCCAAAAGAGTCAGTTTTAATAAGCCAGTATCGATTAGGTTGGTGAACTCCAACCATCGTACCCACTATTGCATAACCTTCATCGCTAGTTTGGATTATGGAAGATGCCCTGTCATCTCTCTCTCCTGAAAAATATGTGTTGGTCCATTCTGTAGTACCTACAGCATCTGCCTTTACTAAAAGGAGACCGCCAATCTTACCATAACCTACAAAGGCAAAGCCTCCATCTTGAGTTTGAACGACAGCCCCTACAAAGCTCACTTCACTGTACGTTTTATTCCACTGGACATTTCCAGAAGAATCCGTTTTTATAAAGTAGCCCGTTGTTCCCTCGGGCAATTGTATAGACCCAGCTAGGACATATCCTCTGTCTTCAGTTAGAATTGCACAAAGCGGAGAGGCTTCCACTCCATAAGTTTTGTTCCATTCTATTGAGGGAAGGGTGAAAAATGTTGATTGGGAATTGGTTGCATGAACAATCTCACTTGTTTTTCCACCGTGCACGCTAACCATCAAAGCCAGACTTATCAAAAGCAACGAAATAATTATCCATGACCTCAGTTCTTTTGTTTCCATTATTCTATCCCCCTTCTTTCACTTCTTCTTTTTCGAATTAAAATTGGCTGCGTAGATCGATTTAGACTTTTCGTGTAACTTTTAATTGATAAAAGACGCGTACAACACAAAAGCTTCATGCTCATTTCGCTCTAAGTCATCAATTCATTACAAATTTACTTTCCTCAGGTATATATGAGGTCGAAGGAGTTTGCCGAGATTGTGCAGATGGTGACTGGCGGAAGAAACTTCAAGATCAGGTTTGAGTTGGCTACACAGTTCGTGAGTATGAAAATAAAACTCTATAAGTGAGTAACTGTGTTCTTAAAAGGAAATGACTGACGAAAAAAAGGAAAAGCGCGCAGCTGTTTTTCCCATGGTTCTGATGGGTGGCCTATTCGTCGTAATCCATCTTCTCTCTATGTTGATAACAAAACCTTTTGAAGAAACAGGCTTGGACGTTTTCGACAACCCAAACGATCCAACTAATCTGCTTGTCTTCTTCGCAATCATGTTAGCGGTCACAGTTACCATATTGTTGATTGCCAAATTCTGGAAGAAACAGTTCATACAAGTCATCATTCTAGGCTCAATAGCCTACACGTCATTCTTCGTCTTCTACCCCCTACTGTCATTCATTGTTCCAGAAACTTTGTCACTATCCATCGCTATAATCGCCGCAGCAACCCTGATTGTGGCGCTCATCAAACATCCCGAATGGTACATCATAAACTTATGCGGCATAATAGTGGGCGTAGGCGCGATTGGAATATTCGGAATCTCCCTCAGCATCTTTCTGGTAATCGTGCTGCTGATCGGCCTGTCAATATACGACGCCATCTCAGTTTACAAGACCAAACACATGATTGATCTTGCGGACGCAGTTATGGACCTCAAATTGCCTGTCATGCTGGTTGTACCAAAAACACGGAAATATTCGCTGCTCAAAGAAACAAAGGGGCTGAAAGAAAAACTTGAAGATAAAGAAGAGCGGGAAGCCTTTTTCATGGGCTTAGGAGACATAGTGATGCCCGGAATTCTTGTGGTCTCCTCCTTCACCAACATTGCCGACAACGGGTTCCTCATAGCCTTATCCGTGATGATTGGCACCCTTCTAGGGTTTGCAGTTCTTATGTCAGTTGTAATTAAAGGAAAGCCACAAGCTGGACTACCATACTTATGCAGTGGCGCCATTCTGGGCTACGTCGTGTCAAGCTATCTGCTATCAGGAGGGTTAGCTGGCTTAATCCTTCCTTTCTAACTTCATGCTCACACATTCTAAAACCTTAAAACCCAAAGATATTTCTAAAATGCTGCTGTTAAACCAAGGGGATAAGGGAAAAAGTATTTAAAACTCGGAAAGACGATAAGGCAACATCTAATGGAGTATCTTGGCGATGGTAAGAAAGGCGAGAATCAAGCTGACAAGCACAGACTACAAAAAGCTTGAGGAAGTATGCAACGAACTGAAACTCATCGCTGAGAAGACGGGAGTGAAAATCACAGGACCACATCCCCTTCCAACAAAGAGGCTCAAGGTTCCAGTACGCAAAACCCCATGCGGTCAAGGAACTGCAACTTGGGACCGGTGGGAGCTGCGGATCCACAAGCGCCTCATCATAGTTGACGCGGAAGAACGGGTTATGCGAAGAATTATGAGGATTCGCGTGCCCGAAGAAGTTTTCGTCAGCATAGAGCTAATGTAAGTCACATTTCTTGTTTCTGGTTGGCTGTTCTGTTTCTAAAAGGAGCTCACTGCAAAACCATACGTGTAAACTGTTAATGCGATTGCTGCGACAAACGCTATTGCCCAGAATACCTTGTTCCACCTAAAAACCTTCAATCCATCCATTATGCCAAAAGGAATGAGATTAAAAACTGCTAGAAACGCATTGATAAAGGCGACAAACCAGAAAAGGTCCTGCGTAATTGCTGCAACCAAGATGCATCCGGCTGAAAGCAGAATGTTAGTTACAGGTCCAGAAAGGGCTATTTTTCCCACAGTTTCCTTTGTCCCCGATCCCACGATCATCACTGCTCCCGGAGAAATAATCTTGAAGGGCGGGGGAAGAAAAATCGAGACCAAAGTTATGAGGGCTCCCTGCATGGTTAACCGAAATTCCGCCCACAACCTGAAGTGCTGAGCTGAAAACTTGTGGGCAATCTCATGAAGAAGAAAAGACAACGTGAAAGCTACTGTTAGACCCGTTAGAGCCAACAGTGATGATGAGGGTGACCCTAATCCTACGTAAAGAAAGTAGGTCACGCCAACGCCCATGACTAAGAGCGCCCCAAGAAGTAAATGTTTAAGTTCTGTTGGACTGAACCCGAATCTTCTAGCTGATTGAGGCGTATAAGAAACGGTATACTTGTATGAGGGCCCTTCAGGCAATCCTCGTGTGCTCACTGGCGGCGCTTCTCTTGGAGCCCTTGCCCTCCATGATTCCGGGCATACGTGACTCTCTGGGAGACGATGCTCAGCACAGAAGAAGCCCCCACAATAAGCGCATTTAAAGGGGAGAACAACATCATTGCCGCAGTATTTACACTTCGCCGTTGCCTTCAGCTTCCTAACTGTTTCTGAAAAATTGGTTGAGCGGGATGGTTTAAATGTTTAGTTCTAAATCTTGGAGTTAAAACATCAAACTATCATTTGTTTGTTTATCACTCATATTGGCGATCACTTCATCGAGCTTTTCAAAAATTTGGAATGGTACCGAAACAAGGAGCCTTACTGCACATGTGGCGCCTCTCGGAACGTTGCGGGCGGATAAAGGTTTAATAATGGCTTCTGGTATTACGAAATAGCTAAACAGTAATACTGGCGGGTTGGTTGAAACTGATAACCATACAGGAGAGCCAATAAAACAATGCGTGAGGACGCAATCATCAAGCTCGAGGACGTTTCCACAGTCTACGAAGGCGAAAGCAGACCCGCCATCAAGGATGTAAATCTGACTCTGAAAAGAAACGAGCTAGTTTACATCGTAGGTCCAAACGCCTCTGGAAAAACAACTCTCCTCGAAACCATAAACGGGCTGCTACCCACATTCAAGGGAAAAGTTTCTGTTTTCGGATTAGACGTGCAATCCCATGGAAGAAAGGTGAGATGCAAGATAGGGTATGTCCCTCAAGACTTCATGGTGAAACCCGGAGAACCCTACACTGCCCTCGACGTCGTGCTGATGGGACGTTACGGACACATAGGATTTCTTCATCACCCTGAAGAGAAGGACAAAAAGAATGCTTTAGAAGCCATGAAACTAATCGGAATCGAAGAGCTTGCAGACAGACCCATGGGCAAACTTTCTGGCGGACAACAACAAAAAGTGATGCTAGCCCGAGCACTAGCAAAAAACCCGAAAATCCTTCTTTTAGACGAGCCTTTCAGCAACTTGGACCCCGATTCACGCGGACAAATCCCCTCCCTAATCACCAAACTTCACAAAGAAAAAGATTTGACCACCCTTATTGTAACACACGATATCCACCACATGCTGGACAGCTGCAACAGGGTCGTAGTGGTAAGCGACGGCAGAATCATCTTTGACGGAACACCAGAAAAAGCATTACCACTCGTAGAAAACCATCCACACACCACATCATTGGAGGCAATCCACCGATGATCTGGCTCGAGTTCGCTATAATGCAAAGAGCCCTGATTGCCTGTATCCTAGCAGGTTTCCTGATGGGATTAATCGGAGTTTTTGTGGTGAGGATGCGTCTTTCAGCCATAGGTTACTCCATGTCTCACGGCGCCTTTGCAGGAGCAGCATTAGGTGTAGCCACCGCAACGAACCCGCTTGCAACTGGTCTGCTTTTTGCCTCAGCTACTGCCTTTCTGATAGGTCCCATCGCAGACAAGGCACGATTGCACGCGGATACCATAACCAGCATAGTTTTTCCTCTCAACATGGCTTTGGCTTTCGTGTTTCTGACCTTGGCGCCGGAGGTAGGGCTCAGCAGCCAAGTAGCCAATGTGCTCTGGGGTAGCATAATCTCCATGACCAACAGTGACTTGGTATACCTCATCACCTTGTTTGCGGCGACAATAGCCATAATTTATTTCATCTGGAAGGAACTCTTCGCCATAATGTTTAACAGGAAACTAGCCGAAGCAGATGGAATCAACACCAAACCCTTCATCTACCTGATCATACTGCTCTCAGGAGTGGTCGTAACTTTTTCCCTCAAACTTGTGGGAGGACTACTCATCTACGCCCTTCTCTTCAATCCTGCTTCTACAGCCCTCCAGTTTCTTGAGAACATGCGAGCGATAGTGATTGCTTCCCCATTAATTGGGATGGCTACAACTGTTTCTGGTCTTCTAGTTTCTTTAGCTCTTGATTTGCCAGTTGGCTCCTGCATAGTTATTGTCTCAACCATTGTTTTTGCCATCGCACTTCTCTTATCACCGAAAAGAAGGAGAAAGGAGGAAAACGAAAAATGAAAAATAAGAAGCTGTTAACTTTGGGCATAGCCTTGATGCTTCCTCTACTGTTTCTGTCAGTAACAGTGACCGAAGCTGAGGCTGCTACCGACAAACCTATAATAGTGTGCACAACAAGCGCGGTTGGCAACATAGTTGAAGAGTGTTTAGGGGACACGGCTGATGTTGTGGTGCTGGTTCAGCCCGGTTTGTGTCCCGCCGATTTCGACATGAAACCCAGCGATGTCTACGCGGTGAGCAACGCAAAGATTCTGTTTAAGCAAAACATTCAGGGAGAGTTCTGGCTGCAGGGATTGCTTGACGCTGCAGGAAACCAAGACCTGACAGAGGTTGCTATTCCCGGGGCATACAATACTCCTGCGGGAGCGAAAAATTACATAAGCTGGGTAGGAGGAAACCTGAGCCAAATTTTGGATGTTAACTTGGATTCGAAGATTTCGGAGATGTTAACTGATGTGGATGATGTTTCCAGCTGGATGACAAGTCAGGCTGAAACCTTGCAGGCGTCAACAGTGAAGGTTATCTGCATGAACTGGTTACAAACCTTCATTGAATCTGTTGGCTTCAATGTTGTAGCAACTTACAATCCGCCAGAGACACTATCAGCTGGTGACATAAACAGCCTCTTAGAGATAGCGCAGAGCGAGGAAGTAGGTCTGATAGTGGACAACCTTCAAATCGATGTTGAATTCGGAGAGGGAATAGCCTCTCAAGTGGGTGCTGAGCATGTGGTTTTAACTAACTTTCCCGGCGCTATTCCAGGAACCGAAAACTTGCCTAAAATGTTCCGTTACAACGCAGAGCAACTTTTCAACGGCACAGTCACATGGCAGTCTACGTCCACTCTCAGGGCTGAAAGAGAAGATTTGAAGAACCAAGTAACCATATTCCAAATCACTACATCGTTGGCGGTTGTAGTTGCTGCGGTGGAGGCAGTGCTGCTCTACGCTAGAAGAAAAAAGAAATAGAGATTGCCAAAAATGAGCAGGAAAACATACTTCAACAAAGCAGCAAACAGTTGGGACGAGAGGTTTCACACTCCCAACCTTTCATCTTTTCTGGAGAAACTTGTTCCCCAGTTCGGTCTAGAACCCGGACAGAACATTCTGGACGTGGGCACCGGCACTGGCGTTTTGATTCCTTACCTAATCCAAGCAGTCGGACCAACCGGATCAGTTACTGCAATCGACTACTCGGAAAATATGATCCAAATATGCAAAACAAAGCATTCACACCTCAAGAACGTCAGCATAAAACTTGGGAACATCGAAGAGGATGCTTTCCCAACAGAATCTTTTGACGCTGTTATCTGTTTTGGCTTGTTTCCTCATCTAGAGAACAAAGAAAAAGCCTTGCAAAACATAAATCATACACTAAAACCTAGCGGCAAACTCATCATCGCTCACGCCCTCAGCAGTGAAGAACTAAAAGCACACCACAACAGCGCTTCATCTTCTGTAGTAAACGATGTGCTGCCCGAAGAAGCTGAGATGATACAGTTACTGGAGCAGACGGGATTTGCAGAAATCCACATCAAAGATGAACCAAGATGCTATCTATGTGTTGCCTATAAATCAAGGAAACCTTAAGACAATATCTTTAATGGAAAACTAGCCCTCTTCAGTTTTCTGTTCTAGTCTTATATTTTGGGTGGTGCCGGGGGCGGGAGTCGAGCCCGCGACTTCTGGGCACCTATTTGGGAGATTTGCTCTCCAGATCATGAGTCTGGCGCCATAACCAGGCTAGGCTACCCCGGCTTTGTTTTTCTGTGCTATTTTGATGAATAACGTTGAATTAAGGTTTTCTGGACTTTACTGTTGTTTCGCTGTCAGTCTCCCCTGAACCTCAAGGGTTTCACTCTATCTGCCCATAAACTGCAAAGTTACTCTTTTTGATATCTGCTCAAAGTTTCCTATTCGTAACTGATAATATGCTAATGGGTTGAAGCGCCTGAAATATCCTCTGGCGACTTGAAGCAATTCAAAGCGGCAATGCATCTGGTTTTGCAGCTTGAAATCTCTGGGAGACATGGATTAATATGAATAATCCTTATCTTCGATCAATAGAAACTGTATTATGAGTTAATGTTAATTAGAAAAATCATTGTTAGATTCTTATTGTCGCTTCTCAAAGGATATAAACTATGCTTGTATATAATAGAGCTTGGTTTACAGCCTATGAGACGTTCAAAATTGGAAATTCACATCGACATTCTTCGGGCTCTGGCTTACCATGGAAGATTAAAGCCAACCCATATCACGTATAAAGCTAACGTAAACTGTAGTGCTTTAAAAGAATGCCTAGACTTTCTAGTGCAACGTAACCTAATTAAAGAACAAACAATCAACAAAAAAAGACAAAAAAGAAGAGTCTACGCCATTACAGACCTAGGTCTAACAGCACTCCGAAACGTCAAAGAAATAGACAAGGCTCTCCATGTGTTTGATGAGCCAAACGTGTCAGGAATTGAATTGTCATACGAAAACCATCGAACTCCCTTCTAGGTAACCCTTTCAGATCAGATGAAAATCAGCGAAATCAAAGATCAAACTAACCCTTATACTTATACACTAAATGCATAAGAGAGTTTATTGACAGTTTTAGGTTAGGCTTGCACTAACTCTGCAACTGCAAATCTGCGTCCAACCTTCATTATTTTAAACTTTACATGTTCTCCCTTCTTGGTGTCTGGCACAAATATGACGAAGCCCTCGATTTTTGCAATGCCGTCGCCCCTTCTGCTTATGTCCTCAATTTCACCCTCGCATTCTTGTCCAAGTTCAACTGGAGCTTCACTGTCGAATCCAGATTCGCGGTTTGACTTGTACGAGTATGACATTCTATCACCTCGGTTGTTTTGCCAGCTAGAATTGCCCTGAAAAACTAGAAACCGCTTTATCCGTTTCACTTTTTCGAAAAGCACCTAACTGCTGAAGCCCTTAACCCCTAGTCCACCTTATTAACCTTTGTATGTTCATCACTGGATGTAATATCGACGGTCTTCTGTCTTTTTTATTCTGCCGAGAAACACTCCGGCAAAATAATCTAACCACATTTGCTCTTGATAGTCTAAATCTGCTTCTCCAACTGTCACAGCGCTGTCTCTTGAAATGGCTCCTGCCTTTCTAAGTTTATGAAGAATTTTATAATGCATCTTGAATTGAAACCCGGAGAGGGACAAAGCATAACCCTTCTCTTTTTTGTTCGATGTTTTCAGTAGAATGGAAAGATAACTGACAAATGTTGTGGAATGCTTCTGTCATTTATCTTTGCTGAAATTCCACCTGACTATGTTATACTATGTGCGTTGCCCCTATTTATATTCGGCTATAATTTTTGTCCTGTGGTTAGAAATTCTTACAACGATTTGTTTTGTTAAGAATATTTGGGTTATGTGGAGTTCAAAAAAGAGAGAGTGATTTGTTTGTTGCTTACCTGTGGGTTACTCGTTTTCTTCGTTCCACTTCTCTATCTTGAGTTTGTTGTCTCCTACAGTGAAGCTGATTTTCACTGGAACTGCAGAGTTCGTTTGGAATGGGAACATGCTGTCTTCAGCCAAGTCTACGGGGACGTAGATTAGATATTTGTCGTCTTTTCTCTTGAAGAGTCGCCCTTTTGCTGTGTTAACCATGGATGTCACCAACCAAGAAGAATGCTGGAAGCTCACGCGTATATTTAAGGTTTTTATGCTCCTGTTGGCTTATAGGGACGTTACTTCGACCTTAAGGCAAATTTCTGTTCTACATTAAGACTTCAACTTTGGATGATATATTGCTCTGCTGTTCGTTGAGTTTCTCCTTTTTCATAGAATATTTTAGCATTCAGTCAACTTTTTCGGTGCCCACATGCTTCTCAAAAAGTTTCTCCCAATCAATCTTGATCATTGCCACAATTATAAGGATCAGGAGAGCGGATGTGATCACTGTTCCCAGCAATCCGGACCCAGCAAACAGGGTTTCAATTATAGTGATGGACTGTTGACCGCTGTAAGCCAGAATAAACGTCATCAATGTCTTACCGAAAAGTGCTGGTATGAAGGCTTTCCAAAAGGCGTATCGCATGACACCCAACGGAATGAAAAGCAGATCATCGGGTAGAGGCGTCAGGGCAAAGAGGAAGATTGCAACGGGTCCGTAACGGTCAAAGACTTTCACCATATAATCCATCTTTCTGCGTCTTTCCTCACTCACTACTGTTCTTCCATAGTATCCGAGCGCGTATCCGGAGAATTCGCCGAGAGCAGAACCTAACCCACCGCTGACTGCGACAAAAAAGGGATCCAGAACAGCTCCTAATAGATAGATTACGATTGTGTAGGGTACAGGAAAGACAACCGATACGGAGCCGATGAAGCTTATGATGAAAACGCCAAGGTAACCAAACTGAAGCGCAAATTGCTCCATCCACTCTAGAACCAAGCAGTCCCTCTCTCCAACATCGGGTATATGTATTTCACTTTACCCATGTTGCTTTAACTTTTTTCGGAAAGATAACCATCAAAATCAAAATAACCCTTGTCCTTAGTATAACGCTCAAGTTCTTCTTTAAGAAAAAGGGAAAGTTAAGCAGGGTTGGTTTAACTCACTTTTGTTTGCATGCTCAGTCTTTTGTGCTCTATGATAATTTTGGATATTATTAATGCTGGCAAAGCTAGGATGATGCCGCCGATAAACCAGAAACCAAGTTTGAAGGATATGTCCGGTATTGGGGGCGGCAGTATCTGGATAATGCCGGGGTCTAACATGTCTTTAATTTGGTTCTCGTAGGGGATGAATGCTGAGACTAAGAATATGATGCCCATCACGAAGGCGCCAACTCCTTCTGTTAGAAGGTGCACGAAATCCTTCCAAGAAATGATTTTCCAACTCTGCTTTGAAAATGCAAAACTCATTATGCCCATAGTCAGGGTTACAGCAGCTAGACAGATTGGATAAAGCGTAAAAGCCGCTTCAAGAATGGCAGGTGAAGTTGGTTCTATGACCTGCATCAAAATTATGCGTATCGGTATGGGCATGATAGCGATGAAGAACCCAGTGACGAATAGAATTGTGTTTATGTCTCCGTAAATGATGTAGTCTTCGAAGTACACGCGTATGCTCATCCAAGACATGAAGATTACAAAATACGAAAACCCGAAGAATCCTATTGCAAGAAACAGATCTTGTGGCTCTGCAATAGGCAACTCTGTCAAAGAAAAAGCGCCCAGCCCCAACGACAGACCAAAAACAGCGTCAATTATAACGTATATCCCATGCCTTTCAGCTCGATGATGGAGAGATTCCTTCTCAACTGCTTCACTCTTCTCTTCAGTCATAATTTGCTACCACATTCAGAATTGATTGTTTGATTTATAAAATATTTGTACACACAATTGTTCTCCAACTTTTGGCAGGCTTTAACTACTTTTATAGGTGTATAAAGGACGAATACAGCCTGTCAAATTGAAATGCGCACAGTAGAAATAACAAGACTTTTGATTAGAATGTAAGAAGATAATATGTAATGTAAGAACCCGAAAAATTAAGGACGAATGTTCAATGGAAAAAAGCTTTACAGGCAAGATTTTAAGGGTGAACTTGAGCAAAGAGAAAATATCTTCTGAGGATCTCGAAGAAATTTTCTATCGTCGTTACTTTGGGGGTAGAGGGCTAATAGCATATTATCTCCTCACTGAACTAGAGCCGAGAATAGACCCTCTTGGTCCAGATAACAAGCTGATTTTTGCTTGTGGTCCCGTAACTGGCGCACCCGTCAGTGGCAGTGGGCGTAACAGTGTAGGCGCCAAATCACCCCTCACATGCGCATACGGAGAAGCCGAAGCTGGAGGCTTCTGGGGAGCAGAACTAAAACAGGCAGGCTTCGACGCCATCATCGTTGAAGGAAAAGCGTCAAGTCCTGTATATTTGTGGATTAAAGACCAAAAAGTGGAACTCAGGGAGGCTTCCCGTCTGTGGGGACTTGAGATAAAAAAATCTCAGGAAACTATTCGCAGTGAATTGGGCGACAGCAGGGTGAAAGTGGCTCAGATTGGTCCCGGAGGAGAAAAACTGGTTCGATACGCTTCTGTAGTTAATGACCTGAATCATGTGGCTGGTCGATGTGGCATGGGAGCAGTTATGGGTTCAAAAAACCTGAAAGCCTTGGCAGTCAAAGGAAGCACAAGAGTTCCAGTTCGCAAACCAAAACGGCTCAGAAAACTCGCTAGGTGGATGGCACAAAACGTGGACAACCTTGCGCACAGTTTGCATGCTTATGGAACGGGGGATAGCATGGATGTCATGGAAGAGACTGGAAATCTTCCAGTTCGCAACTTCAGGGACGGCGACTTTCCAGAGGTGGATTCTATTTCTGCTGAAGCTGTTAAGGAGCATGTGCGAGTCGGTATGGGAACCTGTTTCGCATGTGCTGTTGCCTGCAAAAAAGAGGTCAAAGTAAAAGAACCGTGGAATGTGGATCCAGCGTATGGCGGACCTGAATATGAAACTTTAGCTTCTCTGGGATCCAACTGTGGAGTGTCTGATCTCAAGGCAGTCTGTAAAGCGAATGAACTGTGCCAAAGATACTCTATAGACACCATAAGCACAGGAGTTACGATCAGTTTCGCCATGGAATGTTTCGAGCATGGCTTACTCACAAAAGAGGATACTGGCGGCATGGATCTGAGTTTCGGAAATGCAGAATCTATGGTTAAAATGGTTGAGCTAATCGGAGAAAGAAGGGGGATAGGAAATCTTCTGGCTGAAGGTTCCATGAGAGTTGCTGAGCATATCGGAAATGGTGCAGAAGAATTTGCGGTTCACGTTAAGGGACAAGAAGTTCCCATGCATGACCCCAGACTAAAACGAGGTGAAGCTCTGGGCTACGCAGTATCTCCAACTGGGGCAGACCATGTTCACAACATCCATGACACTTTCCTGTATCCTCAGCTCCCAAAAAGCTATAATAGCCTCGGAGTCTTGGAGACTGTGCCAATCGAAGATTTTGGACCAAAAAAAGTGCGATTATACAAGTATGTTGGTGAGTGGCGTACCCTCAACAACTTTCTGGTGTTGTGCCTGTTTACGCCATGGAGCGTAATACAGAAAGTTGATATTATAAGATCCGTGACGGGATGGAACACCACAGCCTTTGAGCTGATGAAGGTCGTGGAAAGAGGAAACACGCTTGCAAGAATCTTCAACATCAGGGAAGGCTTCACTGAGAAAGACGATTGGCTTCCTCCAAGATTCTTCAAACCCAAAACATCAGGCGCCCTAAGCAAAACATCCGTAAACCCCGAAGCACTGCAGAAGGCAAAAACTCTCTACTATGATATGATGGGTTGGACTGAACAGGGAATACCCAAACAGAGTGCATTAGAAGAGCTGGATATTGCTTGGGCTGCAAACAAAATCTCTGTACAATAGGCGAGTGATAAACTAATATCCTACAGTTTTTAATTAGGGGTCATCCATACAGCATAACGTTTGAAGGTGCAAGGTTTGCCTGTGAAGAGACAGAAATGGAGCGAAGATTTCGGTGAGTGGTTCCGCAACGTGCTCATAAACGCGGGCATAATGGACTACCGATACCCAATCAAAGGCTCGGGAGTCTGGATGCCCTACGGCTTCAAGATACGAAGAAACATCCTTCAGATTCTACGGGATTTACTTGATTCAACAGGTCACGAGGAGACCCTGTTTCCGTTACTGATTCCCGAAACCTCCCTAGCGCAAGAGTCCGCCCACGTGAAGAGCTTTGAGGGAGAGTGCCTCTGGGTAACCCACGGCGGCTTTGAACCCCTGAAAGTCAGGTATGCACTGAGACCCACAAGCGAGACTGTTATAGCGCCTATGCTGAAGCTTTGGATTCGCTCCCACGCAGACCTGCCCCTGAAACTGTATCAGGTTGTAAATGTTTTCCGCCATGAGACTAAAGCAACCCGTCCGATTCTGAGGATGCGGGAGGTCTCCACCTTCAAGGAAGCCCACACCTGCCATGCTACTTTTGAGGAAGCTGAAGAACAGGTACAAGAGGCTGTGGAGCTCTACAAACGGTTCTTTGATGAGGTTGGTGTTCCCTATTGTGTTTCCCGGAGACCGGAATGGGACAAGTTTGCTGGAGCCCTTTACACAATAGCCTTTGACATGTTATGTCCCGACGGCAGGACTCTCCAGATCGGAACTGTGCATAATCTGGGGCAAAACTTCGCCAAAGCCTTCGACATAACTTACGAGACCAACGATGGAAGCCAAGAGCACATCTGGACGACAAGTTACGGAATTTCTGGAAGAGGAATCGCCGCTGTTCTAATCATCCACGGAGACGACAACGGCATCGTGTTACCTCCAAAAATAGCACCCATACAAGTGGCTATCGTCCCGGTTCCATACAAAGGAAAAGAAGAGCAGGTAAACGAAGCCTGCAGAACTGTTGCCTCCAAACTTAAGGACGCGGGATTCCGAGTTGAATTGGATTTGCGAGGAGACTTGACTCCCGGAAACAAGTTCTATTACTGGGAGCTGCGGGGTGTGCCCATCCGAATCGAGATAGGTCCCCGAGACTTAGCGAATGGAGTGGTGACTATTGTCAGACGGGACACCCTGAAGAAGCAAACGTGGAAGATGGATGATGTAGCCTCGGCTGTGCAAAAATTTGTGGAAGAGATGACTGAGGACCTGAAGGCGAATGCTTCAAAGTGGATGAGAGAACGAGTTTACCGAGTGAACAGTTTAGCTGAGGCGAAACGGTTGCTGGAAAAGAAGGCGGGCATCGTTGAGGTTCCGTGGTGCGGCAAGGACGAGTGCGGTCATAGCTTGGAGGAAATGGTTGAGGCGCGGCTGCTAGGATTTCCCGAAGACAGTACAAAAAAGATAGATGGGAAATGTCTTGTCTGCGGAGAAAAGGCATTGAATATTGTAAGAGTTGCCCTAGCGTACTAAGAGAGTGCGATTGACGGCGTCTACGAAGCTGTTTAATACGTTGCAACCACAATTTCTAATATAACAAAAATCGTAAGGTTATTTCAGCAGATGTTAAGATGGAGAAGCTTGGCTGATTAGAGGTTGAAGGTTTGCTGACGAAACTTAAACAAAGGGCTCAGTTGTGGTTGACTTCTGAAGCGACGATGCTTCATAACCTAGGCTTGTCTCCAAATCAGGTAAGCATCTTGGGAATAATCTTAGCCGTGCTTTCCGCACTCACTTATTGGCAGTGGAAGCTCAATTCCCTCCTTCTAATACTGGCGCCTCTTCTGATGCTTGCCTCTGGTCTCCTTGACGCCCTAGACGGAGCATTGGCAAGACTATACAGAGAAACCACAAACTTTGGCGGATTCTTCGATTCCCTTCTTGACAGATACGCCGACGCAGTTATCATCTGCGGGATCATCCTCGGCGGATTAACTGACGTTAAATGGGGACTTGCCGCGCTCATTGGCTCCCTGCTGGTCAGTTACGCTCGGGCAAGGGCAGAAGCAGCGGGAGTAAAAATGGAAACTGTGGGCTTAGCTGAACGTGCAGAACGTATAGTGTTACTGGCTTTAGCAAGTTTCCTCAGCTATGTTTGGCTTGACGCTTTATGCTGGGGAGTCCTTGTTCTCGCTATCCTCACAAATCTGACTGTAATTCAGCGGGCAATCTATTTCCGCAAGGCGTCGCAATGACCTAAAAAGAAAATGTTGTTTTGGTTTAGCGCCTAACTCTTCTTCTCGTGGGGCTTGTTCTCCGCTCGTTTTTCGAGCGCACCTTTACTACGCCACGATGCACCGCGCATGAAACGCAATAATATTTTGTCTCGGTGCGGCTGGCAACATATGTGCCCTTCTGACGAAGTTCCTTGTAGAGGAGCGAGTCCACTAAGGAGACTCTTCGTGACACTCGTTTGGCTTTGTCGCGGGGGACTTGCTGACCGCAACCGCAGCACTGAACCAATGTGCCTTTGCCTTTGCTGCCCTTTGCTCGGCCTCTGGACTTTCGCTTAACTGGCATTAATTTTCCTCATTATTGTAAATTAAACGGCATTTATTAAGTATCACCAGAAACAGTTCATATACCTTACGTTTTTTACAAGTTAACACATATGCCTGTGCGGGGAGCCTCAGCAAACGCTTTCATGTTGCCTTCCTTTTTCAATTTAAATTCAAAAGAATTAAATGAGTGCTGGTCTAATATGCGATAAAGTCAACTGTATCCGTTAAGAATTGGTGATGCACTTTGGGTCGGGTTGCTAAGGGCGTTAAATGCAGTGTGATAGGCTGTGACAGAGATTCAGTTCGCTCGCTCTCTCGAGATAAGGTGAGCGCCGCGGGACTAAAAGTTGATGACACTAGACGCTCCTACCTCTGCAGGCTTCATTACAAAGAATACAAAAAGGGTACCAAAAAAGATAAGATGCTTGAGAAATGGAGGTTCAAAGGCTGAGAATTCTCCAGTTGCATTCAAACTTCATAGAGTATGAGGTTGTAGAGAAGGAGATAGCCTTAGCTGAGGAACCTGAGAAAAAGAAAGATCGCCTCGAAGAACTCGCCGTATTATTCACTGCTGTCGAAGAGGGAGACGACACAAACGTCGCAAAAAAAGCGATGGAAAACACTAAAGCATCCCTCGACAAATTGAAAGTTAACCGGATTCTGATCTACCCCTACGCGCACCTAAGCAACAACTTGGCTAAACCAGCTGACGCCTTGAAGGTCATCAAAGAAATGGAACAAACTGCCAAAGAATTAGGATTCGAAACATACCGGACTCCCTTCGGCTGGTGCAAGAAATTCTCTATTTCTATTAAGGGGCATCCTCTAGCCGAACACCTCAGAATCGTTTCATCTGACGAGGCTGAAGAAAAGATTGTTTCCGAAGCCCTGAAGGCAGAAGAGAAACTCAAATCCTTCTGGTATATCCTGCAGACCGACGGAAAACTGGTTCCAGTAGAAGAGTTCAATTTTAAGGGGCATGAAAATCTGGAAAAATTAGCCCAGTACGAGATAGAGAAGGTTAGGGCTGTTCAGCAGGTTCCGCCTCACGTTCCATTGATGAAAAGACTGGAGATCGCTGATTACGAGCCGGGAAGCGACCCCGGCAACCTCCGATGGTACCCTAAGGGTCGTATGATTAAGTCGTTGATTGAGCAATACGTGACCGAGAAGGTTATAGATTATGGTGCAATGGAAGTTGAAACTCCAATCATGTATGATATTCAGCATCCCGCCATTGCACATTATCTTGAACGGTTTCCTGCCCGACAGTATCTGTTATGTTCGGATAAGCGGGACTTCTTTTTGAGGTTCAGCGCCTGTTTCGGTCAGTTTCTTATGGTTCATGATGCCCAGTTTTCTTATCGGCAGCTTCCCTTGCGTATCTATGAGTTGACCAAGTATTCTTTCAGACGGGAGAAGAGCGGAGAATTAACTGGATTAAGAAGACTTAGATGCTTCACTATGCCTGACTGTCACGCTTTGGTTGCTGATCTGGATCAGGCGAAGGAGGAGTTTCTGGTCAGGTTCAAGCTTTCCATGGGGATTCTAGAGGAAGGTTTGGAGCTGAGCAAGGATAACGATTACGAGTTGGCTATCAGGGTAACGAAGGACTTCTATGAGGAAAACAAGGAGTTCGTTCTTTCTTTGGTGAAGCTGTTTGGTAAACCTGTTCTGCTGGAGATGTGGGAGGAAAGGTTCTTCTATTTTGTTTTGAAGTGGGAATTCAATTTCGTGGATAACCTGAACAAGGCTTCCGCCCTCTCTACTGACCAGATTGACATAGAGAACGCC
>Ga0209427_10002940_pt1 | contig 20011 bp, 15 predicted proteins | sample DeeMarSWOR136_30_FD_187465 | JGI IMG/M metagenome (GOLD analysis project Ga0209427, IMG submission 187465) | Marine sediment microbial communities from White Oak River estuary, North Carolina - WOR-1-36_30 (SPAdes) (version 2) | ecosystem: Environmental > Aquatic > Marine > Intertidal zone >...
CATGTCTGAGATTGCATCTTCAAAATTAGTCTTACAAAATGGACAGGCACTAATGATAAATTTCTCAGTATCTCTTTCTTTTGAAGCTTCTTTTAGAACAAATTCCGCCTCTTCAAGACGATTTTTTGCAGCAAGTATTGCCATTTCTGGATATGCCGCTTTCACACCGCCTCCTGAGCCGCAACAGTAAGCATATTCATTAATTCGAAACATTTCAACGAACTCTATTGCTTTATTCATTCTTTTAAATATCTCTCTTGGAGCATCATAAACACCTTTAGCTCCTCGTCTATAAATTTTCGGTGGATCATATATAGTAATTTGATTGTACACTTTCTTTTTAGTTCCCTTCCATTCAGAAACATAAGGTTCGGCACCTCTTCCTAAATGACATGGATCATGATAGGTTATTATCGGTTTTTTCTCTGTTTCATCAAATAGGATCTTCTTTTTCCGAATAGCTTCTTCAATTATTTCAACCATATGACGGAATTTGATTTTTTTCCACAACTTAATGTGGTCTTCATCTAAATGATGGGGATATTCTGCTACAAACATGGCATAACATCCAGGACACGCAGTTATTACTTCTTCGACTCCTAATCTACTGAACAGCTCGATATTAGATTGCATATATTTTTTAGAAGTTTTTACCTGACCAGATCTATAAATTGGAGACCCACAGCAAATTTCGTCTTTAGAGACCTGGAACTCATAATCAATAGCATTAAGTATTTCCACACTAGCTTGGGCCATATCTTGCTGCCGATATGAAGCGGTACATCCCGTAAAAAATAATGTTTTTGAATTTGGATTTGATTTGGCGCCCGTCTTGTTGATCCAATCTTGTCGATTCTCATGGGATTCTCCGTAAGGATTATTAAATTTCTCGGCAGCATCTGCATATTTTTTATGAGCGGGATGTGGACCAATCTTCTCAACAATATACTGTCTTACATCAAAAATGGTATCAAGGACTTCTAGATCCGTTGAGTATTTGCAGGATGCATCACACGCCCCACACAGAGTGCATTGTAATACAGTGTCTCTCATTTTCTCAGTAACTTCTACTCTATCATAATAAAGAGATGCTCCAATTACAATTTTTCCACCTCCAGACCATGGGTGAAAATAGCCATAATCCATTGAGCAGCATACCGAGGAAAATTCGGCAGATTTTATTTGAGCCAAAGGAGGCCATTTGCATAAGCTGCAGCGGGCACACCTCCAATATTCATCGGTATGTTTATTCAACAATTTTTTAGTTTCTTCCATTTTCCTCACTCCATAATGTTTAAAAAATTAATTGTCCTTTATTGAGAATCATATCAGGATCAAAAATTCTTTTCAATTTTCTCAGCCCTTCCTGAAATGCTTGATTTTTATCCGAAAAAGCTATGCCATTTATGAGTTCATAAGATCGGGAGAAAAATCCCCCATTTAAAGCCGCAAACTTAGCTATATCCTTACATATTCCCCTAACTTTTTCAAGTGAATATTTGATTTTTTCAGAATCCGGTCTATCTGCGATAATTGAGAATTCTAAATTTACGGCTCTTGCTTGAATCACAGGTTGTATATAGATATTCACCCGATCTTTAGGAAAACCATGCCTATTTAGAATATCTTCAACTCCTTTAAGATGAGTCTGCATTCGATCTAAGGTTGTATTATAAAATATATCTAATGCTATGGACGTATCTGAAAATTTAGGATGCGGATCAATAGTATTTCCATCAATGATCGGGCCAATCTCATTTTGAGTTATCCCTGATATATTATCTTTTGCTTCTAAGCTAAGTTCACTAAGAACTTCATTACAGCATTCCATCTGGTAAGAAATTTTATCGTCAGGGAATAATTCATAGCCGTTTATCGTATAAATCATGACATATTTCTTAATAATTCCTTCACTTGACGGAAAACTAGCTTTGAACAGATTATCATTCATAATAAAAATTTCATCAACCCATCTTTTTCTCACAGCCGAGTATATAAATTCAGCAAGCGGGATAATTGTATCTGAATCAACTATTTTAATTACTCTTTTATCTGGGATAAAATCACATTGCATAGAAATCCATGATACAATACCTAAAGTAGCTTTAGCCCCTTGTATTATCCTAAATATATCTGTTTGACCCGGACCAAGTGGATTAGTTAGAGCAGCTCCAAATTTTATATTTGCTTCTATATCCAATGGTCCTGCTGCTTCTCCGGTTCTAAAGATCTCACCATTACCAAATATAACCTCCATACATAATAATGGATCAGAAATATCCCATTGTCTTTTAGCGATTAAATGTGGCTCACGATCTAAAACAGAAGCAAGAGCTGATTTTCCTGCTCTAGGGAGAAAAGGTGATAATGGTCTTAGGCCATGATCTTTAAGTTTGGGAATTAATTCGGCCCAAGTTATGCCAGGCTCTATAACACAGACTCGATTTCTTTTATTAATAAAAGAAATTCTTTTCATATTATGTAAATCTATAATCACAGTATTATTATAGCAAACCGTGTCGTTTAAGAATTTAGGGGAAGTTGTACTGCTTATTGTCACTACATTTATATCATTTAATGTTCTGAAATATTTAATTAGTGCCGATATCTGTTCAGATTTATCCGGTAAAATACTTAGAATTGGAGTTTTACTTTTTTTATCCAAAATTGGTTTACAATAAGTTTCTCTCAGCACATTCGAATCCGTTATAACCTTTTCTTTATCGATAATTTCATATAGTTTTTGAAAATCGATAGACATGTTAAATCATTCTTTTTATGCTTTATTATTCATATCTATCAATATCTTCTCGGAAATTAAATGTTTATTGTAAAAAAAAAAACATATTTCTATTAAAAAAAGGCATTTTATTCGCTAACTAATCTTAATAATTAGTTGCTATTTTTCTAACTCATCTAAATATTCCTTTTGTTTTTCTTCTGTTAAAAAAGCTAAGTCTTTTAATAAAATCTTTTTAACCTTTTCCGAAATATTTATGTTAATCAACTTTTCCCGAATTTCTTTAGATAAGACATTAAAGATTCTTGAAAAATATTTTTTAATGATTCCAATATCTTCGAAATTCTCATTTAACTCGTCAATAATTATTCCCACCAGTTTTAATCAAAATTTTATCCCAATTAAAAATATTTAAACTCAATTCACAAATCTTAGAAAAATATAGTTAATCTATTAAGAGAATATTAATATCATGTAATAAAATATTAGGAGTCCATTTATTCAGTTTTTCCTAATTTTTCTTAAAATAGAGATTAATATCTCACATTTTTCAATATTTTAATACTTATATAAAAGTCAGTTTTAGGATTAAATATTTATTCAATTTGGACTAATTCTCTAGTGAAAGTAAAAATTCTTTAAATTTTATTTTTAGACTTATTTCCTTTAAACATTAGTTCGATAAATAATTCATCTATAGATTTTTTAATATCACTGGATAATTCCTGAAAGATATTAAGATTACCATCCCACTCTTCAAGTTTGCTTTTAGGATATCGCTTAAAAAACACATCAGAAACTATTTTTAATACTTTTAATGCTTTTTCATGTTTAGTTTTAACTGAGGAACTAGCCATAAAGATAAAATTATCGCGTTTGAGAAAATCAAATCGGATTCTGTTGAATTGGATGCTGTTTAATTTATCATTATAGATTTGTGATGCGTAGGATGTCAATGCACTAATAAGCATACCAAAAAGAGTTTCATCTATATTTTCATTGTTAATTTTACTAGCAACCACTTTTCCACTTTCTGTGATGATCAATATATCTTTTAGCTCACGAAACACGTATCTCCCTTTATTATTTAGATTTTTTTTTAAAACAATTAATAAATACTTACTAATTATATCGTGATTAATTTAAATATTTAAACTTAAGTAGATTTAATTTCATTCGAAATATTATCTTTATCATAATAAGAAAATTTGAAAAATTTTCGCTTTTAAAATTCTTTTTTTATATAAATTTTAAAAAAAACTCTAAAGTCTCTATAGGTTTAAATAGCTGCAATTTATTAATGATGATAGAAAAGAGATCATTTATTTCATACTTTTCATCATGTGAGGTTTAAAGGAGACATATGAATCTAATTGAAGATGATATCGAAATTAGTATAGAATTTGAGCAGAAAATGCTATGGTACGAAGAAGAATTTGATTTAATCTTTAATAACAATTCCCTTTATGATAATGAACAGAATAAAAAACTCGCAAATCAACTTTTAGGTAAGTTATCCGAAACTATAAATGAATATCGCGATCAAAAAGTATTTCATTTACTAGTCCATACTTTAAATAATATCGAGAGAAATCATCCTGAATTTTTTGAATAATAGTATTTTTAATATATAAAAATATTCTATAGAATGATTTAAGCTATTAAAGCACTTATTTTTAGAGATGAGATTTATCACAATATAGCATCTCTATTAAGATTATTATTTACTTTTTCTTTTTTTTTATGACTTTTCATATAGGGATATATCGATATCCCCTGCAAAAATATAGCAAAGCCATCGTCCCTAAAATGAAATGAAAAACAAGTAATTTTAAATATAAATTATGTTATTACAATGGAGAGGTTATAAGAATAAAAAAATTAATAATTGAGGATCATTGTTAGTGGTAAATGGCAACGAAGGTGAAGATCTTATCTTAAAAATAAGAGAATGGAAACAAATTTCCATAGTGTCTACTCGGCAAAATAAAGATCTATTTAATATTATATTACGAGAAAAAGTGCCAACATTCTCTCGAAAATATGTGCGTCGTATTATTGTCTCACTTTCTCAAAAGATGCAGTCATATTCTATCGCTTCCTTTGAAATAAATAAGAATGGAGATGCGAAAGAAGATTACATCCCTCTTTATTCCACTGAAGTCTTAGGTTCCATGGAAACAGATAAAATCCTTACAGATCTGAAAGCGATTCTTAATGGGAAAGATGAGCAGATTTTTGGCTCAAAATCGAGCTTTGATCTAAAATTATGACCATTTATTCATAATTCCCCCAATATGAAGAGTAAAGATTCTGATTCCTCAACTAATTTCATGTTTTCATCGAGAGCCCCTTCATAATAGTTAAAGACAATATGATCTTCAAATTTATTTAAAGAGGGATTATATTTCCAACTAGGTACATATCCACGAGGGAAAAATCCCGTGTCATAAAATATTTTTTGGTGTTCTGGAAGATATGCTGAGACAAAACACTCACAATAGCGTATATTATAACGTCTGATGAAATTTTTTAATTCTTGTAAAAACACAAATAATTCTTCTGAATTATTGACATAATACTCCGTTTTTTCGAAGTTTTGTACCTGCGGAGTATATAAGAACGTGAAATATGCGTCTGAATTACGATAAGAAAATGTGATTTTTTCATATCCAAATCTATCCTTTTCGATTCTGGTTATAATAGTTTTCTTTAAAATTGTAAGCTTAATATGGTCTAATGAAAAGATAGGAATTTCGAGTATTACTTCCCCTAAATTGTATCTTTCATTCGCATAATAAAAACCGCGCGCCGCTTTAGGTATTATAACCGGTACATCCTTTCTGCGATACTTATATAATGCTTTCTCATCATAGATAATATGCATGATATCTGATTCCACTTTATTTAGAAAGACATCTTTATTCGGAAAAAACGCAATCGGTCGTATCCCGCACACTACTGCCATATGCTGAGCTTTAGCATGGGCAGTCCTATTTTCCGCATACCATACATAAATCCTGTTCCTATAGAGCGTCCATATTGCAATCATACATGCAATGGTTGTTTTAACCACATCAATCTTCCCAAAATATTTTTTTTTAAGGATAAATCCCCTCATATATCCTTTTTTTTCAGGGAAGTTTAGATGATATGTAAAACACCCAGCAACCTCATCGTGATGATCTCTGAAAATAAACCATTGATAATTGTCACTATCTATCATCTTTCGTACTGCCTGCTCATCTTCCATTTCTTTGAAAGGATATGAACCATCAAATGCGTCCAAATATATTTCAGTTATGGTCTTCGCATCTTCGGGCGTGGCAGGAATGATATTCGGAAAAATCTTTTTGGGATGAGATTGTGACTTCTTATGGATATTTAGTGTGATTCCTTTTGAGATATTGGCTATCGTCACATCTTTAAAATGATCTAAAAACTCATTGGTAGTTTTAGAATTCAAGCCCCCTAAAGATATTAAAGGGCGTTTTATTATCTCATTAAAGACCATTTTAGCTCATCCTATAATACTTTACCTATTCTAAATAAGACATAGGATGCTATCCATATTTAAAGATTCCCTTTTTTCATTTGAAAAACAGGAAATCATATGACTTCATATCACCTGTATATTATCTTATCTGGGATCAGTAGCAAATATTTTTATAAGGGCTCTTAGTTGTTATATGTGAATAAACATATTTTATTGAGTTTTTTTAATGTATGAAAGATCTTCTAGGATGAAAAAAGATACCACGTTTAGTTATGTAAGTGATGAAAAAAAAATCTTAAAATATCTTACCCTTGGGATAAATATTCCAATATCGCAAGAATATCATAAATATATTATCCATGATCTTCGTTTTTTCCGGGCACAGTCAATTGTTCTTAAATATAAGAGCCATTCGTTAGGTCATGTATTGGTTTATGACGAGCATGAACATAATCCCTCAACTCTCTATTTTGGCTATTTTGGCGTGGATCAGCATCAAACAGATTTCATTATTTTATTACTTGAAGAGCTTGTCAGCTATGGGAAAACGCATCACTATAAAAAGATTAAAGGACCAATCAACATCCCCACGGTCATTTACGGTTGGGGATTTATGGAAGAAGGAAGCTTAGAAGATCTCTATGCCGGAAGACCTGTCAACCCCCCCATTTACCAGCATATCTTTTTTAACCATGGATTTACCGTTGTAAATAAAGAAGTTTCATGGGAAGGGCCTCTCCCTGTATTTGATCCCTTTCAATTAGATGGATATAACTTTCAAGATTATGAGGTATTTCATCCCCAAAGCATATCTGAACTCATGGAACTCAAACCTATATTCCAACAATTGCATAATGAGAATATGCCTCCTGGCTCTATTATCACTCCCAGAATTAATGAGTTATTTGAAAATTATGTAGATTATATTATTCGCTATGGGGGATTAGATATGTTTTTTTTCGCAAGACACAAACCAAGTAATAAAATTGTGGCATGTGGTTCCAATTTACCTAATCCTTTTCGAAAAGATCATAATGGGAAGCAAGACTCGTTTGTAGCATTTACCGTGGTCATTAATGCTGAGCATCAAAATAAAGGGCTTGTAATATTATTGACTGGCGTTAATTTCCTTCAGATGCGAAGACGCAATATGCGATATCTATCAGGACCAGCGAATAATTCGCATGAAATTAGCACTCATGTTGCCAGAAAACTAGGATTAAATGACTTAAGAACCCACCTCATTTTAGAATTAAATATATAAATCTTTTATCTAAATTCATTTTATTTTTTTTTTTTAAAGGATCCAATAGTTACACGGATAATAAAAAGCCTTAAATTATTCTAAGTTAAATAATAACTCAGTGAACTTATAATGGATATTAAGCAAGAAGCAATTAAATCTAAGATTTTAACTGACTCATATGAAATTTTAAAGCATTTACCTATGGGTATTAGTTTACCAATCTGGGAAGAGTTTCACAAATATATTTTACATGATCTAAACTATTTCAAAGCGAAATCAATCATTCTTGAATATTTTGGTAATCCTGCTGGACATGTATTAGTTTATTCTGTTGATGATAAAATATTATATTTTGGCTATTTTGGAGTGGCGAATCATAACCAAAAATATATTACTTTGTTACTTGATGAGTTAATACGTTTTGCGAAAGAAAAAAAATATAAGACTATTCGGGGACCTATAAATATCCCTACGGTTATTTATGGATGGGGATTTATGAAAGAGGGGAGTGAGGAGGATACATTTGTTGGCAAGCCACTCAATCCTCCCATATATCAAAAAATATTTTTCGAAAAAGGATTCCAAGTACAATTGGAAGAGTTTTCATGGGAAGGACATTACCTAAAGTTTGATCCCTACAAGATTGAAAGATTAGATTTTAGCCAATATGAATATTTTACTCCAAAAAACTGGGAGGAGTTAATGGCATTAAAACCTCATTTCTTAATAATCAACACCCAAAACATGCCCGAATCTGGAAAAGTCACTCCTGGTATTGAAGACCTTTTTGATAATTATGCTGATTATGTGGTTAAATATGGGGGATTTTATATGTTATTTTTTGTAAGATACAAACCCACAGGTAAAATAGTAGCATGTGGATCTCTTTTACCAAATCCATTCAGAAAGGATTCAAGAGGAAGATACGATTCTTTTGTAGCTTTTACGTGGGCAGTTCATAGGAGGCACAGAAAAAATAATTTAATTATTTTGATGTGGGGCTCAACCTCACTTAACACATGGAAGAAAAAATTACGTTATTTATCAGGAGTAACGGGTAATGACGAGGCTCTGCTTTTTTCTAAATTTGCGAAATTAGTAAACCTTCAAGAGAGAAGAAGGCATTTAGTACTTGAACTAAGCTTGTAAGAGTTTATTTTTAAAAAGGAATAATAATTAGAGCACTTAATATTTTAGTTCCCCTATAATTATTTAGGTTTCTAATTTTGTAGCGACTCCATAATAAATCAAGATACCAGAGGGAATTCCTATAAAAAAAATAATAATGGGCCATAAAAATTGAAATACAGGATTTGACCATGTGTTATAAAGAAATCCTCCCATCATTCCCGTTAATAATCCACAAAATCCAATGAAGAAATATATTAGTCTTTTTTTCAAAACTTTTTCGCGGAATACTCTATAGATTCGATAAAATAAAACGGAAAAAGGAATAATAATGAATCCGAAGCAGAAAATGTAAATAATTGTGAAAAATCGCCACGACCAGACTGGTCTCCAGCCCGTCTGCTCGTTTATAGCAATATCTCCTGACGCTGCAAAAAGAACAAGCATTGCTATAATTGTAAAACCGTAAAAAAATAAGATTTTCTTCATATTACTAGGTAATCGTTGATATTCATAGCTATAGAGCAATCTAGTGAATAAAACCAGAAAAATTAGACCAAATAAGATGCAAAAGACAGTGATCAAATGTAAAATAATTACTATTGGATTTTCCCGTAAAGGTACATATATTGCATTTATTATCAATCCTACTGCGACGGAAATATAATGTGAGCTAAGGGTAATGGTTAATGGATTTTTCTGCCTTTTCAGGATTTTATACATTATAGTAAAAAATATGCCAGCAACCGCAATGTGCACTCCATAGATAAGTGTCAGCCTTAAAAATTCAGCGTCTTGAAATAAATTATTAATCATAAACATGTTCCATGATTCACCGTAAAGTTGCAATCATCTGATAAAGATATTTAAGATTTTTTTATATCTTTTTTTGTATATTATTAATTAGCTTCTTAATATTTAAATGATTCATGCATAATCCAAAAAATTGTAATGAAAAATCAATTTTTTACTTTTTATCAAGAAAACTAAACTCAATAGTTTTCATTCGTATTTAGTCAAATCCTCAAACGTGCGACGTCAAGCTATTTTTTTCAAGAATCCCTGAAAATATAATCTCATAAGCGACATAATTCGCTTAACGATTGAATTTATTTCAAAATAAGAATCTGAGCTATTGCGTCCTCAATTAAAGGTTTCTAATCTGTGTTTAGTGGAGCTAGATTATCAAAAAAATGTATTATTTTAATTCAATAAAATTAAATTTGAATCTTGTTTAAATAGTTCTTATCTTGTAATCCGGAAGGATTGAAGAATTTTTTCCACTTTGGATATACCAATTTACATATTGAAGTTAAACTCTTGATGTCATTTTTAAAGAGTTTAGGATGGTTTGTGTGGTTCAAAAGATTCTTCAGAACCTGAGCATAATTTACAACTTTACCTCCAGTTTCAGTTTGAATGTACTGGTATATTTTACTTAATAATGGGAGCATATCCTCAAAACCTGGCTTAAAATGAGGGTGTTTAAAAGATTGAAAACCGTGAATGAAATGAAATTCAATCGGCACATCAAGCAACCGATTTTGAGATTTCAACTCCTCCCATATACCTGTCATGGGATGAGCATGCAAGTGTAGCACCGTGTTCATGGTGGCATCAAGATCTATTAATTTCTTGATATCCTCCATCACACTTTCTTTAGTATCAAAATCATACCCAATGATATAGTTGGGATTAGTAAATATCCCATAATCAGACATTCTTCTAACTAATGATTTCATGTTTACATTAGTATTTTTCACATAATTTTTGTTAAAGCTTTCAATGCCGAAATTTACTAAATGAATTCTGGCAGCTGAATTTGATATTTTGTCAAGATCTAATTTATCTAAAATGGAGGTTATACTATAAACATAGAATGCAAAATCTCCATAATCCTCTTTAAAAAGATTGATAAACTCATACCACCATCCTAATGAAAACACTGATGTGGGTTCTTCAAAATAAAAAGATAATTTATTTTCACCAACTTCATCCCGGAATTTTATAAATTGATCATGCAGATATTGAGGAGTAAAAAATTCTCCAGTATATTCTCCCCCGTACAAACTGGGAGCTACGCAAAAATCGCAATTCAAGGGGCATCCAATTTTAGTAACCAATCTATAGATAGTTGTGGCTACTTCAAAATTTAGATATTTTAAACAATAGCGATTTGGCATAATTGTGAGCTTATAAGGGTTATCAATTTTCTCATTAAATAATTTTCGTAAGAAAGGTACCCCTCTCTCTCCTTTACATACGTAATCCACGTAGGTTTTTGTTTGCTCAAACATTGCACCAGGACCTCCTGCTATGGTTATTATTGACGAATCAAAATTTTTTACGGATTGTGCGCAATTAATAAAATTACTATAATCATTAGAAATAATTGAAAATCCAACGTGAGTATAAGAATCTTTTTCTAATTCAGAAATAAGGATTTCAGGATTAACTGGCTCATCAATAACTTTTGAAGGAGTTTCGATATTTTTTGCCAAAAATCGTCCCGAAACATTGAGATCATCTATAAACCCATCAATAGCAACATCATCTGGCCATTCGGTAATATTATTAAAAATTTCTTCTTTAGCCCATTTAGTCATCTGAGGATATGTCTTGAGGAGTTGAGCTCTATAGTCTGAAGGTTTCCTATAAAGAAATTCTGATCCAATACCCCCTCCAGCATATACTTGAACAAGAAGAATCTTATTTATGCTCGCCATTATAATTACCTTACCTTGTTTTTAATATTTTTTACATTTTTTATATTAATCTAATATAATAAAAAAAATAAATTTGGAGAATTATGTAAACTTTGATCACATTGCGCTGTGTTTTTTTAGTCAAACGTGATTCTTGGTAATGTCATAAAAGATATATCCATTTCAAATGTTTTAATATTTTCCTTAGTTTAACGCCACTAATTTAAAATGGTATTTAGTATTGTATATTAATTTATATTAGATTTATTATAAATTCTTCTCAATTCCCTAAAAAATTTAAATAAAACTAAATTCAATTTTTTTCATACGAATATAATCATACCCATTAACTCTAGGCGCTAAAGTCTTTTTTCTAATTTTAAGAATCCCCGAAAATATAATCTCATACGCGAGATAAGATGCGGTCATCCTTATCATAGGGGCAAAAGAGCGAAGTGGAAGGTTTCCTGATAACATTCCTTCTACAGCTCCGGACTCTCTATCGCAAATTTCTTCAAGTCCTGGAAAGAGAAACACCTTAGATAGTATTGCATTTCGTATATCTAATTGAATATTTTCAGAAACTTCTATTTGTTCAATTGACATCTGTTTAGTCTTAAGCTCGTAGCAGGTTTCATAGTCTACACTTTCTTTAGTGAACCACCAAGCACATAAAAAAGGAACTCCCCAGGATTCGACTATAGGAATTTTTCGCTTTGCGCATTCTCTGCAAATTAAAATGGAGCAAATAGGGTCATCTAATGTTAGAGCTGCGATTTTAATATTATTTAAAATCTCGGAAATATTATGGTTAGAAATTTCATAATATTTAGATATATTAATGTCTGGGTTGATTTTTTCTAAATAATTTTCAAGGATATCTACTTTATACTTTCCGATATCATTTCTGGTACACATCTGCCGATTTAAATTGGATTCTTGAAATTTTTCGTTGTCGCAAATAGTAAGATTTTCGCAACCCGCTCTAATTAATTGAATTGCAAGAGGTCCTCCTAGTCCACCCACTCCAAAAATCGCAATTGAAGAAATACGTAAAGATTCTTGTTCTGAAAATGTGATAAATCCGATATTTCTATTAATTTGGTTCCAATAAGAATCTTTCCAATTTTTAGGTCTTGTTTTTTCAAACATATTAAATTTCAATTTCATGTAGTTATATATGTATATAAAAATTATATAAAATATTATTGATATCTAAGTGTATTTATTTTATAGAATTAATTAAAATCGTTTAATAATTTTAATTATTCTGAAATAATCGGAAGAGAAAAAAAGAAAGCACTCCCTTTATTTCTTCCCTCAGATTCAATCCAAATCTTTCCCCCGTGTAATTCCACGATTTTTTTCGAAATATACAATCCGAGACCAGAACCTTCAATATCTACATCCCAACCTTTTCCATATCTTTCAATCTTTCCGAATTGTTTAAAAAGTTGACCTTTTTCTTCTTCAGTAATTCCAATTCCCGTATCTTTGATGGATATAATATAGAATTTTTCTTTAATTTCTGATTTAATATTTATTTTACCACCGGGAGGTGTATATTTAATAGCGTTTAGTAAGAGATTAGACATTACTTCATAAATCCTCTCTTTATCAAAGTTGCATGTAAGATATTCATGAACGTTAAGGTGTATTTTCTGATTTCTTAGTTCTGCTAATGCTTGTAGCTCCTTAACGCAAAATTTAATTAAGAAAGTCAAATCTTCCGTAGTGATATTTAATTTTAATTGTCCTTGGTCTAATCTAGAGCTCTCTAAAAGAGAATTTACTAACTTCTCTAATCGACTACTTCCCTCTTTAATTTCTTCTAAAATTGAAATCATATCGGTGTCTAAATGAGGTTTATGCACAGTAAGTAATAGCTCAGTAAAACCTTTAATCGAAATGAGTGGAGTTTTTAATTCATGTGAAGTTCTTGATAGTAAATCAGTCTTAAGCTTACTTTGTTCCTCTAAATCCTGCTGAACTTTCCAACGGCGTTGTTCAATTTCTATGGCGTCGCAAATTAAAAACATGACGAGTTTATCTTGATGAGAAATAATAGGATTTTTTTTGTAGAATACGCATATGGCACTATTATATTTATCTTGAGATTTAATTAATTTGCCATAACAACCTTTTACGTCATATTTAACAAGATAAGGATCACTCTTAGAATATTCTGTTTCATGAATATCAAAAACAGTTTGAATATAATCATGATTTTCTTCAAATAATGTGCTCATAAAAAATTTCTTTTTAAACTCTTCAGAGTTATATAGATTAACTTCCTTATTGCTATCCATTAATTGATAAACTTCTTTTCCATCTTGGATTCTTTTATGAACATATAATACTACACTTGCACTTAATAATTTACCACAAGTCTCTATTAACATTTCAATATTTTTCTGAATGTCTGTGGTGAAATTTAAGAAGTTAATATTTAACTCATAAATAAGTTCTTCATATATTTTTTTCTCTGTAATATCTTCTAACCATAATCTAAAACTAATTATATTCCCATTATCATCGAATTGATTAATTAATTTTCCTAAAAACCATTTCAAATTACTTTGTTTGTCATATATCCTAAATTCTAACTGCTCTTTTTCAATAAGATTATTAAATTTCTTAATTTCATCTGGATGTATAGTTCTCGAAAATAATTTCATATTGAAATCATCATTTTTATCATATCCTAACATATTTAATAATTTAGGATTTATATATGAAAAATCATTAATACTAAAATCATATTCTAATATTCCCATCGAAGAGGTCTCAAGTAAATCGCGATATTTTCCTTCACTTTTTTCTAGTGCATCTCTTGCCCTCTTCCGTTGGATATTTTTCCAAACTCCATCCATGAATAATATTAATTGATGGATGTCAGACTCGTTATAATTAGTTTCCTTATTGATTACAGCTGTAACCGCTACAATATGTTCTCCCTCTGAAATTGGGATGCATAAATAGCGAGAAATTCTATCTCCCGTATTAGATATGCAGCTAAATAAATTTGTTTTTTCTGTACAATTATTATTAATAATAGGTTTTCGCTGAATAAGTATTTCATTCCAAAGATTAATATCTGTTGAAGAAAATTCTTGTTTTTTTTTAATATTGCAATGATCTTCCATTTGATTTGAACACGAGACTACTTTTAAAGATGATTCCTTTTCATTTAAAAAAAAGATACAACTAAGCTGGCTTTTCGTTAAATCTACACTCTTCACCACCGCAAAATCAGCAATTTCCTTTTCAGAGAGATCTCCCATTTGACTAAGCTTAAGTAATGCTTCAAGACGGGCTTCATTCAATTGTAAAATTTCCTCAGAACGTTTTCTATCTGTAATATCTTGCATTATCACTTCTATTAAAGTTTTTATCCCTGTTTCGATAAAAGAAGCTTGTACATTAACCCAAACAGATTTATTATTTTCGAATTTAAATTCAATCTCAAAAGGTTTAATATTCCCTTTTTTGATTAGTTCCTTATATTTTATATCAATTAAAGATAAATTTTCTTTTGAAAAGTGATATACTTTTAGAAAGTCTTTTTTTATTATCTTACCTTTCGTAAATCCGAAAAATTTTAGGAGTGCTGCGTTCATATCAATTATTTTTCTATTAGCATCTATTAGACATATCATATTTGGAGAACTTCCAAATAAATGACGATATTTCTCTTCAGATTCAATTAAATTTTCTTCTGCTTTTTTTCTTTGTGTGATATCAATAGCTGAAATTAATCCAGCTGGATTACCCCTATAATTAATAGATTGACCGAATAATTCTACCCACATAATTTCTTTAGATTTTTTGATGCATCGAACTTGAATATTAGTTCTTTCTGGTTTTAACCCTCTTTGTAATTGGGCTGCGAGCTTAGATATTAAATCCCTATCTTCTGGAAAGAATAATTGGAGGTACTTTTCAGGTTTCCACTCTTTCATTTCATTTATAGAATATCCCATACTTAATGAAGCACCTTGATTAATGTATTTAAGTGTGTCGTCCTGCAAAATAAATAAGCCCAAAGAGGATCTTTCACTAATTGTCCTAAATTTTTCTTCTGATTCCATCAGATCTTCTTCAGCTTTCTTTAATTCGGTTATATCATCATAGGTTACGAGAATTCCAGCAACGTTTCCTTCAGAATCATGAAGCGGGATTCTATTGGTATCAAACCATAACTTCTCTCCATTTTTCAAAGCCCAATATTCAATGAGATGAAATTCCGGTTGGTTAGTTTTTATAATATGAGTTTCTTTCTCTTCAAGCTCTAAAATTTTTTCTATAGGCAATAAATCTTCAAATAATAGATCTTTATTAGTTTCACCTATTAGATATTCGGGATTTTCGGCACCTATAAAAGTCGCATAATTTTGGTTGCATCCTAAGTAAATTAAATTTACATCCTTCCAGAAAATATTCTCTGGAATATTATCTATGACTTTTTGAAGCATTTCATATGACGTTCTCAATGCTTCCTCATACTTTTTAGGATAAAATAATTTCCAAAACCGAATTTCAGGTAAGGAGGCCATTAGATTTTTTAGTTTTGCTTCACTTTCACTTATCTTCTTCTCTAAAGTTTTATTCTGCGAACTATTTTTTAATATTAAGAGAAGCTTTTGACTATTATTAGTATCTTTATATTTTTTTATTTTATATTCAAACCAAATATATATATTATTTTTATTCTTGACTCTTATTTCCTGAGAGCTTACTTTTCCATCAGTCCCTTTTTTCAAAAATTTTTCAAAATCCTTAGAGTCCTCAGGATGTATATAAATTAATATAGAATTATCAATTATATCTTCATTTGAGTAATTTAATATGCTCAAAAATATCGTTTCATTGATGAATTTAACCTTGTAAGGATGATCTCGATCAATTATACAGACTAAATCATTGACATTCTCAATTATTACTCTATATTTTTCTATTAGTTCAAAAGGTTCTTTTTCATTATCAATCATATTCAATTAATCCTAATGTTACGATACGTGAAGATCTGAGATAGTGTCTATTATAAAAAAGTTAATTTAACGTATTTATATATTCACATATTATGGTGACAGCCAAAATAAATAAATCCATCCTAAACTTTGTTCGTACTATGAAAAATTTTCTAAAAAAAATAAAGGAACACATTATAGAATCTGCAGAATTAATAGGACTTTATAGTACCTAAGAGAAATCTTTAAATTTGCTTTACTTCTATTTTTTAATGATGATTCTTGAAAGCAATGATTTTAAAAACAATGAGATACTTGATAAAAAGTTTACTTGTGATGGAGAAGATTTTTCACCACATTTAAAATGGTATGATGTTCCCGAAGGAACAAAAAGTTATGCTCTTACCTTTACTCGCCCTGATCCAGAGTTAGGAGAAATTAGTCATTGGTATATATATAATATACCTTTAGACGTTAAAGAAATTCAACAAGATGGGATAATCCCTGGAATAGAAGTTGAAAATGATTTTTGTACTCTACATTATGAAGGTCCTAATGCGGCAGATGGAATTAAAAAATACATTTTTAGAATTTACGCATTAGATGTTGAAAAATTAGAAGGTTTAAAAAAACAAAATTTTAAGAAAATAATACGACAACATACTATAGAATATACTGAACTTGTTGGAATGTATGAAAGAAAATCAACTCCTAAACCTTCTAATTCTTGTAGCGGATGTAGTCCATCGAACCAATTCTGAAATTATCATCAATAAAAAGATTACCTAATTGATTGCGAATATAAAATAAAGAGTGTTAATTTTATAAGATTATTAGTTATATATTAACCTTCTTCAAAATTTCTTTCAAAACATTGATGGTTTTGGTTAGATCATCTATATTATTATAATAATTAATTGCAAATCTTAGGAGCGTTTCTTTTGTATTATGCGGATATCTTTTTAAAGTAGTATATATCTTATTCTTAATTAATTCGCGGTAAATCTTCTTAGCTTTTTCATGCTCAACAGTGATTATTCCAGATCGATATTCCTTTTCAAGCGGAGTTATAATTTTAAAATTTAAATCCTGAATTTCTGGGAAAAATTGGTCGGTAAGGGAGATAATGCGGTCTTGAATTTCTTTAATTCCTGTACGTATGCTCCCCTTCCCAATTACATTATGAACTAATTCCAGTCCTCCTTTTAAAGCCAATAATGCTGCAAAATTAGGACACCCTCCAAAAGAATCCATAGCAAGCGTCTTCTTAAAAATTCTTAAGTTTTCATTATCCATTGAGAAGGGATCCTCCACACTTAGCCAGCTAGTGAACGGGATATTCTCGTCGATAAATTTTTCATGGATATATAAAATTCCAATCCCCCACCCGCAGGCAATGTTTTTCAATCCGCTCGATACAAGAAAATCGATTTTATCTTTTTCAACGTCGATTTTAAAGGCTCCGAATGATTGGGTCGCATTAATAATGTTTATTAAATTTTTCTCCATACAAAACTTTCCGAATTTTTCAAGATTCTGTCTGAAACCGTTAAAAGATTGAACGTGGCTTTGAATGCAATACTTTGTATTTTCTGTGATCCCTCTTTTAAAATTCTCCGTCGGAAACGTATTATTTACACCATCTATTCTTGTGGTAGGAAATCCCAATCTTTTAAATAAGTGGACAGTAGCAGGGAATTCAATTGAAGGGTATAACATACCTCCTTTTTGGTGCTTAAGGAGATGTGCTATTGTAGCTAGACCTGATGAAGTATTTATCATGAATGCAATATTATCTGGTTTTGTATTAAGATACTCAGCAATTATTTTTCTGGGTTCATTGATATCAAGAAAAAATAATTCATGATCAACATCACCAAAATTTAACATCCGGTTAAAATAATCTATTCCCCCTTCATACGCGCTCCTACTGATTGGCGCCGAACCTGCGGTAATTAAATAAGTGAATTTTTCCAAGGCAGGAAATTGATTTTTTCTTATATAATCCCAATCGACTGTCATGAGTTATTTATTATTTTTTTAAATAATTAGATCAATATTGGATTTTTAATAAGGATTCTAAAACATCTTTAAATTGGGATTTGTCTTTAAAAAATTAGAAAAGAATACTATCAGATTTTTTTTATTTTATTAACTCATCCGGCTAGCTTCTCTTTGATTTGGATAATTAATTCTTTAGCTTCTTCCGACTCAGCTAAAAATTCAATTTCAGAGGGTGATTCTATTCCTACTCCTAATTCAACAGCAGTTTTGATTTGCTCAAGTTCAAATATTGGTCCATTAGATACTTCTGGTGTAGTTCCAAGAATCCGCAATATTGCAACTCCAACTGCATCAATTGCTACTTTATCTGTTCCCGCAACAAAGACATTCGCCTTTACTCGAGTACCCTCCATAGGTCCTCGGTCCACAAAAGCAATAATTCCATCCATGATAATCAAGTCAGCATGGTATACACTATTAATTTCAGCAATCATTTTTCTTTGATGTTTTGAAGCATGTAATTCGCGCATATTTTTTTTATTTACAATTCCGACAGCGTTTTTTAGTGATAAAGTAAAGTGACCTCCATACATGTGAGTTTTTAAGCAACAGGTTTCAACAATGCATTCTGCCTCATCGTAAATTTTAGCAAATAGAAATCCCTTTCTCCAATGACTATCCTCGAAATATTTAAGGACATAGGCTTCTTTCGGTTCTTCTTCTAAATTTACTATTTTGAAATCTAATTCTTTTGCTAAGTCATTAAGTCCTTTTTTCTTAAAAGTTTCAGAAGTTTTAGCTGGACCACTTCGTTCCGCGATTGTAATTGATTTTGCACCCATTTCTTTTAATTTAATAATAAGCTGCTTTACCGTCTCCATTGAACTTGAAGCTGGAGGAGGATCAGCAGTGTTGAAATTTGGTTTAAAAATTACATTTTTACCTTTAACAGGATTGATCTCTAATAACTCTAAGGACTTGTTTACTCCATAAACACGGTCTTTTGTTAAAACAACTGCAATTTTAGTCATTTTATGCACCATATATTTTGTAGTAAATTGCTTTTATAACATTAAAATTTGATTGTTTGCAAAATTAAGATGATGCGATGTAATTTTATATTTTTTAAGTTCTAAGAAAAAATAAGGGAAAAAAAAATAATTTATGTTCCATTTACTATTTTGACTTTTGGAGCATAAGCGTCTTGGACCGCATAATTATTAAAATTAATGCTGTAATGATCCCTCCAATGAGCCCTAACTTCGTCTAAAGTTGATTCATAAACGCTTTCTTTAATTTTCCCTTCAGCAACGATAAGAGATCCCATTGGACTACTCATTATTTCTCCGTCTTTAACCACAATTTGTCCATCTTTTATCGTATAAGCCGCAGCTGAGAATGCTTTTTCTATAGTATGACCATCATAATTTTTAGGGTCTAATTTATAAATTGCAACATCTCCGGCTGCTCCTACGCCGAGATGTCCTTTATCTTTCAATCCAAGAACCTTAGCTGAGCCCGCCCTTGTAACGATACAAAGTTCATTTAAAGAATATTCCCGATCTATATCTGGTAGGGTAGTTGATTCACTGGCTTTTTTTGAGACAATATTTTTAAGCATATCCTCTCTTGTTTTCTTATCCATCAGCCATTTAAAAACGATAGGATAAGTTGTGAATGGTGCTCCATTTGGATGGTCTGTTGTCATGAGAATTTGATATG
>Ga0209427_10002943_pt1 | contig 20003 bp, 6 predicted proteins | sample DeeMarSWOR136_30_FD_187465 | JGI IMG/M metagenome (GOLD analysis project Ga0209427, IMG submission 187465) | Marine sediment microbial communities from White Oak River estuary, North Carolina - WOR-1-36_30 (SPAdes) (version 2) | ecosystem: Environmental > Aquatic > Marine > Intertidal zone >...
GGTATAAAATGAGAATCAAGAGTTTGGGATTGTAAATGCTTGTTTTCTAAGAGGATAGACAGTTGTTCGTAGTGGTCCTATTGACGCTTGACAAGCGCACTGGGTGTCGTCAGCATTGATTTAGAATTGGAAAAATATTGCGATGTGCAAGGCAACAAAATATCCGACACAGTGACACTGCAACCCTTTGAATCGAAGATTCTCATAGGGGCCGACTACTGATGAGGTATGATAGTCCGGATATTGGCAATGTCACGACACTTGTGCATCGTGTCTCTGATTCAGTGTCAGCACAACACTTTTACAACGTTCTTCTCTGGTACCTTGGCTGTCTTTGCGACAGCTCTGACCACTATAGGTGTCTATGGAGTGGTAACCTATTCCATCTCGCGTCACACGCACGAGATTGGGATACACATGGCTCTGGAAGCACGGATGCATGACGTGCTCATCACGGTGATGCGCAACGGACTGAAGCCCGTGCTGATCGGCGTGGTCGTCGGACTCGCTGGCGCGTTTGCTTTGACGCGTGTTATATCAAGCTTGTTCTACGAAGTCGGTCACAACAATCCCCTGACGTTATTGTAGTTTTGATGTTCCCGGGTGCTGTTGCGCTGTACGCAACAGTTCTCGATTTCCTTTTTTGTAGCGATGATCAACCTAATGGGTCGGAGAACCTTCCAGTATGTCCACATAAAGAAATCAAGTTCCCGTGTTGCTGTAGGCGGTTCAGAAACCTTACGTTTGCTGAACGTTTTGTGTCCCCGTACGCCCGTCGCTTATCTTCTCAATTGCTGATAGTCGGTTATCCCACTGCCAATTGTTAAAGCCCATACTTGAGTATGCGGGTGCAAGATAGAAAAGGGCTGCAAGTAATGAACTTACAGCCCTACACGCTAAAAGGCAAAATTGGATAGCCTATTAATGAGACTTCGGCCCTGTGCTCCCCAGCCAATGCGCAGAGAACTCAGCAAAATCATAAATATCAATCTTGCCATCCTTGTTGAGGTCGATTTCAGAGCACCAACCATTGCTGGCATCGCAGCCTTCGGTCTGCCAATATGATGCCAGTACGACATAGTCAACAAAGTCTGTATCGCAATCGCCGTCGAAATCGCCGAGCAGGCAGTACTCCGATAGGTCACTTTCGACGAAATATAGAGGCAATCCATAACCTTCTGAAATTCCGACAAGTCCGTCACCAGCAGCAATATCCAGATACGTAATCCTTAGCTTGCCGTTATAGAATATCTCGACCTGGAAGCTGTTGGCGTTGGATAAGCTAAATTCCGGCACGTTCTCAAATGTTACCACGATTCTGTCGTCGAGCTGTTTCCAGGAGACTGTCCCGCCTGCCGAAGGGTTCAGGTCATCAAACAAAGCAGATATTCGAGGCAGGTCAAAGTGATTTTCAAAACTCTCAACGCGATGAGCGTCGCCAGATACGAAGGTGATATAACCGTTGCTTCCGACATAGATTGTTTCATAGCTTGTACCATAGAAGTGAATCTGCTCACCGCCGAGATCTATTTGTTTATAATCATCGTCCCTGAGCGAGATGTTGGTTCCGCCATTAGGATCAACGGGAAAACCGGTGGTTTCAGTACAGCAGGCTCGATAATAGCTACCCGAGCCGTCAGGTATTAGCGTCAGCGTCCGATTCGCCATATCATTGCGATTGGGGTCAGCGGGATCAAAGGGATACTCGAAGTCAAACAGCTCAGTAAAATAGTCGACCTGCTCAACGGTCATTATCACCGGGATAACTATCTGGGGTGTATATGGGTCATTGGTATATGCTATAATCTGACCTTTGTAAGTTCCAGCCGGCAGATTAGCGTCAAACATCACATTGACATCGTTTACGTCGCCAGGAGGAATAAAACCGGCATCAGGTACGATATCAATCCAAACCGCCTCTGTTTCAAGAATAGCGCTGTGTAAGTTGAGCCGTCCACCGGAGACACAGTGTCCGGCTAAGCTGGGCAGCGGATCAACCGTTCGCATAATTAAATCCTTTACCTCCACAGGAGATAATGTCGGATAGACAGACCAGATCAGGGCGCAGGCACCGCTAACGTGAGCAGTAGCCATTGATGTACCGTACATCGAGTAGTAGCCCCCGTCTCTATGGCAACTGCGGATCTGGTTATCTGAGTCACCACCTGGAGCACCAAGGTCAACGGAAGTTAAGCCGTAGTCTGAGTGCTCTGACAGTCGGTCATCATGGTCGGTCGATAGTACCGCAATGACATTATCCAGCTTATAACTGGATGGATAGTGCGGGTCAATGTCATTATTATTGCCCCCGCCATCGCCCGCAGAAGTGATAAAGAGAATAGCCGCCTCGCCGGCAGCCCTTATGGCATCTTCAAGGGCGCTACTGTAACCGTCGGTTCCCCAGGAATTGCTGATTACTCTCGCACCCATAAGAGTAGCGTATTCTACGGAGGAAATCGCATTAGAGATGGTGCCATTGCGACATTCCTCGAGGAACTTCACCGCCATTATCTTGACATTCCAGCACACGCCTGCTACACCCTCGGCGTTGTTGGCCACGGCGCCGATGATTCCCGAGACGTGTGAACCGTGGCCCTCGTCGTCTATCGGGTCACCATCACGATTTGCGAAGTCGTAACCATAAATATCATCAACATAACCATTGCCATCGTCGTCAATCCCCGGAGTTCCGCTGAACTCAGCTTCATTGACCCACATATTCGCTGCCAGGTCGGGATGGGTGTAGTCAACTCCCGTATCAATAACAGCCACGATGACTTCACTGTCGCCGCCGGTTGTTATATCCCACGCCTCCGGCGCATCAATATCGGCGTCAGGCGTTCCGCCGGTCTGGCCTGTATTGTGCATGTTCCAGAGTTGGGCGAACATCGGGTCATCAGGAATTACGGATAGTGGCTTAACTTTGTAGTTCGGCTCAACATATAACACATCATCGCTTTCACGAAGCACTCTTATCCCCTCTTCGACAGTCATTCCTTCAGGTAGCCGTATCAGGCATAATCCCGGTACGATTGAATATTCCTGCTCGACGGAAGCGCTGCCAAGGGTGCTCATTAACATATTTGTGCTGGTGACATCCGACTCACAGACATCTCCTTGAGGCGCAAAACGGACAAGTAACTCGCCCTCGACGTAAGGTATATCGAGAAGCAAGGCAGTTTCAGGTGCGAATTCACTACTTACGGTGACATCGCTGACTTCTTCAGCGGAGCACGTGTCAGCTTCATCTTTCGAATACGGTATAAAACTTACGTCACGGCTTTCCAGAACAAACTCTAAGTCTCCATCGCCCACGTTTCCAATGGTCAGGATTTTGCTTTGAAACTCTCCACATGGAATAGTTAAGTTATAGGATTGAGGCCTTACCCAGACCTTTGATTCGGCTCGCACATTCAAAATAACAATGCGATCGTGAACTACACTTTTGGTTATATTGGTGAAAATCAATTGGCCGATGTGCTTTCCTGCCGGCATATCATCAGCTTGAGAGTTGGGAAAAACAACAACTGTGATTGATTCACCAGGTTTGATGCTGCCAGCCATCGGGTTGGCATCCAGCCAGGGCACCTTCACCTCTACAGACCAGTCGAGAGTAATCGGGCCATTGTTGGTCAGGTGATAGGGTGTATTCGACGGCAAGAAAGGCCCACCCGAATGACCGGAGAACTCAGAGTCTTTTGCTGGGTCAACTACCAAATAATCAGGTATCCCACTACCAGTCAATTGTACCTCAACCTCGGGCTCATCGTCGTCGTTGCTTGCTATAACAACTACAGCTTCATATTGTTTCACCTCAGTCGGCTCAAAAATCACATCGAAGTTCATACTTCCCACAGGGGGTATGACAACCGGCAAATCAGGAACGCCCTTCAGTCTGAACGCCGGCAAACGTATGGATATGTTATCTACGAACCAATCGTCATACATCTGGTCAGCGTGGGCTGCCCCTATACTTCTTATTCGCAATCTAAAGTTCTCGTGATATGCCGGGGGCGGTAGTGGAACGATCGATTCGACGTAGTTTGACATATCCGGCCCGCCTCCGACCTGACGTTCCAGTTCTACCCAGCCGATGCCGTTGAAGTACTCAACGATCAGATCATTACCGTCATCGGGATGCTCACCTCCGCCGGTACGCTGCCACCAATATCTAAGTTCTAATCCGCTAAGCCCGCTAATGTCCATCACACGCGACTCTACGGCATCTCCACCATCGGGATGGCCATTCAAACGCAGCGAATATGGCGACGACGGTTCCTCCAACCCGACATCGTCAATGGTGGGAACGCCACTGGTGCCTGTCCACTTTCCCGCGTTCAATATAATGGTTGCGAAATCGTCAAAGAAACCTTTAGATAGTGCTTGTGAAACTGATATTTCGGAGACTATTAGGTTGTTATCCTTGCTCCTATTCCGAATCATGATTTCTTCTGTAGATGACAGTCCTACGATAACATCTCCAAATGGCATATTCAGGTCATACGGAGGGGGAATATGGTCCCATACCTCAATCTCTGGTGGAATTGGGATTACTTGTAGTCTCACAACCCTAATCTCACTGTATCCAGTAGTCATGTTTGTAAACGTAATTACGTCATTGTAATCGCCGGGTGGTAAGGTGTTGGCATCTGCGGTAAGCGAGACTACAACCACCTGAGAATCACCGCCGTTAGGGTCGCCACGCGGATCAAGGGCGCCGCTACGGGGCTCGACACTAAGCCAGGGCTCTGTTATGGTCGCAGTCCATTCAACAGAGCCGGCCCCAACGTTTGTAAGGGTGTAACTCTGGCTTGTGGGAGTGAAACCTTCCTTACTACCCCAAAAGTCGAGACCTTGTGATGGTGACACCCATAAATCATCCCTCAGAAGCGGTAAGTTTAATACGGCATTGCCCACAATCCGGTCCTGGCTGGGATTGGACTCACTGTAATCGTGGCCGATGAGAACTACATGGCCATGTCCGGTCATCTTATGAATGACTACCGGGCCATAGCCGATTCTTTCTACTATTACGCGGCCCTCGGCAGTGTAATAGTAAGAGCTGTAACGAGAGGCAGTATAAGGGCTGGAAACTCCCTGTACGATTGGGTCCTCCGGCGCCACTACGTTAACGTCCTCAATGCTGGTACTCGAACTTGTAGTAATATTCATTAACGCGGCTCCGGTAAGGATGCCATATCTCTGGTCGTAATCACATTGAATTACGGCTCCTCCGGCGCTGAGAAAGTCCTGCAGGATAGGGGCCCACGCTTCGCCGATTTTGAACAACTGGGCCAAGTTTGAATTCTCCTGCTCCGGAATAAGCAATATCTGGTGCGTTGGCAGCATTGAAGACAGTTGAGTGTAGTCGGTCAACTCGGTAATTGAAAAGCTTGTGCCGACAGAATCAATAGCTTTTATTGTATTCTGGCATTCGCCGCCAGCAGACGTATCCGCATACTGGGTATAGACCAGCACTCTTCTTATTCCAATCATAAGTTTCACATGTCGTTTATGAACTGTGCCGCTGGTCAGATTCATAAAACTCACAGGACCGGTATGAACACCCTGATGTAAAATATTGGCATGTGCATTGATATAAACAGTAACCGGCATATCAGTGCCGGGCAGCAGGCTTCCAGTATTCGGGTTGACGTCCAGCCAGGGCACGTTCGGCTCCACAGCCCAGTTAAGTGCTTTTGAGCCGGTGTTACGAAGGATATATACCGTGCTGGGCGGGTCAAAAGGCCCCCCCTCATCCCCTCTTGAAATAGAATCTTCCCATGGGGTAATTTCCAGGTCATCGGGAGGAATCGGCCTTAGATTAACCAGGTACATATATTCAGTTACCGATAGCCCCTGCAAGGCCACACTATTGAGGTTGCCTGTTTGTAATGAGGCGATGATGCCCCTGGCTTCTTCAATAGACCTTATGCGGTTATTTTCTTGAACAGCAAAGGCAAGAAATGCGACTGTTTGACCCGGCTCAACAACTACGTTAGCGTACCGCCAGGCGAGGCGATCCGCTCCATAGCCTCCTCCATAGAGTTCGATATAGTCGATCGGCTCATCGGCTCCTTTAAGGAACACAATATGGGCAAGCGAGGGGTCACCTGCGCCGTCCGATTCATCATCGGTGGCAACCCATTGGTCTGTTAGTTCGATGATCCTATCATCATCGTCGGTACCGGTGATTTGTGTTGAGCCATTAGACCCCATATTACTAAAGTATTCGACGGTTACAGTGATAGGCGAGGCCGTAGGATTATAAAGCGAATCATACCATCGACCAAAGTTCCCCAATGGTCCATCCTTTGACGCGGGTACGTAAAGCTTGCGGGTGACCCGTAATCCACTAAGTGTCTCGGTGGTACCAATGATATTTCGGCCTGAGATTGTAAGATTAGTTGCGTTATAATTTACGCCATTAATCCTTAAGAAGTATGCGTTATCATAAGCATCGTTCGTCCCGTCCGCAATACAGGTGCCATTGCCGGTGGATACGTCATATACATAGCCATCAGGGTCGTAAAGAATCTCAGTGGTACCGGTACCATAGCAGGGTGTGGCCAAAACAGCGAGAACCGTGAATGCTGCTAATACAGAGACCATATGGTATACGTAGCGGCAAGATATCATGACTAATCTCCCCAAATGTCATTACAGTATGGTACTAGCCAACAGCGGATACGATTATCATGCAATTCTACAGAATTCAGGCACTCGTGTCCATGAAATTATCGGACATTCCCGTTTCTTCTGTAATCTATGGCGAATTATAGACTTAACACTCACAAAGCATATTTTATTTGGTTGACCTGCCTCCGTTTTCTGCACCTGTCTTCACGAGACTATTTCACTGTCATTCTCCATGCACTGAGACAGACGTAGCATAGCGAAGTCCGGGTGCGTTGGGCATGGCGATTACCAATACTTGATTTATTCTTTCGATAGTCTACCAGCCTGGCGAAGGAGCAGCTGCTTCCCAGTTGATCGGGTCATTGCCGTAACAGTTCGCGTCAATCCGAGACAGTGACATCCCGCCACCATCCGCCGCAATAGTACGCCACCAAGGATCTATCGGAGGATCCAGCTCGTCAAAATCCTCATGATGCGAACCGTCACTGTAATTGACCCGGTCCACACGGATATAGTAACGATTTCCAAGCTCATCCACATCACCAGGCAGACTGAGCTGCACTCTCTCACCCCCATTTCGCAAGTTACCGTTGTATGGGCCGAGAACCGGGCAGGCAGGCCGGTGGCCGTACCGCGCATAATACCACGCCCGAAAGACATCTGGATTCTTCGCCACCAACAAATATCCATAAGCAGGCATGGTGGCGTTCGGGCCACCCGGGGTGTCCGGGAAGGTAAAGTCGATGCCATCGGTGAGCTTCCACGGCAGGCCTTTATCTTGGCGATATAGTGTTACCGGAGAACCAGTAATGTTGTACAGCTCTATATATTCTTCATTTTGATCGCCGCATGGCGGATTGTACATTATCTCACTAATCACTACTGGCCCAACCTTAGGATAGGCATTGAGCTGCCCGGGAGTGTTGTGATCCATCGGCACAAAGTTATATGCGCCGGTACTCTTTTGGTAACGACCAAGCGATATGCCGGTCTCCGAGGCCCCGAATCTTTCTATGTCACGATAGCCCGTCACAAGGACACCCTCAGCAAAGGACAGACAAACCTCTTCGCCGTTCTCACTTAAGGCAAATGGTATAAGGCGGCCGGGATCACCGCTGGCCAAACCAAAGTTCGCATCTTCGGTGAACACTATATAATCGTACGCCCGAATCTCTGTCCCATCGGCAATCCTATATTTCATCAGATTAGCATCATTATCGCTGAGGTACCAGCCGCCAATGTTGATGGTGCTGTCGGTGGTATTGTGCAGTTCAATCCAGTCCGGAGAAGCATGCGAATGTGACATCAGCTCGTTAATTACCACGGCGCCGGGATCGGGAAGGATGCCACTATCGTCCCAGCCCGGTGAGCCACCAATGTATGCACTTGCCCGCCAGCAATCTGCCTTGCCCCAGCTATTGGGATCTGGATTAGCGGGGTCTATTAAAGTCAGAGAATACCCTTCACCGTCCGTAATGTTACGCCAGCTGTCCCTGAACCTAAAGTCGTGAATTACCCGGCCAACAGCATCTTCCAGACAGATTCTCTCACCAGCGTTGCTTAATCTGCCGGAGTACTCGCCGGCTGTCAGACCAGAAAAACCAGGATGTTGCGCCTCAAGAGCTGCCCGGTTCTTAACTACTACGACATAGTGGCCGCCCTCAAGGTCCATTGGCGGGAAGGTAAAATCAATGCCGTTGGTAAATCGGACCAGATTCAGGTTTATGGTTTCTGCTCCGGTATTCTTCAGCTCGATAAACTCTTCGTTCGGATCGTTGGTACCCTGTGGATGGTACATAATCTCGGTAATCCGCAGGTTTTCCTTGACCGGGCTTATCGGATATATCTTCTCAGTTAACGGACTCCACATTTCACGGCCCAGAACCCGCGCCTTAACGTGAGTGCTTTTGTCCAGCACAAAATATGAGTTGTAAATAAGTGCATCAGGGTTGACATCACCTTGACTGGCTTCGCCGGCGACCAGCTCGGCAGAGATGAGAAAGTCAGAGCTTTTCGTAGAGACATTCATGGCATGGAAGGCCAGGATGTTGTCACCATCCCGCAGAAGATTGATATGATCGGAGATATCTATGGGCTCAAAGTTGATGGCCAGCACATCATCGTGCTCATTGGGGCCTGTGGATGAGTTCCACTGCGGTATTGCACCTTCCAGAAAAACTCGTCTGGCGACTTCTCCGCCGTTTAGATAGGCAATAAAGCCGTCGTCGTACCGCACCGTCAGTATCATATTGCAGAATTGGGCAGCGCTACAAGTAAATGGAATGCGGATGTAACAGCAGGTTCCGGCGTTGGAATCTCCGCTCGCCTCCCCATACATCTGCCCTTCAACGTCGATATTAAACAGACCCACATAGTTAGGGTCGCTGGTTGGCTCTGTTTCGTAGCCGATACCGCCGGTCCCACTGGGCCAGCTTGAGTGGTCAAAGTAATTGGCAAACCATACGATGGGCTCACCCAACTGAAGCCCCCCGTCAGCTATATCACCAATCAGACGCAAGTCCGAGTTAAATGAGCCGTGGCTACCGTGTGCAGCAAAAAGCTCCACTCCCGACCAGCCGCCTCGCTCAAAGAATACAAGGCGCAAATTGTATGCACCCGGCGTAGCAACGTTGAAAACGGCAAACGAATCTGCAGGAGCACGTGGCGAGGGATAATCCATATAGAACGAACCAGGTCCGGTCAATTCCAGGCAGAAACCAGCATCACTATGGACTCCGAAGGTCCACTTGCCGGTACTGGGTATTTGGACTATGGCAGTGGCTTCGATAACGTAATCGTCCAGGTCACCGCTACCACCAGGAACTGGCCTGTCTCCGGCAAAGTGACCAGGGCAATTGGTGTTATTATAGTTGATTACTGACGATGTCTCGGCTATTACTTGGCTCTGATAGGATGGGTTGCTAATAACCGACTCTGCTGTGGCGAGATTGCCGACAGTGATATTTGCCCTGTAATAGGTAACATCGAACTGGCCTGGTGTATTGCCAAGCAGATTACCACCATTAGCGACCGTGGGGACAAGGTACCATTTAGTGGCATCCTCGGCTACAAGCGTAATCTGTGAGCCCGGTGCTGACTGCCCTGTGGGCACACGAGGGTCGTTGCCATCCAGGGTATAATAGATTGTGCCGAACCTATTCGGGTTATCCATGAATATGTACTCATCCATATTGGCGAACACGGGCGCCTCAACATCAGGGTACCAGTCTACGTCCTTAAACTGTTGGAGGACCGTATCCACACGAGGCGTCAGGTACGTTTTCCGGCCCCACGGGTCAAGAGTTTCATAGAGAAGGCGGTTGATCTCAGGCCACCAATGGTCATCTTTGTTATGGGCCCAAGAAGAATGCTTGGCATCGCCCCATCTCGCCGATTCAGCAATAATCGCCATATCGATTTGATAAGCGCGGTTCAGGATGCGGTTTCGGCACTTCTCCAGGGTCATAAGACCATCGTTATGGAAGTGACGGTGCACATGGTCAGCAAATTGCATGCGATAATCTGCATTGGAAAACATGAGTTGTTCGTGCAGCCAGTGCGGATTGAAGTAGTCCCTATTTGCGCCGGCCGAAGTAAACGGCTCAACCAAATTCTCTACAGAACCGCCTGCACCACCTGCACCAAGGGTGTGCTCATTATCGTGATGCGGCCATTTCCAGCCATCTGGATTAACCCGATTGAAGATGCCCCAGGTATTGTTAGGTACGCCACCAAAGCGCGAGCCCGGACCATCTGAGTCACCCGTATAATACTCAATTATCATAAAATCAATCAGGTTCTCCACGTCAAGCAGTTTCTCAAAGTCCGGGTTGCACGTGCCATCGATATTCAATCCCTGCACTCGGTAGTACCTTTCATAATTGTGGAATCCAGCTACTGTCTCATCATACAGCCGATCAAGGGCATCGCGGCTGCCATCTGTGGGGACCATTTTTCGGTCCGCAGTCCAGTTTGATGTCACGACGTCGTAATACTCCTTGTCGCCACCCATATATGACTGGCCCCAGGACGCTTCCGAGCGTTCCTGAGTCTGGAAAAGCCCCCAGTAATGGCCATTGATGTAAACATGATAATATCTGCTTCGTGTGTAGGGATGGCCCATTTCTCCCTGCAAATCGCGTGAGAAGACTTCACGGACCATAGTGTTTTTGTTGTCGCCCTGAAAAGCCCAGGAATAGTTCTGGCTACATCGAAGCTCTACGTGGTCGAATACATCATCGCCTTCATCACCAAACAGCGGATACCTCAACATGGCATCGCCGTACGCAGAACGGAAGAACAGTCGGAATGCGTGCTTGGGGTTGTCACCGTCGCGACTGAAGCCCCCACGAATCCGAATGCCTGCATCGATCTGAAAACCACCGCGCATATCACTGGGTAGGTCGCAACGCCACCGGCCATTAGCGTCTGGTACCTGCACCAAGTCGGGAAATCCGGGGCCTTGTGGGTTTGGAGGATAGATTAACTCGACCGAGCAAGGTCTCTCCCATGCCCGGCCTTCGCTATACGCGTTCACGTAGATGCCCTTAGAGGGGTCGAACAAATTATCCATGCCTGTCACCACCGAAATGGTGGCAACGGTCTTGAGCGCATCTATTATAGTCTGACCCGAGTACCGTGCGTCATCAACCACTACGTGAGGGTCCATACCGTAATCCATACGTTGATCATGGAAGTAACCTGGAGGTGGCCAATTGGGGCCGGGCGCTTGACCATCGAGTGACTGGTATCTCACATCGGCAGGAAAAATGTAGCTGTGCGTCTCAACCTTGGAGTCCAGCCGGCCCGGCCTGACGGCTACTGCCCGGATAACCGTAGTTACGTCAATGGTAATCGGAAAGCCTGGAATGTACTCAACTCCATGGATTAGTGTAGGCCTCGAACCGTCTGTTGTATACATGACCTTGACGTCAGGATGGGTCATCTCAGTGGACAACGTCAGCCGGAATGAACTGTCATAAAAACCACGTTTATGACTAAACCAGACCTCGCTGACCTGGCCTTCTGCACCAGCAATATTGAATGTACCTGGTGTCGGCGTAGTGAAGTATTGTGGAACCATCTGATTTTTGGCGACGATCAATTCGGGTAGTATCAAGAATTCCTCATTGGTTACATTGTCGTTCAGCGCTTGGATAGCCAGCACATTCTTCTGCGGCGAGGGTCTTAGCAAGCCCAAAAATTCATTTAAGTTGACAGCCTCGAATTCAGAAGATTGCTCGTCAGCGCGATCGTCATCGGCCATCGAGTTATACGTCGGTGTTCCAGTGAAATTCTTTCTAACTACCTCAGTACCATTAAGATAAGCTATGTAGCCATCCTCGTATCTCATCCTCAGGGTCATAGCATCGTAGAAATCCGGGTCCTTGACATAAAAATCAATGCGTGTCCACAGTGAGGCGTTAGTACCTAGCATTTGGTCCTGAAGGTCGCTGCTGATTTCACCGGCACGATCCACATTATCGAATACTGCCGTGCACAAGGTACCATCCGTGCGGGATGTTACGCACAAACCGATGTAGACATCGTCGGCCATAGGGATATTCGTGGTGCCCTGCTGTATCCAGCCCGTAGGGTCGGGAACATCACCTTCATCTGGCGCGTAATAGCCGGTAAAGTTGTTACCGTCGCGTACTATCCTTACCCAGCAAGGTAAAGTAACGTCTGCTCCACCCACATGATTGTCGCGGTCAGTTCCGTTGACCCATTGGAAGGCATAACTATCTTCCCCTGCCGGTGGCGTCACGACCATCATGGCATGCGACGATGTATCAGTGAGGTCCTCACGAATCATCACACCCGCCTTGGCCCAGTTGTGCGTGTACTCTATGCTAATAATTCTTGCAGTTATCTCGCCGTCCCCGCTAAGTGGGGTGTATACATAGTAGAAATCGTCTCCGGTTGTTGAAGGCCCAGTCCATATGTCCTCGCCATCGCCGTCTACGGTATAAACGCCATTAACAACCGAATAACAACCAGCAGCACTTGGGCTACCAATATCCTGTCCGGTCTCCTCTGCAGCAGCTCCGAAAGCCAGAGCCGTCTGACTTGGCTCCCATCCCGAGTCGCTGAAACTGGGATTTGTCCAATCCAAACCCGCATCTGCTGAGGCGGGCACGTGATAGCGAACAGCTGCACCTGTGGGCACGAGTATCTCAGGAAACTGTGCCAGGCCGTACGAAATATCAGACAATTGCTGTGGATATGGCGTGTACTGGTGGACAATGGTATTACCATCAGGAGCCACTATAGCAACGCACTCATCATTCCGGGCCAGCTTGAAATTAGTATGTAAATATGGAGCATTTGGGTCACGAATGTCATTGTTCGAGGCAAAGACAACCAGGAATTCGCCAGGGCCGATGTTGACGTTTGGGAATTGCCAATCCCTCAAGTTGGGATCAGGATTGTCACTGTTCCAGTTAGCCAAATACCAGCCATCCAGATTAATAGTCGTATCTGTAGGATTGTAAATCTCTATCCAGTCAGGGAATTCGTCGGGGTCAGAAGGGTCTTCTAATATGCTGTCATTTACAGCCATAAATTCGCTGATGAGTAACGGCTTTCCGTACTCTCCGCTCTCAGTGGTTATCTGGTCGTCATAAATCTCTACTATTTTGTAACTAGGCTTGGCCCAACCATCGATATTCTTAAACTCGACTTTGTGCACTCCTACTGCTAGACCGGTTTCCGTGTAACCACTGTCCCGCCAGGTACCTTCACCTACTCGCCATTGTGCTCCACCATCGATAGCTTCCTGCGGATAAATTGTGACCCGTAGTGAGCCTATCCTCTGGCCGACCACCCACCAGTTTTCAGCCAATAACGCAAAATCAACCATATCCACTCTGTTAAGGCCATCCAGGTTAGCTTCGCTGCCGCCGCCCGGTGGATCTAACCAATCTTCGGCAAAAAGCAGCACGTCTGCCCAGCCGACTTTACAGTCACCGTTCAAATCACCGACCGGACAGCCTGCCATTACTAAGCCGGCTAAAGATATGACTAATACCAGGCTGAGCAATGTGGCCTTTATAGAACTGAGCATCGTCTATCTCTTTTCCGACTTGTTTGCAACTGTCGATGAAAAATCCATGTTTGTGAACTTTGCGCCCCAATACTCGCTGCTGGCCAGAGTGCACAGGTATATAATATAGATTTGAAAAAAACCGCAGTCTTTAGGACGGTTGTACCTGTTTTTACACCAGCGACTACGCTATTTATTCTAACACAAATGGTACGGCTTACTCAATGACTTTTTGGCTGAAACAGGGAAGTGATCGTTGTCTGAACCTAAAGCTCTCTTCTTGCCCCGCGTAACAGACCGTTTCTGTTTGACAACTATGGCAAGATAGGACGATATGTCAAAAAGTTCAGAATCGGTGTGAGAACTGACCTTTTGTTGCCGCCGCGGGAAGACTACTTTCGCTACACTTCAAAACCCGGACCGCATGAATTGGACGATTTACGAGCCAAACTGACGCTTTGAACTGACGCCAGAAGAGTTGTCCGTCCCGAAAATTCCGTACTTGTTTGTTTTCAACGACTTACGTACAATCGACAACTCGTGTTTGACCGTCGTGAATGATACCATAATGAGCATGGGCTGGCCAATATGAGCATCTGCAAACTGCTGTTTCTGCTATTTCGTGGCTTGTTTGTCGGCCGACACACTTTGATCTTGGAGAATCCGGCTCTCCGGCACCAGCTGGCTGTTCAGCAGCGAACTGCTAAACGGCCGAAGCTACAGAATAGAGACAGATTCTTTTGGGCCTGGCTCTCGCGCATCTGGCCTGCCTGGACGTCCGCTCTGATCATTGTTAAACCGGAAACCGTAGTCAAATGGCACCGCCAGGGATTCAGCCTCTACTGGCAATGGAAATCACGTAGCAAGAAGGTCGGGCGCCCTAAGGTCAAAAAGGAGATACGCGACCTGATCAGGCAAATGTCTCGAGAGAATCCAACTTGGGGAGCACCCAGAATTCAATCGGAATTGAGACTGCTTGGTTACGAAATGGCTGACTCCACCGTGGCCAAATACATGATTAGGCAGAAGAAACCGCCTTCTCAGACATGGCGGACCTTTCTGAAGAACCACGTCAAACAGATCGCTGCAATAGACTTCTTTACAGTGCCGACAGTAACGTTCCGTATCCTGTATTGTTTTGTTGTACTTCGCCATGACCGTCGGAAGATCGTACATTTCGACATTACTGCGAATCCCACGGCTCGATGGACTGCTCAGCAGATCAGCGAGGCGTTTCCGTACGATAGCAAGCCGAAGTACATGATCCGCGACCGGGATAAGATCTACGGGAAAGCGTGCATCCAGCGAGTGAAAGCCATGGGCATTGAGGAGGTGCCCACCGCCCCAAAGTCTCTTTGGCAAAATCCATATTGCGAACGCGTAGTTGGATCAATTCGCAGAGAATGCCTGGACCACATGATTATCTTCAATGAGATTCACTTGTATCGGGTCTTGGCTTCATACACTGAGTATTACAACAACTGTCGAACACATCTTTCGCTTGATAGAAACTCGCCGGTTCATCGAGACATTGAACCACCCTCAAAAGGCAAGGTCATATCAATCCCGCAAGTCGGTGGCTTGCACCATGTGTACAAGAGAGTGGCCTAATCCTCGGTCGGGTCAATGAACCTGGTCACAGCCGAAGTCTAATCAATTCTTGGAAATTGGCCTGCTCTCCTTGTAGAAACGACACCTTCGGCTCCCTTCGGACGCAGAATCACATCTGGACTGGGACATCTGCTTGTCCAAAGGCGCCGCGATATCGGGCTCTTCTTCCCAGGATGGAATTTTCGGGAAGGACAAGACCCAGACGAAGAGATTCTCAAAAAGCGGGCAGAACTAAAGAGAAAAATTATTCTTGAAAGAAAATACCATAACGGTGAAATTATGGTAACATGAACTGAAATTACTTTCTGGTATAAAGTTAACCTTGTCTCATTTCTGCTGACGACATACAGTCTCGGGAATCTTATCAAACAAGCTGAGAAGTGTTCCAAGAGAATTCCATACTGCTGAGAGGGGGATATGGGCAGGTATGAAGACAAATGAGGCTCGGGAGGTATATCCTGATATGAAGGTGAAAAAGCAGATGCCGACCAATGCGTGTACCGGCAGTCTGCTATCCCATGTTTTCCTGCTGTTGATCGCCGCTACCACAGTCTCTGCTGCCCCTGCGAGTGACCCGCGGACTGTTCTTTATGACTTCGAGAGGGGCGCCGTGCATTGGAAAGGAAATCCGTGGGGCACAGGCAAAACGCGCTCCGAGACCGCGGCGGGGGCACGCTTCGGAACGGGGGCAATGCGCCTGGTCTACGAGGAGACGACCAAGGGCGCCAGCGTGATTGCACCCTACTTTGCGAACCGAACTCCCTGGCGTGGGAAACCTTGGGGTGGTATCTCATTCTGGGCGCGCTGCCTGGATGACAACCTGCACAAGGTGAACCTGCACATCGAAACGAGCCAGCAGGGTGGCGGCTTCTCGGCTGACTTCAAGCTCCAGGGCAGACAGTGGCGGCGCTATGAGGCGACGACTGCTTCGGTGTGGAGCCGTGAGGGTCTGCGTATCGACTGGGGCGCGATGAAACGCTTCTTCTTTATCAGCTACGCCTCGGTTGTGTTCGAAGTGGACCAGATTGTCCTGGAGCCGGTAGCGAGGGAGCTGCCCCTCTATGCGGTTCCCGTGGTTCCCTGTCCTCGCGTAGGCCAAGCCCCGAATCTGGACGGTGTACTGGAGGATTCCTGTTGGGGATCGGCGGGGCGCACTGCCGGTTTCGTAGAGCACACCAAGGGCGCTGCCGCACGCAATCCGACGGAGGTCCGCCTTTGTCATGACAGTACGCACATGTTCATCGGCGCGCGCCTATCCGTGGCTGATACCAGCGGCACCCAGGCGACGACCCACCAGGACCACTCCATCGACCAGGGGGACTGTCTCAAATTTTTCTTCGGCCCTGAGGGTGACGACGCCCAGTACGAACTAGCCCTGAACGCGCTCGGCAAGGTATCGGACTCGAGTAGCGGAAGACATTTGAGGTTCGATGCTGATTGGCAGGTGAAGACGTGCCGTACTGCCCGGGGGTGGACGGCCGAAGCGGCGATTCATCTTCGTTGCCTCACGCGCGCAGGGACGGCGCCGGTGCCCGGGACGATCTGGGATTTCAACATCGGTCGTGAGGGGCCAACCGCAGGTGAGATCACCAGTTGGGCATTCACACAAGGGTCCCTCGACAACTGCAAGTCGTGGGGCTACCTCCTCTTCGTCGGCTCATCACTTCCCGCTTCCCCGGGTCCACAGCCATTGCTGATGGAGTTGGACTATGGAGAGTACGCCGTGCGTTGGGCGCCACCGGAAGAGATGGCGAGCGCGCAGCTTGCCACGCGTATTAAGGCCTGTAACGACGACGGAACATCGTGGGCTGTCTCCGCCAAGGCTAGGGAGTCCACGTCCCTGAAGGAGCCGCTGCTGCGCCTGTCGCACCAATTGTCGTCCCCGGCGATGGCCCGCTGGTGCTTTTCGGCTGTGGACGCAGGAGGCGAGGTGGTCGCCTATGCGGCCGGCCGCTTCAGGGTCTTCCCACCGGAGGAGCCTCGCCCGAAACCCTGGCTCGCGCTGCTGCCCCAGCCAAAAGAGCTTCGTCCGGGCTCAGGGCGCTTCTTCCTTCCCTCGGAGACACACATCGACACGGTCGACGTTCCGCCCGAGGAGGTTGGCAACCTCACCAGCGCCCTGGTCGAACCCCTGCGCAAGTGCTACGGCCTGAGGTGGGGGCCGGGCACTGGGGGGGCCGTGACTCTGGTCCTGGCGAAGAAGCCGGAACAGGTGCGTGCGCACTTCCCAGGCGACCGGAGTGCAGCATTCGCAGCGCTGCCGGCGGAGGGCTACCTCCTGGAGGTTACCGAGCGGGGCGTGGCCATTGCCGGCAAGAGTGCCCGGGGCGTCTTCTACGGCATCCAGACCTTCCTGCAGGCAGTCGGCCTGGCCACGCCGGTGGGGCAGCGCCCGGCCTGCCCGGCCCTCTCGGTGCGTGACTTCCCCACGCTCGGGGTGCGTGCGGTCAGTATGCCCTTTCCCAACTGCCGCTGGGGCCATCCCAACGATCCTCCCTTCGAGCCGGAGCGCTTCAAGGAATACCTCGAGCGTACCCTAGTCCGGCACAAGCTCAACACGCTGGTGTTGATCGTGAATCAGGCGATCCGGCTGGACAGCCGTCCCGAGCTGGCCGCCCCGCAGGCGTGGAGCAAGGCGCAGGTGCGCGACGTGCTGAAGTTCGCCCGCCGGCGCTACCTGGAGGTGGTGCCGCTGGTCACGATCCTGGGGCACGCCCAGTGGTTCACGCTGAACTACAAGGATCTGTGGGAGGAAGGGGATCACCTCATCGCCTGCGTCTCGCACCCGAAGACACAACAGATCCTGACGGATGTAGTGACCGAAGTGGCCGAGCTCTTCCAGCCCAGACGATTCCACCTCGGCATGGACGAGGCGTGGTGGAGGACGCTGGACGTACCGGAGCAAGAGCGGTGCAAGCTGTGCGCCGGCAAGCCCAAGAGCGAGATTTTCGCCTCGCAGTTACTGCGCTATCACAGCCTGCTGAAGGCACGCGGCATCGAGACGATGATCTGGGCCGATATGCTCCTCACCGAGCACAATGGCGGCCCGCCGTATCATACGGCACGAGCGCTCGAGGCACTCCCGCGAGACGTCATCCTCTGCAACTGGTCTACCGGCGTGGTCCCGCTGTCCTCCAAGCGTTTCCAGCAAATGCGCTTCCGGGTCATCCAGAGCAACTCGGCTGGGATAAACCGAGAGCAGGCCGACTGGGTGATTGGGAACATGATGGGGTGCTGGAGCAAGGCGCCGTGGCTGGCCTTGACGACCACCGACGTGCAGGAGTTCAGCTATCTGCCTGTGCTGCAGAGCGCCGAGCGCGCCTGGAATCCGGACGCCGACCTGCAGCGCGACGCGTGGGCCCTTTCACGCGAGTTCGTGGACGGTCGTGCCTCTGAGGCCCTGGCCCTGGTGGCGCGGTCCCCGGCGCCGATGGCGGCGGGTCCGGCCCAGCCGGTTTCCCTTGCCGACGTGGTGAACCTCTCGACTAGGGCCGCGAGGCCAGCGGCGCCTGGGGCTTGGTTCGGTTTGGCGCCAGGCGAGTCACTGGTGAACCTGCCAGCAAGAAAGGTGACGGTGGGCGGGCTTCCTTTCACGCTCTTGCCGGCCACGCGCGCCAATGCGGTTGCCTTTGGTGCTCAACCGGTGTCCATTCCCGTGAAGGGAAAGAAGGGGGCGCTGGCGTTCCTCTATGGCTGCCATCTGCCGGACGAACTAAGAGGCACGTTCCTGGACCGTTTCAAACAAAAGGAGGCGATCCTGGGCGTGCCCATCGGTGCCCTGCGAGTGAGCTACGCCGATGGCACAGCCGCGACCATTGAGCTTCGCTACGGATTGAACGTGCTGGCCTGGAAATTCGGCGAGAAACTGCTCCCGTACTGCTACGGCGCGACTGGTTCATTGGCCGCGAGCACTGCTGATATGCAGGCGCGCGACCCTCGCGGCCGCGATGCCTTCTTCTTCGCGTGCGACTGGGGCAATCCACACCCCAACAAGGAAATCGAGAGCATTGAGCTCATCTCCACCGGCACCGAGGCAACGCCTTTCCTGTTGGCGATGACAGCTTGGAAGACAAATGAATACAGCCTGACGCCGGAATGAACCGGGCAAGCACGCGCGGCCTTGTCCAACTCGCACGAAGGGATTTACCCTGTAAGAACTGGATAAAAACTCAACCAAATTGATATAGAACAAAACGTTCACTTTCCGTAAGAAATCTACACCTTTGCGTCTGTACTGACATTTCTTCCCACACCTCTCTTCCAATACCGATGGTTCTGAGTGGATGGTGTGGTCACCGTTCGCCCGAAAGGAAAGCCCATGTGCACCTTTGGCAAATCGTGGACCTTGATAATCCGCATAAAAATAGCAGAAAAGTGAGAGTTGTTGCGGTAAAATGGAAGTAATGGCAGCTCCGCGATTTTGCAGCCTGAAAGGGTCGAAAATGCTCGAAGATCGTGATCTGATTGCTACGATGGGTATGGACTATGGTTGCATATAATGTGTAGGCCTGCTCACGTTCATCTTTTATTTTAGGGAATTTGTGAATGGCCAAGACATATGACACAGAAATGATTAGAGATTCCATAGAACACCTGAAATGGGAACTGATGCGCTTGTCAAGCGTCAATAGGACCACTACGAACAACTGTCTATCCTCTTAGAAAACAAGCATTTACAATCCCAAACTCTTGATTCTCATTTTATACC
>Ga0209427_10002944_pt1 | contig 19999 bp, 18 predicted proteins | sample DeeMarSWOR136_30_FD_187465 | JGI IMG/M metagenome (GOLD analysis project Ga0209427, IMG submission 187465) | Marine sediment microbial communities from White Oak River estuary, North Carolina - WOR-1-36_30 (SPAdes) (version 2) | ecosystem: Environmental > Aquatic > Marine > Intertidal zone >...
CGTAGCTGCCAGTCGAGTACATTATCAGTCCATGTCTCTCGGTGTTGAGGGCGTCGGGCTCAGGCCTTTCGGGAGTCTTCACCTCGCAGCCGATCTCCTTTAGCCTTTCGATGAGGTATCCGCCGAGCTGGTGGACCCTTCTGGCTATCTTCTCCTTTCCAAGTTTGTTTAGCCACTTCAATGTGGCATGCCAGGCCCAGAGCTGGTCCGTCGCAGTCGTCCCGGGCTCGAACCTCTGCGCCGTCTTCGGGAAGGGATAGTCGTAGCTTTCGATGGTATCGTGGTCAAGAGCCCCGAAGGGGAACCTGTCCATACCGCGTATGTTCGGTCCCTTATCGACGTTGATGTAGGACCAGAATGCCGGCTCCAAGGTCTCGCAGAGCTCCCTTTTAATGTAGAAGACACCCGCCTCCGGTGGACCTAGTTGCCACTTGTAGCTTCCGGAGACGAGGAAGTCTATGTCGTCACCGTGGACATCTATCACCTTCGCGCCGAGGGTTTGGATTGCATCGTCGACGACCAGAGCGCCTTTTTCATGGGCGATTCCACAGACCTCCCGCACATCGTAGGTGAAGCCACTGCCGACGCTCGTCCTGTTTATGCAGACCAGCTTCGTTTTGTCGTCAATGGCTTTCTCCATGTCCTCCCTGAGAATACGACCGTTGGAATTCCTGATCTTCTTTATCTTGACACCTCTCTTCCTCAGGGCGAGGAAGGTGTGCCCGGTCGAGGGGTAGGCCTGATCCGTGATTACAACGTTATCCCCCTTCTCCCATGGATCATTGAAGTCGATGATGTCCCTCACCATATTGAGACCCTGGACGACCCTGGAGATGAAACAGATCTCCTCATGATAAGCGCCGATGAGTTTACCCACCTCGTTCCTGCAGAGCTCTTCCTTCTCGGAGAACCAGGCGTGGCCAACCCCGCCAAGGGTGCTGCCATAGAGCCTCCTATTCCAGCACTCCATGACGGCGTTGTAAACAACGAGGTTAAAAGGAGATGAACCTGCAGCTCCAAGGTAGATTATATCTTCTAGGTGGGGAAAGTTACTTCTTATCTTCTCTAGTTCGCTTTCGAGCTCCATACTAGAATCCAGATCTTTAAGAATATGTATTTAAGTCGTTGAGAGGTTAGATGTCTAGAAAAGATCAACCTCTAATGATAATTTTCCGCAGCTTAAGATAATATACTTCCGAGTCATTTGATTATGCGATTGTCATGCCTAAGCCTAAAATCTACGTCACTAGACAGCTCTTTGATGAGGCCATAGAGATCATGGAACGTCTTGCAGAGGTCGAGGTCTTCGAGGGCGTTGACAACGCCATTCCCCGAGGCCTCCTCCTCTCCAAGGTCAGGGGCGTTGACGGCCTCCTCCCACTGCTCACTGAGAGGATCGATGCCGAAGTCATGGATGCCGGTGAGGATCTGAAGGTCATCAGCAACATGGCCGTTGGGTTCAACAACATCGACGTCGACGCCGCCACCGAGCGCGGGATCTATGTCACGAACACCCCTGGTATCCTCACTGACACGACTGCAGACTGCGCGTTCGCCCTCCTCATGGCCGTTGCGAGACGTATTCCCGAGGCTGATCGCCACATGAGGGCGAAGAAGTGGGTACACCCGTGGGGCCCTAAGATGTTTATGGGCTCGGACGTATACGGGAAGACCCTTGGCATAGTCGGTCTAGGTCGCATAGGTTCTGCCATCGTAAGGAGGGCAAAGGGGTTTAACATGAGGGTGGTCTACACGGACCCGCACAGGTATAGGGAACGTGAGAAGGAGCTTGAAGTCTCCTACCTGTCCCTGGACGACCTCCTTAAGGAGTCTGACTACGTCTCCCTCCACGTCCCCCTAACTGAGGAGACTCACCACATGATAGGTGAACGGGAACTCAAGATGATGAAAGAGGGAGCCTACCTTGTCAACACCTCAAGGGGCCCCGTCGTTGATCAGGATGCCTTGTATAGGGCACTCAGGGACCGGGTTATTGCGGGCGCTGGCCTCGATGTCTTCGAGAAGGAGCCCATCGAACCGGATAGTCCAATACTGGGCCTGGAGAACGTCGTCGTCACCCCCCACATCGCTAGCGCCAGCATCGATACGAGGACAAAGATGGCTGTAATGGCGGCCACAAACCTCGTCTCCGTCCTCCAAGGAAAGGAGCCACCCAACTTAGTGAACCCAGAAGTCTTAGATGTGAGGCCCCTAAAAGGCTGAACTTACTAATACCTTACATTTTTTGATGTAGCTTAATCCGTTCAAGCGAGCTAATCCCTGTAGCCCAATACAGCAATCTCTAATCGGACAACCATCTGTTTTTTTTAGCAACCCTCCTTTCATTTTCCTCGACATATAATACCAGTAAGATTGATACAGCCGTATGCACACTCATACCAGAGCCTTGCCGGAGTGGGAAAAGTTTGCCCTCTTACAGATGCGAGCTAGTAGGTCTATGCGGGGCGAAGATGAAGGTCATTGTTTGGAACGACAGGTTCATCCTCCAGTGTGATAGATGTGGGTTCCAGGAGAAGCGCAGCGGGCAGATTACAATACCCTATATTAAAGAGGTCAGGCTTAGGTGCCAGGAGTGCCCTCTCAGGGAGGTCCCTCAGGAAGTTTGAATACGGATCCCTAGGTTTTCTTCTTGATGACCCAAGTCTCGTCCTTCTCAATAGTGAAATCGGGGTTGTAAACGAGCATTTCCTTGACGAACTCCCTCATAGTCGCCTTCGTCCCATCCGACCTGACAATGACCTCGTCTAGATCTATGGTCACCCTCTTACCCTTCTTCTCCCAATCCTCAACATCTTTTGAGTCCATACCGATCAATATCCATTGGTGAGTTCGTACACCTATATCTATTACTCCTCCTCGGGATTAAGAATTCTTTAAACGACACGACCCAACACGTACAAGATGCATATGAAGTACCATATGAGACGCGCTGACAAGGCGATCCAAGATGAGGATGACCTGAAGAAGATACTGAGGACGACCGAATACGTCACCATCGCCCTCTCAAAGGACGATGAGCCATACCTCGTCTCACTGAGCCATGGTTACGACGAGGAGAAGAACTGTATCTACTTCCACTGCGCTTCCGAGGGGAAGAAGCTCGATTATATGAAGGTCAATGACAGGACATGGGGTCAGGCCATCCAGGACCACGGATACATGCAGGCTGAGTGCAACCACGCATATGCCACTGTTCAGTTCTCCGGCAGAACCAAGTTTCTTGAAGACCTGGAGGAGAAACACCGCGCCATGGTCGTCATGATCAGGCAGCTTGACAGTGACCCGGAGAAGATGATAAAAGGCCTCAAGCCCGAGAGTTTGGGAAGTACGGTAATTGGTCGTATCGATATTGATTATATGACAGGCAAGAAAACGGAGGAGGTTACTATTTAAGTTCTATTAATTTATTGACCTAGCTTCCCAACTGCCCAGTCTGAATATACCTTGATTGAAAAATCTTAAAGATTGCCCATTCCCTATGCTCATAAAACCGGTTTGTCTGATTACTGTGATCCCGGACAAGGTTAGAGTGAGTGTGGGCACCGCTGCAGTGCTGGGGCTGATGAGGGTGAGGCTTGATGCGCCGCCTACGACAGCCTACCTGATGACTTATACCGAGGACGGATGCATCGCCAACTGCGCCTTCTGCTCCCAGGCTCGGGAGAGCCATTCCAAGAGGTCGATGCTCTCAAGGGTTATCTGGCCGGAGTTCTCAACAGAGCTGGTGCTGAAGGGCCTAGAGGCCCCCGAGATGGAGGTCATAGAGAGGGTATGCGTTCAGGTGATCAACTATCCAGGCTTCATCGAAGACGTCGTCTCTCTCCTGAAGGCGATACGGGAAGCAACGGACCTGCCCGTCTCAATCGATACTTGCCCAGTTGGAATGGAAGAGTTAAAGGGGCTTAGAGAGGCCGGCGCTGAGAGGATAAGCATTCCACTGGACGCAGCAACGCAGGAGCTCTTCGACAAGGTGAAAGGTAGATCTGCTGGGGGGCCGTACCGCTGGGAGGCCCATATGGAAGCCCTCAGGGCAGCTAAGGAGATCTTTGGTAAGGGCAATGTGATGTCGAATCTCATCATTGGTCTGGGTGAGACGGAGAGGGAGGCGTTGAGCCTGATCCAGACGCTGAGAGACTTGGGAATACAGATGGTGCTCTACGCTTTCACCCCCCTGCCCGAGACGAAGCTCGCCGGACGACCCCAGCCGGTAATTGAGTCATATAGGCGAATCCAAGTGGCCAGACACCTCATCACCGAGGGGTCAGCGCGCCTTGAGGACATGAAGTTCGATGAGAGAGGTAGACTTGTGAGCTTCGGGACAGAGGTTGACATCGAGGCTATACTCAGCGAAGCCCTCAGGACGACGGGCTGCCCAGGCTGCAACCGCCCCTACTACAACGAGAGGCCTTCAGGCCCGTTCTACAACTACCCAAGAGGTCTTAATGAGGAGGAACTGATTATGGAAAGGAGAAGATTGGAGGACTGTTTCAGATGAGTGAGTCATGGCGCCTCATCGACATGAGGGTCGAGGACGCTCCCACCCAGATGGCGATAGACGAGGCGATAGCCTATGCAAGGGTAAAGGAGGGGAACCCCAACACGGTCAGACTCTACAGGTGGAAGCCCTCAGCCGTTTCTGTTGGCTACTTTCAGAGCCTCGAGAAGGAGGTCGACCTGGAGGCCTGCCGGAGGATGGGCGTCGACCTAATACGCCGAATAACGGGGGGCGGAGCAGTCTACCACGACTACAACGGCGAGATAACATACAGCCTGGTCGCACCTGACGACGATAAAAGGATTCCTAGAGACATCTTGGAGTCCTACAGGGTGATCTGCGGTGCTATCGTGACTGGCCTTGGAGGCATAGGTGTGGACTGTGAGTTCAAACCTGTCAACGATATAGTCGCCGGTGGCAGGAAGATATCCGGGAACGCCCAGACGCGGCGTCATGGTGTGGTCCTCCAGCACGGCACAATCCTCGTCGACAGCGACATCAGGACGATGTTCAAAGTCCTCAGGGTTTCCGAGGCAAAGATAAGCGACAAGCTCATCAAGGCAGTGGAGGACAGGGTCACCAACATCCGGAGGTACTTGGGGCGTGACATCTCCTTCGATGAGGTGAGACAGGCCTTGATCTCTGGGTTCGAGGGAACCTTCTACGTCTCACTCATACCTGGCAAGCTCACCGACTACGAGGAGGGGCTGGTGGAGGAGTACAAGAAGAGGTACAGCTCCTGGGAGTGGGTCAACAAGAGGTGACAGTATGGCGCGCGCAGAGTACAAGGTGCCTGGTGGGAAGCTGCTTGCCGCCGAGTCCGAAGCCAAAGGTGGGAAGCTGCTAAGCGTCAAGTTAACGGGGGACTTCTTCATGCACCCCGAGTACGCTATAGAGGAGTTGGAGGAGGAGCTTAAAGGGATCCCTTTAGCGAAAATGGGGGAAACAATTCAGGGGTTCTTCGACAGTAGTGACGTCCAGCTAATCGGTGCCTCACCATCCGACATCACCCACGTTGTCAAGCTGAGCCTCGGCTCATAGAACCCGGAGGGCTCTACCTTCCAGGCTGCGGGGGATGGCGCAGCAGGCGTCGAATAACAGGACCTCAAGGCCATCTCTCTCAGCCTTTTCTATTGTGGATCTTGAGGGAATCGCAATCCTGTTTACACCTGCCCGTATAGCCCGTTCCTCCAAGGTCTTCTTATAAATCCTCGAGCGCATACACCCGAGAGCGATGTCCGAGTAGGGGCATAGCTCTCTCGATTTAGAGACTACCATCATTATGTCGTTGACGGAGGGTGGATCTACGTTCGCCATGGGCGTTTCGGCAGTCGGTATAAGCCCTAGGATGACTATGACCTCAGGTTTAATATCGCTCATCAACTTCAGGGCGTCGTGTTCACCCACGATCCTCCCGTGGTCTAGTCCCACGCAGATGTGAGGCGCCACTTGGGGCACCCCAGCGTCCCGGAGGAAGACTAGGGTGTTGATGTAATCCTCCGGCTCAGCGTCGAGCCCGTAGACTCCCCTGATGGTCTTCCTGCTTCCGACCACATCAACGGACGCCACGTCGATACCCGTGGAGGCGATCGCCTCAGCTTGGTCCTCATCGAGGAGACCGGTGTGGACGTTGACGATGAGCCCCGTATCTTCCTTTATCCACTCCAGCGTGGGGTAGAAACGCTCCAGGGGCACCCTGCCGTCGGGCGTCGATCCTCCGCTTATCAGGATTCCGGTGCCACCTCTATCGTCAAGCCTTCTGCAGAACTCCTTCAGCTTCTCAGGGGTGTCTGTGTTGTTCATCTGTTTCAGGTAGTGGCCACCGCAGTGCCTACAGTTCAGATAGCACTCGCCCCCGGTGATCGATACATTGGGGAACTTAGGTAGAGGGTAGTAGAAGCGTACCTCATTAAGATCCGTCTTATGCCTGACCAATCGATGCCGTTCCCTTGCCGTAATACCGATTTCCAAGGAGTTGCTCGTAACCTCACCTATATGGCGTATTATGGGATATAAACCATAGATCAAATTATAAGAAGAGCTAAATTCTCCCTTTCAAACAAAAGGGGGTCGCGAATATAGTCAAGTTCTTGAACTGGGGGAGGGACCTCTCGTCTATCGAGGTAGATGCACATCCTTACATTATGTACCGAGCAGGACACATGATAAAGGGGGTAATTTCATCTTGAAAATACCCTACATCTCTTCCACACAATGCTCCGGCGACCTACAGCCCGCGAAGGCGTCGATCATCTAGCCATCAACCGTACCGAAGGCTTCCCCCATCCTCCCTCCGCATAATCGGCATCGAGTCCTAGGAACCCCAGATACTTGTACAAGTCGTTGTTAACGGTGATGGTTAGCTAATTGATTTCCTTCTTCGGATCGAGACATGATGAGGAATGTGGAATATTAATGGTTGTTGAGGTGAAAAGTCAAAGCTTATCCTTGACCATGTCAAGGAGCTGGTCAGCGACAGCCTCCTTCGCTTCAAGCGGCACGTGGGTGACGACTCCGTCCTTGTCGACTATGTAGACCTCGTTTGTGTCGCTTCCGAAGCCAACCTTCTCCCTGGCGACATCGTTGGCGACAATGAGATCCATATTTGCCTCCATCATCCGCTTCCTCGCCCTGGCAATCAGTTCGTCGTCGGAGATATCATACTCGGCCTTGAATCCGACAAGGAATATGTCAGGGACGACCTTCTTGACCTGCTCGATTATCTTCGGGAGGGGCCTCAACTCCAGGTCCCACCTCTCCATCCTAGAGGGGGTCTTGACCATCTTCCTCTCTGCAACACCGTAGTCCGCTGCTGCGGCGGAGAGGATGGCCACATCCTGTTTCTCCCCCTTAAGGGTCGAGACAACGGCATCCAACATGTCTTTGGTGGACTCCACGGGGATTGCCTTCACGCCTGAAGGCGGCTGCACGGAGCCCTTTCCTTGTACCAAGGTCACCTTGGCACCCCTTCTCGCAGCCTGCTTGGCTATGGCGACACCCATCTTCCCCGAACTAGGGTTCGATATGAACCTGAAGCCATCGATGTACTCGCGGGTGGGGCCTCCCGTGACCAGCACCTTGAGCCCAGTAAGGTCCCCTTTTGCCGACAGCTTCGCCACCACGGCTGAGATTATCTCCTGGGTTCCCGGGATCTTGGCTTTGCCCTCCTCGAAGCGGGGCATGAGGACCTCGACACCTATCGACCGTAGCTTCTCGATGTTCTCCACAACTATGGGGTGCTTGTACATCGACTCGTGCATCGCTGGGGCGATGATGATGGGTATACCGGCGCCGATGGCGGTGGTCAGGAGGGTGGTGACAGGGGTGTCGTCTATGGCTGCAGCAGCCTTCCCGATGGTGTTAGCTGTGCTTGGGGCGACGAGGACAAGGTCGACCTTGTCCGGGTGCTCCCCCCCGAGGGTGACGTGCTCGATCTGGCCCGTGAGCTCGGTGACAACAGGGTTTCCTGTCGACCACTCCATCATGTAGGGGTGGATGATCTTCTGCGCCATCGGCGTCATGACGGTGTAGACCTCGGCTCCCAGCCTCATTAGCTCCCTAGCTATCTCGGGGCTCTTGATGGCCGCCACGCTGCCAGTGACACAGATTACTATCCTACGGTCCCTGAGTTCGTCTCCCTTTGAGCCTATGATCCCCTTGGAGGTGTGCTCGCCTAGGGACATCTAATCCGCCATGCCTAGGGCTAACATGAATTAATAAAAGCTTTCGTAGGAGGTAAGGGAAACATCCACGGTCTATTCGGTCCCTTAGATGAGGGAGTTGACCTTCTCATCGAGCTCGCTGAGCCTCTCCTCAAACTCCTCGATGCGCTCCTCGAAGGACTCCACCTTCTCGAGTATCAGCTTCAACTCCGTTTCCAAATCGACAATCCTGTCATCGAGGCTCAAAGGATCGTACCTCGACATTTCTCTCTTTGAAGTTGGTTTATAAATCTATCTCGTATCCACTTTAAGAACCTGGTCAAAGTATCCTGGGCTATAGCTCAGTGTTATCTGGTGGAACTCCTCGTTCCTCAAAGTGACCCTCTCTAGGTTCCCCCTGATTATTGCCTTCTCCCATCCCTCGAACTGGAGGCGAAACTCCCTGACGAAGGAGACCACTCTCACCACCTCTCTAGCATCCATGTCCCTATTGATCTTATTCAGCCTGACAGGGTAGATTGAGGGCAGGAACCCACCTTCGTCCCCAGATATTACCTCCCCTGTAGCCTCTACCCTCCCCAGCTCCTCGATCCTCTCCGTCTCCTCGTACTCGTCTTGGATCTCCTCCCACCTCCTGACGGGTTCAAGCTCGACGTTCACTGGTCGTCCCAAGCCCTCAGAGTTATATGTGGCGAAGATTAGTTTGCGTCTTTGGTATATGCCGTATTCCTCCTTCGAGTATTCTGTGAAGTTCCAGTGGTGGGGAGGGTCGGAGGGAGTCCAGCTGTCAAACTCGTTCCTCAAGGCTCCCTCCTCATATAGATTCACAAGGGTAGATCTCAGCTCCTCCAACTCGCGTATACCGTAGACTACCAGGTCTATGTCGCTGTAATTCGGGTTATGAAATCCGTGGGCCAGGGACCCAAAGACGCCGAAGTCTCTGATAGTGAGGTTCGAGGCGTCTACAATCGTGTCTATGACTTCCCTCGCTGCCTCGATTAGGGGATCGCCCTCGGAATCCAGCAGCTCCTTGAGCCTCTCGTCCGGCCTCGTGACGCTTGAGAGCTGTTCCGCCCTCACTCCCACCATCATCCTGCCCAGGGGGCTATGGAGTATTTTGTAAGGTGGTATGCGGCAGGAGGCGAACTTGAGGCCTCCGTCTAGGTAGAACTTGTAGTATTTGGTGGGTAGTCCGTCCCTGAGAGCCTTGGGATCATCGGTCTCGTAAACATCCTCTGAGGCGTACTCAAGGTCGCAGAAGCAGGATTCCTTGGGATGGTCGTATCCGAAGGTCCTGAATATTAGCCCGTCGGGGGTCACCGGGGAGTCCCTGTCCCTGAACCTCAAGACATCCACTGTAGAAAGATCGTTCCCCATGTTTTTGAAGATGAGGGCTGTACTGCTTCCTTATAGCCTGTTTGACCTTCGGACCTTTGCCAACTCGCCCTTGTACCAGTCTGTGTCCTCTTTAATCCAGTCCTGTACGTCGTAACTTACTGGCTCCCCATTCTCGTCGAGGACTACAACCTCGTCGATCTCGGAGTTGATGATCTTCCTCTTGCACCTCTGGCATGGGAGGGCTCTAGTATACTTACCGTCTTGGTCCAGCCCGGCCAAGTAGAGCTTGGCCCCTATCCTGTCTGCCCTGCTGGAGTTGATGATGGCATTCTCCTCGGCGTGGACGGCCGGGCAGTAGTCGTAAGCCCTGCCGCTGGGGAGCTCCATCTCGTCCTTGATGCAGCCCACATCGAGGCAGTTAACGACGCCTTTCGCAGGACCGTTGTAGCCCGTGCCCACGATTGTATTCCCATTCACGAGCACGGCCCCGAACTTGCGCCTGAGACATGTGGAGCGGGCGGCGACCGCTAGGGCGATCTTCAGAAAGTACATCGTCTTGTCGGGCCTATTCAAATCGGAACCTCAGCAAATCACTGGTGGATACATCTTTAAAAAATGATGCTGTGAAAGCAGGTACCATCTCATTCTCCTTTGACCAAGGGACCATGCCCTCGAAATCTTTCTTTATATCGGCCGCGGGGACTAGTTGTTTTTCTGAATGAAATAGATTGTCTCGTTGGTTCAATGTTGATACAGGTAATTAGCCTTGTTCTCTCGAATACGCTATTCTTGATAGTAGAGTGATAATTCAACCTGAGTTTATGATTACGAAATTAATATTTGGTGTTAATGTCTCCATTTAAAATTTGAATCCTATTTGTGCAATAAATGAAAGGCAACCATATTTTGTGTCTATGTGGGAGAGGCGTAGCTACGTGAGTGAAATGGAAGATAAGGATCCTTTAGCTCGGCTATACCAGATTGAGGATGTGGATAGCTCCGCGTTGGAGGAAGAGGCTTTAGTGTGGGTAGTCGTCTCTTGGAGAACATCTAAGAGTTCTGCGAGTTTAGGGTGCAGATAATGGACGTAATGGCTGTAGATGAGCAGGTGGAGAATAGTATTGTAGACCTCCTAAAGACGCTCATTGATGGCTTAAAGGTAGAACAATCATTCCTTAACGTCGAGCTGACCATTTAGGTATCATGGGTAGTGACCATGGACAATATCCATTATTCATATAGTTGTAATCCGAACCTACGTGTTCTATGGCCCATTTCTTATTCACATGTAGAAAGGTGGTGGGCCCGATGAGATTTGAACTCATGATCTTCTGATTATCAGTCAGACGCTTTGGCCATGCTAAGCCACGGGCCCCACTGCAAAAATCTTCATGCACCACCCCTATTATATATTTAACTCTCGAACCAAGATTGCCAGCCTGTCTTGCCACGCATTCAACACTTCAAAAGAGACCAGACAAGAACAGTTAGCTCGGCTCATCTGGTCCATATAACATTATAGAAATCATGTATGTTAACGTTTTTTCACCTTCATGTATGTTTTATAGGGTGTGTACAGCTAATGGGTTTAGATTGGAACCTCTCAACATACATTTTCTAGGCACGGGTGGTGGTCGGTTCACCATGATCACCCAGCTGAGGCGAACAGCTGGCATCAGACTCGTATACGGAGATACTGATATCCACATCGATCCTGGACCAGGTGCCACGGTCTTCTCCAACTGGGCGAGGCTCAACCCTCAGAAGCTGGATGCCATCGTGGTCACTCACAGCCATCCTGACCATTATACGGACGCCGAGGTCCTCGTTGAGGCTATGACCCATGGAACAAAGGACAGGAGAGGAGTCCTAGCTGCCTCTAGGAGTGTCCTGTATGGAAACGACGAGTGCGAGAAGAGTATCTCCTCTTACCACCAGGGTATGGTTGGTTCTCTAGAGTCCTTGGAGCCTGGTTACTCTTTCAGCGTTAATGAGATCGATTTCCAAGCAGTGGAGGCTAGACACAGTGACCCAGACACGATAGGCCTACGAGCCGAGGTGCCTGGAGTCGGGTCAATAGGCTACACCTCCGACACGGCATTCATCCCATCCTTGATAGAAAATTATCGCGGCTTAAGGCTCCTCATTCTTTGCGTACTGCGGCCTAGAGGGTACCCACTGAGATATCATCTATGCACCGACGACGTCTTGAAGGTGCTGGAGGGCGTGGAGCCCCGGTGCACCGTAATAACCCACTTCGGAATGATGATGCTGAGGGTAGAACCCGAGGTGGAGGCATCCTACATAGAGGACGTGACAGGCATCCCGACCGTCGCGGCGAGGGATGGCATGAAGATCGTCCTCGGCGAAGCCATCGAGGTGAGGGGCCCGAGGAAGAGGGACGAGCCCCGTCTCATCGACGCCTGAACGGAATGCATAAAGTTTTTATTGGAACCGCCACTCACGTAAAATAACCGTTTGAGGAGATGCAAAATGGGGTATCGCTTTGTTGTCCCCCCGGAGGGGGACTGAAGGAGACCTCGAAGATTTCTCAGTTAGTTGTTCTCAGGCGGGCGCGGACACCATTATAAGACGTAAATGTAGACCTATGTCTATTCAGGACCAGAAACAACGTCCGCGAGACAATGAAGGAGGAGTTTGAACAATGAAGAGGCTGCCAAGGAAGTTAGACTTTCTCGAGATGGAGGAGAGGTGGGAGAGGCTCTGGGAGGAGCGGGGCACCTATAGGTACTACTGGGATGACGACACCCGGCCAAGGTATTCGGTTGACACTCCGCCGCCCTACCCTAGCGGAGACTTCCACATGGGGAACGTCCTAAACTGGACATACTTCGATATGAGGGCCAGATACAAGCGGATGCAGGGCTACAATGTCCACTTCCCCCAGGGATGGGACTGCCACGGCCTCCCCACAGAGGTAGCCGTCGAGAAGGCCCACAAGATCAGGAGGTCCGACCTGCCCCCGGACGAGTTCAGGAAGCTCTGCGAGGAGTGGATAGAACAGTACATCGGCGTCATGAAGGAGGGAGTCATACGCCTCGGCTGCAGCGTCGACTGGAGCCTCGAGTACCGGACTATGGAGCCCGATTACATGAGGAAGGTCCAGCTCAGCTTCCTCAAGCTCTACGAGAAGGACATGATCTACAAGGGGGAGCATCCCATCAACTGGTGCCCCAGGTGCGAGACAGCGATAGCAGACGCCGAGGTGGAGCGAGAAAAGAGAACAGGCAAGTTCTACACTATTGTCTTCGGCTTGGACGACGGGGAGTTGCTCATCGCCACGACTCGGCCGGAGTACATCCCCGCCTGCGTGGCGATCGGGATCCACCCAGACGATGAAAGATTCAACCACCTCATCGGTGGCCAGGCTACGGTTCCTTTGTCAGTTCGCAAGGTGCCCATCATCGCCGACGACGCTGTAGACCCCAGCTTCGGCACAGGAACCATGATGATCTGCACCTATGGTGACAAGGCGGACGTCGTGGCCGTGGCCCGGTATAAGCTCCCAATCATCAAGCTAATCGATGGTAAGGGCCGGATGACTGAGGCCGCCGGGAAATATGAGGGCATGGGGATCGAGGAGGCGAGGAATGCCATCGTCGCAGACCTTGACGCCGCCGGGCTTTTGACGAAGATGGAGAGCCTCTCTCAGGAGGTGGGGATCTGCTGGAGGTGTGACACGCCAATCGAGATAATCACGACGGACCAGTGGTTCATGAGGACGATGAGCCTCACCGAAGAGGTCGTAAAGACTGTGACGGAAATCGAATGGTTCCCCGACTGGATGAGATATAGGCTCATTGATTGGACGCAGTCCCTCGACTGGGATTGGGTGCTCAGCAGGCAGAGGGTATTCGCCACACCCATACCAGTATGGTACTGCAAGAAGTGCGGTGAATTGCGGATTGCTAAACCCGAGGAGCTGCCTACGGATCCAAAGGTGACACAACCAGATAATGCCTGTCAGAAATGTGGAGCGTCAGAGTGGGGGCCAGAGACTGACGTCTTGGATACCTGGTTTGACTCCTCACTCACCTGCGCCATCCACGCGGGTTGGCCAGACCGGGAGGACTGGCGAAACTTGTTCCCCGCCTCCGTTCATCCTTCGGGCCATGACATCATCAGAACCTGGGCGTACTACCTCATGGTGAGGCACCTCGCCCTCTTCGGTGAGACAGCCTACAACTCGGTCTTGATCAATGGCATGGTGCTGGGGAGCGACGGGAGGAAGATGAGCAAGTCCCTCGGGAACTACGTCGCTACTCCGGAGGTCTTCAATAAATACGGAGCCGACGCAGCTAGGCAGTGGGCCGCAACAGGGGGGAGCACTGGGACCGACATACCCTTCAGGTGGGCTGACGTGGAATATGGCTGGAGATTCATGCGGAAGCTCTGGAATGCGTGCAGGTTCGCCAGCATCCAGCTTGAGAGATTCGACCACTCGACGGAGGCGAACACAGAGTTACTTGACAGATGGATCTTGAGCAAGCTGGAGGGCGTGGTGAAGAAAACTACCGAGGAGTTCGAGTACTGCCGGTTCATGAACGCCGTCGAGGCGACGCGTAACTTCGTCTGGCACGTTTTCTGCGACCATTTCTTGGAGGCTACAAAGCACAGGCTCTACTCCGAGGGGGAGGAAAAGGCTTCTGCTCAAGCCACCCTCTTCTATGTCGTGAGGAGGATACTTGAACTTTTAGCGCCGGTAATGCCCCACCTCACAGAGGAGATCTACAGCCTGATGTATGCCAAGGACGTATCCGACAGCATCCACCTGAGCGTCTGGCCAAAACCGGACGAGTCCCTGATAGACAAGGATGTGGAGAGGCAAGGCGACCTCATCATAGCCGTGATCAGAGACATCAGGAGGGAGAAAAACAGGCTTGGCATCCCACTGAATACACCGCTAGAGAACCTCCAGATCTACGCGGAGAACCCCGAAGAAGCGGAGATCATCACGATTGGCCTCGACAGCATATCGGCCACAATTAAAGCAGACGATGTTGATGTCATTGAGGGCAAAGGTGGTTCCTTGGAGGTCGAGGGGTACTCTAGTGTCAAGTTCTCCTTCGGGTAAGGCCTAACTTCCCTTTCTTGTTTTTATGATTTCTAAGGTAGAAGTAATCTGATTAAAAGTAGTAAGAAATCGAGAAACCTCAGCCGAACTGGCGGTACTTGAGTATGGCTGCTAGACCACCGAAGGACTTTAGAAGCATCTGACCCTCTTCAGTCCTGTCAGATATAATCTCGACTCCAGCGTCAGTGTTTTCGGATATCTTAACTAGATGCTCTATAAGGTCCTCCTTTTCAATGACCTCGTAGCTGCCGTTGCTACACTTAGGGCACCTTAGGTCATCCAGGTTCTCCTCGAAGTCTCCGAGTTCGTCGAGGTCTACGATTCGTGTATCCTTAGCGCCACAGTCCCTGCACTGGAGCCTGACGAGTACGCGTCTCACTCCCTCGGATATGAGGAGGCTACGGACGTTGTTGCTCCTAAGTGCCTGTACCACCTCCCTCTCACCGTAGGTGGCTAAGCCCGTTTCCTGCCCGACGTTGTAAAGGAACTCTTGGACAATCTTACGCTCCTCATAGAAGCGAACGTTCCTTAGGAACTCCCTAGAGCGCTCCACGACCTCCTTAACGCCCTCGTGACCAGTATACCCGGTGTCAACGGTTGTTAGTATCTTGTCTTTTAGCTCGTAGTGAAGGTGGTTGCCCTTGAGGAAGTCCTCCTTCGTAGGTCCTGGACCGCCAATTATTATACCCTTCAGGGAGGAGTCCTCCCGGTAGATATCAGTCATGTAGTTGCCGACCCGGGTGAAGAACTCGTTGAGGTGCATCTCCCTAAGCCGCTGGTACCTTCTGGCGCTCTGCCCGCCAGCTCGTGTCTTCCCCGCTACCCCAGATGTAATGTCCTTAACGATGTCAGCTCTTTTCCCTTTGAGAAGGGCAAAGGTAGCGGCCTTGGAGTCGAGGACTACAATGCCATATGACTCCTCAGCCCTTAAGAGTTCATAGAGGGGTTCGAGCATGAACCTGTGCTCGCATCTGTAATAGTAGATGCCTATAGGCTCTGGAGGGATAAGGGTATAGGTCTCCATATTCCCGACGCCTGGCTGGTCTGAGGCGATGGTGCCCGCAAAGAGGACTAGGCCGTTCTTGGGTATCTCCTTGAAGAGTTTTAACTGCTCCATGACCTTGGTGAGGGCGTCCTGGACGTTCTTCCTAGTGGTCTTGGACTTGATGTTGCCAGCTGTCCCCCACTCACTGCGGAGGTCGTTCATCACCTCACTTATCTGCTTCCCAGGAGGGATGTAAACAGTGATGAGCTCTGTCCCCCGCCCCTCCTTCGCCTCAAGCATCTCCAGCATCCGCTGGAAACGGAACCTAGCGAGGGAGGGATTCTCCTCAGACATAGCACATCCTCCGCAAACGGTCAAATAACAGCCTCATTCGTTATATACATTACTGAGACAGAGCGCCGCACCAACAGGCTAAAAATATTTAGAGTCTTATTGGATCAAGAGCTATAAGTGGGTAAGTGGGGTGACTGATGCCTCCCAAGATTGAGCTTGAGGTATTCAGCGGCCTTCAGTTCAACATCAACCTCGATAGTAAGCGAGTCGGTTTTATCGACGCATTCGAGGACAGAGATGTCGAAAGAGGCATCTGGGTTGAGTATGTGTACATTTTGGAGAAGTACAGGAATAGCGGAATAGGGACGGAGGCTATGATGATGGTCATAGAGAAGTGGCGAGCTATGGGTTATGAGACAGTCACTCTCGACGATGTCCACTGGGAAAGTTCCCAGGACTTCTGGGGGAAGCTGGGCTTCAAGGGAGATGGCCAGAGGAAGACACTAAAGATAAGCGGGTCGCAAGGAGTATCAAACATATGTGGTTCCCACTAGAATGGTGTATTAAATCTTTATGAGATCTGGATGTAAAGGCCTACCTTACTTATCCATTCCAAATAGACTTTCACTGATCCATATTCCTGTTACATTCTAGTGATTCTGTAACATTATATTGGGTTATGATAGGTGTTTTCCTAATACAAGAGTCGAGTGTGCATCCGATTGGGGGAGATGTTGGATTTCAGTAGCTTCCAACAGGCGTTAGATCTCCTAGATGTGATCCGTGAAGCCGTATTCGTCATCTTCGATGAGTTCATCATCTACGCCAACATACAGGCGGCGAGGCTTCTCGGTTTCGATGATTCTTCTGAGGTGCGTGGTAGATGGTCGTGTGAGTTCATCTCCCCCGAAAACCGTCAAGCTCTCTACTGGCCAGCGAGTAAGAACTCGCCCTTCCGCTACGAACTGAAACTGAGGAAGAAAGACGGCAGCACTGTAGATGTTGAAACCCAGATATCTCTCATTGACTACGAGGGTAGACCCGCCTCCCTCGTCTTCGCTAGGGACATATCGAAGCGTAAGCTCTTCGAGACCAAGCTAGACGCCATCCATCGGCATGCCTTCGAGCTCAACAGCATCGAGACCGTCGAGGAGGTAGCAAAATCGACTTACAAGGCGATGGGGGATACGCTCGGATTCGACGATGTGGGGTTCGGGATCGTCGAGGGAAGCAACCTCTGCTTTACGACGGGTCTGGGTAACGAAAAGGATAATATTCTGCCTATGAACGGGCGCGGAATCACGGTTAGGGCGGTGAATACGGGTGAAACTCAGCTCATCTCAGATGTAAGGAAGGACCCGGACTATGTACCTCACTTGTTCGACGATGATTCCGAGAACCGAAGCGAGCTCTGCGTCACAATCAATATCGACGATGAGGTCTTCGGTGTCCTCAACATCGAGAGCGAGAGGGTGAACGCCTTCAATGATGATGACAAGAAGCTCCTTGAGACATTGGCGGAGCAAGTCGCATCTGCTATATCTATCATCCGTCAGAAGGAGGCCCTGAAGGAAAGTCTGCAGGAGCTCGAGAGGAAGAACAGGGAGCTAGATGAGTACAATTACGCCGTGTCTCACGACCTTAAAGCGCCGCTACGAACCATCAAGGCTTTTGTCCAGTTTCTCTTGAAGGACTCAGAAGGTCTCGATGAGGAGAAGTTAGACAACATTAGGAGGATATCTGCTGCTTCAGATCGGATGCAGAGGCTAGTGGAGGGCCTTCTAGTTCTCTCAAGGATAAACAGGAAGTTCATGGACGTTGAGCCTATCAAATTGAATGAGCTCCTGACGGAGGTTGAGCTGGACTTGGATGCACAGCTCAAGGAAAAGGATGCGGAGATTGTGAGCGATGACCTGCCGACTATAATTTCCCAGAGGATATGGATCCGACAACTGTTCACGAATCTCATAAGTAACGGGCTGAAATTCAATGACTCTCCGGAGCCGAAGATCTGGATAACCCACGAGGATCACTACGATCACTATGTTTTCAGCGTTAAGGACAACGGTATTGGTATAAAGGAGCAGGATCGGGAGAGGATTTTCCAACTTTTCCAGAGGCTCCACACGCAGGAGGAGTACCCGGGGACTGGCGCAGGCCTCACGATATGTAAGAAGATTGTCGAGTCTAACGGGGGGAGGATCTGGGTGGAGAGCAAGGTAGGTGTTGGGAGCACATTCTACTTCACGATCCCAAAGAGGGAGTTGGATGAGGTTACTATTTCTTCGCCTGATGCGGCGCCTGAGGTAGAGGTCGTTGAGGGAGACGTTGTGAGCTGAAGAAGAGGTGTGAGAGGCGAGAGTTGGTTTGATGAGTGTGCGGGATTGATGGGTATGGGAAGGAACTATCGGATAGCGGTCTTGCCCGGAGATGGCGTGGGACCTGAGGTTATAACTGAATCCGTCAAGGTCCTCGACGTGCTAGGCCTGGACTTGGAATTCGTCTATTGCGATGTGGGCAGTACGGCATACGCCAAGACTGGCACCCCCTTCCCGGAGGAGGCCATGGAAGCTTGCGATGAGGCCGATGCCGCCCTTCTGGGAACCGTAGGTCAGAGCTATGCCCCGTACGAGATACCTAAGAAAGTCTCAACCTACCTGAGGATAGATAGGGACGCTTACGCAAGCGTTTGCCCGTTGAAGCTCTTCGCCGGCGTGTACCCCCCTGAAGATGTACGCTCTCAACGGGATATCGACATCGTGGTTGTCAGGGACAACATCGAGGGATTCTCCCTGAACCACGAGGGGTACATATGGGATGGCGAGGGAGTCGACAAGCGAAGGACCACCCACGAGGGCGCGAGCAGGATCGTGGAGTTCGCGTTCAACTACGCCCTGAAGGAGGACCGGAGGATGGTGACGTGCATCGACGCTCACAACCTACTATTCAGCGATAAGGTGTTCAGGCGAGCCTTCAAGATCACATCGGAGAAGTACCCCCACCTGAGCACAGAGTGGATGAGCGTCAACATCGCCTCAATGATGCTGACAAGATACCCGGACAGGTTCGACGTGATAGTAGTTCCGTACGTTTACGGGGACATGCTGATGGGGTCGATCATAGGTCAGATAGGGGGCGTAGGCCTCGCCCCGTCCGCTAGCGTTGGCGACGAGTTCGCTGTCTTCGAGCCAGTCCACGGCGCTGCCTGGGACATCGCCGGAAGAGGCATCGCGAACCCGATAGGATCAATCCTCTCAGCGAAGATGATGCTCGACTGGTTGGGGCTCCAGGGGGAGGGTGCCATCGTTGAGAACGCCGTGAGATCGACGCTGAACAGCGGTAAGGTGCGGACCCCCGACATGGGTGGGAACTCCAGCACGAGCGAGATGGGTGATACGATTGCCTTCTATGTGCGAAACGAGCCCCTACTTGATCAGATGAGCCCGATGGTGCGGGAGGCGGTGGAATCTCAGCTCCTGCAGATGCCACCAGGCGACGATCTGAACGTTGAAGTCGGTTAAAGCACTTCTACCGTTGTACCGCCGTGTTCTCCTTCAACTGCCCTAGCAATCTCCTGGGGGTCGTTGCCGTCGATGAAGACCACGGGGATCTTGAGGTTCTTGGCTCTTTTCACGGCTTTTAGGTCGAAGAGCCCGTATTCCCCTGGGGTCTGCTCTGCGTTTTCCCGGATTATATTCTCCAGCTGGGAGAAGGTTATTCGGTCCAGTTTTACGGCGTCAGGGTTCTTTTCTGGGTTCTTGTCGTAGACTCCGCTCACATCTGTTGCGTTGATTATTATGTCTGCTTTCATAGCCTCGGCGAAGAGGACGGCCCTGTAGTCTGTGCTGGAGCCAGGGAGGTGGCCACCTCCGACGAGGATTAGATCGTCAAGGTTGCGCTTGATCTCGCTGCCCCTTCGGTGGATGTGGGGGTGGGCGTCTGGACCTAGGGCGGCGATGAGGAGGAGGGCGTTGAGGTGGGTGGCATGGATTCCGAGGCGGTCCTGGGTGTAGGCGTCTGCACCGAGCTCCCTTGCCAGGTCTATCCACTCCCTGGCCGGCTTGCCGCCTCCGCAGACGACGACGATCTGGTGGCCCCTCTCCTTGAGT
>Ga0209427_10002945_pt1 | contig 19997 bp, 9 predicted proteins | sample DeeMarSWOR136_30_FD_187465 | JGI IMG/M metagenome (GOLD analysis project Ga0209427, IMG submission 187465) | Marine sediment microbial communities from White Oak River estuary, North Carolina - WOR-1-36_30 (SPAdes) (version 2) | ecosystem: Environmental > Aquatic > Marine > Intertidal zone >...
CAAGTAAATTGGCCTCGACAACATTGTCAACATACGTGAAATCGCGGGTCTGCAGGCCGTCGCCAAATATGGTCGGCGGCTTATCCTTTAATATAGCTGTTACAAAAGCCGGTATGGCGGCGGCATACTGGCTGGTCGGGTCCTGATGCGGGCCGAAAACGTTAAAATACCGCAGCGAAATGGTTTCAAGGCCGAAGACCTCATAAAAAACCGAGCAATAATATTCGCCAGTGAGCTTGCCCACCGCATAAGGCGAAAGCGGCCTGGGAGGCATCGTCTCGACCTTCGGTAGAGTCGGCGTATCGCCGTAAGCAGAGGAGCTCGACGCATAGATAAAGCGCTTTACGCCGGCATCGCGAGCTGCTAAAAGAAGTGTGAAAGTCGCATCGAGACAGTGCTTGTGTGTGGTGGCAGGGTCATCAACGCTGCGGGGCACCGAGGGCAGTGCTCCCTGGTGCAAAACAACGTCAATATCCTTCATCGCCGGGCGGGCGATTTTCTCATCACCCATATCAGCTTCAATGAATTCAATTTGGTCGATAATACCGGCGAGATTGCTTTTTTTGCCCGTCAGTAGATTATCGATGACCCTTACGAAGCAGCCTTGTGAAACGAGTTTGCGACAGATATTTGACCCGATGAAGCCGGCTCCGCCGGTCACTAAAAATCTCTCCATCCAAGAATCCTTTCACAAAATGATTTAGCGGATATTGCACTGGACCGCGTATGGTTTCTTGCTTCGACTAAAGCTGGATTCCGTTGGGTCCAAGGGTACGCTAATTAACCTGAGTGAGCAAGCTGCAACTTCTGGTATTTGCGGTAAGACTTGAACTGCTCTCGGAAATAGCCGCCCTTCATAGCTCTAACGGCAAACAACACACAGCCCAATATCGTGGCGTTTACTTCTCTGAACTCTCTAATAGTCCTTTGAGCGGCACCTCTTCTTGTAGCGCCGGCATTGAATACGAGTATTGTGCCGTCAACGAGTCTGGCCAGCAGCTTGGCGTCGCTTACCAGCAGTACGGGCGGGCCGTCGATTATAATATAATCATAAGTCCTACGCCGGTCCTTAATCAACTGTTCCAACCGCACACCGCTGAGCAGCTCCGTAGGATTAGAAGGTAACCGCCCCGCTTCGATAATGTCAAGACCTTCAATAACATTTGGCCTTTTAACATCTTGAAAAGCACACAGGCCTGCGAGCAGAGTACTCAATCCAAATTCAAAACGCTCGCCTCCCTCGCCGGTGGGTCCTGTTCTGGGGAATACTGTTTGTAAACTCGGGCGCCTGAAATTGGCATCTATAAGGAGCACTTTCTTATTTTCAGCAACGAGAGCTTCTGCAAGATTAACGGCGACAGAAGTTTTGCCGTCCCCTTCGGCGCCGCTGCTAACAAGCAAAACCTTCAAAGACTCCACAGAGCCGGACAGCTCCAAGTTTGTTCTAAGCCGCCTGTAGGACTCGGTTATAATAGAATAAGGTGCCTGACGAACAACATGGCAGAGGTCAACACCCCGAGCCAGTCTATCTTCGGCTTCGTCAGGAATAAGACCCAAAAGCGGTATTCGCAAATATCTACCCACGTCCCTCGGTGTCCGGACGAGGTCGTTTAGGACCTCAATGAGTATTGCAAGCGCCACTCCAAATATAAAGCCCAATATCGTACCGCTGGGGAAAAAGAACCACCACCGCCGAGTACTCACCATTTCCAGGGGCGGCGGAGCATATCCAGCAAACTGTACCTTGGGTGTCTCCGGGTCCTTCTCTATTATCCTGTAGCTCTCAATCTGGACCTTGATATCATCAAGCATCTTTTTTCTCTCATCCCTTATGGCCACCCGCTGTTCATACTGTACTCGTGCCAGGTCAAGTTGTTGCTTTTGTGTTTCAGCTTCCTGTCGCAACCTTTCTAATTCTTTATACCTTTGTTGCAACTCAATTAGTCTGTCCTGTGCATTTTTAAGATTCGCCTGCCGCGTCTGTTCAGCAATTTCGGCCTTTCTGATTTGTCGTTCCTCTTTGATTTCTCTTATCAGCTCATAGGTTTGGCGCACGACTCTGTGATTTTCACCAAACTTTGTAAGTCTGCCAGAAAGTTCCGATTCTGCGAAGGCAAGCTGCTGTGCAAGGACGATCATAACAGGGTCAACCTCTATCTGATGCTCAATCTGCTCACTAATATCACTAATAGGGACCTCGGCCAGTTTCTTAAGATTTTCTATTTGAGCTTGAGCTTGCGTTATTAATAGCTTCAGGTCGTTTTGCTGAAGTTCCAAATCATCCAATTTTATTTCGATTGTGTGCCTGTAATAACGACCGAGAGGCCTGTCAAGGTCGGTTATGCCCGAATCCGTGCGAACATCAGCCAATGCCTCCTCGGCTGCTTTCAACTCCCTTTGAACACTAAGTCGCCGGTTATCAAGCTCTGTGAGCTTGGCAGCAATCTCTGCACTTTTGGTATCTTTTCGCGAATAAAGAAACAAATCCACCATCTCGTTTACTATCAGTGCAGCTTCTTCCGCATCTCCGCAGGTCATTGAGAGCACAACAAACTCGGCATCTCTGTGTGCAAAAGCACTGAAATTTTTCTGCAAATCCAGAAAGGCCTCTAAAAGCCTTTTGGCTTTAGTCTTACCGAAGTGCTTAAACCACTCGGTTTCCTGGACCTTGACCTTGTCAACCAATTCTTGCAGAGTACTCTGGCGTTTTATAAGGTTAGCCATCGACACGCGGTGACCATATTGAATATCCTGGCCCACGAGAGCCGCCACAATCTTCATTGGGTCTTTTTCTACGGGCGGCAGAACTCTAATGTAAGTTTGTGCGGCATATCTTGGAAGATATTTTCTTAATAGATACCAAGCCGCTCCGCCTATCATTAAACCTAATATAGTCAGAGACACTATCAGCAATATGTGCCGACGCAATATAGAAAAAACTTCCTTCGGTGTCAGCGCAGCAACAGCCGACGGCCTCGGCCTTGCCAGCGCCACCTTTCTATTAACAGCCTGTATTTGTTCCACCATATCGATGATTATTTTCTATTGATAATCAGCTTACTAATTTTTCTGTCTGTTCGCATTGTCATTTATCAACTAATAACGTCAGACGTTCAATAGCCGAAGTTAGTCGCTGCTCGGCCGCCTTCGATGCTTTATCTCCGGAGCTGAGCACTATTTCCAGCGCTTGCTTATAAGCAGCAAGGGCCTCAGCTTTTGCTCCAAGCTTTTCGCTTATCTGTCCTAAATGCTCATACACCTCCATTGGTACGGGGATATTATTCTGCTCATACTGTTGTAGTGCGGCCTGTAAAAATTCGGCTGCCTCCGAATTTCTGCCGTTTTTATATAACACATAAGCATAAGTATCCAAAAAGTTTGGTGCGTTCGGCCTTGCGTCGTATGCCCGCCTGGCAAATGTTAGAGCCTCGCCCAACCTCTCATTATTTTGAGCAAGCACATAGGCCAAATTATTTAAGATACTCATACTATTCGGCATTTCAGCTAACAAACTTTCGTACACAGCGATAGCTCTCTTGAGGTAATTATTATCGGAAGTTTTTTCATAGGCCAGGTGTAAAACCTCTGATTTTATCATTGTGTAAGCAATTCTCGCACTGCTGTCAGGGCCGGCTATCTGGAGACATTTTTCAATATAATTGAGGGCCCTGTTGTACTCACCATCAATCTTTGCCAGATTAAACATAGTCAAATTAGCAGCGAGTGAATCAGGATTGGCCTTGAGTCTTTCTTCGCAATGCCTCATCGCCTCTTCGGTCCCCAGAAGCGAGTGCATTCTTTGCGAAACTTCAAACGCAAAAATTTCATTTGTGCCAGTCTTGTCAACGGCTTTTTGGCAATATTGTATTGCGACTGTTTTATCTCCGAGCTTCAATTTGGCCTCAGCCATCCGCAGATATGCTATGGGAGCCAAATCGCGGTCAACATATTTCCCTGCCTCCTCAAAGACCTTATCAAACTTTCCACTTAACACGAGTGCCTGCAAATACCCATCGAATGCCGCTGCACGAGGTCCCAAACGCCTTTCATAGCGGTTAGGTGCACCGTCACCGCTGCTATCTTTCTGAACTTTCTGCCACGCCTGTCGATATAATTGCTCCGCCCTGCCGAATTCACCCTCGGCTATTGCAAATGCCCCCGCTCGATTGTACCACAGGATGCTATCAGGAAATCTCTGCAGAGTCTCATCATAGAACTCTTTTAGCGCCTCTTTTCTGCCAAGCTGCAGGTAAATCTGTTCAAGCAATGCTCTGGCCCCCCGCTCTTCTGGAACCTCTTGTTCAGCAGTTTGTGTTCGGTCAATTATACATTTTTTAAGTTCGAGTATGGCATCCTCATTTCGGCCCGCACGCTGATATGCCTTTGCCAGAGCAATATGAGTGTCAAGCTCGGGTGACAATGATTTGCTCCTGTTAAGGTCATCGATTGCTCTATCATAGTTTGCCATCAAAAAATTCACTTCACCTCTTACCCGCCAGGCCAGCGCATTGTTCTGATCGCTTTCAAGACTTCGATTTGTCAGGTCCAAAGCCTCTTTTAGACGACCCTGTCTCAATGCCAGCCACGCCTCAAGCAGGAGAGCCCGCCTCTCATCCGGATACTTCTCCTTAAAGCTCTGAATCTTGTACTCAACTTCTTTGACAAGACCCATCTTAAGGAAAGTCCGAATTTGAATAAGATGATTTTCTACACTGTCATCAAGCAATAAAAGTTCTTTAGAATATTTTTGTACAGCCTCTTTATCAACCGTCCTTTCCGCAACAAGTAAAAGGCCTTTGACTACGTCGCTGTTCTTAGCTTCTGTTTTATACAACTGCTCCAGGACGCCCCTGGCATCCTCAAAACGACCGCTTCGAAAATAAAGGCGCCATAGCAATTCTCGGTCTTGCTCCAGGAACATTTCTGCTTTTTCTCCCTGACCGCTGAGCCGATAATATTCACTAAAGCTATCCCGCGCAGCCTTGTTCTGCGGGTCTATAGCAATGGCCTGTTTGAAAGATGATTCTGCAATGGCAAACAATGCCTTTTTGCGTTCCGCATCCGTTTCCTCAAGAGCCATTTTCGTTGCCAGCCTCCCCAGCAACACAGCGTTCTTTACGCTCGGAGCGGTTTTTTGCACATACTGGCGAATCGCCAAGGCCTGCACCTCGCTCGTCGGACTTATATGTTCAGCGTAGCCTCCAAGTAACTCCATATCGCCGGGATTCAGCGCCATTGCGTTTTCCAAGGCATCACTGGCTTCAATTGCCTGGGTAGAAGATACATTTTGCCCGAGCCTTTTATTACGCTGGTACAGCACATTCGCCAATACTTTCGCAATGTTTCCATCCAGAGGGTTCAAAGATGTGGCTTTTCGGGCGTCTTCAATAGAAGCAGGCTCATTTCCAAGAATAGCATTGACATTGCTTCTCAACATAAGGCCGTGGGAAAAGACCGGCCTTTGGTTCAAACATTCTTCGAGTCTCGCCAGCGCATCTTTATATTCCTCTTTAGCCATAGCAGCACGCGCAGCAAAAAATTGACCACCGCATCCATCGATATTTTCATTTCGTACCGTCTCTACAATTTCCTGCACAAGCTCCCAATCTTTTTTCCCAAGCGCTATCTCGAAAAGATAGCTCACGGCAATTTCGTATTGCGTATTTTCTTTCTCGTGATACGCATCACGCGCAACGGACGACGAAAACACCTTTTTGAATTCTTCAGCGGCCTTGTCCAGCTCTTCGTGTCTGTGATAAAATAATCCAAGCTTCACAGCCCTGTTAATCGGGTCACCAATTTCCGACAGCACCTGCTTTTCTATTTCCTTGCGCCTCTGTAGGGATACATTGTTCGGCTCAGACTCGGCAAGTACCCGTTTGTAAAACAGAAGCGTTGTACTATCCGGAAAATAACCCAAAAATTTATTAACTATACCGCTGGCCTGTTCGAACCGGCCCTGCGATATGTAATTACTGCAAACAGCAACGACAGGAGCCTCTCCAACGGAATTCGGCTCTATTGTTAATAGTTTTTCCACCAATCCGGCGCAAACAGTCCAGTATCCCTTCAAATCATCCGTCAATACCTGCATAGAGTCTTGCGTCTGTCCATCCTCCTTTTCCGGCATCTCCATATCTTCGAAAATTATGGGTGAGCTCTCTTTTATTCGCTTTCGGGCAATAATCGTTTGAACCTGCCCAATCTTGGCCTGCACCAGTGCCAGATTGAGTTTAATTGTATTCGGGTCATCGGGCTTGGCCTTTGCCAATTCTGCTTCAGCCTCGTCAAATTGCCCTGCGCCAAGTAAAGCGTTGATGCGAAGTGTTTGGCTTCTCTTGTCGGGCCAAAAGTTATCCTCGAAGGAGTTTACAACACTCAAAGCCGCGTTGTAGGCCCGTAGTTTTAATAACACGTCAACATAATCCAGAATGGCTTCAGGTTTGGTCCATTCAATATGTGCATTAAGTGCACTTTCCAGGAATTCCCTGACAGCGCCAACTTCAGTAGTATCCTTAAAAATCTTCGCAAGAGCGTATGAAACCTGCGGGTCCGATTGCCCAGATGCTTTAAGTAGTTCGTAAGCTTGATACAGTTTTGCGACGGCGATGTTTCTATTTCCCTTCGCAAGTTCAAGCATTGCCTGCCACTTAATAACCTGCGGCTCCTGGCCGCTCTCGAAAAGCTCCTTGATTCCGCTCACCGTCTGCTCGGCATCTGTCATCCATTGCTGTGCCTGCGATTGCGTTCTTACCTCGCAAGGCTCAAGTATCTGCTCGATATAGCAATTTGCAAGGAAAGTATACAATGAGATTCTATTAATTAGATTTGCCCACTGTCGCGGGCCATCTACCTCCTGTGCATCCGGCAATGTAAGGGCATTCTCAGCCACTTCTATTGCCTTATAGATTTCCTGGTTCTGTCCATAAATAGAAAACTTGCGATAGTGCAAATTGGCCGCATTTATCGCATACGTCACATTGGGCCTGTCCAATTCAATTGCCTTTTCAGCCGCCTCTACGGCCTTATCAAGCCTTTTGTGGCCTAACCACTGATAGAATTCGGCCAATGCCGAAAACGCCTCTGCACTGGAAGGAAATTTCTCTACAAGCAACAAGTACTCAGGCTCGAGCAACTGAATCTGGTCTTGTGGCCGCGTTCCGACACTACTTTGATTAAGCTTTTCTTTTAGAAGATTAATATGTGCCCTCGGGTCAGCCCCTGCAACCTCAACAGCTCGCTTCAAAATTTCCTTGGCTTGCTCCGCTGCTCTGTCTCTCTCTTGAAAATCACCTCTTGAAGCTGATATCTCCCCTTTTGCTTTAACCGCTTGCGCTAAATACAAATATACTTGGGGGTCGCCTGGTTCAAGTTCCCGAGCCTTTTCGAGATCAGCAGTTGCCTTAACAAGCAATTCATCGGGGTCGGTTACTGCTCCCATCTCTACTATTTCAAGGTTGGCTCTACCCCTGAGCAGATACAAATACGGGCCCAAACGCTGCCCGATTTCCTCCGGCATTCCAAAGGTTTCCCATTTGGCTGTATCTTCGACAAGCATGTTCGCATCTGCCACTTCTATAAATTCCGATGCCTGTGAAGCAACCTCCCGCCAAACTTGAAGCATACCACTATCAGCTATTATGTAAAAATACTTCAACCGTCCAAATCGAGCCTTAGGGTTCTTCGTATCTATGCTGATTATGTCGTTCCAGCACCCGCGCACATTGGGCCATCGGTCGGTTTCGACATATATATCCACAAGTTTAAAAAGCATCTTTATCCTGAGCGAATCGGTCCTTGCCAGACTTCGAGCCTTATGATAACTGCTTATAGCCTTCTTGTATTCTTCCTCTTTTGTCTGCTCGTCTGTCGCCTCATGTGCCGCCTTTACTGCTGCATCTCCGTCTTCAATAAACGTTTCCGGTCCAATGAGGCCGAGACGCAAGCTCAATTTTGGAATTAAGTAAACGATAGCCAATCCCAAGGCTATCAAGACCGCCGAGCCAATAAGTGCGACCTTTTTATTCAATCTCTTTCTTGCCATAATTTTTCCCTTCCACCGGTATGCCGGGGCTATCACTTGCAAACGCTGTTTCGTATTACGTATCTCGCAGTAAAAACAAAAAGCTGTTGAGTTAAAAATCCGCAGCTTTTCGTTTTATGCCTCTTCGCTTGACGCACGTCGCACAGCAAAAACGCACGAATCTTCTTTATTTGCCATTTACCACCGGCCGGCAGGCCAATGTTCTCTTTCCAAAATGGGTAAGATTGCGCTTAAAAGCCTTTCACTTGCTGCAACCGCATCTTCTTTGCTCGGGTAAACTGCCTGACCGAACCTGGTATTAAAGAATTTCCATTCAACCTTGGAAAAATACGAATATTTGCCGAAAATGTTCTTATTTAAAGCTATTCGAGCATCTTCTCTGCTGTTGTAATATTTTTCGTTGACATTAAAAAGGTACAAAATGGGGAATTTTACACTGCTCCGCTGTTTGGAATTTGTGCTGGCAAAAATCAGGAATCTCCCCGGAATTTTCTTCTCGAAACCGGGTTTATTTATTTTGAATGTGACGCTATCGGACGTTAATCTTTGATAACCGCTGCCCATATAGCATTCTTCCGGGACATGGGGCACGCGGTCCGGAAGCTCGTAATAAGTAATAAACAAAGAGCATTGACGCACGGCACTGTCAGCTGAGGCATCGGAATCTTCCAGAATCCATTGGATATAATCTTCGGTGCCGAGACTTTTAACAATCTCTTCGTTTTTGATTTTTTCCTTTAATACTACCTTATAAGGAGCTAAATCTTTTTCATCCAAAAGGTCTAAAGACCTGTTTAACGGCAGAGGGTCCTTCGTTAAGATTAAGCCCATACTTTTTATCGTAATCGACATACCACCTCCGGCTATTGCAAGCACCGCTGCACATATCAAAAAGGCCGGCTGTAAATAAGTGCGTATATTATATCTGATATGCTGCATCATGTATCTCGCTTTACGTTCCACGCTTACGAACGACAATATCCTCTGCCGGCGCGCCGATAGCAGTTTCTTCAACGAACAAACTCGACATAAACCATGCAAGAAAGCCGTATAAGCCAAATGCTAACAGCAGCACCAAATAACCGGGCATATCGTGATAAATCCCTTCCTGAACATACTGTGGACCTTTGAAGACACAAACTAATCCTAAAATTGTAACTCGTACGATGTTGCAAAATATCGCTATTGGTATGGTGCTGGCCAACAGGATAATTCGCTGCCATATAGGCCTGTAGTGCAGATAAGCCATAGCTACGCCGAGAGCTAAAAAGACCATTAGCAGTCTCATGCCGCTGCAGGCCTCCTCCACATTAAGTCCGATTGGCTGACCCTTATAAAAGCCCTCTATCACCACGCCTTGTACAGTTGTCTGCATTCCAGGAACCAGGTTCAGCAAAGGTGCTGCCACCGCAGCGGCAAGCCTCTGCAAAGGCATAGTCAGCTTCACATAATATCTCACCGGCACGCGCACCGCAAATATCAAGAAAGCAACAGGCAGCCAGATATATCTAACCAAACGCCACCCCCCCAAAAACAACACCACTGCACCAAGCGCTGCTATCATAGAAATGGAGCGAAAGTATGCGTATCCGGATGGGCTGGCTATGTTAAAAAAATAAAACAAAATCCCACAAATCAGAAAAAACAAACCCCAGTAACTCGGCTTGATTTTAAGGCTCAAAATCTCCTTCTTATGCTGGTCAATAAAATATAAGCTAAAAAGCGGAATTAGAAAACCGTGCGACCAGCTCCTGTCGTTGAGCCAGATGCGAATAAGGTCTCCGATTTCCTTATGAAAGAGATAGACAAACAACCCCCCGATTATCAACATTTTGACGTAATTATGAACGCCAAGATCGCTCCAGTTTTTCCGAGGGGTTCGGTCAAAATGGGAAATCTGAGCCATCCTTGACGATTGATTATTGCCAACTGATGGTAGTTTATTTTCTGATTTCAATAATCTTTTGCCAGTAATCGATTCTCTGTCCGCCATAACCAATTAGTTTTGAGTGTTTATTCAAAACTCAAAATTCAAGACTATTAAAACCAGTCGGGTATAGGCCTGCGGGTATAGTAATCTCTATCTGCAAAATTACGGTCATAAACAAACCCGAATCCGTAAGTTGCCCTGAAGGCATTTCTCAAAACCGCACGCCACCTGGAGGTTGGATGTGTGCCGACATTTATTAAATCGTTCGGCTTAATAAAGAAATCCGGCTGTTCGCCTCGTGCGATTTTATCCAAATCCACCATTACGATTTCTTCTCTCTTCCTTCCGATTCTCCTTACGACCTCACATCGCTTTGGCCAAGCCAGAGGTCCAAGGCCGCCCGCCGCGGCAATAGCCATCTTCAAGTTCATCGGCCTGCCTGTAACAGGAATATACCCTTGAGCGTTTACATTACCCATAATACAAAATTCACCAATAATATCAACAGGTACCTGAATACTATCACCGGGCCTTATCACAATATTATACCTGGGGTCACCTGCGGCGAGTCTGTCGGCAGGAATCTTTATAAGCCGCGTCTGCTCTCCTCCAGCTCCTATCTGGTCCCAGTCGAAATCAGCCGGTACTTTCTCCCTGAGCGGTTCAGTTACTTTCTCCGGCTCGACCTTAATCCCCGGCTCCGGCCGACCGACCTGGACAGGGACCCATTGGCCGTCCCGGAAAATCCACTCGATACGGCCTCTGTTCTCCTCATCTGTTGGCTCACCTGTATCTGTTGGCTTTTCTATCGTCTTTTGACCAGACAGCTTGATGGATGATTCCAGTACATCCAGCACGTCCTTGATGTCCTTCCGGCTTTGCCTGAATAAGCTATTGATATCCATCTCCTCATCTGTTGGACTACCTGTATCTGTCGATTTATCTATCGTTTTTTGATCAGCCAGCTTGATGGATGATTCCAGTACATCCAGCACGTCTTTGATGTTCCTGGGTCCTTTCCCGCCATCGGCTGACGGTTCAAAACCTTTCGGCATAGCCGCTTCAGCAATTTCCTTATCCGTTATCATCTCTACCGAAGCTATGACAAATCCATTCTCTGACTGCTGCCCTTTCGCCCGTGGTGCAATTATCTCCAGCATTTCCTGCTCGGACTTAATCCGTTCCTTCCGCTGCTCCAGCTCAGGAAACTCCGGTTTAGTAACTTCCTGCTCAACCGGCTCGGCTATCGCTTCTTTGCCCGTCACAGAACGTGAAACGTAAACGTAGCTTATGTTAAATTGGCTTATCCCCCCTGCTGTCGCAAGCGCATCGAGCAATCTGAAATCATACCGTGGAATTTCGTATCTGCCTGGAACCGGCACACCATTACCCGATATTGAAAACGTGCGTCGTTGCGACCTCATCAAAACTACGGTAATCGAAGCCTCTTTTAGTATGCTCGGCTCAAGGATTCGCCTTAACTCCTCCTCAAGCTGCCTCTCAGTCAGCCCCGCAGCATCGATTACCCCGACTTCCGGTATTGATATCCTGCCGGTCTCGGTAACAACATAATCGCTTGCAAATATAGCCCCCTCAGTAAGCAGCTCAAAAATGGATATCCTGACAATATCGCCGGAACCAAACGTATAATCGGTCTCGAAAGCAATGACATCAATCGGCCGGGGGTCTTCCGCCGACTCCCACGCCGACGGTGCCTCCTCTGCCATGCCCAGCGAATCCAATATCACATTCACCGCCGGTACAGGGCGGAACCTACCTATTTGCGGCGGGTCAAAAAACTTATTGCCGCAACCAGTTATCTGTGGCAGAACTAAGAGAAGGCTAAAAATAAAGACAGCGGGCAGAGAACAGAAAACAGAGCTGATTTCTGACTTCTGACATCTTGCCTGTGCCCTATCTGTGTCTCTCGCTTTCCGTTTCACCTGTGGCAGTCCTAAAATTCTAAAAAAACACTTATATCACCGTCAGTCGCTATTATTGCGAAAAATGTGCCCGGTACGATTCCACTGCGTCTGGGCGCTGCACGATATAAGATTCTATCCGATGAAATTATCGGTTTAACCCCTTGTTCGCTTAAGTTTTTAAGGGTTCTCATCTTGCAAAAAGTCACAAAATAGAGCCCCTGAAAATAACAATCTTCGTCCATTTACCCTCCCATAGCACTCCTGGCCTTCTCCGACAGCTATGCCACAGGTCAAATCAATAATGTACAATACGGTTAACGGAGGGGATTTGTTCACACCCGACCACCGCCCAAGCCCGATAATCATCACGATAGCAGGACAGGTAATCCTGGTGAGAAATGCCGCGTTTTTACGGCGCAAAAAGACCACCTCATTTGACTTGAATGGCAGAAAAAAATTTTATAAATGCCAATTAAAACTGCAAATTACGATGCGTGATACGAGACACGCAATTTGTCTGCCGAACCACCGCCCTTCAAATACCCTCTCAATCCTCGCAGCGACGTAATATCAATCCGTCCAAGGGCCGGACTTTCAGCATTGGCCTTCTTTAGGATGCAACAGAACCTGCTCTTCAACGACTACTTCGTGGCTTTTAACAGATAATAGTCTATTTTAACCAGCCGCTCCTGCAAAACACCGTCGGCATCGGTTCTAAATATCTCTATCCGAGTAGGAACAGCAACGCCCTTCTTTTCAACCTCTCTATAGTCATAGCCTCGAACTGCTAAAAACTTCTCTCCAGCAAACCAAAGCATATCAACCAAAGAAGTATCTCTGTTCTGATAGAAAACCACTTTAGACCAATATGGAATAGCACCAATAAAAATCCTTTCTCTTTCAATCGGATAATACCATTGTCCTTCTATTTTGACCGGCTGTGGCACTTTGGTAAATGTAAACGACTTATCTAAAAAACGCACCGGTGCTGTTATTATATTTAATATGGCATCTGCTAAGTGTCGATTCTCTATTGCAACGGGCAAAGCGTCAACCCGTTCAGCACCTTCCAATACACTAAACAGCCCGCCCGATAATTGCCAGACGAACTTGCCTTGCGGCTCCTCGGCTGAAATCCGAACAGAATTCAACGGCGGACCTGTGCCGGCAATATAAATCTCGTGATGCTGCTCAGTCAGGTAAAAACTGCCGTCCGATTTGTAAAGAGTAACCACACAATCGAACTCCAGCTTTTTCGTTTTCGTCCAGGCTTCGAGTCCGCCGGTCGCCTCAATCGCCTGAGACGCATATTCAGGCATAACAAAATTTGGGTCGAGCAACACATTGTAAACTGACGTCTCTTCCTTCTGTTCCTGCTCACAGCCTGCGACAACGAAAGCTGCTGCAAGAATCAGCCAAATTATTTCTGAGAATCGATTAATCATTTTATCCTCCTGCATATTAATAGTTTGTAGTCCCAAGCGGGATGGCCGAGCCCATCTGTAGTTTATAGTCTATCAACTCCCAGCTATAAACTCAATCACATTTCAATTTTGCAAGCTGCTCCATCAAAGCATACCTCTGAACCGCATCGCTCCTGGCAAGTTTGAGCAGTTCAGCCGCCACCTCCGGCTTCGACTGCTTTAGCGTGCGGTAACGATTCTCTCCGTAAGCATATTCTTCGAAATCAAGCGTAGGAGCTTTCGAATCAAGCTGCAGCGGGTTTTTACCCTTTTCTTTAAGCTGCGGATCAAATCTATACAACGGCCAGTGACCGCAGTTGACCGCCTGTTTCTGATGCTCGTAACCGTTGACCAGGTTGTAGCCGTGAGCGATACAGTGCGAATAGGCAATTATAAGCGAAGGCCCCGGATACGCCTCAGCCTCGATAAAGGCCTTTACCGTCTGATTAGGATTTGCACCCACAGCCACCTTTGCAACGTAAATATTCCCATAAGTCATCGCCAGTAGTCCGAGGTCTTTTTTAGGACTTGGTTTCCCCCCCGCCGCAAATTTGGCCACTGCCGCCCTCGGCGTAGACTTCGACATCTGTCCGCCGGTATTGGAATAGACCTCCGTATCTAAAACAAGCACATTAACATTGGCCCCGCCGGCCAGGACGTGGTCCAGCCCGCCATATCCGATATCGTAAGCCCATCCATCACCACCAAGAGCCCAAACAGATTTTCGAACAAGATAATCTGCAACACTCAATAGCTGCTTGCAACCTGCACAGTCACTTTTCTTGCATTGCTCTTTGAGGTTATCTATCCGGGTCCGCTGCTGTTCAATAGCCGCTTGCATCGGGTCATCGGCCAATGTAGCTGCTTGGATTTCCTCGGCCAGGCCGGCATCGACACAGCCTTCAGCTACCACTTTGTTTAACAGGTTAAGAGCGCGCTCTTTGAATTTATCAACCGTCAGCCGCATACCCATTGCAAACTCAGCGGTGTCCTCAAACAAACTGTTACTCCATATTGGACCCCTGCCGTCCGACCTCTTTCTGTAAGGTGTCGTCGGCAGATTGCCCCCGTAAATCGACGAGCATCCCGTTGCGTTGCCAATCATAGCCCTGTCCCCGAACAACTGCGTAAGTAGTTTGACATAAGGCGTCTCCCCACAGCCGGCACAAGCACCGGAATATTCAAATAAAGGCTGAATCAACTGACTACCCTTGACAGTGTCGGCGCGGAAAAGTTTCGGGTCGGTATTTGGAATCGACAAAAAGTATTCATAGTTCCGGCGTTCGGGCCTACGAAGCGGCTCCTGCCGAACCATATTAATTGCCCTTCGGCCTGTCGGCTGCTTGTTTTCGTCTTTTTCTTCGGCAGGACAATTAAGCACACAAGCTCCGCAGCCGGTGCAGTCTTCCGGAGCTACCTGAACGGTGAATTTCATACCGGCAAAGTCCTTGCCTTTTGCATCGGCGCTTTTGAATGTCGCCGGAGCATCTTTGAGATACTTTTCATCGTACGCCTTTATCCTTATAGCGGCGTGGGGACAAAATAAAGAGCATCTGCCGCACTGAATGCAAATGTCGGGTTCCCAAGCCGGTATATTGACAGCGATGTTGCGTTTTTCATATTGGGTCGTGCCGCTCGGAAACTTACCATCGACCGGCATCTTGCTTACCGGAAGCTCATCGCCGCGCCGCGCTATCAGTTCCGCCGTGACTTCCTTGACAAAATCCGGAGCATCTTCCGGGACCGGCGGCTGCATCTTTATCTTACTGGTTACCCTGCCAGGAACTTCAACTTCACAAACTCTTTCAAGTGCGCCATCGACAGCCGCATTGTTCATTTCGACAATTTTCTCTCCCTTCCTGCCGTAAGTTTTTCTGACCGCATCTTTGATGGCGTTGACTGCCGTATTGAGCGGAATGATGTTGCTGATTTTGAAAAAGGCGGTTTGCATAATTACATTGATTCTCGGCCCCAGGCCGATTTCCTGAGCAAGCCCAATCGCATCAATGACGTAGAACTTCAGCTTCTTTTCGATTATCTGTTTTTGCACCTCCTGCGGCAAAGTGTCCCAAACCTCATCTTTGCCATAGCTGGTAGTCAGCAAAAATGTCCCCCCTTCGCGTAACGTCGAAAGCATATCATATTTTTCTAAAAAGCTCGGATTATGGCAGGCAACAAAATCTGCCTTGCTTACCAGATAGGGCCTACGAATCAATTGCTCACCAAATCTAAGATGCGATATTGTTACCGCGCCGGCTTTCCTGGAATCGTACACAAAATAGCCCTGAGCATAATTGTCCGTCATTTCACCAATAATTTTTATTGAGTTCTTATTTGCACTTACCGTTCCGTCTGCGCCAAGGCCGTAGAACATTGACGAAATTAGTCCCCCGCTGGTAATCTCAAAAGATTCGTCAACGTCCAGGCTGGTATTCGTTACGTCATCAATGATGCCTACTGTAAAACCATTTTTTGGCCTTGCAGCGTCAAGATTATCAAAAACGGCTTTTACCATAGCCGGCGTGAATTCCTTTGAGCCAAGTCCGTATCGTCCGCCGACAATTAGCGGATACTTTTGAAAAGCTGTTTTTCCATCGGCCATCGCTTCGCCGACAGCAGTACGAATATCCAGATACAAGGGCTCGCCCAGCGAACCGGGCTCTTTTGTTCTATCTAATACCGCAATCTTTTCAACGGTTTTTGGCAAAGCATCCATAAAGTGTTTAGTGCTGAACGGCCTGAACAGCCGCACCTTCACCACGCCGACTTTTTCGCCCTTAGACGCCAGGAACTCAGCCGTTTCGTGGGCGGTATCGGCCCCCGTACCCATAATAACGATAACTTTCTCTGCATCTTTCGGCCCTACATAATCAAACAAATGATAGCTGCGTCCAACGAGTTTTGCGAATTTGTCCATCGTGTCCTGAACAATCTTTGGCGCAGCTAAATAAAACTTGTTCACCGTTTCTCTGCCCTGAAAGTAAACATCCGGATTTTGCGCGGTGCCTGAAATCATAGGTCTGTCAGGACATAGTGCCCTGTCCTTGTGCTGAGCGACAAGTTCGTCATCGATCATCGCCCGCATATCATCGAATGATAACTGCTCAACCTTCTGAACCTCGTGGCTGGTTCTAAAGCCGTCAAAGAAGTGTAAGAAAGGTACTCGCGAGGCAAGCGTCGCCTGCTGGGCGATGAGCGCGAAATCCATAACCTCCTGAACGTTGCACGAACAAATCATACCGAAGCCGGTTTCTCGGCAGGTCATCACGTCTGAGTGGTCGCCGAATATTGACAGCGCCTGACAGGCTAATGAGCGAGCTGATATGTGAAAGACGGTCGGGAGCAGTTCGCCTGCAATTTTATACATATTGGGAATCATCAGCAAAAGCCCTTGTGAGGCCGTAAAAGTCGTCGTCAAAGCGCCCGTCGCCAACGCGCCATGCACAGCTCCGGACGCCCCACCTTCGGACTGCATCTCCGTAACTGAAGGAACCGTCCCCCAGATATTGGTTTCACCTCTGGCTGTCTTTGCATCGGCAATTTCCCCCATAACTGAGCTCGGAGTAATTGGATATATGGCAATCACTTCGTTCGTAGCGTGTGCCACGTATGCCGCCGCTGTATTACCGTCAATTGTAACCATTTCACGATCCATAACTTCTCCACCTTATAAAACAAGAACCATAAACAACTTAACTACACAGGTCTGCACTATCACAGCAGGCTTTGTGCGTTACAAAACACTTTTATACAACTTTTTACTGCATCAGGCAACGTAAATTTTATCAGAATTGAGAATAAGGTTTGCCTGAAGGACATAAAAACCAAAATGCCGCTTCGGCCGTGCTCAAAATGAAATAAAAGGAGGTACTAACCTATAAAGGCAGGTGAAATTATAAAAATAAGGAGTATCAAACTGAGGCCATCCAAGAACGCCCACACCCAAAGCTCCTTAGAGTAGCGCCCAGTTGATACTCCTCTTTTCTGAAGATCATCCTCCTCTTAAGGACTAAAATTTTTAGGAAGATCATCAACCAAAATTAAAACACCATCTCAGGTCAGGCCTTAAGTATTTATATATGTACATTGTACATCTGTTACAGCGGTCTTGCTATCAGGATATTCCTGATTTTAGTGGTTGAAATACCTGATTTCGATGCCGTCAGGGCAATGACTGCCGCCACTGTAAAAAAAGCATCCCTACTCAATAAACGTCTATGTTTCGAGGGATGTGAGCCCTTTGCGGATAGCATATTTTGTAAGCTCGGCTATAGTGTGAATATCCAGCTTATTCATTATTTGCCGACGATGCGTCTCGACGGTCTTGGCACTGATGTGCAGTTTCAAAGCGATTTGCTTTGTTGACTTTCCTTCCGCCAGAAGCTGGAGGACCTCCCGTTCCCTGCTCGTCAGGACATCCAAACCCGAAAAATCAGCTTTTGACAAGCGATGCAGGTAGTCATCAACGACAACACTGGATATGGAAGGACTCAGATAGGTTTTGCCGGCGACAACCGTGCGGATTGCCAGGGCCAATTCCTCAAAGGCACAATCCTTCAAAAGATAGCCTAAGGCACCACTTTTAAGCATCTCCGTCACAAACAGCGAGTCGGAATGCATCGATAAAGCGACTATCCTGACATCATCGAATTCACGAGTAATCTGGCGAGCCGCATCAATGCCGTTTAAATCCGGCATACTAACGTCCATAATTACTACATCGGGCAACATTTCCCGCACCAGACGTACCACCGTGCGCCCTTCTTCAGCCTCAGCCACGACTTCCATATCAGACTGCTTTTCAAGCAACGAACGCAGGCCCTGCCTGGTAATCTTGTGGTCATCAGCCAGTAAGATTCTTATGCTCATTTGCGCTGCTCCTTGCTGTTTTGGTTTTCTTGTTCTATCGGCGCTGTCAGAGTAACTCGAGTCCCCTGCCCGGGCCTGGATTCAATCTCAAAGCGACCACCGATGTGTCCCAATCGTTCACGTATACTAAACAGGCCGAATCCACCTGTTTTGTAGTCGTGAGAACCGGTTTTGGATATGTCAAAGCCAACGCCGTCGTCCTCAACACTCACCCGTATCTCATTACCCACTCTTCGAGTTGAAACCGTTACATTCTGGGCCTGCGCGTGCTTTACAACGTTGACCAACAACTCCCGCACGGCCTGGAATAAAAGAATACGAACATTATTATCCAGTGGCTTTGTCTGCCCATCACCTTTGAACTCGGTTGAAAGTCTGTGCTGCTGTCTCGTTTGTCTAACGAGCCATTCAACAGCCGCTTCAAAACCCAACTCATATAGAACCGGAGGGCTCAGTTCGAACGTCAACGACCGTGTGCTCTCAATTGTCTGTGCGATTAAATCACGAATCTCCTCCAGGTCTTCGGCAAGTTCCGACGAAGTTACCGATTCCCGCAGCGATTCTATTTTGATTTTTGAGATAGCCAGGTTCTGACCCACATGGTCGTGCACATTAGTTGCTATTCGCCGCCTCAGGCGTTCCTCAGCCAATGACAGTTCCGAGGCCAAAGACCGCAATTGCACGTTGGCCTTTGCAAGGTCGGCTGTTCGCTGCTCCACCCGCGTTTCGAGCTCATCGCGTGCTTTTCGCAGTGCTTCTTCTGCCCGCCTGCGTTCGGTGATGTCGAGGTAGGCGGCCTCCACAGCGGGCTTGCCCCGGTACTCAATCCGACGGGGGTGGATTTCCAGCCAGCATATCGTGCCATCCTTGCGAATTCCTCGAAACTCATAGCGCTCCGGCAGCTCTTTTCCCTTCAACCGGTCCCTATGTCGGTCCCAGACAAGAGCCCGGTCCTCTGGATGCACAAACACCTGCACTTGTTGGGAGGGCATCGTCAGCATTTCCTCAACCGTATAGCCGGTAATCTCGGCCATTGCCTGGTTGGCAAAGACAACACGCTCGTCCTGGAAGATCGCAAATCCCTGCAGCGAATGGTCCACTATCGCATGATACGCCTCTTCTGCTCGTCTGCGTTTGGTGACGTCCCTGAAATACCAAACTCTACCATAATGCTTGTCATTTGAATCCAGCAAAGGTGAAGAATACCTGTCAAAAACTCTGCCGTCCCTGAATTGTATCTCGTCTCTGCTCTTTTCATTTTTGTGGGCGTAAAGGTATTTTACTCTCTCGAGGAACTTCTCAGGGTTTTTCAACTGGCTTAAGACATATTGAATCATCTTTTCGTCGTCTCTCGTATCTAAAATCTCCTTAGGCAAATTCCACATCCGGCCGAAATTTTTATTGAATGAAAGAGATTTTCCTTCAGTATCCACAACCAGAATTCCGTCAATTGACGTCTCAGTCTGTGCTTCCAGAAGAGTACTCTTAAACAAAAGCTCCTCTTCCGCCTTCTTGTGCTCTGTGATGTCTTGAGAAATCAGTTGTACGCTTGTTATATTACCATCAGGGTCTTTGGCCGGCCACATATTTGTAAGAAACCAGCGACTGCCGGCTCGCAATTCGACAAGGTCTTCGTATGTCTGTGTTTCTCCGGATTCAGCTATATGCCTGAATCTTTTCACGTATTCATCGGCGGCTTCTTTTGAGAAAGTGTCATAAACTGATTTTCCGATAAAGTGTTCCGGTCTGCCTCCAAGGGGTTCAGC